>Ga0136614_10000893_pt1 | contig 16515 bp, 17 predicted proteins | sample AntDrymUQ2792106_2_FD_106643 | JGI IMG/M metagenome (GOLD analysis project Ga0136614, IMG submission 106643) | Polar desert sand microbial communities from Dry Valleys, Antarctica - metaG UQ279 (21.06) | ecosystem: Environmental > Terrestrial > Soil > Desert | place: Antarctica: Dry Valley... | reverse complement strand
TCCTCCGCGCGGTGATCGACCGTGTTCTGGGAGAGGAGCCTCCGGCGAGCCGGCCGCCCGGATCTCCCGTCGAGCTGCTCGAGGCACTCGCGAACGAAGCGGAAGAGGGCCGAGAGCCATCGGCAGCGCTCCTCGACTCGATCGAGGAGATCGACGTGTCCGAGGAGGTCGTTTGGGATGCGGCGACGCGCAAGGCCTTCTCGCGCATCCTCCGAAACGGGGACCGAGGCGCCGCGACGCTCGAGCTCCTCGACAGGCTCGAGCTCCTCGCTCGATTCATCCCGGAATGGGCCGGGGTGCGGTGCCGGCCGCAGCGTGATCCGTATCACCGATTCACGGTGGACATGCATCTGACGAGCACGCTCCGGGCGATGGCTCGGAGTCTCGCGGGGGAGGGCGCCGCCGACGATGCGGTGCAGGCCGAAGCGGTGAAGCAGCTCTCGGATCCCGATCCGATCCTCTTGGGTGCGCTGCTGCACGACATCGGGAAGAACGGGGAGGGCGGCCACGTGCCGGTCGGCACGCGGATCGTCGGGTCGATCCTGGACCGGATGGGCGTCGAACCGAACGTCCGCGATCTGGTGCGTTTCATGGTCGCCCACCATCTGCTCCTGCCCGACACCGCGACGCGCCGGGACCTTTCCGACGAGAACATGGTGCTCGACGTGGCCGCGGCGGTCGGATCTTCGGAACGACTGGCGGCGCTGTATCTGCTCGCCAAGGCTGATGCGGAGGCGACCGGCCCCGCCGCCTGGACGCCGTGGCGGCGCACCCTGATCCGGGAGCTGGTCGCGAAGGTCCAGCACGTTCTCGATCGCGGCGAGATGGGCATGGAGATCGCGGAGGAGCTCACCGATCGGGTGGACCGGGTCCGCGACCTCCTCGGCGGAGAGCCCGATCCGGACGTCGACCGGTTCCTCCGACGGATGCCCCGGTCCTATCTCCTGAACGTTGAGCCCGCGCGAGCGGCGAGACACTTCGCGACGATCGCACCGTCCACCGGCGCGAAGGAGGTCCGCGCCGTCCATTTCGAAGGGATCCGGGTGGGCACGTACGAGCTCCTCGTCGTGGCGCAGGACCGATCCGGGCTCCTCTCGTGGATCGCGGGCGCGCTGGCGCTGGCCGGCATGTCCATCCTCACCGCGCAGGTCTTCACGACGGAGGACGGTGTCGCCGCCGACCTGTTCGAGGTGGAGGGCGTCTGGGAGAAGGAGGTACCCGACCGGCGGTGGCGCGAGTTCCGCGGGATGCTCCGCCGGGCGGTGGACGGATCGATCTCCCTCGACCGGCGGGTGGACGAGAAGCGCCGCTGGTACCCGGCGCCCAAGGTGCCGGCGCCCGTCACGGTCGCGGTGGACAACGCGGCATCCGACTTCGCCACCGTGATCGAGGTGGGCGCGTCCGATCGGCTGGGCCTTCTCTACGACATCACGAGGACGTTCGCCGATCTCGGGCTCGACGTCCACCTCGCGAAGGTTGCGACGTACGAGGGCCGGGTCGTGGACTCCTTCTATGTCCGGGACGCCGTGGGTCGGAAGCTCACCGATGACCTCGAGGAGATCGATCGCGCTCTGAGGGTCCGGTTGGAGGCCTAGCGAAGAACGGCCAGCCAGCTCATGCCGACGCCGCCCCCGTCACTCGATCGTCGAGCGTTTCCCGCAGCCGCTTCGCCATCTTCGGACCCGCGCCCTCTTCCTCGTGCTTGAAATAGCAGAACACGTCCGCACCGGAGGCGAGCGCCGGGGCGATGCGATCGGCCCACGCACGGAGCTCTCCGTCGGAGTACTCGGACTTCCGCAGTCGCAGATAGCCGATGGGCTCCCACGAGAGGTCGTCGGGTCCGGGGTCCTTCTCGTCGGTCTCGGCGACGCACCAGGCGACGCCCTGGGACAGCAACAGGTCCTTCGCCTCGACCCATGAGGGATGTCGGAACTCCATCGCGAACCGGCCACCCGGCGGGAGGTAGCCCACGAACGCTTCGATCAGCGCCCGGTCGTAGTGCAGCGATGGTGGACACTGGAACAGGACGCACCCGAGCTTGTCCCCGAGGAGCTTCGCGAGCTCGAGGAATGCCCGAACGTCTCCATCGGTGTCGGCGAGTCGCTTGAAGTGCGTGATCCGCTGGTTCGCCTTCAGCGTGAACGTGAAACCGTCGGCCGCCTGCTCGCGCCAAGCCGTGAGCGACTTCTCGGAGGGGAAGCGGCGGAACGTGTAGTTGATCTCGACCGATGGCAGCTGCTGCGAGTAGTACGTGAGCATCTCGCGGTTCTTCAGCCCCTCGGGATAGAAGACCCCGTGCTTCCAGCCGTCGAAGGAGAAACCCGAGGTGCCCAGGTGGAGGGTGCCGGCCATCGCGTGCATCATGGCACGCGATGGCCGGCCCGGAAGAGTCGCTCGGTATCGACACCGTGAAGGGACCGGTGTCGGCCAGGTATGCCCGCCCGCGGTCGCCGTTCGCGACCATCGCGGTCGCGCACGGCGCCGGCGCCGGGATGGACCACCCGTTCCTCGTGGGGTTCACGCGAGCGTGCGCGGACGAAGGGCTCGCGACGCTCAGGTTCAACTTCCCCTACATCGAGAGCGGGCGTCGCTCCCCGGACACCGAAGCCGTTCTTCGCGATACGTGGCGTTCGGTGTTCGAGGCCGCCTCGGCCCGGGCGAGGGAAGGGCCCGTCTGGGCGAGCGGGAAGTCGCTCGGCGGGAGGATCGCCTCGATGTGCGCGGCCGACGCCGAGATCGGCCCTGCGGGGCTGGTCTTCCTCGGCTATCCCCTGCACCCGCCCGGCAAGCCGGAACGGATCAGGGACGAACACCTGTACCGCATCGAGGTCCCGATGCTCTTCCTCCAGGGGACCTCGGACCCATTCGCCTCCTCGGATCTCCTCGGCAAGCTGGTGAAGAAGCTCGGCGGCCGCGCGACCCTCGTTCCCTTCGAAGGCGGGGGACATTCCTTCGAGGTCCGTGGCCGGAAACGAGACCCTCGGGAGATCGGGGCGTCCTTGGCCCCCCACGCCGCCGCGTTCATACAGGAACACCTCTGATGCCTCGCAAGAACCGGCGCAACCCCGGATCCTTCCAGCCGCAGGAGGCGCCCCGGCCGCGCTCCGCAGCGCCGGAGTGGGCGGAGCTTCCCGGCTACGACGTCCGGCACGTCGGTGGTGAGAAGGAGTACCGGTGCCCCGGCTGCGATCACATCGTCCGGGCCGGCATCTGGCACCTCGTCGTGATACCCCTGGATGCCCCCGAGGAGCGCCGTCACTGGCACACCGAATGTTGGCGGAAGGAGCTCCGGAGGATCGGGGCCTATCGGCCGCCGCCTCCCCAGTGATGTCGGGGCGCAGAGCTGGGGTGTCGGGGATGGAGGCACCCGCGAGTACCGAGCGCTGCCAGCCGATCGTCGAGTCGAAGAGGCTGCCGTGCGACGCGTGCGGTGCCCCGATGGAACCGGAGCGCGCGCACTACCGCTGCGCGGCCTGTGGTTACATCCTTCCCTGCTGCGGCTGGTAGGCATTGCTGCGGACGGTGTCATACAGCGCTAGCATCCGGGCGATGGGGCAGGGGGGACCGGCGCGAGCTCGCATGTGGGAGGCGGGAGGCCGATGGTTCGCGCACGTCCTGGACGTGCCCGCCTACATCGAGGTGACCGGGACCAGCCGCGGGAGCTGCCTCGCCGAGCTCCGCAAGGCGACCGGAGACGACGTCGACCTCATGGTCGAAGTCATCCCGGCCGTGGTGGGGGTCGCGGAGGCTGCGGAGATCATGGGTTGGGACAAGCGGCGGGTGATCACCTACATCGATCGGGGCTCGTTCCCGGAGCCGATCACCACCCTCGCGTCCGGCCGGATCTGGCTCCGGGAAGACGTCGAGGACTACGCCGATCACTGGCGAGCGTCCCATCCACCGGGGCGTGCGCAGCGGCCGAAGACGCCCAGCCCGAAGAAGCCGACGAAGCCGAAGAAGGTGTCCGCGCCCGCGTGACCGGCCGCATCCTGTACCTGATCCGCCACGGTCGGTCCGACTTCGAGTGGGCCGGCGACCGCTGGGCGAGCGCCCGCGGAGCGCAATGGGATCCACCTCTGTCCGGCCAGGGACGAGAGCAGGCGGGACTCCTCGCGAGGCGGCTCCGCGTGATGGAGCTCGACCCGTTCGTCCTGTACTCGTCTCCGCTCCGGCGCGCGAGCGAGACCGCGGAGGCCTTCGCTCGCGAGGCGGGCACCACGGTCTCATTCGACGACGAGCTCGTGGAAGCGCACATCGGTGGATGGGAGGGAAAACCGTTCGAGGAGATCATCGAGTCGGATCCCGAGGTCATGCAGCACATCCGGCATCAGCGGGCGATCTGGCACCGCGCGCCGGATGCCGAGGGCGGAGATCGGTTCCGTGCTCGCGTACACGACGCCGTCGAGAGGCTCTTGCATAAGCACCCCGACGAGAACCTGCTCGTGTTCGCCCACGGAGGCGTGATCAACGCCTACGTCGGCGAGCTCCTCGCGCTCCGCCAGGAGATGTTCTTCCTCCCCGAGAACACCAGCCTCAACAGCATCGACGTCGAGGGGGACACGCGCCGCGTCCGTTTCCTCAACGACATCCTGCACCTCACCGATCCGCACTTCTTCGAGTAGCGTCCCCCTATACTCGAACGCACCCGTCATCCGCAGTCACACCACAACTCGGAGGTCGAACACCGTGTCCGTGAAGTTCCTATCCGACGGATGGGCGAACGCGCTGAAGGCGGAGCTCAACCAGAGCGACGCGTTCCGTCAGGCCGCCGCCGGGCAGAAGGCAACGATCCAGCAGGTCATCGCCGGAGCCGAGGGCGACACCCACTACTGGATCAGGATCGACGATGGGACGATCGACCTGGGGACGGGTGACATCGAGGGCGAGGACGCCACCATCACCCAGAGCTACGACACCGCCGCAGCGCTGGCGAAGGGCGAGCTCTCGCCGGTCACGGCCTTCATGACGGGGAAGCTGAAGATCGGCGGCAACATGGGGATGATCCTCGGCCTCCAGGGGGCGCTCGCGCAGCTCCCCGCGGCGATGGCCGCGATCGACGTCGAGTACTAGTCGGCCGCGGGCTCGCGTCCGCTCACCGAGAAGCGCGATTGCGCGCGCGCGAGCAGCCTGCCCGCTTCGTCTTCGATCGACGCCTCGGCGAACGCGAGCGTTCGGCCCACCTTGATCGCCTTGCCGCGGCCGAGCAGTCGTCCCGGTCGCGCCGGCGACAGGTAGTGGATGTCCAGGTCGGTGGTGACGTGGAGCCGCCCGGGTTCCATCGCCGAGCGGATCGAGAGGCCGCACGCGGTGTCCGCGAGGATCGCGAGCATCCCTCCGTGGACGAGGCCCTGGAGGTTGACGTGAAGGTCCTGCACATCCATCGCGACCGTGACCTCGCCGCCGGACGCTTCCACCACGTCCATACCGGCCCAGGTGTGGAACGGGGAGCCGGCGAGGCGCTCTCGGAGCGCCCGCACCAGGTCCTCGCCGTCCACCATCCCTCATGACCTCCGGTTCCGTAGTCTCCCATGGGGTTCGCGCTCGCGCCGTTTGACGGACCCTCCCTCCGCCCGGAGAATCCGTGCGGTCGGGCTGATGGCCCGAGAAACCAACAAGGGGGAAGCATGCCGAAGTGGCTTCGAACGCTCCTCGTGCCCCTGGCCGTGCTCGCGCTCGTCGCGGCGGCCTGCGGTGACGACCCGGCTGAGCCCGGCGATGGAAGCGCTGCGCCGGAATGCGATGCCGATATCAGCGTCGGTGTCGCGTACGACATCGGCGGCATCGGCGACAAGTCGTTCAACGACGCGGCGAACGCGGGACTCATCGCCGCGATCGACGAGGGGCTCGTGTGCGAGGAGAACACGGACTCCCTCGAGCCCGACGCCACCGGTTCGAACCGGGATGACAACCTGATCGCGCTCGCCGATGCAGGCCATGATCTCGTGGTCGCCGTGGGATTCGCATTCTCTCCGGGCATCAACGAGAGCGCCGGCGACTACGCCGATACCCAGTTCGCGGTCATCGACGGCTACGCCACCTGCGGGACCGCCTGCGGGCTTACGAACGACGGCCTCACGAACGTGACCGACCTGACGTTCAAGGAGCACGAGGGTTCGTTCCTGGTGGGCGCCGCCGCGGCGACGAAGGCAGACGCGGACGGCTGCACCACCGTGGGCTTCCTCGGCGGCCAGACCGGCCCGCTGATCGAGAAGTTCCAGGCCGGCTTCGAGGCCGGTGTCGCTCACGTGAACGACGGCATCGAGGTCCTCGTGCAGTACATCGGGGACGATGTGACGGCTTTCAACGACGCGGTGAAGGGAGAAGCCCTGTCGACGGGCATGTACGACGACGGCGCGTGCATCATCTACCACGCCGCCGGCGCGTCGGGAGCAGGGTTGTTCAACGCGGCCGTCGCCGCGGACAAGCTGGCGATCGGTGTCGACTCCGACCAGTACCTGCTGGTCAGCGCCGAGCAGCAGCCGCTCATCATGACCTCGATGCTGAAGCGGGTCGACACGGCCGTGCACGACGCGATCGAGCAGGTCGGGGACGGTAGCCTCGAAGCGGGCGGCCAGGTCTTCGGCATGGCCGAGGGTGGCGTCGACTACTCGAAGAGCAACACGGAGCTGATGACCGACGACATCATCACCCTGCTCGACGACCTGAAGGCGCAGATCATCGCCGGTGACATCGTCGTTCCCGAAGCTCCGTAGGCTCGGAGACGGGATCGCACGATGAGCGACGAACGAGGGGCGGGGCGCGAGAGCGCCCCGCCCCTCGTCGTGATGGAGCACATCACCAAGCGCTTCCCCGGCGTCGTGGCCAACGACGACGTCTCGCTCGAACTGCGCCCGGGGGAGGTCCATGCGCTGATCGGCGAGAACGGCGCCGGCAAGTCCACGTTGATGCGGATCCTCTACGGGATGTACCCGGCGAGCGAAGGCCGGATCCTCCTGGAAGGGGAGGAGGTCTCGATCTCGTCACCTCGCGTCGCGCTCCAGCACGGGATCGGGATGGTTCACCAGCATTTCGTGCTCGTCGACCCCTTCACGGTCACGGAGAACGTGATCCTGGGCGACGAGGGCTCGGTCATCCTCGACATGGAGACGGCGCACCAGAAGGTCGCCGATCTGGCGCAGACGTATGGGTTCCAGGTCCGCCCGAGCGCGGTGATCGAGGACCTGTCCGTTGGGGAGGAGCAGCGGGTAGAGATCCTCAAGGCCCTCTACCGGGGGGTCGAGGTCCTGATCCTCGACGAGCCGACCGCGGTGCTGACGCCGTTGGAAGCGAAGGATCTCTTCACGAACCTCCGCCGTCTGCGGGACGACGGGAAGGCGATCGTGTTCATCAGCCACAAGCTGGACGAGGTGCTGGCCATCGCGGACCGGATCACTGTCCTCCGTCGAGGGACGGTCGTCGGTGAGACGACACCGGCGGAGGCGTCCAAGGCCAAGCTCGCCGAGATGATGGTGGGACGCCCCGTGCTGTTCCGTCTCGAGAAGCCCGACGTGGAGATCGGCGAGCCGATCCTCGAGGTCGAGGGTCTCCTGGGCGAAGGCAAGCTGAACGGCATCGGATTGCAGGTTCGGGCTCGCGAGATCCTCGGCGTGGCAGGCGTCGAGGGGAACGGACAGAAGGAGCTCGCGGAGGCCCTGATCGGTCTCAGGAAGTCTGCCGCCGGCACGATCCGACTGGCCGGGACGGACATCACCGGCTGGCCCGTGGCCGACATCCGCAACGCCGGTGTGGCGTTCATCCCCGAGGACCGGCACGAACAGGGACTCGTCCTGAGCATGACGCTGTGGGAGAACGCCGTCCTGGGTCGCGAGGACGACCCGCCGTTCTCGGGGAGAACAGGCTTCCTGTTCATCGAGCGGATCAAGGAGATGGCCAAGCGCCTCGTGAAGTTGTTCGACGTCCGAGCCCGATCGATCAACGTCGCCGCGAGCACCCTGTCGGGTGGGAACCAACAGAAGCTCGTGCTCGCTCGGGAGCTGGACACCAGCCCGAAGCTGCTCATCGCGTCGCAGCCGACCCGCGGACTCGACGTGGGGGCCATCGAGTTCGTGTGGCGACAGATCCTGGATCAGAAGAAGGAAGGACGTGGGGTGCTGCTGATCTCCGCCGAGCTCGACGAGATCTACGCGCTCTCGGATCGGATCGTGACGATCTACGAGGGCCGGATCACCGGCGAGTACGCACCGGACGCGCCCCCCGAGGAGATCGGCGTCGGCATGCTCGGCGCCGCCGACACAGCCGAGGCGAGCTGATGTCGACCGGAGACGCCACCCTGCCCGCCCCCCGCGCGTTGCCACCGTGGCTCGAGTCGGCAGTGGCCCAGGGCCTCGCGCTGCTCGCCGCGTTCGCGATCGCGGTCGGGGTGGGCTCGCTGATCATCACCCTGTACGGCGAGAACCCGCTCACCGTGTACAGCGCGATGCTCAGCTTCGCCTTCAAGGACATCACGAGCATCGGGACCGTGCTCTCGATCGCGACACCGCTCATCTTCGCCGCGCTCGCCGTGTCGGTCTGCTTCAAGGGCGGCCTGTTCAACATCGGCGTCGAGGGTCAGTTCCTGGTGGGCATGGTCACGGCATCGTGGGCGGCGCTCACCTTCGACTTCCTGCCGGGTCTCCTTCATCTCGTCGCAGTGCTCCTCTTCGCGTGCCTGGGAGGCATGGTCTACGCGGCTGTGCCGGGGGTCCTCAAGGTGACGACGGGAGCGCATGAGGTCGTGACGACGATCATGATGAACGGCATCGCCGTCAGCATCGTGGCGTACGCGCTCAACGGTCCCCTGAAGTTCACGGAGGCTCCGCCCGGTCAGAACGTCGACCTGCGAACGGACATCTTCGAGCCCAGCGCCCTCGTGCCGGACCTGGGGCATCTGTTCGGCATGGGCGGCTCGGCGCACCTCTCGTGGCTGTTCCCCATCGCCATCGTCGCCAGCGCCATCGTCTGGTTCCTGTTCCGGCGGATGCGCCTGGGCTACGAGGCGCGCGTGGTCGGATCCTCTGCGGGATCCGCCCGCGCCGGCGGGATCGCGATCGGCGGCGTGCAGATCAAGCTGTTCCTCATCTCCGGTGCGCTCGCGGGCATGATCGGGATGCAGCAGGTACTCGGCGAACGCGGTGCGCTCGTCCAGAACTACGAGGCGCAGCTGGGCTTCACGGGGATCGCCGTTGCGTTCCTCGGGCAGAACAACCCGATCGGGATCGTGTTCGCCGCAGTCCTGTGGGCGATCCTTTCCCGAGGGGAGACCGCGCTGCAGCTCGGCACCAACCTGCCGAGGGAGTTCGTGATCATCTTGCAGGGGATCCTGATCTTCTCAGTGGTCGTCGTGTATCAGATCGCGAAGCGTCGGCTCGCCAGACGCGAGCTCCAACGCGCCGGCGCCGAGGTCGGACTCCGGGATACGGCGACGCCCGAGGACGAGGCTCCCCGGGAGGCCTGATGGACCTCACCGACATCGGCGCCTCGATCCGGATCGCACTCACCTACTTCACGATCTTGTATCTCACGGGCCTCGGCGGATTGTTCAGCGAGCGCTCGGGGATCGTGAACATCGGTCTCGAGGGCCTCATGGTGATCGGGACGGTGACCGGGGCGGCGGGAGCCGCGATCTTCGCGGGCCCTGCCCCGGAGGGGATGGGATTGGGTGCCGGTGGGGTGATATTCGGACTGCTTTTCGGAGCGCTCTGTGGCGCGCTCTTCGCCTCGGTGCACGCCGTCGCCACGATCAACTTCCGAGTGGATCACATCGTCTCGGGTGTCGTGATCAACCTGGTGGCGATCGGACTCGCCCGGTTCCTCTCGTTCGTATTCTTCGAGCAGGCGACCCAGTCGGATCCGGGCGGTCCGCATCTGCCTCGGCTCGACATCCCGGGGCTGTCGGACATCCCGTGGGGACTGGGGAATGCCTTCCAGAATCTCTCGCCGGTCGTGCTCTTCGCGGCGGTGCTCGTCTTCCCCGTGACGTTCGCGCTCTACCGGACCCGATGGGGTCTCCGTCTCCGATCCGCCGGCGAGAACCCGGAGGCCACGCGATCCCTTGGGGTGGCCGTGGCGCCGCTCCAGTGGCAGGGCGTTTTGCTCTCCGGCGCACTGGCCGGCATGTCGGGCGCGTTCCTCGCGGTGGAGGTCGTATTCAACTGGCGGGAAGGCCAGACCCTGGGGCTCGGCTTCATCGCCCTCGCCGCTCTGATCCTGTCGAACTGGGATCCCCGACGGCTGTTGGTGGTCGCGTTCCTCTTCGGGTTCGCGCAGGCGATCCCGCTGCGGCTGGACGACGCACCGTTGATCTCCCTGCTCCCGCCGCAGTTCATCAACATGATCCCCTACGTTGTGACCATCGTGGCGATCGCCGGCTTCGTGGCGAAGGTGCGTCCACCGGCTGCGGCAGGGCGAGCGTACGAGGGAGCGGGCGGCACCTAGTCTCCTGGGTGGCTATTCCGTGCCGTGGAGCCGATCGCCGAAGTCTCCGAGGCCCGGCAGGATGAAACCGACGTCGTTCAGCTCCCGGTCGAGCGCGCCAGCGACGATCGGCACGTCGGGATGATCGGCCTCGAGCTTCGCGACGCCTTCGGGCGCCGCGACGATGCAGACGAACGAGATCGACGTCGGCGTGGCATGGGCCTTGACGTGCGCGATGGCCGCGCTCCCGGAACCGCCCGTGGCCAGCATCGGATCGAGTACGAGGGCCCGCCTCCCCTGCATCGGAGGAAGCTTCGCGTAGTAGTCCCGGGGCTCCAGCGTCTCCTCGTCGCGCTCCAGGCCCAGATAGCCGACCACGGTGTCGGGATAGAGATCCGTGACCGCGTCGAGCAACCCCAGCCCGGCCCGCAGGACGGGGATGGCCACCAGCGGCTCCGCGAGCCGGGCGGCTTTCGTCTCTTCCATCGGCGTGTCGACGGTGACACGCTCGGTGAGGAGGTCGCGGGTTGCCTCGATCACGAGCAGCCATCCCAGTCGGCGGGTGAGGGTTCGGAATTCGGCCGGGTCCGTTTCGCGCTCCCGGAGTCGGGAGAGGAGGTCGTGGGCAAGCGGATGGTCGAGCACAGTGATGGGCATCGAACGAATCCTAGTCCTGGTGACAGAGCTCGAGCCTGTTGACATCGGCGCCGCCCGGTGGTCACGATGGGCCCCTCATGGAGCGGTACCACGGTGACCGGTTCTTCTACTTCGGGCGTAGCCCGGCGTAGTCACCTGTCGCGGACAGAGCACAGGGGCCCCGGGCGGAAGACCCGGGGCCGTTTCGTTCCCCGGGCCCGTCCCGGCGCCGGAGGAGGTCGCGGATGGTCGTCGTGATGAAAACGGACGCGACGGAGGCGGACATCGAAGCCGTTTCCGAGCGGGTGCGCAGCGCGGGCGGTGAGGCGTTCGTCTCACGCGGTGCGGTGCACTCCATCGTCGGCCTCGTCGGCGACACCGATCGCTTCCAGGCGATCGACTGGAAGCAGATGCAGGGCGTCGACCACGTCATCCGGATCGGCAAGCCCTACAAGATGGTCGCGCGGGACCTCCATCCCAAGACGACCACGGTCAAGGTGGGCACGACGCCGGTTGGACGCGGGACGTTCACGTTGATCGCCGGGCCATGCGCGGTGGAGAACGCGGAGCAGACGATGGCCGCCGTGGAGGCCTCGAAGGCGGCCGGTGCCACGATCGTGCGGGGCGATGTCTACAAGCCGAGGACGTCGCCCTATTCGTTCCAGGGGCTCGGGGAAGAGGGTCTCGAGATCCTGCAGGACGTCAGGCGACGCACCGGCCTGCCGTTCGTGGTCGAGGTCGTCGATCTGAACCAGGTCGAGCACGTCGCCGAGGTGGCCGATTGCATCAGGATCGGCACCCGAAATGCCCAGAACTTCGAGCTCCTCAAGGAGGTCGGGCTTTCGAACAAGCCGGTGATGTTGAAACGCGGGCTCGCGATGACGATCGACGAATGGTTGCAAGCAGCGGAGTACATCGCGCAACGGGGGAACTCGGAGATCATCCTGTGCGAACGAGGGATCCGCACGTTCGAGCCGGCGACGCGCAACACGCTCGATCTCGCGGGCATGGCGGTGGCACAATACGAATCGCACCTGCCCGTGATCGTCGATCCTTCGCACGCGGTCGGCAAGCGACACCTGGTGGCTCCGATGGCGAAGGCGGCCGTCGCCGCCGGGGCGGACGGCGTGATGGTCGACGTCCACCCGAACCCGGAAGAGGCGATGGTGGACGGAGCGCAGGCGCTCCTCCCGCACGAGGTGGTGGAGCTCGGCGAGCAGCTCGCCGCGATCGCGGCTGCCGTGGGACGCACGATGAACCGCTAGCGGGGCATCTACGGCGCGAGCCACCACTCCGGTCGACGCGGTACCCAAGGACTCCGGCGATGGCGGCGGGTGTCTCCGACCACGTGTGGAGCCTGAAAGAGATCGCGGGACTGCTGGACTAGGGATACCATCGTTGCGTGCAACATCGAACCCTAATCGTCAGCGGTCTCGTAGGGATGATCTCGGCGCGGTGGTCGCCAATATCGGCGTAACCGTCGCCTTCGTCTGCCGGGTTCCTGTGAACCAGTACGGGTCCATCATGTGCCCAGAGCCTGATGTGCCACTTGCGCTGATATGGGGAGTGCCCATCGGGCTCGCGGTGGGTCTTTTGGCTGGGTTCGTTCTTTCGAGGCGTCAGTTCTCAAACTGAGACACCACCGACCCGTTCAGCTCCTGTCAAGGTGTTTACGCTATCCGCAAGGGCGGGGATCAGGCGCTGGTCTCCAGGGTGGCGACGTTCGGGATGAGCTCGACGATGTCGCACTTCCCGCGCCAGCGGGAGAGCGACTCGTCGGGCGATCCGACCCGGCTCCGACGCCGATCCACCAGCATCTTCGCGGCCGTTTCCCACTCCGGCCCCTCGAGCAGCCGCTGCGCGGCCGTGAACTCCTGGAGCGCCGTGTCGCGGAGCTTCCGCCGGGTCACCACCACGAGCTCGTGTGCGTCCGGGACGCCCGGCACGGTTTGCTCCTGGAGATCGGAGTCGTGACACGAAAGGAGGTAGATCTTCCCGTCCTTGAACGCGAACCACACCGGCGCCATCCGCTTGTCCTCGTTCACACGTGTCCCGACCCAGATGACGTCGGATTTCCGCAGCCCTTCCTCGGTTTCCTTCGGGAGCTTCAGCGCCGCGGCCTGCACGTACACAGGGAACTCGATCTCCCCGATGATCTCGCCTTCCAGGATGAACGAGGCGACGTAGGTGCCGGTCTCTTCGAGCACCGCGTCGTCGATCCGGTCGAGCTCGACCGTGAGGTCCATCGCGCCCTTCATCCGCCGTACCTCCGGGCCCCAGCGGTACAGCGTGCGCCCGGACGGGCCCACCAATCTGATCTCCTCGGAGACGAAGCCGGTCGGCACCTTCCACGCCCTGAAGATCGCGAACGGCAGCGCGGGACCGGGCTGACCGACGAGATAGATGCCGTCCGGCGCCGTCTCCTGATACGCGTCCCAGACCCGCTCGTCGACGACGGCCGCCGAGATCAGCTCACCGATGGTCATCGTCGGGCGATGATAGCCGACGGCTCGACGACTCCCGTCGCCCTAGACGGTGCGCGCGAGCCAGAGGCGGGGCTCATCCAGCTCGGGGAGCGAGGGCATCGCGTCCGCCGAGTCCCACATGCGCGCGAGCGTGATCTCGTCCGTCTGCTCCACGACGACCTCGCAGAACGTCCGCCCGCGCCGGTACTGCTCGCGCTTCATGTCGACGCCGAGCAGGCGTTCGAACACGGGGTCGCCGTGCTCGCTCTCGCGGTATCGCTTCATCGCCTCTTCGATCCGAGGATAGGTGCCGAGCAGCTCCGCACCCAGCGCCTGCATCACATGATCGCCGTAGCCCTCCGCGGCCGCCATGAACGCCTGGATCCTCCCGAGCTTCAAGCGCTGCTCGTCGTCGAGGTCCGCCCAGAAAAGGCCTTCCTCGGACTCGGCGAGCTGCTGGAGAGCCTGGGGATCCGTGGGGTCCAGCGTCGCGAGCCGACCCTGCATCGCTTCGACGTCGAGCTTGAGCGTCGAGAGGTAGTCGTCGAGGAGCTCCTGGAAGCGGTCACGAGCCCATCCCTGGGAGAACTCGAACCGGTGGGTCACCTCGTGCAGGGCGACGAGCGTTCGGAACTCCCTGGGATCGAGCGACCAGTCGCGCTCGAGGGCCACGAGGTTCGGGACGACGAACAAGAGCTGGCCCGGTCCGGACCTGGGCAGCGCGATGTCGTATTGGCCCAGCACCCGTTGGGCGAGCATCCCGAGGACCTGACCCACCTGGGTGCCGAGCAGGAGCGGGGAGAGCTGACGCAGGAACCCCGAGAGCTGGGCCATCTCCGGCGGAAGCTGATCCCCTGCGCTGCGCTCGATCGCATCCGTCAGCCGCCTCGCCGCCGGTTCGAGCAGGTTCTTCAAGCTCTCGGCGTTGGCGTTCACCCAGCCGGCGCGGCGGACGGCGTGGACCTGCGCGACATCCGCCGGCGCCGCCAACCCGGTGAACCGTCCGACGTGGAGCTCCGCGACGCGGACGGCTTCCTCCAGCATCCGGAGGTCACCTTCGGAGGGCCCCAGGTCCGGCCCGGCCTCGACCGCGTTCGCGACGGCGACCTGACGGGCGAGCTCCCAGTTCACCGGACCACTCGACGCGGACATCACGCGTTGCAGCTCGCGGAAGAGGGGAGCGTCCCTGAACGCTTCCGGATCGCCCGGGTCGAAGCCGAACCCGCCACTCACCCGTCCATGGTACGCGGGCCCTCCCGATACGATGTCCGCTGTGTCTCAGGCTGTCCTGGTTCGCATCTCGGCCGAGCCGCTCTCCGTCGACGAGGCGCTGGGCTTCATCGGTGACCCCGCGGCGGGCGGAACGTGCGTGTTCGTCGGAACGGTCCGCGATCGCTCGGACGCGGGAGACGTGACCGGACTGCACTATGAGGCCTGGGACGATCTGGCGACCCGGCGCCTCGGAGAGATCGGCGCCGAGATGCTGGACGGGTGGCCGATCAGGAAGGTGGCCATCCTGCATCGAACGGGAGACCTGGCGATCGGCGAGGCCTCGGTCGTCGTCGCGTGTTCGGCGCCGCACCGGGCCGAAGCGTTCGAGGCCTGCCGGCACGGGATCGAACGTCTCAAGGAAGACGTGCCGATCTGGAAGAAGGAGGGTCTCGTCTCCGGCGAGGCTCAGTGGGTCATGGGGAGCTAATTGGGCCGCGACCTCGCGATCGATCTCGGCAGCGCCAACACCCTCGTGTACCGGCAAGGGGGCGGCATCGTCTTCGACGAGCCCACCGTGGTCGCCCTGCACGGCAACGGCGAGGTCGTCGCGATGGGGGAAGAGGCGTGGCAGATGCTCGGAGGAGACTCCGGCAACGTGCTCGCCGTTCGCCCCCTCCGTGATGGGACGATGACCGAGTTCGATGTGACGCAACGGATGTTGGCGATCGTGCTCCGCCGCGTCGGCGTCACGCGGTTCCCGAAGCCGAGGGTGCTCGTCTGCGTCCCCCCCTCGGCGTCCGTCGTCGAGCGACGGGCGATCGAGCGAGCGATCCGGTACGCGGGCGGGCGACAGGTGGTCCCAGTCGAAGAGCCGCTCGCCGCCGCGGTGGGTGCGAACCTCCCGGTGCACGAGCCGCTGGGGAACCTGGTCGTCGACATCGGCGGCGGGCGTTCGGAGATGGCCGTCGTCTCGATGGGCGGCGTGGTGTCCGGCCGCTCCGCGAACCTGGGCGGTTTCCACCTCGACGCGGCCGTGCAGGAGCACATCCGGGTGACGTACGGGGTGTCAATCGGCGAGAAGTCGGCCGAGGAGTTGAAGGTGGCGATCGGTTCGGCGTTCCCCTCGCCGACCGGCCGGGCGGCCATGGTGATCGGCCGGGAGCTCGCGACCGGCAACACGGTCGAGGTCAAGGTGGACGAGGACGAGATCAGGCAGGCGATGGCGCCCACCGTCAAGGCGATCGTCGGCGAGGTGCGGATGACGCTCGCCGAAGCACCGCCGGAGCTGACCCACGACGTGCTGGAGACCGGGATGTTCCTCACCGGAGGCGGGAGCCTCCTGAAGGGCCTGGACATGCTGCTGGCACAGGAGTGCGAGGTTCCGGTCCACGTGGTCGAGCGGCCGCTCGAGACCGTGGTGAGCGGCGCGGGACGGATGCTGGAGCACCTCGACGACTATCGGAATTCGTTCCAGTTGCTCAGGCGCGGATAGACCTTCCTAGGTCGGAGAGGTGGCCGCTTTCTCGAGGATGCTGATGAGGGTCGAGCCCGCCAGGTAGAGAGCGAACGCGAGCGCGGCCGCTCCGACCGCCACCGCGACGACGAGGCCCAGGCTCCCGATGATCCGGTCATGCCAGGACAGACGATCACGGGTGATCGAGAGCCGCTCGAAGTTGGTGGGGGGTGGGGGCGGCGCCTGCTCCGCAGGCGCCGCCCCCACCCACGACTCCGGGCCCTCCTCCACGACGGGGAGGTTCGCCGTGAGGCGATACACCCCGATGCCCACTCC
>Ga0136614_10000891_pt1 | contig 16525 bp, 16 predicted proteins | sample AntDrymUQ2792106_2_FD_106643 | JGI IMG/M metagenome (GOLD analysis project Ga0136614, IMG submission 106643) | Polar desert sand microbial communities from Dry Valleys, Antarctica - metaG UQ279 (21.06) | ecosystem: Environmental > Terrestrial > Soil > Desert | place: Antarctica: Dry Valley... | reverse complement strand
TATCAACATCTCCGGCAAAAGCCGAAATAAAGCTGGCTTTGAAAGCGAGTTGATTATGGATCAGATTTTCGGCGGCAACTGAGAGCGCTTCAGGATTTGCTTCAATCAGGACTACTCGCTTGACCGTAGGCGAGAGTAAAGCGAGGAGTGTGTCGTATCCTACGTTGGCTCCGACATCGAAAAAGACTTCTGAGTGAAGCGCACATGCTAAGACCCAGGCATAGTCGTAATCGAGTTGAGGGGGCACGGTTCCTTCACGAACAATGAACTCTCGGCCAAGGATTCGGCCATGAACCAGAGGTGACGGAAAGCCAAGTTTTCTCCGCACAAAGGACCTTGTCCTTTGAGACAATTGACTGCTCATAATTTGTATTGCGCTGCGCGTCCATCCTCATAGAACATCTTGACAGTATCAAGTGAGTAGTCATCGAGGTCCTTTCCAATCAGGGCCAACTTCTTAAGAATATCGTGTGTGGCAGTGATAATGTGACAGTTAATCTGGTCGGCCTGAAAGATATTCAACAACTCGCGCGGGCTGGCCCAAACCAACTCTGACTGTGGATTGGCGTTTAAGATTTCGACTGCCGATGACATCAGCGGCAGTGGGTCGCGGCCAGTATCAGCAATCCTTCCCGCAAAGACAGAGACATAGCATCGAGGGCCCCCATTGATTGCCTCGTGTACTTCCCGCACCTGGTCTAAGGTCATCAGCGCCGTGACATTCAACTTGATATTGTCTTGTACCAGGCGCTCAACAAGTGGAATTGAGGATTCGCGTTGAGTATTTGTAATGGGGATTTTGACGTAAACGTTTTCCCCCCATGATGCAATCGCGCGCGCCTGTCGTTCCATCTCAGGGAAGTCGTCGGCGAAAACCTCGAAGGAGATGGGACGGTCAGGGATAGCCTCGAGCAATTCCAGAGCGAATCGCTTGTAATCGGTTACGCCCGCCTTGCGCATCAAGGTCGGGTTGGTTGTAAAACCTTTAATGATGGGGTTGCTATACATTTCCAGCGTACTGGCCACATCTGCGCCATCGGCAAAGATCTTCACTCGCAATTCTTCTAAATGCTTCACATCGTCCTTCTTTGGGGTAGGATCAACTTGCTCGCCTCTGGAAGGTCCTGAGCGATCCAATCCGGGTTACATTTATCACGCTGACTATAGTCTCTCTCGATCAGGATGGTTCGGCAGCCGGCGGCTATACCAGCCTGAGTATCACTCCAGCGGTCTCCAATCATAAACGATTCGCTCAAATCGATTGCCCACCGGCGCGCGGCTCCCAGTAAGAGGCCAGGCTTTGGTTTACGACAATCACACTGTTTAGCATTATCGTGGTAACAACACAGAACAGCGGCCAGCGGCAACTCTCGCTCGACAAGTTGATTGATTTCCTCCACTCGCTCCTGAGTCTGAGTTCCACGAGCGACATCAGGCTGATTGGTCGCTACGAAAAGTAGATACCCGCCTTTGTTCAAAGCTTCGCAGGCCTCGCGTACACCAGGCAAGAAACGAAACTCTTCGATACTGTTGGGCGGATGTGGGACTCCGTTAGATACGGAAATCTCATTGATAACTCCATCCCGATCCAGGAATACGGCGGGCTTCATCAGATCGATTCCCACCTCGTCCGGGTATGTATCAAAACATGTGATCGCTTAATCTTCGCGCCTCGATTTCACGAATTGAGCACGGAGTTTGAATTGCGTGTGAGGTGCGCCGTTTGACTGCCGCTGTTTTGGCGGCCACTGCCCCCTCCTTGTTATCGGTAAGCTTACTGCCCAGAGGGCGTATGTGCTCAACCCTTTTACCAGTCAGCTGCAGTTCAAAATTCTATTGCATAACACCGGGCATGAGATTATTGATCATATATTTAATTTGCACCTCAGGGCGACAGTATTGATCGAAATACTGTTTGGATCTATTCGCTATCGCCCGGCGCTCCTCGTCATGATGAAGATAGTAGACAAGTTTATGATCCAGATCCGAGAGATCGTTCTCAAAGTACACTACATCTTTCCCTTCACTTAAAGGCACATACGTCTTGTTCAACGGTCGCTCTACAAGAGCAAACTTACCCATAGCCATGTGTTCCCCCATTCTCCAGGAGAAGCAATCAAACAGCCCCCGGCTTACAATACTTAGTTTTGACCGGGCCACAACCTGGAGATACTCTCGTGTAGGCAGCGTGGGCCTCATAACGTACTGGGGGTAATCCCGGTTCGCATCGGCATTGTCAAAGAATCCGACTGACACCTTGTAAGCGGAATGTTCCGCACCCAACCGCTCTATTATCTGCATGATGGCCACTCTCTGATTACAATTCGCTATGGAACCGTAAACGTCATCTAACTTCGGACTCCAATAATTCACGTTCCAGAACAAATCATAGAGGCCTTCCTTCTGACTGCGAAGGTTTTCCGTGTAGTAATCCAGATGGCCGTGTTTATTTTCTAATAGCTTGTACTCGCGCAGACTATACCCGGCATCGCTTAGCCGAGCTTTAAGACCGACACCTTCTCTTGCATGAAAACCAGCAAGAAACCGCTTCACCCATTCATAGGAGTTTGCACGCCGATCGTTCCTGACGGGAAAATAAAAGCCTGTGGGGAAGATTTTGTCCTGGTAGGCGCTGCTTTTTTCTTTGATATGGTCTTCGTTGAAATTGAACTTAAAATACTGATCGACCATTTCCAGTACTTCCGGATTAAGACTATCGTAGCGGTCAAAGATATCGATAACGGCAACCCGCGTTTTTCCCTGTGAAGTAACTTCAAATAACGTCGACTTCCATTTCCTATGCTCGTGTGAAACGGGCGCTTTTCTTCCGTGCCTGAACCGAAGTCTGATCTTGCCTACCCTGGAAAGAATTTGAAATCCCAGGAACCAGAAGCTTGGAATCAATGAAACATCGTCGTAGACAGTAACTGTGACCATTAGAGCGTCTTAAAAAAAGTCTCAGATGCATCCAGGGCTTCCGGACTACCCATGTCAAACGCCTGTTTGGCCGGGGAAATTCCAATAACTTCACCGCGATCAATATATTTCTGGTACAAGGGCATCACATAGAATTCATTCCTGGTCCGTTCTCCTCTGGAAATAACTTCCTCTGCCCTTTCTACAAAAATACGCCCGTTTGAAAAGTAATAGAGGCCGGTGCTGGCCAAATCAGAAATACGCTCCTTCTCGGCGACCTGGATCACTTTGCCGTTTTCATCAGTCTTAGCAAAGCTCCATTGATTGCCTGGCAAAGAAGCAACGGAAATCAAGCCCGAACAATCCCTGCCTTTCTGGTCTATATGTTTTCCAATATCGGAAATAACATAGGTATCCGAACTGATAATAAGTAAGTCCTCGTCTGTGTTTATGCGGGATTTGGCTTCAAGGACAGTGCAAAGCTGGCCTTCGGTTATCCCATCGAGCAATAGCAACTCAAAAGGACGGTCCATTGCGGATGTGAGGACTTTCTTTACCTGAAACTTCTCATCATGCTCTTTCAAGGCAATGAATATGATCTGGCTGAACGGAACATTTTCGATGCTCTTTACCGCCCAACCCACCATGGGTTTTCCCATTACCGGGATCAGCGGCTTGGGAGTGGTTCCCGCTGTATTTGCCATGCGGGATCCTCTTCCGGCCATTGGCACAACCACTTTCATTTTGCCTTGGCATTTTGGCAAAGCAGTTCGTCACTGATCTCATGCCACGAAGAAAAGCGAAATGCGCGATCGTCTATGTAGACCTCGGCATTAGGTTTACCGAAATAAATCTCGTCATACGGAATATGATATTTGTCCAGCCATTCAAAGGTTACCCTACCCACGTTTTTCATCACCTTGCCTAGATTGCTTTCACAAGTCTTCATGTTGCGGGCTGTCTGGATAATGATGTAATGGCCGGCCGCACGGAGCATTCCTAGTTTTTCCACTGCACCCGGATATGGCTTGAGGTCGGCATAATTATCACCATCCCCTTTGACCGGACAAATGGTTCCATCAAGGTCGATTACAATTCTCATGGTGCAATGTCATTCAATAGGGTGATACCAATGCAATACATCAATTGCTGCCGCAGGGGTTTGTCCTTGTGGAGAGGAATCATGGAAAGGAAAAGTAGCGCTTCGATGAACTTTATCTCTTCAAGCACATAGCCATTCTCTTCAACAAGTCGGTCGAACGATTCTGACGCTCGTTTAGTAACTTCAGTGGAGTAAAGAGTCGCATCAAAAGTTGTGTGGTCAGCCGAGGCCACGATGCGAAACATATCAGCAACTACAAAATCATAAAGTTCGCTGATGCTGTGCCTAAGCTTGGCTACATCGTATCTTGGGTCGCCGTAAATACCTTTCTTTCCAAACGACCCCCGCGGATCGATCATGCGCAGAATCTGGCTGTTAATATCGAATAAGATGTTCGAAAAACAATAATCGCCATGAATGATAGTAATGGAGGCGTTTTCAACGATTTCCTTTGATTTAAGATGGATGAACTCCCGGAGTTTAGGCAGATTTCGCAGTTGCTTTCCATTAATTCGGATCGTTGGATGGTCCATCAGCTCTTGCCAAAATGGATCTTCCCCGAGAAGCATATGTAGCCGCTGTTCGGTCTTGGTTGCATACATATCGAATACATGTTGTTTCTCCAGACTGCCAGGGTATTTACGGAACTCGTTATGTAATTTAAACAAGAGTTTCAGTATCGACGTCCATGTCTCCTTCCGAAGATCGCTGTAGACGTACAGCTCCGCAAGAGTGGGATAACCGTAATGCTCCTGGGTAATTGAAATTTTGCCCCCGTCTGACTGAGAAGAGCGCACTATCCGCGGGCAAAGCACTTTTAGTTCTTCAGGAAGTGAAAGGTACCAACTGAGTTCGTCTTCGAGCTTTTCATTATTCTGACTTAATTTGGTTACGGTGTGGTAAAGGGGATCCACTTTCAGGGAATTGAAAAAACGCGCGTGTAATAACCTGTTGCGGGAATCTACCAGCGTGTCTATGTGTCCAAAATCAAACCACTCTTTGACTGTCACTGCTTTGAGCGGATTTCTGGCTCCGTATCGGAGTAAGACTCGGCTCAATTCACGTTCTTCTGCCTGAACTGCTGCGTCCACACACTCGCTTAGCCATCCCACATCAGTCAAATGATAATAACCCGCAAGGACTAACGGAGTTTCTATCTCTACCTCCTGCTTATCAATGTACTCAACAATATCCTGGCTTGAATCGGTGCGGATTACACACCAACGGATTGAGCTCTCTACGGTGGAGGTATAGGCAAAGCTCTTCTCACCTTCAAATGTGTCCTTGATAAGCGTGTCACCCAGAATGATCCGAACCAGCGCAGCATCAGGAACAGCATCGAGACCTGCTTTGAGCGAGGTGTTTATGGAATTGCTGCTTTCAAGACACTGAAGTTTTAACTCCAGCCGGTCTGCATAGACAGAGTTGAGAAACCGGATCAGCCCCTTGTCATCGGCCCTCAATACTACGGTGGCCGTCTGGAGTTGCTTGGTAAGCAGATCATCCAGTATCCATCCAATCACCGGCTTTCCATTCACCGGGATCATAGCCATCGAACGATTTGTCGTCACAGGAAGATCAAGGTAATTGATAGGCCCTGCGCACAAGATAATGTTGTTTGCTTTTTCCCCGATGAATTTCACTCTACCGAAAACCCAATCGAAAGTCGGGCTGATTTGGCATCAGGATAAGGTCGGTACCGGCTCTCTTTAACGCTTCGCCTCGCGGAGAACGGGATAAAAAACGAAATTCTTCGATACTGTTCGGAGGATGAGTGACTCCATTAGAAACTGAAATCTCGCTGATCTCCATCCAGATCCAGGAACACGGCGGGTCTCATCGGATCGATTCCCACTTCGTCTGGGTTAGTTTCAGAACCGGATGCGAGACCAGCAGATGCCAGACAACGGCCTGGAAAGCCTCTGTGTGTGGAGTCACATTTTCGGAGTTAATCGTCGGCACTATCACGCAAGCGTCTGCTACCTCTGCGGTGAATCCGCCATCCCGTCCCACAATCCCCGTAATCCGCGCTCCGACATTTTGAGCGTACTTTAGCGCAGCGACCAGATTCGGGCTGACATTCTTTTCAAGATTGCCTCCACCCACGGAAAACACCAGAATCAAATCGTCTGCTCTTAAACGACTCACCTTAAGCCAATTTTCAAAGACGCTTGCCCAGCCATCATCGTTAATGCGCGCAGTCAATTCGGAGACATTATCCGTCGGCGCGTAGGCTTCGATATTAGCGATTTTGCGAAAATCGTTAACGGCGTGGGAAGCGTGACCGGCGCCGCCGCCAACACCCAAGATAAAAAGCCGTGCACCCTTTTCCCGGGTTTCGGCTAACAAATGCGCCATTCGCTCAATTGGTTCAAGATCCAACTGGTCCAGTATCTGACGGGCCTCAGACACGTATTGAGACGAGAAACTCATTCGCTGCTCCTTCTATTTGCTTCTTGAAGCAAGGTATTGACGGGTTTCCTGCAATCCGGGAACCGAGCCTATTTCATAAAACCGGTTTTTAACCTCGAAAGCAGCTAACTGATTTTGCTTCAGCATGTCTTGATATAACTGAGCCAGGTCGTAGGGTTGACGACTTGGGACGCAGCCAAATGCCTCCTTCTTGAAAATGCCGAGTCCATAATCCACGTAGTGCATGTGTCGAGTGGCGTTCTGCTTGTCGTACGAAAGGATTCTTACCCCGTCATATTCCACATTGCTTTTTTCCCAGCGGCCTTCATTAGCAAACACGGTCATCAGGCTCAGTTTGTTGCTGGCTTTAAATGACCGCCAGGCAGCCTGGTAATCGAAATCCAAATAGGAATCGCCATAGAGAACCAGGAAGTCATCAAGCAAGAGAGGCACAGCACATTTGAGCGCCCCAGCGGTGCCGATAAGCTTCGGACCATCGAATGAGTATTCGACCTGCAGGTCGAAGCGCGCCCCGTCTCCAATAATCTCCTGAATCTTTTCACCCAAATGTCCAACGCACAACACCACGCGCTCGATTTGATTTTCTCGCAGTAACCTTAACTGATGAGCAATGAAAGGCTCACCGTTGACATCAATGAGTGATTTGGGAATGGTTTCAGTAAGCGGTCGAAGTCGAGTCGCCAATCCGCCTGCGAGGATTGCGGCTGAAACCGGGGCGGTAGTCATGATTGAATGATTACCTTCGTTCCCTCGAAATCAAAACGGAAGCGCACTTCATTTAATCCGGCCTCACGCATGGCACGACGTAGGCGCACTTTGTCTTCAGCGTAGAACATGAGGAAACCTCCGCCGCCTGCCCCGATCAGTTTGCCTCCCAACGCGCCATTATTAAGTGCAAGTGCGTACCATTCATCAATATGGGAATTGGTCATCATGCCGGAACGCTGCTTTTTGTGCTTCCAATGCACGTTCATTAGTTCAGCAAATCGTCTCAGATCGGCAGTCTCCAGCGCTTCTCTGCTCTCCCGGCCAAGCTCCTTCACAAAATGAAGATTCGCCATCATCTCTTTATCATTGTCTTTGCTTTTAGCGTCTTGTTCCTTGAGAATTTCTGAGGCCGGTCGGGAGTATCCAGTAAAGAAGAGCAGAAGATTATCTTCGAGACTGTACAGCGTATCAGTATCTATTTTCAGCGGCCAGGCTTCGACCTGATCGTTGGGCAGGAAGCGAAAACAAGTAATGCCCCCATAAGCAGCAATATACTGATCTTGTTTGCCGATAGGCTCCTTCATAATGTCAATTTCGATATGACAAGCCTGTTCGGCCAATTCCTGAGGGTGAATCAAATTCTTTTTCAACGCGTGGAGTGCCTTCAACAAAGCGGTAGTAAAGCTACCCGAGGAACCAAGACCGGTGCCGGCCGGGATATCGGCCATGCTGGTCAATTCGAGGTAAGTCGCCCCAACTTCCGTTAATCTCAAGGCCTCCCGGACGATGGGATGCTGTACTTCATCTATCGTTTTGACCCGTTCCATCTTCGAGTATTTGATAATTAACTCTTCGGTAAACGCGTGGTGCAGGGTGATATAGACGTACTTGTCTATCGCTGCTGCAATTATGAAACCACTATGGTCGCGATAATAAGAAGGGAGGTCTGTACCGCCGCCGCCGAGAGAAATACGCAAAGGACTACGGGTAATTATCAAGAGATTTATTGTCGCTTGTTAAGAATCCACTGATTCTCTACCAGATACTGAATGGTGGACATCACTCCGTCACGAATACTTAATCTTGGCTGCCAACCCAGAGCCCGTATGCGTGAACAGTCGAGAAAGATGAATGGACTGTCTCCTATCCACCCTCGATCCCCGCCCGAATAGACACGTTGCGGAGAGACGCGTAAATACTCGCAGATCCAACCAATCGAATCGTCTACCTCGACATACTCGTTCGTCCCCAAATTATAAATACTGACACTGCTTGATGATTTCGCCACCGCTAAGAGCATCGCCTCGATGCAATCCTGCACCGACAAATAAGACTTACGCTGCTTGCCATTACCCAGCACGTCCAGTCTGTCTGGGTGCGCTTGCAGTTGTTTGTAAAAATCGAAGATGTGTCCATGCGAATAACGTTCGCCCAGAATAGAAACGAATCTGAAGATGCAAGCTTGAAATCCGAAGCTGCTGCAGTAGGCTTGAATCAACCCCTCACCTGCCAGTTTTGATGCACCATAGAGAGAAGTTTGGACTGGTAGTGGGGCGTCTTCAGGCGTGGGGAAAACTTCGGGCTCACCGTAAATCGAGCCGGTGGAAGAAAAAGCGATGCGGCGCGCGTCATTGGCGCGCATTGCCTCCAGAACGTTGAATGTCCCAATTGTATTCTGGTCTAAGTCTTTCCGTGGATGGTCTGGACCGAAGCGGACATCAGCATTAGCTGCCAGGTGAAAGACGACTTCAGACGCCTGCATCGCGGAAGTGAGCGCAGGTAAATCCAGTATGTCGCCTTTGATCAAACGGAAGCGATCATTCTTCATAGCCTCCGCTAAGAATTCCGGTTGGCCGGTCGAGCAATCGTCGTAGACGACAACATGATGCCCGTCTGACAGCAACCGATCTGCCAGGTTACTGCCGATAAAACCAGCGCCGCCGGTGACAAAATAATTCATTTGATAACGACATAAGGCGTAATCGTCCAGTCGAACCACCAACCCCGATTTTGCACCTTCACTCTATCTCGCACCCACACTGGTAATTTTCACAGCCACTTGTTCACCATGGCGGCAATATCCAAGAAACCTCAAACTCCGCATTACCATCAGCAATGAACTCCGTAAACGCCTTATACTCCCAATTTTTCCAGCCCGGAAAATTGAAGAATTCATCGAAAACAATAACAGTCCCACTGCTGATCCTATTTTTCAGATAATGGAAAATGGTTTTAGTGGAGGAGTATAAATCGCAGTCAATGTGAATAAACGAGCACTGGCCTGCGTGTTGCTCAGCAAATTTTGGCAAGACCTCATCAAACCACCCCTTGATTAGAGCGACATTCTCTCTTACCTCAGGCAGATTATTTACTTTGAACCTGCCTTTGCTAAATTCGGGTAGCCAGTCTTCAGGTAGCCCTTCGAACGAATCAAATCCATAGATGATGGTGTTGATCTTAGAAGCTATGAAGTTGATGGATTGCCCGTTGTATACTCCAAACTCACAGAACAAACCTTCCCTGGAAACAGCGCTGATTGCCTGGTCCAGTAAAGAGAACTTGTCCGGGAAGTGGGGAACATTGAGCATGTTTAGTTCAATGAACTTAGCCGTTTCCTCCAAAGCGAGTCTCTGTCGACATCGAACGATATCTTTGGCATCGGCATCCAGGATGCGCTTGGCAGTTCTTCGAATAACAGAGTCTATTTTCCCTTTGATGGTGAGCAGCATCTGGAGATTTTATGCAGCGGCGGTGCAGCGAGCTACTGTCTTGCTCTTGAACTCTATCGCACTTGATTTGTCGGATCGAGAGATGGAATTTGAGGGCCCTTTTTCAGCATTTCCCTACTGAAGCTGACACTGCGGGCCAAACGAATGAGTGATATGGGAATTCCCGCTAACTCAGCCATCAACGTGCGGGCTTTCCAGCTAAAGCTTTTCGGTTGACCCTCAGCTCTGCGCCATCCAACCAAAACCCAACTCTGCAAAACAGCATCCCATGCAGCTGCTTTCTCGAAATGGCGCCGCGCCGTGTAGTGGACTGATTGAGCTGGCCTGGGCAAGAAAGACCATCGACGCCAGCGATGCACGTTATTTCGGCTACTGCGGGCACCTCCCACAGGCGCCAGATAATGGAAACGTTTTGCAAATGGGTTATTCAACATCAAGGCTCCAGCCCGAACCATGCGCACTCCCAGCTCTCCATCTTCCCCCGCTAAGTGTTGGTTGAACTGCATGTCGAATCCTCCGATCTCCTGGAGAATGCTACGGCGGCAAAGAGTGGTTCCACAATCCATGAAAGTGCAGGCAATCTCTTGCTGTTGTGCATGTAACTCGGGCCGTTTGCGTGTATATGCCGGGCCAACGGATACATCGGCCCCATAGGCGGTCAGTACCCGCAAGTGCCATTCAAGGTTTTGGGCGTCTACCCGAGAGTCGTCATCTAAAAAGAGGACATAGTCGCCAGTTACTCGGCGTAGACATTCGTTGCGTGAGATACAAATGCCCTCCTGGTCCACCCAAATGACCTCCAACGGCAGGTCAGCATACTCGCGATAAAGTTCGGGTTGTCTCTCGCTCTCTGGATTCCCGTCAGCTACCAATATCTGAAATGGTTTGATGGTTTGTGCTCTCAGATCATCCAAAACCTCCGCCACGTACTTGTAGCGACCGTACGTTGGCAGAACCACACTGATCTGTACTTTCAGCGGTAAGGGCACTGCGTCAAACGGCCGAATTGCCGCCCCGGTGGGAGCTTTACCAATACTAGGCGTACCCGCCGAACCCTTGCGCCATGCACGCAGTTCCCGAAGAGGGTGAGCGCCAATAATCCGGCGCATCAAAACGTAACGGGTCCAGCGAGCGCCATAACACAGGTGGACCAGCCTGTAACGATCGGCTAAGCGGACAAGCTCTATGTGGGTCGGTCTGTTATTCAATAAGCCTGGTTGCTGGCGACAGACCGCGCCACGCATTAGCCATCGAAATCCTAATTCCCTTGCGGCGCCTGGCAGCGTTTCAAACCCACCATCAAGCCCTCCTAGTTTCCTCAGAACTCCAGCGCGCAAGAACGCGGCACGTAAGTCCAGCTTCCAATTGACCGCTCCGGCCAGATTGGCTTCGGGGTCAGGACGATAAACCCATAGAGGATGCACATAACGCAGAAGGTCGGGTTCGGCGGTGCCAGTCAGGATTGATCCGGGATGCCAAATGTCATCCAGGGATTGAGAAAACCTTTCAAGAGCCTTCCACGGGAATGTACCCAGGCACTCATCCCAAAAAGCCAGCACTTCGGGTGCTTCTGGTTGGTCGAGAGCCTCTTCAATTTGTTGCGCGGCTAAATAAGGCTCTCGCTTGAGTCGACTGCAAGTGACACCAGGCTGATTATCCGGCTCAAACTGTACTCGAGGTTCTTCGCTCGAGTTTGGATAAAGAAACAGGTGGGCTTTCATTTAAAGCGTTCGCTCGACCTACGCGGCGGCCAGTGATTCATAGAGTGAAACAAATTCACCAACTTGATTGGAGATGTCAAAATGTCTTAGGACATGCTCTCGTCCTGCCCGGCCTAACTGACGGCAAAGCTTAGGATCGAGGGCAAGCTGGATGAGTTTCTGTGCCATGGCATCTGGATCACGACTTGGCACAACAAATCCCGTCACTTGATCCTTAACGTTTTCGGGCAAGCCTCCAGCATCGCTTGTCACTACCGGTAGCTCCATCGCCTGAGCCTCGACAACCGCATTGCAAAAGCCTTCCTCGACAGCCGCATGCAGCATCACATCCGCTTCGAGATAGTGCCTGCGCACTGACTCCTGCGAAACGGCTCCCATGAACCTTACTACTCCCGTTTGTAATAAGTTGCTCTGCCGGGCAGCAAATATCAAAGCTTCTTCGTAAGGCCCTTCGCCAAGGATGGTGTACTCGAGCGGTATTCCCGCATCCCGAACACGCGCCACCGCGTCAAGCGCAAACTCATAGCCTTTGGCCCAGTCTAATCGTCCAACGGAGAGGATCCGATATGGCGCATCCAGGGCCCGAAGCGACCTATCCGGGTGCGGTACGAATCGTTCAAGATCGATTGCCGGCTCAATCAACCAGGTGCGAACGGCGGGATTAAGACCCAGGCGATAAGTGTTCATCCGCAAATAGCTGGAGATGAAATGGTATCCATCAACATAGCGAAACAAGTAGTCATAAACTCCGGGAAAGCGATCCGGAACACTTGTTCTCTGGAAAGCTCCGCGTGAACTTAGTAGTAACGGGCACTTAAGGAATGTTTTGAGGTCGGCAGTGCCAAGACCTTGCGCATCAAATTCGATGTGCAGAATATCAAGAGATTGACCAATGAATGGGAGACGGCGGAATAGTCCTTTCCAAAACCCCAGGTAGTTCTCTTGGCGGGTTCGCCAGTTGTGCGCCAGGAATCGCATGAAGCCAATAGGATGCCCGAGCGCTTTTTTTATTGCCTGCCATGAGCCTCGCGTTAACATTTTCCAAAGAGGGCGGGTTGTGGGTGCGCAGTGAATACGTTGTCGAATGTCCGGCCAGTCCGCCAGCACCCCAAACCGATCCCAATGGGAACTGGGAGTAAGAGTGAATATATGCACATCAACACCGGCTCTCAGTAGTCCCAAAACTTTCGTGACGATGAACGTTTCGGAAGGTGTTGGAAAGCTGAGCGTGAAGATACCGACCCTGATGGTTTTCCCATTTTTCGACACGCTTACTTTTCTACTCGGGAGTTCAATTGAAGGATCGACGAGTCAGGGGAAGGGAGGATTACAGTAGTACCCTAAGTTCAACTGTTTGCGGGATCTTTGCGTTCTTAGAGCTCTTTGCGGTTAATTGTTTTAAAGGCTTTTTTACCAAAAGTACGCAACCGGACATTCAGGGGTCTCCAGGCTTAACTCTTATGAGATGAATTCCTCCGACCTGAGAGAACCGACTGGTAAAGCTGCTCAAATACTACCGCTTGGCGAGTGAGCGAGAAGTTGGCCTCAGCTTTTGATCTGGCCGAGCGACCCATTCGCTCTCGCTGGCCGGCATCGGTAAGTAGCTTTTTCAGCCGATCAGCCAGCGCGGGTATGTCGCGCACCGGCACAACATAACCCTCTAGACCATCGCTTACAGCCTCCGCCATTCCTCCGGCGTTAGTCGTCACCATCGGCAAACCCATCGCCATGGCTTCAAGGGCTGCATTACTGATTCCCTCCGCGTGACTGCTGAGCACAAACAGATCCGCTGAGCGAAGTCGTTGCAACACCTCTGCCGGCGGGAGCGAACCGAGCAGTTCCACTTCAGGTTTCAAATTCAGGTCTTCAATTGAGTGGCGGAGCGGCGCATACAATGGTCCATCACCAATGATCTGCGCTCTAAAAGCGATCTCAGCCTGCTTCAATCGAGATAAAGCTGCCAGGAGATAGTCATATCCCTTGATCCATACCAGTCGTCCCACTGCTAAAATTACCGGCGGATCGTTTGCAGCCCAATTGTTTTTGGGAATAATCTCTTCTGTTGCCACTGCGGGACGATTGACCCAGATACCGGAGTTGCGACTGTTTTCTCGCCCACTAACTTTGGCAACCTTATTAGCCATATCGTTAGATACGCAGTGGATCGCTTCAGCCCGCTTAAGGCAATTCAGAAAAGCTGTTTCTTGCTCAGAATTATGCTGTTCCAGGAGATGCAGTTCCGTACCACGAGAGCTCACCACCATAGGTGCGTCAAGTAACTTCGACACCAGGGGATACATTACTCCCAAACCCAGGAACTCGAAATGGACCACATCCGCATGGTTGTTGGTAAAGGGCAGATGGCGAATAAATTGGCGCCAGGGTGTGGCCTTCATTGCCGGGTGCCGATGACAAGTTTTTATTAAATCAAAGGCTCGAATAGGCGAGCGAAATGGATGAATCACTAGTCCCGCCAGGAGTGTCATTGCCCGGCGCGGATTGGACCACCCCCACTCAGGTAAAAGGCATTGAATAGAGAGGCCAACCGGCAGAGGAAGGTAATCCTTGAAGAGGGCCCAATCCCCGTACTTACGAGTAGCTACAGTGACTTGATGACCGCGCTCAGCCAAAGCAATGGCCTTGCGTAATATGAATGTTTCAGAGAGTTGGGGGAACGTGCCGACAACCAGTATTATGCGCAATTGTCTTCCCTGCTCACTGGCCCAGCTCTTTCCTGCGCTTTTCTATCCCGAGCCTTTCAGCTTGCACCTGTTGATCAATCTGACGGCAAGCATCAATCGAATGACCACCGAACAAATGCTGCCTAACCTGGATTCGGGAAATGTGCTCTGGTGGAATAATTGTTTTCACGAGGCGCCAACGGCTGTAACAGGTGAATCGAATCGCGAATCGCCTTGTCGAGATCACCTTTGAAGCGAAAGCCATGCGATTCGAACTTTGACTTGGCAACCGTATACGAAAGTTGATTCATGATCTGTGATTCGACCAGCTCGATACGCAAATTGGGAACATGCTTTCTGATCACATCTGTAATCTGACGCACAGTCACGTTATCGGTCAAGACGTTGTAGATCTCGTTGTCAAAGAGGTCCTTACGTAGGACGAAGCGGATTGCCTCAATTGCGTCTCCAAGTTCAAGGTATGGCCGCTTCTGATCAAGTGCAGTGCGCCAGACGCTCAGCGGCTGTCCGAGACAGGCTTGCCAAATGAATTTATTGACAGCGGTGTGAAAACGCATTCCAATCGACGTGCCATAGATAGTGCCAAAGCGGCCGATGAAGAAACGCAGACTGGATACTCTCCCCAGCTCAGCGAGCAACTGCTCGGCGCGCAGCTTGCTGTCAGCATAGGGACTTTGCGGCTTGAGTTGTTCGGTTGGGCAGCTTTCGTCTACGATGCCGTCGGCCACTCCGTAAACGCTGGTAGTAGAAAGAAAGAGTAATCGGCAATTGACCTTCGCGCAGGCCCGCGCTACGCGTTCCGTTCCGACATAGTTAACGCGCTCTACCTCCTCTTGAAGCTCGAAACTGGCAGCCGCGTTCGTAATGGCGGCAAGATGCACAACGGCATCGGCCCCTGCAAAGAGTCCTTCCAGGTTGGCGTTCTCAGCGGTGACGTCAACGTCTAAGAAGCGCCAGCCAATTCCTGTCGGGAGGTTGAATAACGAGCAATACCGCTGCGTCAGGAAATTGTCAATCAGGATGACTTCTTCGTATTCCCCAGGTTCGACCGTATGAATCAGTCGTGAGCCAATATGTCCTAATGCTCCGGTGATAACTAGCTTCATACAATCGTTCTCGCATCTCCCGATGGCTGTCCATTGTTAGCCAAAAGAACTTGTTTGAGTTTTGCGAACGACTGATCCACTCGAAAATTCGCGCGGACAGTGCCCAGACCGTTCTGGGCCAGGCGACGTCGCAATCCTGCGTCGTTGATGAGCAATTCGAGTTTATCAATCCACTCCTGGGTGGATCCGGCGAGCATGCCGTTCACCCCATCCTCGATGAAGTCGGCACACTGACCAACGGGAGACGCTACGACTACGGCCTCTCCGCTCATGTAGTTTGTCGCTTTAAATACACCTCGCGCCCGGCACCGTTCGACATTCTGCAACGGGAACAGACCGACGTGCATATTGAAAACTTCTTCTACCATTTCTGCTTGGTTGTAAAAAGCGCGATAGGAAAAACGAACTCTTTCAAACGGAGGGAGGAGTTGTAAATTATGTCCCGTTCCTACCAGCCTCAAATGAAGTTTGGGATGTCGGGCGAACAGCTCTTCCAGAGCGTCCCAAATTAAGTACAGGTTGTAGGCCGTGCCGGGTGACCCGATCCAGCCGAGCGTAATGCGATCATTCTGCTTGTGTCCTAACTCAGGACGCCTCTTGTCAAAGGCTTCTAGAACCGGCGCATCGGGAATGACCGTGCAATTAGGATTGTACCGGCGTACATAATCGGCTGTTAGCTCATTATCTGTGGTTACCGCGTCCACACTTCTGAGAAGGCCATGGAATTCATCTTGATTCTCGCTCTCCAGCCACACAGCGTCACCAAAATCATATACAACCCGGGCCTTCGTTTTGCTGCACAGTGTTTGAACAAATGAATACGAAAGCACTTTCGACATGTATACAATGTCCACTTCGCCGGCCGCCTTCAAAATACGACGTTCACTTGTTGTTGTTCTCCAGCGAAGTAGTCGACTCTTCAACCAGGGTCGACTAACGATTAGCCGTAACACAGAAGGTAAGTTTTTTATCCGATCCATCAACTGGATCGGCTGACGGACGAGGAACTCAGCTGAAAAGCCGTGGGCCGCGAAGAGTTCACGATAAACCAAAGCCCTCACGACTCCACTAGGCGATCGGGATCCAGCCTCGAGCACCACCAGTATCC
>Ga0136614_10000890_pt1 | contig 16535 bp, 9 predicted proteins | sample AntDrymUQ2792106_2_FD_106643 | JGI IMG/M metagenome (GOLD analysis project Ga0136614, IMG submission 106643) | Polar desert sand microbial communities from Dry Valleys, Antarctica - metaG UQ279 (21.06) | ecosystem: Environmental > Terrestrial > Soil > Desert | place: Antarctica: Dry Valley... | reverse complement strand
CGCGACCTTCATGCTCGGCTATAACCCGGTGTTCCTGCCTGTTGGGTTGCGCTTCGATGCCGCCTACAACGAGTTCGGCATTACCGGTACCGACGCGAACATCAACATCCCGAGCTTCACCGCAAACGCCATCTTCAAGCTTCCCACGGGGGGATTCACGCCCTACGTGATCGGCGGCGCGGGTCTCTACCGCGTAGATACGAATCTGTTCGGTCAGACCGATGCCGAAAATCGTTTCGGCTTCAACGTCGGCGGCGGCATCAGCATGCCGTTGAGCGGCTTCAAGGTCTTCGTCGAAGCCCGTTACAACAATGTCAGTGGCAGCAACGGATCCACTGACCTCAGCTTCGTACCGATCGTCTTCGGCGCGAGCTTCTAAAGCTCCATGCGCAGCAACAAAAGAGGCCAGCCCTTCCGGGCTGGCCTCTTTTGCATTCCCTGTGGCGCCTACTGAACCGCGTTGATCATGTCGAAGATCGGGAGGTACATGGCCACGACCATTCCACCGACGACGACGCCGAGGAACACGATCATGATCGGCTCCAGCAGCGAGAGCAGGTTGCTCACCGCGGCGTCGACTTCTTCGTCGTAGAAGTCCGCGATCTTGGACAACATCTCGTCAAGGCCGCCGGTCTGCTCGCCGACGGCGATCATCGAGATCACCATTGGCGGGAACACTTTCGACTTCTGTAGCGGCTGCGCGATCGTGTCACCGCCGGCGATGGATGCCCGCGACGCCATGATCGCATCCTGGATGACGCGGTTGCCGGCTGTCTTCGCGGTGATCTCGAGACCCTCGAGGATGCTGACGCCGGAGCTGATGAGCGTGCCGAGCGTGCGGGTGAAGCGCGACACGGCGGACTTGCGGAGCACGTCGCCGAGAACGGGCATCTTGAGCGCCAGCCGGTCGATTACGAGCTTGCCGCTGGACGACGCGTAGTAACGCTTGAACAGGAAACCGAAGGCAATGACTCCGCCGCCCAGCACCCACCAGTACGCATTCAGGAACTTCGACGCCGCGATGACGATACGGGTCGGAAGCGGGAGCGCCTGGCCCACGGACGCGAACATGCTCTCGAACACCGGAATCACGATCAGCAGCAGCACGATGATGGCGATCGCGGCCACGCTCATGATGACGGATGGATAGATCATGGCGCCCTTCACCTTTCTCACCAGTGCGTCGTTCTTCTCCAGGAAGGTGGCGAGTCGCATGAGAATGGTGTCGAGAATACCACCGGCTTCACCGGCGGCGACCATGTTCACGTACAGGTTCGTGAAGGCTTTCGGGTGCTTCGACAGCGCGTCCGCGACGGTATTACCGGACTCGACGTCGAACACGACCTTTCTGGTCACTGCGGCGAGGGCCTTGTTGTCGGTCTGCTCCGACAGGATCGTCAGCGCCTGCACCAGCGGCAGGCCGGAGTTGATCATCGTGGAGAACTGCCGGGTGAAGATGACGACATCGCGCGTCTTGATCGCGCCGCGGCTCATCTTCGTCGAAGCGTCCTGGTCGATCTTTACCACCGAGAGACGCTGCTTTCTCAGCTGCGCGATGACATCGTCGCGTGACGGAGCCTCTATCGTTGCGGTCCGCATGTCGCCGTTGAAGGCGCGCGCGGTATATGTAAAAGTTCCCATTGACTAATCCTCTCTAACGTTTCGTTTCGCGGCTGACTGCCGGGCGCGGTGTCCCGGGCTTGGCGGCGGGGTCGTCGGCGGGATCGAGCTGCCCGATCATGCGCTGGAACTCCGTCGGGTCGCCGCTCACGCGCAGACATTCTTCCGCCGTTACTTCGCGGCTCATGTAGAGCTGGTACAGTGCGTCGTTCAGGGTCTGCATTCCCCACTTCTTTCCCGCCTGCATCGACGAGTAGATCTGGTGGACCTTGTCGTCGCGGATGAGCGCGCGGATGGCGGGTGTAACCACCAGAATCTCGGCGGCCATGACGCGGCCCTTCCCCTTTGCCTTCGGCAGCAGCGTCTGCGTGACGATTCCCTCGAGGACGAACGCCAGCTGCGCTCTCACCTGCGACTGCTGGTGCGAGGGAAAGACGTCGATGATGCGGTTGATCGCCTCGGCCGCTGAGTTCGTGTGCAGCGTCGCGAGCGCGAGGTGACCGGTCTCGGCGATCGTCAGCGCGGCCTGGATCGTTTCCAGGTCGCGCATTTCGCCGATGAGGATCGTGTCGGGGTCCTCGCGCAGCGCGTACTTGAGGGCATTGGCGAACGACTTGGTGTCGCTGCCGATCTCGCGCTGGTTGACGATGCAGGCCTGGTGCTTGTGAATGAACTCGATCGGGTCTTCGACGGTGATGATGTGCCCCTTTCGCTCCTTATTGATCTTGTCGATCATCGCGGCGAGAGTAGTCGATTTTCCCGAGCCGGTCGGGCCCGTGACGAGCACGAGGCCACGGGGTTTTTCCGCCATCTTGGCGATGGAGCCGGGAAGGCCGAGCTGCTCGAAGGTCTTGATCATGAACGGAATCTGACGCACCACCATCGAGACGCAGCCGCGCTGCTTGAAGCAGTTGCCGCGGAAGCGCGCGAGATTCTGGATTCCGAACGAGAAGTCGAGCTCGTCGTCGAGCTCGAACCTCTTCTTCTGGTGCTCGGTCAGCACGGAATAGGCGATCTGGAGCGTGTCCTTCGCCGTCATTTCGTGATCGACCGAGGAGTTGGTGATGTCTCCATCGATGCGGAGCTTCGGCCGCTCGCCAGCCACGATGTGGAGATCCGACGCGTTGCGGGAAACCATCTCCTCGAGCAGCGCGCGCAGATTGATGCCCTGTGGCTTGGGCGGCTCGGGATTTACCGGCAGGAAGTCGAGCTTTGGTGCGGTCATGTGGATGCGTGATGAGTGGGATTCGCGTCGGCGCTGGTCTCGCGCACGATCTGGTCGAGCGGACATATGCCCTTGATAACCTTGAGCCAGCCGTCCATGCGGAGGGTGAGCATTCCCTCCTCGATTGCCGCTTTCTGGATCTCCGCGGCGCCGACACTCTGCATGATCAGCTTCCGCAGCCGCGGGGTCATGTTCATGACCTCATAAAGGCCCTGCCGGCCCTTGAGACCGGTGCCATCGCACTGCTCGCACCCGTGTCCGCGGAAAACGGGCAGCTTTTCCATCGGGGTGTCGAGTGTGACCTCCTCGAGGTGGGGGCGCGCAGCGTCGGTCGCGCGTGTCTTTGCGTCTCTGAGAGCCATGTCGGTGAAGTTTAGATCACGCAGAGTCACACCGCCGTCGATCTTCGCGCCGGCAACTTCGGCTGCGTCCATCTTCTGCAGGGTCGCGCACTTGGTACAGACCCGGCGAACGAGCCGCTGCGCCAGAATCAGGTTGAGCGCCGAGGCAACGTTGAAGGGCTCGATTCCCATGTCCATGAGACGGGTGACAGTCTCCGGAGCGGAGTTCGTATGCAGCGTCGAGAGCACGAGGTGACCCGTGAGCGCCGCCTTGATCGCGATGCCGCCGGTCTCCAGGTCTCGAATTTCTCCCAACATGATGATGTTGGGGTCCTGCCGGAGGAACGCCTTCAGCGCAGCGGCGAAGGTCATCCCGATCTCGGTCCTGACCAGCACCTGGTTGATGCCGAACAGGTTGTACTCGACCGGGTCTTCGGCCGTCATGATGTTGACGTCGATGTTGTTGATCTTTGACAGCGCCGAGTACAGGGTCGTCGTTTTACCTGAACCGGTCGGTCCGGTGACGAGCACCATGCCGTACGGGTTCGAGATCGCTTCCATCAGCTCGCGCTCGGCGCGAGGCTCGATGCCGAACTTCTCGAGATCGAGGGTGAGGTTGCCCTTGTCGAGAATACGGAGCACGACCTTCTCGCCGAACAAGGTCGGGAGCGTCGAGACACGGAAGTCGATGATCTTGTTCAGGACCTTGAGCTTGATGCGGCCGTCCTGCGGGACGCGGCGCTCGGCGATGTTGAGGCTCGCCATGATCTTGAAGCGCGAGATGAGCGCGGGCCGCATCTTGATCGGCGGCTTCATGATCTCCTGGAGCGCGCCGTCGATTCTGTAGCGCACGCGCAGGTCTTTCTCGAAGCACTCGAAGTGGATGTCGGAGGCGCCCTTCTTTACCGCATCGGTCAGGATGGCGTTGATGAGCTTGACGACCGGGGCCTCGTCGATGAGACCCGTGATTGCGTTGTCGACCGGAGCGGCCGCTTCGTTCTCGCTCTCGAGAATCTCGACTTCTTCATTGATGTCGTTGAGGAGATTCTCCATCTGCGCTTCGCCGGACTCGTAGAACTTCTCGATGGCGTTGCGAAGCGTGAACTCGCCGGCGATGACCGGGAAGATGTCCAGGCGCGTAATGAACTTGATGTCCTCGAGCACGCCGAGGTGGCCCGGATCGGACAGGGCGACAGTCAGCGTGCGCCCATCGCGCTTGAGCGGAAGGACGCTGTGCTTGAGGGCCAGCTCGCCGGGGATCAGCTTGGCGATCTTGGGATCGACCTGGAACTTGGTGAGGTCGACGGCGGGCATGCGGTGCTGACGGGCAAGCATCCGGGTAAGATCGGTTTCCTTGACGTAACCGAGCTTTACCAGGTTGTAGCCCACTCTGGTACCGCTGTTTCTCTGTTCCTGAAGAGCCTTGTTGAGCTGGTCCTGGGTCACCAGCCCTTCTCTCAAAAGCAGATCGCCAATCCTAAGCGCCTTTGCGGCAGGAGCTGTCACGAGCGCGTATCCCTCCGGTGCGGCTTCCTGGGTGCTTTCGGCAGCTCGGAACGCCTGGGTATGACTGTGTTCTTAGGACGCGGTAGCAGCGAGAAGGTTACGCTGGTATCGAGCTTTCCTACCATAGAGGGTCCGATCCCTTTGACCCTGAGCAACTCCTCCCGCGAGCCGAACGGGCCGAAGGAGTCCCTGTCCGCTACGATTCTCCGGGCGAGGGCGGGGCCGATGTGCCTGAGAGACTCGATCTCCTCGGCCGTGGCAACATCCAGATCGACCGGTCCGGTCCGCGGGGGAGGCTCCTTTTGTTTTCTTCCCCGTTTCGGCTTCCGGCCTGCCTTTCTGGCCGAATCCGCCGCCCTTATCTGGGTCTCGAGGGCGCTCCTGGCCGGCCGGTCCGGGGGAGAGCGAGGCTGGACGGCATGGTAGACCCTTGTCGCTGTCCCCAGGACGAGGATGGCCGAGAAGAAGAGCAGCGCCTTTCGCTCGGCCTGGGTGCCCATGAGCGAAACAATGGGCGGGTCAGCGTGAGGAGCGTCATCCCGCCGTTGCGGGGGACATTAACTCTGCGCCAGGAGGGCACCAGGCCGGGAGGGGGGATCCAAGTTCCGAGTCATGCGTTGGTCAGTTCAAGTTATGAGTGGTTATCAGCTGACTGCCTACGACTCAGAACCACTGACCAACTTGAACTAACTCACTCACAACTCAAGACTTGGATCCCTCCAAGTTTTCTCGTGCGCTGCTCCGTGCTCCTACGTCGCTAGGGTCGCGTCACCAAGGCAGTGGCAACATCCCCGACTATAGCCAACGATCTCGCCGAGATCTTGTCCATGGTATCCTGCCGCGTGTGATGCGCATCGTACGTGAGGTCGATCACGTCGATGACGCGGAGACCCGCGTTGAGGAGCGGCAGGTGATCATCCGTTACCGGTCCCCCGCTCTCCTGGACGAAGATGCTGGCGTAACCGAGATCCGCCGCGGTCTGCCAGACCCGCGCCACCACCTCCGGGGCACGCTGAAACGAGTGAGTCTCGTAGGGGATACGAAGGTCGGCATCACCGATCATGTCCCAGACTACGCCGAACAGCGGCCTGTAATCGGGTGATGGCAGGTGCGATGCGAAGTACGTAGACCCGATGAGCACGTCCACTTCCGGCGGGCCGAACTCGCCGTAATCCTCGCCATCGACGAACAGCAGATCGACGCCAACGCTGGGCTTCTGCCGCTTCAGCACATCGCCGAGGGCGACGAACAGGCCGACACCCGCGGCACCATCGTTTGCGCCAGGGACGGGCAGCTTGCGGTCGGCATCACTCGCCGCGGCCTCTGAGATCGGCCGTGTGTCCCAGTGGGTCACGTAAAGCACCCGCTCGGAAAGCTCGGGCCGGAAACGCGCCAGAATATTTCGCATCGGCAGCTTCGTGCCGCTCGCGGTGGTGTGGGTCCAGGACTGGACGATTACCGTATCGGCCCGCGAGCGCATCTGCGCGACGATCCAGTCACCCGCTTTTTTCGCCGCTGGTGTGCCGGGCACGCGCGGCCCGAACTCGAACTGGGTCCTCGCGTAGCCCAGCGCCGCGCTGCCGCTGAAGGCGGTTGCTCCGCCCGCGGGGGCCTTTGTCGCGGCGCTGCCACGCTGGGCGTCTCCGCTGCAGGAGACGCCGGCAATGGACGCCGCGACTATGATCGCTATCGATCTCACTTGAACTCTCCGGCGTAGAACTGGAGGTGCATCACCGCGCTCAACACTGTCTGCGTGAATCGCCGGTTAAGGTTACGGTCGAAGCTCTCCACGCGCGACAGCACGAAGCTCGACGTCAGGTTCTCGGCAACGTCAGTATCGGCGCTCATGCTGAGGGCCCGCCGACCGTTGTCGGAGAGGCGGCTCTCGCCGGTGAACGAAAACGGATTGACGACGAAATTCTGGCCCTGGCTTTCCTGGTAGGTCAGGCGCGTCCGCAGATCGCTCCGGGCCGCCCAGTCGGCCGGCAGCGCCCACGGCTTGGCAAGATCGACGCTGAAATCGGAGTTGTTTCCGTTGCTGCGCAGCCCCGGCCGGGAATCCAGGCGCCGGGTCAGAGAGAACCCGACTGTGCTCGACAGCGGGCGGGCGCCCGCGAATACGACCGAGGCGCTAATGGGAAAGCTGCGTACTCTCAGCCTCCCACTGTCGTCGAACTCTTCGCCGAGAAGCGGCTCCGTTGCATTGAACTGCCGCGTCTCGAGCATGCGGGCGTTCGCACCGAGGCTGGAGATGACCGATTGCAGGGCCGCGGGCCTGCCGCTCCACCGCAGAGAGATGTCGGGAAAAACGACCTGAGTTCCGTCGACGACCTCCTGCCTCTCGTCGAACCTGCGGGTCCAGTTGCGGGTGTTGATGCGCTGATATCTGCTGGCGATGCTTGCGCCGCCGGGCAGGTTGAGAGACTGGTTCACCGAAAGCTGGGTGACGAGCCCCGCGCTGGTGGCCAGATCGCCTCCGAGCTCGCGGAAGGTGTTCACGCCGCCGAGCGCGAACTGGTAGAGCAGCGGCGCCTGGCGCGAGCTGCCGTCGTAAACGGAAAGGAGACTGCGATTGAAGTTCACATCTGCCGGCTGGAACCCGCCGAGCAGACCGCGCAGGAGGCTCGCGCTATCGGTGTAGAGCTTCACCGCGCGTGGGAGGTCCAGCGTCAGCCCCGCCGTCATCGTCTGGGAATTTCCGAGCCGGCGAGGGATGCGGAAATTGCCGCTGGTGTCGGCATCGCGCGTGAAGCTGAGGGTGTTCGGATCGCGCAGCATGTTATACGATGTGCCGAAGTCGAGCCGCGGCCGGAACCAGGCGGTGATGGGTGGAGAGATGTTGATTCCCGCCTGCATCGCGCGCTCGCGCTCCAGTCCGGTGTCGGTGCCAAGGAACCGATCGCGATCGGTGGTTGCGATCAGTCCCAGAGGAGAGCTGGTGCCGTATCCGCGCAGGTCACGCACGGACGTAAGGTCCCACCGCACCGACGCGCCCTTGACCGGCCGGAAAACGAGGCTGCTGCCATTTCTCCACGTCGTCGTGCGGCCGCGCGCCGAGCGGGCCGAATCGTCGAAGGCCACGGCCGGCTTGAGGAACGAGGCGCGGTCATCCCGGCCATTGGTGTACACGCTGGTGAGATGGAGCTCGGTCGGCGTCCAGCGCGAAAGTCCGGGCAGCAGCGCGCGCGTCACGTTGAAATCGAGTCCGACGATCAGGTTTTGCGCCCGTCCCAGTTCGTACTCGCTGCGCGATCTACCAGTCGTGTACGCCGAATTGAGCGAGAGATTGTTGAGAATGGGAGAATAGAACTTCCCGATCGAAGGCGTCGATTTCCGCAGGCTGAAGGTGACCGATGTCGCGGCGGATCTGGGCCTGCGGAGTCCCTCGATCGCCTCAGCCTGGATGTCCGACTGCGACAGGTAAAATGGATCGACGGCGTCGGAGGTATGGTTGATGGTAACCGGCATCGCGATGCCGAGAGATGCCGGCAACAGCTTCTCGATGCGGAACGCGGAGCTGATGTTCAACGCGTTGTCGGCCAGAAAAGTAGGCTGCTCCGACAACTGCCGGAAATGCGGATCGCGACGACTGCCGCTAACCCGGATGTCCGCGAAATCGCCCGCGACGATCGAGAGGCCGATTTGACCCGCGAATCCAGTCTCGCTGACCACCCCCCCGAGGCGCATGTCGTCAACCCAGAGCTCGAGCGTGTCGCCGGGAAGGAGCGGGTTGGCGGAGCCTCCCGAGGGAAGCCTCAGCATTCCGACCGACAGTTCCTGCACCGCGGCGAGGTTGGGCGGACTCACAGCTGGATTGATGCTGTACACGATGTATCCGTCGTCGCACGCCGCGTAGCGCTCACCGCGGGTTGAGCCCGCGGGCACGGGAGTATTCTCGATCAGCACGGAATCGAGTCCGGTGCATGTGTTCCGCGCGGTGCCTTTCAGCAACGCGTTTTGAATCTGCGCGCGGAGCGCGAACAGCTTGTCGAACCGAACCCGGATTTCCGGGAGCCACGCGGTCTTCGGAGCTCCGGAGTTGATCGGAGTCCGATACATGTAGAAGTTGTTCGCGTCGCGCCCGATCTTCACGTAGAACTGAAGCTCTCCAGCCGGTCCCCACCCATTGCGGACGCCCTGCGCCCACAGGCGCAGCTCCTGATACGCCATGAAATTCTTGTCCCCTTCAGGGAAGCGGTAATAAGCCTCCGCTCTCTCGTAGGGCTCGAGGTCGGTGGCGGTCAGGCGTAACGATCGCTCGTTGATTTGCACGCGGCCAGGCTGATATGCGACGGTCTTGCTGGTCGGAGCGTCCGTGACGCCAGGCGGGGATTCATAGCGCACGCCGCCGGTCGCGACGTCGCGGTCCTGCGTACCGATCACTCCGGAGTGCACAACTCCGGCTGAGGTCTCGTCGCCGGCGATCCCGCGCAACGCGCGATCGCTGACCTTGAGCCACGGCGCGCCGGTAAGGCGGAGGCGCGCCAACGGCACCGTCGTAAATTCACCGTCGCCGGCCCCCTCGCCCGATATCACCGTGATGCGGACCGCTCGCGCCCGGCGGAGGAGCGGTTGGCCCAATGAATCGTCGGGTTGCCGGAACGGAATCCTGAACAGCACCCAGCATACGACTCCTGTCGGGCCGGAATTCGTCGAGAGCCGCTGCTCGCGCGAGCATTTCCCCTGGCGGGTGTGCTTCAGCGTGTCCGCGAGGTTCACGATGTAGCGCTGCCACTGCTCGCCGTCGCGCTCGCTGCTCGTCAGGTTGATGACGTTGTCGGCGTCGATATCCTCTTCGTCGAGACGGTTGTTGTTGATCGTACAGTTCGTCGTCGCGTCGCCGAGATACTGACTGATCCCGTAGCCTCCCCTGCAAGTGGGGAATGACTCGTAATCGAGCGCTTGCGGCGACCCGCCGGGAATCGTGTCTATCACGGCATGCAGCGTATCGACCACGTCGCCGGGAAGGCCCCTGTCATTCGTCGCGGTGTTGAACGCACGCGAGAACGGATCGCGCTCGCTGTCCAGCCTGTCGAACCCCTGGATCTTCCTGCCGCGGTAGGTCGTATCGTTTACTCCCGATGGCAGCGCCCGCACCAGCAGGGAATCCGGGCTGAACGCAATCGAGTTCTCCGATACTTCCCCGAAATCGAAAACGACGACCGGATTACGCGAAAGCCTGGCACCTACCGGGATCTGCGCCCAGAACTCGAGGTTCTCCGCGCGGGACACATCCGAGCCGCTCACGCCAAGCGTGGTACGTATCGACCGCCAGCGGCGTCCCGGAGTCGTGCCCGGCAGGAGCCAGCGAAACTGTTTCTTCGCGTTATCGAACAAGCCGCCGACATTGAGCGGATAGAGGGTGAGCCAGAGCAGCTGCTCCGGACCGGTGACACCAGTGCCCGCAAACGCAGCGAGGGAATCGATGTCCGTGATGCTGTACCTCACCGGGCGTCCCTCCGCGTCGACACCATTGCTCTGCCAGGCGAGCGTGGATGCGCGGGTCAGGTCTACCACGCCAGCGCCGAATCGTGCCGGCAGCCGTGTGCCGAGGGCAGGCTGGCTGCTGTAGTACCACTGCTGGTCCGAGAGCGGGATAGCGAGACCGCCCTCTCCTTCGAACGACTCGATGTACGCCTGCTGCGACGCGCTCGTATTCGGCCGGCTTCCCGCGAGCTCCGCCGAAAACCCGATGCGGGAAGGAGCGGTCGTCTCGCCGAACGGCAGCTTCGAGACCAGCCTGGTGAGAGGCTCTGCGTCAAAGCTGAATAGAGCATTGACCCCCGCGACCAGCGACGCCGCCGGCTCGAAACCCAGCGGCGGCCGCGTGAAGTTCGTTCGCTGGCTCTGGGAGATGGCGGTGAAGTTGATCTGCCCGTGTGAAAGCGGGAATTCGGCCGTGGCTCCAAAAATCGACGTAGGTGTTTCCTCGAAGACGGGGTTTTCCTCGTACTGCACCGTGACCTGGCGGGGACGCGGGAAAAGCGTGTCAGGCCTGTTGAAGGAAACACGACCAAGATCGTAGTCGACGGAGTAGTCCGTCCCGCGCGTGAGCGGAATTCCGTCGACGAGGAGCCGTTCCGAATTCGGACGCAGCTGCACACTGCCGAGCATCAACGCCCCGCTCTCCCCGCTGCCTTCCTCCTGATAGCGAACACGAATGTGGTAGACCGCTACCGGCCGCTGCGAAGATCGCACGTATTCCGGCGGTGTCGTGTAGATGGTGTCGTTGGCTGGATTCCCGCCGACGGCAAGTCCGTCGGATGCGAACGGCTTTGCCGAGGGAAAGACGAGAAACTGATCCCGAATGGTGCGCGCTCCGGGAGATCCCAGACTGAGCTCGAAGTTGGGATCGCTGGGCCTGGGCCAGATCCGGTTCTCCAGATCGAAGCTCGAGCTGTTGGTGGCCTGGGCCAGTCCGAACAGCTTGAGGTAGGTATCGGCGCCGCCCCCGGCCGGCTTCTCCTGATCCTCGCTGCTACCGGTCACGACCTTCAGAGTGACGCTCTGCCGCCGGAGATCGGCGCCGCCGAGGCGGTAAACGCTGCGAATCTCCCGGTCGAAGGCCGGATCGCCAGGCTGCACTTCCGGATCCCAGAGCAGGTTGGCGAACTGCTCCTTGGAGCCATCGAACACCAGATCGGGCGTCCCTCCCGTGCTGGCAAAAACAGTATCCCGGCCGTTGATGCGAACGCGATAAGCGACGACCAGGCGCTCGTTGTTGAGCGCGAGCGGGCGCACCAGCGCGATCCAGAGAAGCGATGGATCGGCGTAATAGTCGACACCTTCCCGCAGATATTCGTAGACCTGGCCGCGGCGGGACCGCGGATGCCCGATGAGCCTGAACTGCGGTCCGCTGGGGTTCGGCGGCTGCCCTCCGATGAGGAGCCGGTACAGAAAGATCTTCTTCGGGCGCAGCGTATCCGGCAACGATGCTGAAACCGCCGCCATCCTTCTCGTATCGAGGATGTCGATGTTCGGATAGGCGGCGCCGAACAGCCTGGGATCGACCGTGAAGAAAAAGCGTCGCTGCTCGAACTGATAGTCCTCGATCTTCCGGTCGAGCGCGCGCAGCGTGCGCTCGCCAACGGTGAAGACGTTATCGCGCACGACGTTGCCTTTCTGCTGGGCGAGAATGGTCTTGAGCCGCATCGAGCCGATCCTGGTGACCGCCTGGATGCCGTAATTACCGCTCGGGATACCGGCGGTGATGTACCGCGAGGCCGGCGGCTGGAAGGTGACGTTGCCGATCTCCACCCTCTGCACGAGCTCACTGCCCCTTCCCTCGTAGTAAATCGAGATGTTGTTGGACGCGTCGAACTCCCGCTGAGTGTCGTAGTCGAGATCCACGTGCACGCGCTCGGCGACGATCCCGCCCGATTTGGCGGAAAACTGGAAATCAACGAGCGGCTCGAAGGCGCTGCGGCAGTTTACGGCGGGGTCGAAGAAGAAAGTGGACGAGCAAAGCGCGCTCTGATTCTTTTCCGCGCGGAACTCGAGGCGGCCATCGAGCTGTAATCCCAGGTCGGCGTACTCGCCGAGGATCGGGACGGGCCTGGGAGTGGCCGCCGGTTTGGGCTTGAGCGGCAGCTCACCGGGGTACGATGGCGCCGGAACCGGCGTGGCGAGGTTGCTCGTCGCCACCTGGCCCCACACCGCTTCCATGATCGCGCGCATGTTCTGCTGGAACGCCGTAGCCCTGGCCGCTTCGATCTGCGCCTGCGCCTGGCGAAATGACTCGCGATCGCCGCGCGAGAGCACAGGAGGAAGCGTCAGCGGAAGCGTATCCGTTCCGATCCGCAGCCTGATGCCGGGAGCGCCGGGAGTCCCGGTCGGAGGCGATACCGGTGTTCCGGGGATCGCGGTCCGCGTGGTGTCCCGTGGATCCTGGGCGCGCGCATCGGGTGGGCGGCTTATCGATGCCACCAGCATCGCTGCGAGGAGGCTCAAAACACGCGCCGTGCGCACCGAATCGTGCGTGGAAGTCGTTGTCGTCGTGCCGCTTACCAACGAGCGCACGGTATATTTCACACTGTGAAGATACTGCACCGCTACGTGCTAAAGGAACACTTGGGGCCGCTCACGTTCGCCCTGACGGCGCTGACGTCGATTCTGCTCCTCCAGTACATAGGCAAGCACTTCGGGCAGCTTGTCGGCAAAGGGCTGCCGACGCTGGTAATCGCGGAGTTCTTCGGACTGTCGGTGCCGCTGACAATAGCGCTGACGCTCCCGATGGCGGTGCTGGTCGCGACTCTGTACGCGTTCAGCCGGCTCGCCGCCGAAAATGAGATCACGGCATTGAAGGCGAGCGGAGTGAGTCTCGTCAGCGTGCTCCAGCCGGTGCTGTGGGCAGCGCTGGGAGTGACGCTCGTAATGGTTGGCTTCAACGACCAGGTCCTCCCCCGCTCGAACCACCGACTAAGCATCCTGCAGCGGGACATCGCGCAGACGAAGCCGACATTCGGGCTGCGCGAGCAAGTGATTAACGAAGTGATCCCCGGGAAGTTCTATCTACGGGCCGGACACCTCGACGAGGCCACCAACCTCATGCGCGAGGTGACCATCTACGACATGGGCGATCCGACGCGCCGGCGGACCATCTACGCCGACAGCGGGAACATGAGCATGACCCGCTCGATGACCGACCTCGAATTGACGCTCTACAACGGGAACATGCAGGATGTTCCGTCCGCGACCCCCGACGACCTTCAGCGCCTGTACTTCGACGTCGATGTGATCCGTATCCGCAATGTGGGGAACCAGTTCCAGAAGACGACCAGCGATTCGTACAAGAGCGACCGCGAGATGACGGTGTGCGAGATGCAGGCAGCACAGGACAGGTCGCGCAAGGAGCATGCGATGGCGCGCCGGGAATTTCTCGCCAAGCGGGCTGCCGCAATCAAGGGCGGAACGAAGCTGAGCAAGGAAGTGCTCACCGCGCGCACGAGCCCCGCTTGGGACATTGGGCTGGGCAGGGTCTACTGCAACGCGGTCAGTCTGCTGTCGGTGGGAACAGCCCAGGCGCAGGCGGTAACATCGCGTGTCCGTCCGCCATCCACAGGGATCACGGATCCGCTGGGGGCGACGATGCTGGAAGGGCTCCGGCTTCGAATGACGGAGAGCTCGCGGATCGTGAGCTCGTACGGGGTGGAAATTCACAAGAAGTTCGCGCTCGCGGTCGCCTGCTTCGTCTTCGTGCTGCTGGGGGCTCCGATCGCCTTGCGATTCCCCCGGGGGGGCGTGGGCCTCACGATCGGCGTGAGCCTCTTCGTGTTCGCGCTCTACTATGTGTGTCTGATCGCGGGCGAGTCTCTCGGCAAGCGCGGACTTCTCGCGCCGGTGGTGTCGATGTGGGCTGCCAACGTGCTGTTTGCACTCGTCGCGCTGTGGCTGCTGTCGAAGATCGGGCGCGAAGCGCGCACGGCGCGCGGCGGCGACATGGGTGAGATGATCGACGCGATCCGCGGCTGGGCGCGCGAGAAGATCGGCGCCGACCGGCGCAGGCGCGCTCTGGAGAGAGTCCCCGCTTGACGATCGGCCGCGCGCTGGACCGATACGTATTCAAGGAATTCTGGACGATCTTCGTTCCGACAGCGCTGGGGATGCCGATCCTGGTGAACGTCATCGACCTGACGGACAATCTCGACAAGTACCTGGCGCAGAAGCTGAGCGCCGGCCGCATTGCGCTCAGCTATCTCTACTGGCTTCCCGATTCGATGTTCATGGTGCTGCCCGCAGCCGTCCTTTTCGCGACGGTGTTCGCCATTGGGGCTTTGACGCGCCACTCGGAGATCACCGCGGCCAAGGCGTCCGGCATCAGCTTTTACCGCCTGATCGCCCCGATCTTCGTGGGAGCGGTCATCGCGACCTTCCTCGGGCTCTTCCTCGGCGAGCTCGCCCCGATCACCAACAAGAAACGCCTCGAGCTGCTCGAGAGCACCCGTGGGGCGGTAAGGAACGACCGGTACAACTTCGCTTATGCGGCCGACGGCGGGCGGGTGTACAAGATCGGCGGCCTGCACCTCCTCGATAATTCGGTCCAGGGATTGGTGATAGAGCGGAAGGGGGTGGGGCCGGAGTACCCGTCGTATGTGGTATCCTCGACTGGTGCGCGTTACCAGCCGGGCAGCGGCTGGATGATCGGCAAAGGGGCCATGCACGTGATCCCCGACTCCCTCTCGAACGTCACCTTCAGCTTCGACTCGCTTCTCGACAAGCGCTTCAGGGAAGAGCCGAAGCAGCTCACGCTTTCACAAAAGGCTCCTTCCGACATGGGCTTCCGCGAGCTTGGCCGCTTCATCACCTCGATGGAGCGTTCGGGAGCGCAGGTCAACGAGCTGCGCGTCGAGCGAATGCTGAAGCTGGCCATTCCGATCACTTGCATCGTGATCCTTCTCTTCGGCGCGCCGCTGGCGACCAGCACGCAGCGCGGGGGCGCGGCGTACGGCGTGGGTCTGAGCCTGGCGACGACGGTGATCTTCCTGATGCTGATCCAGCTGACGAAAGGGATCGGAGGCAAGGGGATCATTCCCGCCGACCTGGCAGCGTGGCTGCCGAGCATCATATTCGGGGTAGTGGGACTCTTTCTATTCGCGCGCGTGAGAACTTGATCCGAGATCCGCTCGTCATTTTCCGGCGGGTCGGCGCGCGCGGCTATTTCGCCCGCGACATTGGGCGCGCGTTCAGGGATCCACGGACATACGGACCCGAGACGTTCCGGCAGATGCGCAACATCGGGGTCGATTCTCTTCCCCTCGCCGCCATCGTCGCGGCGTTCATCGGCGCGGTGACTGCCTTCCAGACGCGCTATCAGCTGTTCGGAGGAGTGCAGCTGTCGGTGGTGGGACTGATCTCACGGCAGTCGATCATCCTCGAGCTGGGGCCGCTCCTGACCGGGCTCGTACTCACTGGCCGGGTCGGGGCGAGGATCACCGCCGAGATCGGAACGATGCGCGTGACCGAGCAGATCGACGCGCTCGAGACCCTCGCGTATGATCCGATCGCTTACCTGGTGGTGCCACGCATCATTGCCGCGCTCATCATGGTCCCCGCCCTCACCATCATCGCGGATGCGGTCGGAGTCGGAATGGCGATGCTCACCGCGGTCACGGCGACCGACGTGACCGCCGCCGCGTTCTCGGAAGGACTCAGGCTGTCGTTCACTCCATTCCAGATCGTGTACAGCGTGATCAAGGCGGTCCTGTTCGGCGGAGCGATCGCCTTTTTCTGCACCTACGAGGGCTACACCGCCGACGTGGGCGCGGAGGGTGTCGGACGCAGCACGGCGCAGGCGGTGGTCATCACGTCAGTCGCGATCCTGGTCCTGGATGCGCTGACCGCGCTTTTCCTCGCCCCCTACCTTCAAGCATGAAGAAAAGAGACGAAGTCCTCGTTGGCCTGCTGCTCATAGCAACCATCGCTATCGCTGTCGTCGGCTCACTGTGGCTGGCACGCGGCGGGCTGTCCAAGGGATATCCGCTCTACGCGAAGTTCCCGTGGGGGGCAGGCCTAAAGCAGGGACAGCCGGTGTGGCTCGTGGGCGTGAGCGTGGGATACGTCGACAACGTGGATCTCAAGCAAGACGGAATCCTGATCACCACGCTCAGGATTACCGACGATTACAAGGTTCCGCTCGGCAGCAAGGCCACGGTCGTCCCGAACGGGATTTTCGGCGACATGGCGGTGGCGCTGACACCCCTGCGCCCGAACCCGCGCTCGTTCAACCCGGGTGACACGGTTCCGGTCGGTCCGACGACGCCGGGAATCGCGCAAATCACGGCCAAAGCCGATTCGATCGCGCGATCGGTGAATACCGTCACGTCCGCGCTCGAGCAGGAGATGGT
>Ga0136614_10000889_pt1 | contig 16537 bp, 15 predicted proteins | sample AntDrymUQ2792106_2_FD_106643 | JGI IMG/M metagenome (GOLD analysis project Ga0136614, IMG submission 106643) | Polar desert sand microbial communities from Dry Valleys, Antarctica - metaG UQ279 (21.06) | ecosystem: Environmental > Terrestrial > Soil > Desert | place: Antarctica: Dry Valley... | reverse complement strand
GTCCGAGGTGAACACCTCGTCCCAGTAGTCGCTGATCCGGCCGCGGGTCCAGCGATACCTGCGGCGGCTTGCCAGACCCATCGGGTTGGCGTGGGTCGCTCCGAAGAACGGCTCGGCCGCGGGGGAGCGCCAGTCGAGCAGCAGCCGACGACCCGCGCTGTCCGTGAGGCCAAGTCGTCCGACGTACACGGGCTCGGGGTTGTCTGCGCTGACGATGTTTCCGAGGCACAGGTCCAAACCGAAGCGACGCAGGGAGCGCAGGCGAGCGATCAGCCGGTGGATCTCCATGTCCCGGTCCATCGCCGCCTGGCCAATGCCGCCGGGCGCCTTGCGCTCGGCATCGAGGCGTTCGGACAGGTCAGCGATCGACTGCTCGAGGCTCTCCGCGATGGCCGCGAAGTGCTGCTCGTCGCCGGCGATCAGCGTCGGGTCGGCCTTGGGGGTGAGGTGCTCGGGAAGGTCAAACGCGCTGGTAGTCAGGGGGTTCACGTCATCAGCTCCGATCCGAAGTTCGTGAGCTTAGATCCAAATTTTGGCGCTCATGAGCGCGGCTGGACTCTGCTATAAATGAGACGGCAGAGTCACTTGCAACCATTGCGCCGCAAGGCGTCGGGACCGGCGTGACGAACCTGGTGGCATGACGAGCAACGCTCCGCCGGACCTGCTCACCGAGCTCTACGTGGTTGGTGCTGCGCAGCGTGCGGGCCAGGTCCGCGAGGCACCAGCCCCATGTAATGAGCCTGTCGGCCGGCTCGTCGAGCAGCAGTGCCTGCCGGCCCCGCCAGGAGCCTCCGTCAAGAAACGACCCCTCAGCGAGCAGGTGTCCGCTCAGCAGCATCCGCCCTCTTGGTGCGGCAGAGATGACCTGCGACGCTCTACACCCTTCCGGGCGTCGGGCCGGCCGCCTACGATGCCGGCAGAGGTGCACGCCCGCTGTGGTGCGCCACCTCCGCACGCCAGCATGCATCAGCCCTGGAGCGCTTCGCCGATGTCCCGTCGTATGGTCAGCATCACGCTGGACAACATCGACGACCTGCCGCGCCGTTGCCGACGGTGCGTCTTTTGGGAACTCGATCCGGTGGCCCGCGAGCGGGCGGAGGAGGTAGGCGACACGGCGTTGGAGAAGGAGTCCTGGATTTCCTCGGTGCTGCTGGAGTGGGGAAGCTGCGGCCGGATTGCCTACGTCGACGCCGTACCGGCTGGTTACGTTCTCTTCGCGCCGCCGTCCTACGTTCCCCGCTCCATCGCGTTCCCGACCAGCCCGGTGAGCGCGGACGCGGTTCTGCTGATGAGCGGGTTCATCCTCCCCGAGTTCGCCGGCGGTGGTCTCGGGCGGATGCTCATCCAACACGTCGCGCGTGATCTCATCCGACGTGGAATTCGCGCGATCGAGGCGTTCGGCGACAGTCGGTGGGCCGCTCCGGGCTGCCTGCTGCCCTCGGACTACTTGCTGGCAGTCGGCTTCAAGACGGTCCGCCCGCACCCGCGTTACCCCCGGCTGCGGCTCGACCTGCGCAGCGCCGTCACCTGGCGCGAAGACGTCGAGCACGCGATCGAGCGGCTGCTCGGGTCGATCACATTGGAGCCGGCCCTGCGGCCTGCCTGAAAGGCCGAGACAACCCGGGTGGCCGGGTGCCTGGGTTCGGTCAGATGTAGTCGGCGAGATCCTTGAGGATCGCCGCTTTCGGCTTGGCCCCGACGATGCTCTTCACCGGTTGACCAGCGACGTAGACGGTCATCGTCGGGATCGACATGACCTGGTAGTCGCGTGCGGTCTGCGGGTTCTCGTCGATGTTCAGCTTGGCGATGGTCAGCTTCTCGGCATGCTCGCCGGCGATCTCCTCCAGGACCGGAGCGACCATCTTGCACGGGCCACACCACTCCGCCCAGAAGTCGACCAGCACCGGTTTGTCGCTGCCGAGCACTTCGGTGGCGAAGGTGGCGTCGGTGACGGTGACTGTGTTGCCTGCCATGCGGGTTCTCCTTTTGTCGGTTGCGTTACAGATCGAGAGGTACGTCGGCCAGCCACCGCTCGGCGTCGATCGCGGCCGCGCAACCGGTTCCGGCGGCGGTGATGGCCTGCCGGTAGATGTGGTCCACGACGTCCCCGCAGGCGAAGACGCCCTCGAGGTTGGTCGTGGTGTTGGGGTGCTCGACCAGGATGTAGCCCGCGTCGTCGAGCTTGAGTTGACCAGCGAACAGTTCGCTGCGGGGGTCGTGCCCGATCGCGACGAACAAGCCGGTCAGATCGAGGGTCTTGCGCTCGCCGGTCTCGGCGTGCACGAGCGTGACACCGTCCACCTTGTCGGCACCGAGGACGTCGTCGACGACCCAGCCCAACTCCCACCGGATCTTCGGATTCTCCTGTGCCCGGCGCTGCATGATCTTGCTGGCCCGCAGCTCGGTGCGTCGGTGGATGACGGTCACGGACCGGGCGAACCGGGTGAGGAACGTCGCCTCCTCCATCGCCGAGTCACCACCGCCGACCACCGCGATGTCCTGGTCCCGGAAGAAGAAGCCGTCGCAGGTCGCGCAGGCGGACACCCCATGCCCGAGCAGACGGGCCTCGTTGTCGAGGCCGATGTAGCGGTACTTGGATCCCGTTGCCACGATCACCGCACGCGCTCGATGGGTCTGCTCACCCACCTGCACTGTCTTGATTCGGTCGGTCAGGTCGACCGCGGTCACGTCGTCGGGAATCAGCTCCGCGCCGAACCGCTCGGCCTGGCCGCGGAGGTGTTCCATCAGCTCCGGGCCCATGATGCCGTCGGGGAAGCCGGGGAAGTTCTCCACGTCGGTGGTGGTCATGAGAGCGCCGCCGTACTGGCTGCCCTCGAAGACCAACGGCGCGAGGTTTGCGCGGGCGGCGTAGATCGCGGCGGTGTATCCGGCCGGTCCCGAGCCGATGATGATCACGTCGCGCACCGTGTCGGTCACTGTCCTCCCGCTCCCTACATCAAAGCCTGTCGCCCGGTGAACATGCTCTCAGGGTCGGACATTCCTGCTTCGACCAGCGGTGCGGCGTGTTCAGCGGTCGGCGTCGAACTCGACGATCACGGCGGGGACTGCGCCGTCGGCGCAGTCGGACACCACGGTCACCTGCACCTGCCCGGGATCACCGGCGAAGATCACGACGATCGCCGATTGGCCCTCGTAGCTCACCCGGTCGATCGACAGTGCCTCCGCAGTCGCCACCGGAATACGGGCCAGGCAGTCCGGATCGACAGCCGATTCCGCGTCCTGGCCGGCATCGGCCGTCGTCGTGTCGGGGACGCCGTCCTGCTCGTCCGTTGACACCGGACTGCCTTCCAGGAGGTCGCCGACCGCCGCCTCCAGGGACTGCCGGTCGTAGCTGGGCAGCGCGTCAGTGCCGGCATCGCCGGCACCCTCCTCCGCGGAATCGCCACCCACGGCGGATGTGGCCGCGTCTCCTCCGGTGCCGATGCCCTGGACGCTCAGGTAGCCGACGCCCCCAAGCAGCACGAGCCCGGCCGCGAGCCCAGCCGCGACCCGCAGCCGTTGAATCCGGCGTGCGGACCGAAGCTCGATCACCTCCGCGCCCCGGTGCCGTCCGAAACTCGGCTCGGCCGGCTCTGACACCCAGCCGGTCTCCGTCCGCTCCGCTCCTGTTGTGTGCTCACGGCCGGAGCCCGGCTCTGACACCCCACCGGCGGCCAGCGCGGCAGCGATCCGGGCTGCCACTGCCGAAGGCATCGGCGTACCGGCGAGTCGGCCCACGTCGGCGCGGACGGCATGCAGCGCATCCAGGACCGCTTGGCACTCGGTACATCCCTCGACGTGGACCGAGGCTCGCGCGACTGTCACCTCATCCGGCAGACCCGCGTCGAATTCGGCGAGAGCGAGCCGGTCCGGCGAACTGTTCAGAGGGTGCACCGAGCGCGCGGGATCGTCGCTCATCGGCCTCCCTCCTCCTGGCCCCGATCGGTTGCGGACCGAGCTTGGACGCTTGCTGGCTGCTCCGAGTTCCCTCCGGCGGCTCCGCCGAACACGTCCTCACGCAGATGACCGAGCAGAACCGCCAGTTGCAGCCGACCGCGCGCGCAGCGACTCTTCACCGTTCCCTGCGCTACGCCGAGGATCTCCGCCGCCTCGGCTACGGAGTACCCGTGCAGGTCCACCAGCGTGATCGCGGCGCACTGGTCCGCACCGAGCCGGCTCAACGCGTCGCGCACCACTATGACGGTGTCCTGCTCGGCCACCCGATCCCGCGGCTCGACCGGCTCGCCGGGTCCCTGCTCGGGCAGCTCCACGGTCGGGCGGACCCGACGCCGCCGGAGCCGGTCCAGGCAGGCGTTGACGACGATGCGGTGCAGCCAGGTCGTGACGGCCGCGTCGCCGCGGTAGCCCGACGCGCCACGGTACGCCGAGATCAGCGCGTCCTGCACAGCGTCCGCGGCGTCGTCAGGGTCGCGCAGCGTGCCGAGTGCCACGCTCCACAGCCGGTTCTGATGCCGCCGGACGAGCTCTGCGAACGCCTCGGGGTCACCCCCGGCGTGCAGGGCGAGCAGCTCCGCGTCGGCGCGCATGCTGCTCACGAGGGAAGGATAGGCAGCTGTCAGGCGGTGGGCAGGCCGGTGAACGTCACCTCGCCGAGTGAGGCGGAGAAGTCCCCCTCATCCGGCACGAGCTCGGTGATCCAGACCAGCCAGTAGCGCGCCGGCTGCTGGGCGTCGACCGGGATCGTCGTCTGGCCGGCGAGTTCGGTCTCACCGAGCAGCTGAAACGTCTCCAGGTCACCGGCCGGTTGCGGTCCTGACCGTAGCTCCACCGTTGCCCCGGCCTGTCCGGTCGCGATCGTGACCTCGCTGACCACCACCGCCTGTCCGAGGTCGAAGACGAGCCCGACACCGGGCTTGAGGTTGCCCAGCTGCGGGCTGCCGCGATAGGTCAGCGTCGGCCAGGACGACGCGGGGTCCCCGTCAACGGCGAGCGGGCTGTCGTCGTTGTTCTCCGGCTCACCGTCCCCGAAGGGGTCGTAGACGGTCGCGCTGACTACCGGCAGAGCAACCGGTGATGCCTGTGGTGTCGGGGATGCCGTGGTTTGCGCGGTCGAGCCGGTCGGCGCCCCGGCGGTCGTCTGGGCGGCCGGCTCACCGGTGACCCGGTCGAAGGACGATCCGATCACCCAACCGATGAGCGCTACGGCCAGCAGCGCGGCGACCGGGAAGGCCAGCACGAGCCAGGTTCGTCGGCGCCGCTCGGGTCGGCCAGCTCCCTCCTCCTCCTCCGACCAGTGCGCCCGGTCGCCCAGCCACGGGGCTGAACTGTCGTCGGCCTCGGGTGCCGCCGGAGTCCCGAGCCCCGACAGGTTCGGGTCCGTTGCGTCAGCCGAATCCGGTACGGCGGGCTGCGCGGACTCATCCTGTCTGGCCGGTGTTGCCGCAGCCGTCGCGCCGCCCTCGGCTCTGGTGGACCCGGCTGCGAGCGGTACAGCGGTGGCCCCAGCCTCAGCCGGGGCAACCCGCTGGGGGCGGGCCCGCAGCGACGGCAGACCGGCGAGCCGCCCTCGTCCGCGCTGGCCGTCGGCCGGTTGGTCGTCTCGGGCCCGCGTGGCCCCGGGCACCGCAGGCGGGGGAGCGGAGATGGGCCGGGTGCGGTCGGTCGGGTAGTCGTCGGGGGCCGGTGGGTCATGACCGAGCGGCGCATCACCAGGCTCGAGCCCGCCGTCCGGGGCATCGGCGTCGTACTCGTACCGGTCGGTGATGAACGCCAGGCCGCTGTCCTCGTAGGCGTGGTCGCGACCTCGTCGCCCGTCCACCAGTCGAGTGACCATCTCACCGGCGGTCTGCAGCCGGCCATCCAGGGCGGCCAGCGCGACCTCCGCGAGATCCGGCGCGACCCCACTGGACAGTTGCCGGTCCAGTTCGGCGGGATCGTCGTCGACGGGCAGGAAGCCGGCCACCGTCGCGAACAGCAGCGCACCCAGCGCCCTGACGTCGGCACCGGCAGTCGCCACCGGAGCCGGGATCGCGGCGACGGTGACGCTGCCTGTCGGGGTGAGGATGACCCGGTCGGGGACGAGCCCGCCCACCGCCAAGCCCAGCTCATGCGCCTGGGCCACCCCCTCGGCCACCCGTCGGATCGTCTCCCGGGCCTCGGCGGCGGCCAGCGGGCCATTGCGCAGCCTGTCGGCCAGGCTCGTGCCCTCGACCCACTCACTCACGACGTACGCTCGGCGATTCTCATCGACCGCGTCGTACACCATGGCCAGCGCCGGGTGGGACAAGACGCCCGCGGCCAGCGCCCGGTCGAGGAAGCCGCGGGCCGCCGCGCCGCCCGGGGAGTGGATGCGCAACAGCACGTCGCGCTGGAGCAGGGAGTCGCGAGCGCGCCACGTGGACAGCCGGCCGACCCCGGTGTCCGCATCGGATCCGGAACGCGTGAGCAGCTGGTAGCGCCCGCCGATCCGAACCGGGTGGCCGGCGGCAGGCTCGGTGACATCCCCGGACGGGGGCTTCGCCTCCTCCGCCGGGCTACCGGACTCCACCCGCAACGCCCTTCTCCCCCTCCGCGACCTCTCCGAACCACTCCAAGCAACTACCGGCGGATGCCGATCCGGCGGCGTAGGACAGCAGTGAATTCTCTGACCTCCGGTATGGGCAGGATCAGACAGCTGGCGACCACGGCCGCGCTGCCGATCAGGCTACCTGTCACCACCGCCACGGAACTGCCCAGGACGTCGCTCCCGAGTAACGATTCGATCCACCACGTCACCGCCCACGCGGCCAGTGCGCCCACGGCCGAGGCTATGACCAGCAGCCCCGCGCTACGGACCACCCGCGCCGTGTCCAGTCCGCCGATCCGCCGCCGGAGCCACAGCTCCCCGACGACGGCGCCGACCACGAACGACAGGCTGTTGGCTACCGCCAGGCCGGTGACGATGTGCTCGGTGGGCAGCAACGCCGGTGTCAGCAGGCACAGCGGCACCCGGACGGCGACCATCACGAGGTTGATCAGCGTCGGCGTACGCGCGTCCTTCATCGCGTAGAAGACCCGCAGCTGCAACAGCGTGAGGGCGTACGGCAGCAGGCCGAACGCCGAGGCGGCCAGTACGACGCCCACGGCGCGGGCCTCCGACACATCGACCTGCCCGCGGGCGAACGCGACCGTCGCGATGGCCGGGCCGAGGACGATCAGCAACCCGCTGATGGGCAGCATCGCGACCGACGTCAGCCGGGCGCCGAGGGACAGGTCACTGACCAGGGTCGCGGTGTCGCCGTCGGCCGCGGCCTTGCTCATCCGCGGCAGCAGTGCGGTCAGCAGCGCGACACCGATGATCCCGTAGGGCAGCTGGAAGAGCAGGCTTGCGTTGGCGTACACGATCGAGCCCACTCCGGACTCGCGGCCGGCCTCGTTGGCCAGTGCCATGATCACCAGGTAGCCGACCTGGCTCACCGCGACGTACCCGATCACCCACAGCCCGAGCCGGCCGGCCTCGGCCAGCCCGGCGTGGCGCCAGTCCCAGCGCCACGCCCACCGCACCCCCGCCCGGCGCAGCGACGGCAGCAGCGCCAGCGCCTGTACGACGATGCCGAGCGCCGTGCCGATTCCGAGCAGCCACACCAGCCCTGGGGAGATGCTGGCCGGCGTCAGCTCAACTGCGTCGTTGAGCCCGATGAAGGCCAGGCCGGCCGCGATGACAACCAGGTTGTTCAGCACCGGCGCCCACGCCGGCGGGCCGAACACCTGCCTGCTGTTGAGGATCGCGGTCAGCATCGCGCCCACGCCGTAGAACACGATCTCGACCAGCAGGATCCGGGCGAGCAGGTTGGCCAGGGCTACCTGATCGGGGTCGTCGCGGATGCCGTAGGCGTACGTCAGCAGCGGCGCGGCCAGGATCGCCAGCGCCGTCGCGACCACCAGTACGACGGTGGACAGGCTCAGCAGCCGCTGCGTGTAAGCCAGCCCGTCGTCGTCGTCGCGAACCCGGGCGTGCACGAGCAGCGGCACGATGACACTGGTGAGTACGCCGCCCAGGAGCAACTCGAAGACGATGTTCGGAAGCGTCCTGGCGGTGTTGTACGCGTCACCGACGAGGCCCAGACCGATCGCCGCGACCAGGACGACGGTGCGGGCGAAGCCGGTCAGCCGCGACACCGTGGTGGCCACGGCCATCGTGCGGGTGGCCCGGGCCAGGCTCGGCGTGCTCACCTGCCCACCTGCTGCGACCCGTCCCGGCTCCAGCGGCTCCGCTCCTGTTGTGTGCTCACCGCCGGAGCCGGGTACAGGAGGGGTACCAGCTTGATCGGTTGCGTCGGGTCGCGCGGGCCGCCGCCGCTACGGAACCGCCGGATCAGGCGCAGCGCGAAGAGCAGCAGCAGCAGCGCCCCGGCCCCGATCGTGATCACCAGGGCGATGCCGCCGTACACCGTGCTGCGGACGGTCAGCCGCACCGGGTCACCCAGCGTGCCGCCGGCCGGCGTGAAGATCGCCGACGTGACTCGGAACTCCCCGGGTCGCTCGACGGTCGCGGGCACCTCTATCAGCGTCCGGCGGGCCGCCGCGAGCACCTGGGTGCCGACCTCGTCGGTGGACAGCCCCGCCACCAGGCTGGCGTCCACGCTGATCCGGACCTGCACCGGCACCGGAAGCTGGTTCTCGACGGTGAAGACCAGCGAGGCCCGCGCTGAGGCCAGGCTGTACGTGCCGTCGGTCGGGACGATCAGGAACACCCGCCTGCGCTGCGCTTCGACCGCCTCGACGACGGCCTCCGCGGCACCGCGCAGCGCCGCTGGATTGCCCCGCCGGTACGACGAGCCGGCGGCGAGTACGGCGCGGTCCAGCGGATCGGTGATGGTCTGGGCAGCCTGCTCGTCCTCGGCGGACTCCAGCACCAGCATCGACTCGAAGTCACCGACCGACGCGGCAGCGGCGGCGAGCACGGCGAGGCCGGTCGGGTCGAGCTCGCTGGCCGCAGCGGAGTCCGGGTACACCAGGTCCCCGCGATCGACTGCCGGCAGCTCGCCGAGGGCGGTCGGCTCGACCGGCCGCAACCACGGTTCGGTGACGGTGTCGGTGAGCATCGGCAGCGCGTAGGACACCCGCGCGTCCCACCGCCGCGGTGGTGCGACGAGCAGCGCGCGGCTGACCGACGGCGCCTCGGCGGTGATCATGGCCAGCTCGGCGAGGTAGCGCTGCTCGGCCATCCGCGGCCCGGTCGGCCAGTCGTCGGCCGCGGCGACGATGCCATCCAGGACCGGGTCACTGACCAGGGCATCGGCGCCTGTTCCCGTGTTGTTGCTCACCGTAGCCGCTGCGCTGGGGGTCCGGCTGTCGTCAGCCGGCTCGACTGCCTCCGCGCTGAGCACGAACTGCTCGGCTCCCGCGCGTTGCAGCACCGCGAGTGCCGAGTCGGTGAGCTGGCCGTCGACCGGCCAGCTCAGCTCGGTGCCCGGCTGGACGCCGAGGAGGTCGGACACGAGCTGCGCGCCGAGCTCGACTGCCTGCAGCGCCTGGTCGGCGAGCCCGGCTCGGGTCAGGGCGACCACGTCGGCGTCGGCGTAGGGGAGGGCGATCACCGAGCGGGTGCGGGCCAGCGCGGTCAGCCGGTCCAACCACTCGGCAGCGGCGGCGGCGCCCTCGCCGGCGCTGCCGTCGGCCAGCCGGTAGCCGCCGGCCATCGCCCGGAGCGTCTCCACCAGCAGCGGGTCGACGGCGATGGTCAGCGGTACCTGCGGGTCGGCTTCGGCAATGGCCAGCATCCGCTCCAGCCGGCCACCGCCGGCCACCGCCGCGGCGAGGTCGTCGTCCATGAAGAGTCCGTCGGGGCCACGGTGCGGGCGATCCACCAGCGGCCACAACCAGGCGACACCGGTCGAGGCGAGCGGGGGTTCGGGGAAGAACGGCAGGTAGCTGTCCAGCTGCCCGACCCGCTGCTCGACGTCGCCGTCGGGTGTTCCGTTCACGTTGACCATGAGCGGGTAGACACCGAGGTCGGTCAGGCCGAGTTCCTCGGCTGTGCTCTGGTAGCGAAACGGCGCGGTGTCCCCGGCATCGAGATCGGCGAGCAGGTCGATGAACGGTGCGAACCCGCTGGTCGACGAGGAAGGGTCGCCGTCATTGTCGCGCAACTCGTCGCGGGTGGTCAGCACCGGACCCCGCTGCAGCCGGATCACCAGGTCGGTGATCGCGACGTCCGCGGTGTTCGTCACCGTCCCGATCACGGTGATCGGCGAATCCGGGGTGACCGTCCTCGGGTCCAGCTGGGTGACGGTGATCGTGAGCGGCATGTCGTCACCGGGGGCGGCGCGCGCCGGGGCGGCCAGCGGGCCGAGCGCCAGGAGCAACGTCACGGCCCCGGCCGCGGGGCGGCCGAGCCGTGCTGTCACGCGCACCCGAACCTCACGCGCTGTCGGAGAGCAGTTCGGGTACCCGCTCGACCAGCCCCCGCTCGTCGGCGTACGCCAGCCGGTTGGCCAGGTCCTCGAGGGGAACCCAGGCGACCTCGCTCACTTCGGGGTCGGCGTCGGACAGCGTCCCGGTACTCGCCCTGAGCAGGAAGTGGTGCACGGTCTTGTGGATGCGCCGACCCTCGGCGACGAACCAGAAGTCGATGGTGCCCAGCGGCGCCACGATCGACCCGGTGATGCCGGTTTCCTCGGCGACCTCGCGGATCGCGGCCTGCTCGAAGCTCTCACCGTGCTCGAGATGGCCCTTGGGCAGTGACCAGAGCAGCCGGCCCCGCCGGTCGTGCCGGCCGATCAGCGCCGCGACCGCCGGGTTCGCGTCGGAGTCCACGATCAGACCGCCCGCGGAGGTTTCCTCGACCCGACGCAGGCCGCGGGACGCCGCCGTACGGGCCATGACCCGAGGGTAGCGCGGTAGATCTCGACGGCCCGGGCGGTCGGGGGTAGGTCGAGCGCGAACGGTCGTTCGACGGGCCCGCGTGACACGCTGGCGAAATGGCGACCGTCGCACCGCGGGAGCAGCAGGTCCCGCTGCGGTCGTGGTTGCCGGGCTTCCTCGCGCTCGCGGTGATCTGGGGCTCGAGCTTCCTGTTCATCAAGGTCGGGATCTCCGAGCTGCATCCGCTGTACGTGACGCTCGGTCGGGTCGCGATCGGCGCGGCCACGCTGCTTGTCGTGCTCGGGGCGACCCGCACCCCGCTGCCGCGACAGCCTCGGCTGTGGGGTCATCTCGGGTTGCTCGGCAGCCTCGGGGTGGCGCTGCCGTTCACCCTCTTCGCGTACGGCGAGCAGCGGATCTCCTCGACCCTGGCCGGCATCTGGAACGCCACCACCCCGCTGGTGGTGCTGCCGCTGGCCGTGCTGGTGTTCCGCACCGAGCGGATGACCTGGCGACGCGGGGTCGGGCTGGCGATGGGGTTCGTCGGCGTGCTGGTCATCCTGGGTGTCTGGCGTGGCGTCGGCGGAGGAGCGCTGACCGGGCAGTTGATGTGCTTCGTCGCCGCGGGCTGCTACGGCGTCGCGATCCCGTACTTCAAGCGGTTCGTCGCCGGCGGACCGGAGACGGGGCTGGCGATCTCCACGGCCCAGGTGCTGATGGCGACCCTCGTCCTGGCCGTGCTCGCGCCGATCGTCGCGGGTCGGCCGCCTTCCCCGACCGGGCTGTCCCTCGACGTGGTCGGATCCGTGCTGGCCCTCGGCGCGCTCGGCACCGGCATCGCGTTCGTGCTCCACACCCGAAACATCCGGCTCGTCGGCGCGAGCACGTCGTCGATGGTCACCTACCTCATCCCGGTCGTCGCCACCGTCGTGGGCGTACTCGGGCTCGGCGAGCAGATCGAGTGGTATCAGCCGACCGGCGCCCTGGTCGTGCTGGCCGGCGTCGCCATCTCCCAGGGCATGCTCCCACCCCGGCACGCACGCACCCATCCCCGCGATGATCATGGGGTTACGCCGGTCCTGACCGGCCATATCCCATGATCATGATTGGCTGGGCGCACCATGGATAGGGACCCGCAGCTTTCGGCGGCGCGGCGGCGGCTGGTGACCGAACTGCTGCGGCTCGCACCCGTTCTGGCCGAGGTCGGCCGGCGCTTCGCCGCGGCCGGGTATGCCCTGCACCTGGTTGGCGGCTCGGTCCGTGACGCGATGCTCGGTCGCCGCAGCGATGACCTGGACCTGACCACCGACGCCCGTCCCGAGCAGGTGCTCGGCCTCGTCGAGGGCTGGCCCACGTGGACCACCGGGATCGACTTCGGCACGATCGGGGTGCAGTACGGCGTACACCGGCTGGAGATCACGACGTACCGCGCCGACCGCTACGACCGGGTCAGCCGCAAGCCCGACGTCGTGTACGGCGACTCGCTCGCCGACGACCTGGCCCGCCGGGACTTCACGATCAACGCGATGGCGTTCTCGGTGCAGGACCAGACCTTCACCGACCCGTACGGCGGACTGCCCGACCTGCTGGCCCGGCGGCTGGCCACGCCGGCGCGGCCGGAGGACTCCTTTGCCGACGACCCGCTGCGGATGCTGCGCGCGGCCCGGTTCGTCTCCCAGCTGGACGTGGCCCCCGCACCGGACGTGCTCGCGGCGATCGCCGGCATGGCCGACCAACTCGGCCGGATCTCTGCCGAGCGGGTGCAGGCCGAGCTCTCCAAACTGATCCTCGGCGGACACCCCCGGCGCGGGCTGGAGCTGCTGGTGGACAGCGGCCTGGCCCGGTCGGTGCTGCCCGAACTGCCGGCGCTGCGGCTGGAGATCGACGAGCACCACCAGCACAAGGACGTGTACGCGCATTCCCTGACCGTGCTGGAGCGGGCGATCTCACTCGAAGGGCCGGACGGGCCAGACCTCGTGCTGCGGCTGGCCGCGCTGCTGCACGACATCGGCAAGCCCGCCACCCGCCGACACGAGCCGCACGGGCGGGTCAGCTTCCACCACCACGAGGCCGTCGGCGCCCGGATGGTTCGCGATCGGCTGCGGGCGCTGCGCTTTCCGGGCGACGTCGTGCGGGACGTGCAGCAGTTGACGTTCCTGCACCTGCGCTTTCACGGCTACGGGCGCGGTCAGTGGACCGACTCCGCCGTACGCCGGTATGTCGTGGACGCCGGGCCGCTGCTGGACCGGCTGCACAGGCTGGTCCGTTCCGACTGCACCACGCGCAACGTCCGGCGAGCCCGGGCGCTGTCGGCGACGTACGACACCCTGGAGGAGCGGATCGCCGTACTGCGGGAGCAGGAGGATCTTGACGCCGTCCGGCCGGACCTCGACGGCAACGAGATCATGCGGCTGCTCGACCTGAAACCGGGCCCGCTCGTCGGCCAGGCCTGGCAGCACCTCAAGGCGGTTCGGCTGGAGCGCGGCCCGCTGTCGCGCGAGGAGGCCGAGGCCGAGCTGCGCCGCTGGGCCGCCGAGAACCTGCCCTGACCCGTCGCGTCGGCAACTCTGGTCGGTATGGCGCTCGTTCCTACGGACGTAGTGCGGCACGGGCGTAGCCGGCGGCGGTCAGGGCGTAGCCGGCCACGATGACGCCGAGCACCCAGTAGCTTTTCCCGCTGGTCGGCAGCGCGAAGGCAGCCACCGCGGCGGCGGCCACGAAGCCGACGTTGAAGACGGTGTCGTACACGCTGAAGACCCGGCCGCGGTAGGCGTCCTCGACGGTCTCCTGCACGATCGTGTCCACGCAGATCTTCAGCGCCTGCCCGACGAATCCCAGCAGCAGCGCCGCCACCAGCACAGTAGGCATCTGGTACGGCGCGATGAGGGCGAGCTGGCTCACCGCAGCCAGGGACAGCGCGAGAACGATCCAGCGGGGCTTGCCCAGCGCCCGCACCGCTCCCGGCGTCGTAGCGGCGGCGAGCACGGCCCCGATCGCACCGACGACGACCACCTGGGTCAGGCCGGCCAGGTCGGCGCGGAAGACGCCGGAGCTGTCGAAGGAGTTGCGGTACAGCAGGATGGTGGAGACGGTGGCCAGGCCAAACCAGAACCGGTGGGCGCCGATGGCGCTCAGCCCGGCCAGGGCCGGCCGACGAGCACGGATGTGCCTGGCGCCGGCGATCAGCCCGGCTACGACGTGGGCAGGACTGGGACGGTCTCGCCGTTCGTGCTCGTCCGGTCCCAGATGCTGACGGGCAAAGCCCCGGGCCAGCAGGGCCGACGCGGCGTATCCCAGGCTGGCGCTCAGCGCGATCTGGGCGTATCCGGAGTCGCTGGCGCCCACGAGTACGCCGAGGATCACACCGCAGGTTCCGCCGAAGACCGCCGCCACCGTGCCCAGCGTCGTGGTGAGCGCGTTTGCGAAGACGAGATGCTCGGCTGCGGCGACGTGTGGCAGCGAGGCGGACAGTGCCGCGAGGAAGAACCGGTTGACGGCGATGACGGCCAGGGCACCCAGGTAGAACGGCAGGCCGTCGACTCCACCCCAGATGAGAAGGGCCACCACCGCCAGCAGGGCACAGCGGACCAGGTTGGACACCAGCAGCACGCGTTGGCGACTCCAGCGATCGAGGAGTACGCCGGCGAACGGGCCGATCAGCGAGTACGGGAGCAGCAGCACCGCCAACCCGGCGGCCACGTCGCTCGCGGTCGCCGCGCGGACCGGGTTGAACAGCACGGCGCCGGCCAGGCTCGCCTGGAACACCCCGTCGGCCCACTGTGCGCTGAGCCGGACCCCGAACAGCCGCCGGAAGTCCCCTCGCGCCAGGCACACCCGCAGGCTGGCTGTGGTTGCCGCGCCGACCGACGTGGCGGCGTCGACGCTGTCCCCGGGCACCGACCGAGGGTAGACCCGGGTCCCGCGGGTCAGGACTGTAAACGTTTACCCCGCGCGATCTCGGTTCCCAACGCGTCCAGCCGCTGAGTCCAGAATCCGCGGAATCGCTCCAGCCAGGCATCGACCTCCTGCAGCGGCTCGCAGTGCACGTTGTACAGCCGTCGGGTGCCCTCGGCCCGCACGGTGGCGAAGCCGTTGTCCCGGAGCACGCGAAGGTGCTGTGACACCGCCGGCTGGGAGATCCCGAACTCCTCGCGGATCACTACGACCACAGCTCCGGAGGTGTGCTCGCCGTTGGCGAGCAGTTCGAGGATCCGCCGTCGCACCGGGTCCCCGAGGACGTCGAAGGGCGTGCATGACTCAGCCGGTCGGCTCCGCCGCCGGGTCGCTGCCCATGTAGGCGGCCGTCGTTCGGGCCGCCGCGCCGACGGCTGCTCCCTCGGTGGTTCCGGCCCGGATGCTGGCCTGGCCCCACTGCTCGCTGCTCCGGGCCATGAAGCGCCTGCCCTCGTCCGAGGTTTGCCAGCCCATGGCCTGCTGTGGGTCGACGGGCGCGGCGCCGGACATGTGGGTGGTGTCGAGACCGAGCAACGCCAGGTCCCATCCCACGCCGACGGCTCCGGGTCCGAACTGCTCCCAGCGTTCGTCGTCCACATGTGCGACGTGCTCGAGGTCCAGCCTGGTCCTGCCGTCGGCGAGTTCGGAGAGTCGCAGCTCCACCCAGCTCACGTCGCCGGCGTACTCCCAGGTGATCGTCAGCTGCTGAGGCGGTTCGCAGTCGAGGATCTCTCCGCCGGCGTTGCCTTCGAGCTGGTACCGGCCGCCCACTTCGAAGACGCCGGTGACCGGCAGGAACCAGCGCGGAATGCGGCCTGGACTTGTGTAGGTGTCCCAGACGTCGGCGATGTCGGCGTCGTCCGTCTGGCTCAGCGCGACGACCTTCGCCTCCCGGCCACGGTGCCGCCGCACCGAAAGCCGGCGCGAGCCCGCGCCGATGTGGTCTCTGACTGGCTCGAGCATCGGCGTTCCTCTCTTCATGTCGAGGGGAGTTACATCAGTGTCAACTTATATTCAGCAAGATTCAGATTGTTCCGCTCGAGCGGTAGCTGCCGCGGCGGCCAGGATGCGGCACAGTGGTCGGCATGCCCCCCGTGCGCATCGGTGTGCTGCTCGTCGCGATGCCGGTGCTCACCGACCCCAACTTCGACCGCACCGTCGTGTACGTCGTCGACCACGGCGACCATGGCACGCTGGGCGTCGTCCTCAACCGGCCGAGCGACACCGACCTGCTCGAGATCCTGCCCGGGTGGTGGTCCCTTGCCGCGGCTCCGCGCACGTTCCACGTCGGCGGTCCGTGCGATCGTGACACCGCGCTGTGCCTGGGCGTCGGCAACCCGCCCTCGGACGTGCCGGGGCTGCGACCGGTCGCCCAGCCGGTGCACCTGGTCGACCTCGACGCCGATCCGGCGATCACCGGGGCGGTACTGGAGCATCTGCGGGTCTTCGCCGGGTACGCCGGCTGGGGACCCGGGCAGCTGGCCGCTGAGATCGCGGCACAAGCCTGGGCGGTCGTCCCCAGCCAGGCCTCGGATGTGGTCAGCGAGGCGGGCCCCGCGCTCTGGCAGTCGGTGCTGCGGAGGCAGGGCGGCAGGCTGGCGATGCTGTCGGCGTACACCGAAGATCCGAGCCTCAACTGATATGGAGACCCGTTTGTCAAGGGGCAGCGCTGATTTCGTCGTCAGCGTTTGGTGCTGGCGCCGTTGTTCAGGTTGTGGGGCCGGCCGGCATCAGCGGTGGCGTGCGTGTCAGGGCGACGCGCGGTCAGACTGATATG
>Ga0136614_10000888_pt1 | contig 16541 bp, 12 predicted proteins | sample AntDrymUQ2792106_2_FD_106643 | JGI IMG/M metagenome (GOLD analysis project Ga0136614, IMG submission 106643) | Polar desert sand microbial communities from Dry Valleys, Antarctica - metaG UQ279 (21.06) | ecosystem: Environmental > Terrestrial > Soil > Desert | place: Antarctica: Dry Valley... | reverse complement strand
TTTCCATGCACGCCCCTTCGTGTATGGCATGGAGCAGAAAGTTGACTTCGTTACCCGTTCGCGGACGTACGCCGAGGACACCACGCGCATGTACCCGATCAATTTCTTCGTGCGGGGCGATCCCTATAAGCTGTTTGGCCTCATCCCCACTGACCTTCACTTATATGGAGTGGATCAGAAGAACAATCCGGAAGCCATCGTCTTGCTGATGGGCTCCGATGCCCTGGGACGCGATTGGTTCACGCGCATTATGTATGGCGGACGGCTCTCGCTGACCATTGGCCTGATCGGTCAGATCATGACCATCGTCTTTGGCACCGTACTGGGAGTGATGTCCGGCTTTTATGGCGGCGCGGTGGACCAGGTTATCCAGCGCAGCACCGAGTTCCTTAACGCCTTCCCTCAAATCCCGCTCTTTATGGCGTTGGCAGCGGCCATCCCAACATTTTGGTCACCCCTGGCCGTTTTCTTCATACTCTCCATCATCCTCTCGTTTGTAGGGTGGGGCGGACTGGCGCGCCAGGTGCGCGGATTAATCCTCTCCCTGCGCGAACGTGAATACGTGCTGGCAGCCAAGAGTGCCGGGGCCTCAGATGGCCGCATCATGTTCCGGCATCTACTCCCGGGTACGATGAGCCACGTGATCGTTATTGCCACCCTCGCCATCCCAGGCATGATCCTGGCAGAGACGGCGCTCAGTTGGCTGGGCCTCGGCCTGCGTCCTCCGCTGACCAGTTGGGGCGTGCTGCTATTCGATGCCGCCACGGTCCGCGCCATCCACAACACCCCCTGGGAATTGTGGACAGTGCCATTCATTATCGTTACGGTCCTGGCCTACAATATGCTCGGTGATGGCCTGCGCGATGCACTCGACCCGTACGGTTCCCGCTGAAATGGAGACTACCATGAATGAACCATTGATCGAAGTCAAAGATCTGCGCGTCGAGTTCGATGTTCGCGACGGGATTGTCAAGGCGGTGGATGGCCTCAACCTGACCATCCAGCGTGGAAAGACCCTGGGTGTGATCGGCGAGAGCGGCTGCGGCAAGTCCATGACAGCCCGCGCCATCTTAAATATGATCCCAAAGCCGGGTAAGATCACACAAGGCAAGATTATCTACCACCGCCGCATGCAAAACAATGGCCAGTCGCAATTGGATGACATTGTTGAACTGACAGAGCTGGATCCTGATGGAAAAGTGATTCGCGAGATTCGCGGCGGTGAGATCGGCATGATCTTTCAGGAACCGATGAGTTCCCTGACACCCGTGTACACTGCAGGCATACACATCAATGAAGCGGTAGCTTTGCATCATTTGACCCCGGTCCGCAAGGTTGGCGATCAGATTGCCGAACAGGTGCTGGCCCATCGGGCAGTAACCAAGGGTGAAGCCCGCGAGATTGCTATCGAGATGTTACGCCGCGTGGGTATCCCAAAACCAACCCAGCGCGTCGATAGTTATCCACACCAATTGAGCGGCGGCCAGCGCCAGCGCGTGATGATTGCCATCGCGCTCTCGTGCGAGCCAGCCATGCTGATTGCTGATGAGCCCACGACAGCACTGGACGTGTCCATCGAAGCCCAAATCCTTGACATCATGCGGGAACTGCAAGAGTCGGTCAACATGGCCATCTTGTTCATCACGCATAACCTGGGGGTCATCGCCAGCATGGCAGACGAAATTGTGGTGATGTACATGGGCAAGGCAGTGGAACAAGCCAAACTCGTCGAGCTTTTCAAGAATCCCAAGCATCCTTACACCCAAGCCCTGCTTAGATCCATTCCTCAGCTTGGTAAAAAGGAGAAAGGCCAGCGTTTGGCCTCGATCTCAGGCATGACCCCTGACCCTTTCAACCTACCGACTGGATGTGTTTTTCACCCACGCTGCCCAATGTTCATGCCAGGCAAATGTGACAAGATTGTACCAAGCTGGACGAAGGTTGACGAAGAGCACTGGGTCAGTTGTTTACTATATGAGGAGGTATGAGCATGGCTGCTGAATCACAAACACAATCCGCACAAACGCAAACCAACTCCGATAATATCTTGCTGGAAGTCAAGGGATTGAAAAAGTACTTCCCCATTCAAAAGGGTCTACTTCGGAAGACAGTAGGCTACGTCAAGGCGGTGGACGATGTAAACTTCTATGTCCGTGAAGGCGAAACCCTGGGAGTGGTGGGCGAAAGCGGCTGTGGCAAAAGCACGGCTGGTCGCTCGATCATTCGCCTCTACGAGCCGACTGCCGGCCAGGTATTCTTCAGGTCCCGTGGGCTGGCCTCCAATGGCGAAAATAAGATGGTGAATCTCCTGGAGCTCTCCCCGGAGGATATGAAAACCGTCCGCAAGGAAATCTCGATGGTCTTTCAAGACCCAGTCAATTCACTCAACCCACGTATGACAGTATCGGACATTGTGGCTGAGCCACTGACGATCCACGGCCTGAACACGGGGGCGGAGACGGAGGCCATTATCGTCCGCCTGCTCGAACGTGTGGGGCTGCGCCCCGATCATCTGCGACGTTACCCGCATGAATTTTCAGGCGGCCAGCGCCAGCGGATCGGCATCGCCCGCGCCTTATCCCTCAACCCACAACTAGTCATTTGTGACGAGCCTGTCTCTGCCCTCGATGTTTCCATCCAGGCGCAGACCCTGAACTTACTGCAGGACTTACAGCAGGACTTCAACCTGTCGTACATCTTTGTGGCGCATGATCTCAGCGTTGTACAGCATATCTCTGACCGTGTGGCAGTGATGTATGTTGGCAAGGTGGCCGAGATGGCCAGCGCGGAGGAGTTATACTCCCACCCGCTCCATCCCTATACGGAGGCGCTGCTGTCGTCTGTGCCCGTTGCCGACCCACTCTATAAATCGGAGCGGATCGTGATGCAGGGTGAGGTGGCCGACCCATCCAACCCACCCAGCGGCTGTTACTTCCATCCGCGCTGCCGCTATGCACAGGAGGTCTGCAAGATAAAAACGCCGGAATTCCGGGAACTTAAACCTGATCACTTTGTGGCCTGTCACCGGGCGGAGGAGTTACAACTCGAAGGGATATAGACTGAATGGACGCACAACCAAAGACGAGACAACTTGCAACCAGCGTCTTGGCGATAGTCTTATGGCTGATTTCATTTGTACTGGGCTTGCAAGGAATTTATACTCTCACGCAAATCATTGCCCTAATCAGTATCCGTCTTGGCAGCAGCGTTGAGGAAGCAGGAATGTCTTCCCTTGGATTGGTGTTTTTCCTGGCACTGGGCTTTCTGGTCTTTATCGTCGTCAGCACGGAATATCACTTGAAACGGGTTGGCAAGCCCGAGTCGTGGCGGCTGTTTGGCTGGACGATTGCGGTCGAGCTGAGTCTTTTGATCCTCTACTATATTATCTAACTGGAGCTCTGCATGGCTGATTTGAAGTGGTGGCAAACAGCAGTTTTCTATCAAATTTATCCGCGCAGTTTCGGCGACGGTATCGGTGATTTCATCGGCATGACCGAGCGTCTGGACTACCTAGCCGACCTCGGCATTGAGGCGGTCTGGCTGTCGCCTCATTTCCCTTCCCCACAATTCGATGTGGGCTATGACATTTCTGACTATACCGATGTTGCTCCCGAGTATGGCACGATGTCTGTTTTCGAGCCATATGCTCGAGGGTGAGACGGTATCTCTTTAAGCATTGAAGACCGCACCGTTTGAAATCTTTGTAGGCAAATTACGGAGTGCCGCATGATTTTCTAACCTAAACTTTGAATTTTAGTCTGCAATCATTTCAAAAATTTCAGTAATTGATAAGACGAGTGGTAATTTCCTGAGAGTTTAGGCTGGTGAGATCTGAACATCTTTATCAGCCCAACAGAAAGGGCGAGACCATGAGTGACCTAAAACAAACTGTTGGTTTTCTGCAAAAAGTACCCTTATTTCAGAGCCTGAACAACCGCCAGCTCGAACACCTGGCCAAGCGCATGGTTGAGCGTAAGTATGACGGTGGGCAACCGATTGTCACCCAGGGCAGGGGTGGTGAGGGATTCTTTATCGTGGTATCAGGCAAAGCCGAGGCTTTCCGCGAACGGTCCGAGGGTGACAAGATCACGGTTAATACGTTTGGCCCAACCGATTTTTTTGGGGAACTCGCCCTGCTGGATGATGGCCTGCGCACTGCTTCTGTCATTGCATCCGAGCCAACAGAATGTCTCGCCCTCACACGCTGGGACTTTCTGTCAGCGTTGCGAGAAACTGATGCAGAAATGTCGATCATTATTTTGCAGGAACTCGCCAAACGATTCCGCCGCGCGTTGGATTCTCTATAACTTGTGTTGATGTAGCTGAAAGTTTCAACGGGCGCGTCCATCAGTACCGGATACGCCCGTTCTTTGTTATAGTTAAGAGTATATGAACTGTCCAAGTTGTGGCTTCAGCAACCCATCAGGTATGCGCTTCTGCGGCTCATGCGGGACACGCCTGACACTCGCCTGTTCCGAGTGCGGGTTTGCAAACCCACTCGACTATCGCTTTTGCGGGATGTGTGGCACGCGCCTGAGTGTAGACGCTGAGCAGCCCATAATTGAGCAATCGGTTTTCCTGCCGAAGGCAGAGGACGAGCCATCTCTTCCACCAGAGACTTCTCCCTTGGAGGGTGAACGCCGTGTAGTCACGGTCGTCCTAACCGATTTGACTGACTCCACAAATCTTCTGGAGAAAGTAGGTACGGAGGGCTGGGTCGAGCTGATGAACCGGATCCTCCATATTTTAGAGTCGGAAATTTATCGCTTCGGCGGCGAGATCAGCCAGTTTCGAGGCGATGGCCTGGTGGCATTCTTCGGTGCGACAGCGGCACATGAAGATGATCCGGAGCGGGCCATTCTGGCGGCTCTATCTATGCAACGCGCCTTTGCGCTATACATGCGTGAACTGGTGCAATCAGAGGCGACTGATTTACAAATGCGTGTGGGTGTAAGCACTGGCGAAGTGATTGTGGCCGCTGGTGGTGGCCGTCAGCAGTGGCAGGAGACGGCCATGGGGATTGCTGTCGCCGTAGCAGCCCGAATGGAAACTGCTGCGGAACCCGGCACGGTTCTCGTGAGCGAACATACTTATCAATTGGTTAAGCCGCAATTCGAGTGGCAATCATTGGGTGAGATCCCTGTCAAGGGAGTTAGCCAGCCTATTCGAATCTATCGCCCTCAGCGCCACATCACCGATATAGAACTTCTGCCATACGGAGCGGCATTTCCCGAGACAATGCCACGTATCGGACGTGAGACGGCGTTTCATACTCTCAAGAGTTGTATTGAAGGGCTTTTTGAAGGCCGGGGCGGCATTGTCACTCTCCAGGGTGATAAAGGAAACGGCAAATCCTTCCTGCTGAATGAAGTGCGGCAATACTTCGCTCATCGCGAGGCGCTCTTAGCGGAAACGCAAGCGACGTCTGCTCAAACAGAAAATTCCTTAACGTGGGTGCGTGGCCGTTGCCGTTCCTACAGCCAGACCTGGCCATACTCCATGTGGCTGGATCTGTTTCGCGATTGGTTGGGAATACGCCCGGATGAGTCAAAAGAGGAGAAGCTGGCCAGCCTTCGCCGTCATGCCGAGAAGCTGTGGGGCGATGAACTTGGTGAACACTATCCCTATCTTGCGACATTTCTTGGATACCCGCTTGAGGAGGTTTTTGCAGAAAAAATACGGCATTTGGATAGTGAAGGGTTGCGGCAGCGTTTTTTCCTGGCCGTGCGGAGTTGGATTGAAGCAGAGAGTCGCAGTGGCCCCCTCGTGCTGGCTTTTTCAGATGTGCAGTGGGCCGATGATTCCTCGTTGGATCTCCTGCGATATTGTTTGTCAATCTGCGATAATGAAAGCCTGCTCTGGCTGCTTTCCTTCCGCCCGGAGCGCGAGGCCTCCGTTTTGAAGTTCTATCACTATGTAGAGGCTGAGTATCCCCATCGTTTGACGAACGTGGAGTTGCAGCCTCTTACACAGGCTCAGAGTTGGGAGTTGATCAACCACTTGATCGGCCCGGAAACTCTACCCGAAGAGACTCGTGAATTGATCCTCCGAAACGCAGGGGGGAATCCTTATTACATTTTGGAACTGATCCGGGCGCTCATTGACAAAGGAATTTTGGCGCGCGACTCTGATAGCAGTCCATGGCGTCTTACGCGCACAGTAACAACGCTTGATATGCCCAGCAGCCTCCAGCGGCTCTTATTGGCACGCATTGATCGCCTCTCTGCTCAGGAGCGGCTGGTACTCCAGATCGCGGCCGTAATCGGGCCGGTGTTTTGGCTTGGTATGGTACAAGCCTTGCTGGGTGAAACCCCTGCATTAAAAGCTGATCTCACTGGCCTTCAACGCAACCAACTAATTCAGGAAAGCGGGCGTGTTCCCGAGTTGGGAATGCAATATCTATTCAGATCACCGCTCTTCCGAGATGCTGCGTACGATAGCTTGCTCAGTAATCAGAAAGCCTCGCATCACCTCAAAGCAGCTGAATACCTCGAAAACCTTGTCAACACAGATGTTTTGGGGAATTACGATGGGATGCTTGCCTATCATTACGAGGGAGCAGGCAATCCGAAAAAGGAACTATTCTACACGTTCCTCGCCGCAGAGCGTGAGCGCCAGATTTATGCCAATGCTGAAGCCCTTCAGGACTATAACCGGGTCATGGAATTGTTGGACAGCCTGGAGAAGGACGCTCAGTCGAACGGCCAGAAAAGAGCAATTCAAACGCAACGCTTCGAGGCTCTGATCGGTCGGCGGCAGGTAAACTTTCAATTAGGGAATATGGAGGCCTCTCGGGTGGATACCCGGGCTCTCCTGCCTCTAGCCCGCGAGATGGAGGATGACCCTGTTTGGTTGATCGATGCCTTACTAGCTCAAGTAGAAATATCAAGAGATACGCGGGATGATCTGACACAGCGTCTGCAAATGGCACAGGAGGCGCTCGCCCTGGCAAAACAATTAGGTGACGAACATCGCGAAATGCGAAGCCTTATCCGTATCGCCAACACGTATGCCGCCCTTAATAATCCTGCCTGGAAGGAACTGTCCGAACACGCGCTTTCACTGGCACGTCGACTGGGTGATCTTAAAACGGAGGTCAACCTCTTGCTTAGTTTGGGTGGGAAGTACGGAATGGACGATTTGCCTCGCAGCCGGGAATATCTGCAGGCAGCGCTTTCCCGCTCTGAGACGTTGAATGATAAAGCCACCAAACTATCCCTGCTCCAGGCGATTGGCCAGCAGTTTGAACAGGACGGAGATTATTTCCGGCAGTTGACAGAGTATGAGCAGGAACGTCGGCGTCTCAGCCGTGAGATTGGAAATCGCTTCGCAGAGGGCAATGCGCTCATGTTCTGCGGACAAATTCAGGCTTTGTATCTGGGCGATTACGAAACAGGACTGGAACTGGAATTGCAGGCCCTGCACTTCTGGGGGAATATTACCGATCGGCTATTTCCTTTATTGCGAATTGCTCAGATTCAAACAGCACAAGGGCGGCACACCGAAGCGCTCGCTACTCTCGAACTGGCTCGCCCCCTGGAGCAAAAAATTATATGGGACATCGGGCGTGCCGGGCTGGGCCTTGTTACAGCGATTCTCTACAACGCGCTCGGTGATGAAGGACACCTGCACTCAGCATTGGATATCACCTCCCAGATCCAGCAAATGGTTTCAAACAGTCTTATCTCCCGGCAATATCATATGGCTGCCGCCTGTGAGGCCTCTGCCGCACATTTGAAGTTGGCGCAACATCTTGCCGGGCGTAAAAGGACGAAGACTGCACATCAGACTCATCTGGCACAGGCATTGGAGTCATCACATTCTGCGCTAACTATCTACGAGCAGTTTGGATTTGTACAAATAGTAGAATGCACCAGCCAGGAAATTTTCTATCGCCACAGCCAGGCTTTAGCGGCTAACGATCATCCTGCTGAGGCGGCGGAATTCGTAACACGCGCCTACGTAGAAATGATGCGAAAACATGACTTTATCCCAGCCGGGAGCCCGTATCGGAAAACTTTTCTTGAGAAAATCCAGTTGCATCGCGCGATTCAAACCGCTTATGCGGCACAGCATACGGGCTCCGCTCCCCAGCTTGTGGCTTCTCACTCAGAACAATAACATACCAGATAGCTATCCCCAACTATATACACATGACATTGCCTTCCATCCAGCCATTTGTCCGTAACCGCTTGACCTGGCTGGCATATGCCATGCTGGCCTACATCGGGTTTACACAATCCATGATTGGCCCACTCATGCCATTTCTCCGCACCGAACTCAGTTTGAACTACACGTTTGGTGGATTGCTTCCCGCAGCAATAGCAGTAGGATTGATTCTTTCCGGCCTGGGTGGCGCTTCGCTCGCCCGCCGTTGGGGCCGCCGCGTTGTGTTTTGGGGCGGCGCTCTCGGTCTGGTAACAGGCGTGTTCCTACTGGGAGTGAGCCGCCAATTCGAACTGGCCCTGATCGCTGTCCTGAGTATGGGATTCGGCAGTTCGCTCACCCAGGTCATGATTCAGGCCCTTCTGGCAGATCAGCATGGCGAGCAACGGTCCATTGCGTTTACCGAAGCCAATGTAGCTGCCAGTCTCAGCGCCACCCTTACACCCCTCGCGATTGGCAGCCTGCAACGCGCGGGCCTGGGTTGGCGCGCAGTATCAGCTCTTGCAATCCTATTCTTAATCATCCTGGCCACATCCTTTCATCGTGATCCCATTCCCGATGGTGCTTTAGAGGGGCCTCAATCTGTTTCGAGCAAAGGCCATTTACCACCTTCATTTTGGCTGTATTGGATCGTACTGGTGCTTGTGGTAGCTGTGGAAATGTCCATGGTCGTTTGGGCCGCTGATTTCCTCACCAGTGTCGCGGGATTAAGCCGGATCGATGCAGCCCTGGGGTTCAGCGCCTTTCCGGCAGCCATGCTGATTGGACGCATCGCTGGTAGCCGCCTCACGCGGCGCTGGTCAAGTCTCACGCTTTTGCTTGCCTCCATGACGATGACACTGATTGGCTTCCCTATCTTCTGGCTGGCGCGCCTGACAACGCTCAATATCATTGGCTTATTCATAGCCGGGCTTGGCATTGCAAACATGTTCCCGTTAACACTTTCCATCGCGGTTGGCTTGGCCGGAGGCCAATCTAACCTGGCTAGTGCGCGGGTTTCGTTGGGCGTCGGCACAGCCTTACTGACTGCACCTCTCTTCCTGGGCTGGCTTGCTGACCGCATTGGACTTCAAAGCGCCTATAGCATGGTTATTGTGCTAATGGTTGCCGCCTGCGCCATCGTTATGAATGACCGCTGGCTGTCAGCGCGTGGAGCAGCCTCTCGGCTGTAAGGTAAAATCAAATGATGCAAACATTGAGGAAATTAGATGCATCGTTGGGTTTGGTTCTCGAGGATGGGGCCAAGATTATGTTCCTAATTTTTTCAGTGGTGGCGCTCATCCTCTGCCTGGCATATCAGTTTCTGGCGATCCCGTATCGCTATTCTTTGGATTATGGGGAAGCACCACTTGTTGACCAGGCCATGCGCCTGGCTTCAGGCCAAAACATTTATCGCGCAGACATCTCCACACCGCCGTACACCATTTCCAATTATCCGCCTCTATATGTTGCCCTGGTGGCAGCCAGTGTCAAGCTTTTTGGTCCCTCTCAGGCTTTCTTTGTCGGCAGAATGATCTCAGTACTATCCACGTGGGTATCCAGCATCCTCCTTATGCTCATCGTGTATGCCCCAACTCGTGACCGTTTCGCGGCGTTGAGCGCCGGCCTGATTTTCCCAGCTTTCCCTTTTGTTCTATATTGGTCGCCGCTCTTGCGGATTGACATGCTCGCCCTCGTCCTCAGTCTGGCCGGACTCTATCTGCTGGCCGACGGTTTGAAGGAGGGGCAGCCTGTTTCCCCGCGACGGCTAACCGGCGTTGCTCTTTTGCTGGTCGCAGCCATTTATACCCGTCAATCATATGGTCTCGCCGCGCCATTTGCCGCCTTTGTATGGTTGCTGGCACGTGACCGGCGTCAGGCACTAAGGCTTGCGATACTGGTCAGCGGATTCGGATTAGTCCTGTTTCTTATATTCAATGGGTTGACACATGGTGGTTTCTTCTTCAACATTGTGACCGCCAACGTCAATGAGTTCAGCCTGGATCTGCTGGAGTTCAACTGGGATCGCGTGCGCGAGGCCGCGCTCATTTTGCTCTTCATCGGAGGAGCCTCGCTCTTCCTCACCCGGCGCTGGAATCCCTTATGGATGCTTGCCGCACCCTATCTCATCGGCGCGACTGTGTCGGCAGCAACGATTGGCAAGATCGGCTCCAACGTCAACTACCTTCTGGAACTATGTGCAGCGCTCAGCCTCTCGGCGGGAGCTGTCGTTGCCTGGAGCCACGCGCATCTGTCTTTTTACACCTTGCGGGCAGCGCTCCTGATTATTTTGGCTGTGGCTGTTGGAAAGATGGTGCATGTCACATTACAGGATTACACCTGGGACTTGCGTGAGCGTCGTGCAGCACTCAGCGAACTCAGCCAGTTGGAGGCCTTGATGGCCGAAACGCCCGGGGCAATTCTGGCGGATGAATATATGGGCATGCTCACTTTGCAGGGGCGACCACTTGTCATCCAACCCTTTGAAGTGACGCAACTGGCCTGGGCCGGGAAGTGGGATCAAACCCCTCTTCTCGACAGCATCAACAGAAAAGAGTTTGCAGCCATCATTCTCTATGATCGTCCATGGGTCAACGAACGCTGGACACAGGAGATGTTGAGCGCGGTTGGGAATTCGTATATGCTGGTAGATATAGTGGCGGAAAATAAAATTTACAGAGCTTTCCAGCGCAGTGCTTCCACCAGTATTTCTGCCTGTCCCGGCGCGGTCTGGCAACTGCCCAGTGATCATTCATTGGGTGTACAGTGGAGAGATGGGGGTCTTGACTTCTTCGGTCAGGGAAATGAGGGCAAGCTTCCAGTCTACGCTGTGGCTGATGGCTTGCTGACGCGTCCGACCGGTTGGGTGGATGCTGTCGCCATCCTCCATGACGATCCTTTGGATTCCACACAGAAAGTCTGGTCATACTACAGCAGCATGGGCGCCGCGAATGGAACAGACTCCTATGTAGCGGAGGATTTCCTATTAGGCGCCACAGATATTCCCGTGAAGGCCGGTCAATTGCTTGGTTACCAGGGCACATGGAGTGGAAAGCTGTTCTGGCCAAGATGGATCCACATGCACTTCGCCGTTGTACGCGCGCAGGACCAAGCTGATTTTCCCAGCGAATTCACTTCGGAAGATGTACTCGATCCTACCCCCTATCTAAATATGGAGCTTAGGCCTGCAACAGACACCGAAAACTCTCAACCGCTCAAGTGTGGGCAGCCATGATCCAGGTTGAGCATCTAACAAAAGATTACCAGCGCGTCAAGCGCCGGGAAGGTTTTCTCGGCGGTGTCCGCACGCTGATCAGCCCCCAATACGAAACCACCCGCGCCGTGGACGATATATCCTTTCGAATTGAGGAAGGGGAACTGGTCGGCTATATCGGTCCGAATGGAGCGGGTAAATCCACTTCCATCAAAATGTTGTGCGGCATCCTCGTCCCGACCAGCGGCAAGATCGAAGTGAACGGGCTCGTCCCGCACAAGGAACGGATGGTAAATGCGCGGCAGATTGGCGCTGTGTTCGGTCAGAAGACCCAATTGTGGTGGGATGTTCCGGTCATCGAGAGTCTGCGCCTGTTCCGCGATATTTACAATGTGCCTGAGGCGCAATTCAAGCGCAACTTAAACTTGTTCAATGATCTGCTCGACCTGCACGAGTTTCAAAATACGCCAGTACGCCAGTTGAGCCTCGGTCAGCGGATGCGCGCCGATATGGCGGCAGCCTTGCTTCACAACCCGCGCATCCTGTTCCTGGACGAGCCGATGATCGGCGTGGACGTGGTCGCAAAAGAACGTCTGCGGGTCTTCATCAAAGAGATCAACCGCGATCAGAAAGTAACTGCGCTCTTCACCACGCACGACATGGTGGACATCGAGAAGTTGTGTTCGCGCGTCATGATCATTGATCATGGGCGCGTTGTTTATGATGGCAGTCTCGACCAGATGCGCACCCAATATGGCAAAGATCGAACGCTTGTGGTGGAGTTCGAGGAAAACATCCCGGACTTCGTTCCGCCGCATGCCGCGCTGGTGAAAAGTGAGGGCCGGAAAAAATGGTTCATCTTCAATCGCTTCGAGACTTCACCCTCCACATTGATCGCGTACATCAGCAGTCAGTTCCCCATCGTTGACCTGGCTGTTGAGGAACCTGAAATTGAAAAAATTGTGCGGACGATTTATCAAGGCAATACTGGTGAGACTGAAGGAAAGCACGCGTGAAAATATTTTGGGCCTTTACCCGCCAGGCATTTCATGGAAGCACAGTGTATCGGTTTGAGTTCTGGATGCGCCTCTTCTTCGTGTACATGCTGATGTATAGCATTTATTGGGTATGGACGACCCTCTACACCCAGACCCCCGGCGCATTCGGAGTCAGCCTCGAACAGATGGTGACGTATGGCATATTGGGGATGGCGCTCGAGATTTTCCTGGATGTGGGTCCTGAGTGGTATATCACGACACAAGTGCGGACGGGCGCCATTGATACAGACCTGATGAAGCCGCTCGATTTTCATTTGCACATGCTGGCGCGCAGTGCGGGTGAAATGATGTTCAGTCTAGGCGTATTGGCTCTGCCATCCTTTGCAATCGGTTATTACCTTTTTGACCTTCGACTCCCGGGCGATATGACCACGAGTCTGCTGTTCGCCGTTAGCCTTATATTTAGTTTTTTCGTATTCTTTCACATTAGTTTCCTGCTTGGCGCATTGACAGTGATCACACTCGATATTCGCAGTATCAGTTGGGCATACTATTCGCTTGTTTCGTTTTTCTCCGGGCAGATCGTTCCGCTGTGGCTCTTCCCGGATTTACTCCGTAAAATTTCCGAAGTCCTGCCCTTTCAAGCCATCTATTACATTCCAATGTCCATTTACATCAAAACATTGAGCGGCGGCGCCGCGCTCCAGGCGCTTGGCGTGCAAGTCTTTTGGGCAATCGTTCTCGTTCTTTTTTCACGCTGGGCCTGGAGCCGGGTTCATGCCCGTCTCACGATACAGGGAGGTTGAATGAATGCAATAACGCTGTACTTCAGGCTGATACGCGTCGCAGTGCAATCGCGCCTGCAATACCGCGCGGACTTTCTGACTGGTATTATCGGGGTGATCGTGCTCAACGTCATCAACGTGGGACTCATTGGTATTCTGGTCAGCCGCTTCAGGCACCTGAACGGCTGGACGCTATGGGAGATGGTCTTTCTCTATTGCCTGTGGCTCCTGGGGCATAGTGTCTATAGTTTCTTTTTCTGGCACATCCGCGCCCTGGAGGATTATCTCGTGGAAGGAACATTCGATCAATTCCTTATACGACCCGCCAGTCCCTTTGTCCTGTTCATCGGACGCGAAGTCCAATATTTGGGCGTCGCCGATCTGATCTTTGCTGTTTCAGGTTTGAGCCTGGCTTATCGAAATCTCGATCTACAATGGAATGGCACACAATGGCTCTTCTTTGGGTTGGCGATCATAGCAGGGGCTCTCATCGAAACGACATTATCCTTGATGATTGCCTGCCTCTCGTTTTGGACGGGTCGCGCCCGCCGCGCAAGTAACCTGCTGATACAGATCAACATGATGGTTCAATTTTACCCTGTGGATATATTCGGTTACACGTTTCGTGTGATCGTCACCGGGTTAATTCCCGTGGCTTTCATGAATTACTATCCAGCGTTGATGTTACTGGATAAGCTCGACTACAGCAGCGCATGGTGGTGGCTCGGCTATATGTCTCCGATTGTTGCCCTGCTGCTGGTAGGAATAACTGCAGGCGTCTGGCATCTGGCTCTTCGGCGCTATTCCAGTGCAGGTGGATAAAATGTATAGGAACCATTAGACATTATGAAAACTGCTAATCGCCCTATCCACTTATTTTTGGCGCTCTTTTTCCTAATATCCTGCGTCGCCAGCCCGGTGCCGGAAACGGTCACAGCGACCATTCAGCCCAGCGTAACGGTGCAGCCCTCTCCCACACGACCATCCACCGTCGAACCGACGGATACTGCACAGCCAACACTAACCCCTGTACTGCTTCCCACTATCCCGGCAACTCCTGTGGAGCCTGTCATCGGTCTCCCGCAGGGCACCGATGATTATCCCTGGTGGAACGACACCGTCTTCTATGAAGTCTTCGTCCGCAGTTTTTACGACTCTGATGGCGACGGCATCGGCGACTTCAACGGCCTCACAGCCAAGCTGGATTACATGAACGACGGCGACCCGAACACGACTACCGATCTTGGCGTGACTGGGTTATGGTTAATGCCGATTCACCCATCACCTTCGTACCATGGCTACGATGTAACGGATTATTACGCGGTAAATCCAGAATATGGAACAATGGATGACTTCAAGCATTTGCTTGATGAGGCCCACAAGCGCGGCATTCGTATCAGCATTGACTGGGTGCTGAATCACACCTCCATTCAGCATCCCTGGTTCCAAGAGGCGCAAGACCCTGACTCGCCGTATCGCCAGTGGTATCGCTGGACTTCAGAAAGACCCACAAACCCGGGTTGGTATCCAGGTGGCGGTCAGGAGTATTACTACGCGCTCTTTTGGGTCGGCATGCCGGACCTTAATTACGCCAATCCTGAAGTGGTCGCGGAGATGAAGAAGGTCGCCCGGTTCTGGCTTCGAGATGTCGGCGTGGACGGTTTCCGTCTCGACGCGGCAAAACACATTTTTGAGGAGGGCAGTGTTGTGGAACACACACCGCAGACGCACGCCTGGTACAAAGAGCTGCGTGCCTTTTACAAGGGATTAAACCCACAGGCGATGACCGTGGGCGAAGTCTGGAATGACAGTGACACAGTCAGCACATACCTGAAGGGGGATGAGTTGGACCTGGCGTTCGATTTTGATTTGGCAAAGAATACCGTGTTTAGCGCGGGCGCGGGCCGCGCAGACGATATGAGTGATGTGCTGGTTCACGACTTGGAACTTTTTCGGCCAGGTCAGTTTGCTACTTTCCTGACGAACCACGACCAGGACCGGGTCATGTCTGTGCTGAACGACGATATGGATGCAGCCAAAAATGCAGCGACACTTTTGCTCACCTCGCCGGGTGTACCATTCCTTTACTACGGTGAAGAAATCGGGATGCTCGGCAAAAAACCAGATGAGGATATCCGCCTGCCTTTGCAATGGTCAGATGAGGCCAATGCCGGATTCACAACCGGAAACCCATGGCGCGCGCCTGCTTCCGATTACACAACCAAGAACATTGCATCGCAAAGTGCGGATCCCAACTCTCTGCTGTCGCTCTATCGCAGGCTTATACAGATCCGTAATAATCACGCCGCTTTGCGCGTCGGCGATTATTATTTTATCGAGACGGGCCATCCGGCTGTGTCTGCCAGCCTGCGTGTGAGTCGTAATGAGACGGTGCTCATCATCGTCAACCTTGGTTCCAAGCTGATAAGCGACTATGCCCTGAATTTGGAAAATGGACCTCTATCAGGTGACTACGTGCTTGCGCCTCTACTGGATAATGGCAACTTCACCTCCCCGGCTATCACAGATCAGGGTGGTTTTGAAAATTACCAGCCTTTGCCCGAACTCACGCCCTATGGACGGTTCATCCTGCAGTTACAACCGGAAACAAAATGAGACTCGAAGTGGATTACAACTATGTCTGATCTCTGGATTATTTCTGAAGATTCGTTCGATCCGAAAAAACAACACCATAAAGAAACTATCTTCACCGTCGGCAATGGCTATCTCTCAACGCGCGGCGCATTCGAGGAAAGTTATCTCGATGACCGGCGCGCGACTTTCATCCACGGCGTCTTCGACGAAGCTCCGATTGTCTTCACCGAACTCGCCAATGCGCCGGACTGGTTGCCACTTAATATCTACCTGAACGGGGAACGCTTTTCGCTGGATACCGGCACCGTTGAATCCTTCAATCGAGCTTTGGATTTGCGCACAGGACTGCTGACCCGCACCGTGCGCTGGCGCTCTCCCTCAGGGATAGTTGCTACGCTCACCTTCGAGCGATTCGCATCCCTGGCGGACGAACACCTGCTCCACCTTCGTTGTCGCGTCACACCGGAGTTTGCAGGGACAGTCGAGTTCCGCACCGGTCTCAACGGCAATATGCACAATCAGGGGCTCGTTCACTGGCAATGGCTCCAGCAAGGCAAGCGGGATGGTGTAGTCTATCTGCATAACCGCACCCGCAAGTCAGGCATTGAGATCGCCACCGCCATGCAGATTTCCAACGTCCTCGGGCGCGAAATCGTCCGCGAGGAATGGGATGTGGAAAATGCACCAACTCGAATGGTCAGGTTGGAGGCGGTCCCCGGTCAAACGGTGGGGCTGGATAAACGGGTCGCCGTCTTCACCTCACGCGATGTTGAATCATCAGAAGTCGTAAACGCAGCCATCCGC
>Ga0136614_10000887_pt1 | contig 16541 bp, 14 predicted proteins | sample AntDrymUQ2792106_2_FD_106643 | JGI IMG/M metagenome (GOLD analysis project Ga0136614, IMG submission 106643) | Polar desert sand microbial communities from Dry Valleys, Antarctica - metaG UQ279 (21.06) | ecosystem: Environmental > Terrestrial > Soil > Desert | place: Antarctica: Dry Valley... | reverse complement strand
CACTTCCAGGACGCGGGGCACCGCGTGGTGTTCGTGATCGGGGACTTCACCGCGATGATCGGCGACCCCTCCGGAAAGAAGACGACGCGGCCGCAGCTCTCGCGGGACGAAGTGCGCGCCAACGCCGACACCTACACGCGCCAGGCGTTCCGCATCCTCGACCGCGAGAAGACGGTGGTGGAGTTCAACAGCCGGTGGCTCTCTGCGCTCGGCGCCGAGGGGCTCGTCCGGCTCGCGTCGCGGATCACGGTGGCGCGCATCCTGGAGCGCGACGACTTCCAGAAGCGCTGGACGGCACGACAGCCGATCGCCCTCCACGAGCTCCTCTACCCGCTCGCCCAGGGCTACGACTCCGTCGCGCTGAAGGCCGACGTCGAGCTCGGCGGGACCGACCAGCTCTTCAACCTCCTGCTCGGACGGGACCTGATGCGCGAAGAGCGCCTCGAGCCGCAGATCGTGATGACGCTCCCCCTGCTGGTCGGTCTCGACGGGACGGAAAAGATGTCCAAGTCGCTCGGGAACGCCATCGGGATCGAGGAGCCGGCCTCCCAGATCTACGGCAAGATCATGTCCATCCCCGACGCGCTCATGTGGAGCTACTACGAGCTCCTGACCGACGCCGCGCCGGACGAGATCGCGCGGATGCGGCGGACGTCCGAGGCGGGTGAAACGAATCCCCGCGACGCCAAGGCGGCGCTGGCCCGCCGCATCACCGCGGACTTCCACGGGGAGGAGGTCGCCGCGCGGGCCGCGGAGGACTTCCGGCGCGCCTTCGCGCGGGGGGAGCTCCCCGAAGAGATGGAGACGCGCGACGTGCCCCCCTCGGACGCTCCGGCGGCCCGCCTGCTCGTCGCGGCCGGCCTGGCGTCCTCGATGCGCGAGGCCCGCCGCAAGATTGCCGAAGGCGCCCTCCGAATCTACGTGGACGGATCGCCGGACGACGTCCGGGACCCGGAGCAGCGGCTCGACGGCCCGGCGGAGACGGTGGTCCGTCTTGGCCGCCGGTTCCTGCGCGTCCGGTGGCGTTGACTTCGGCTTCCGCTCGTTCTAACTCACGATCGGAGCGTGAGCGAGCAATGGGCCAGGCGAGCGGCGAGCCCGCATCCGGGCGACGTCGCGAGCCGGTGCGGAACCGCAGGCCCGGAGCGAGCGGAAGCGACGGCTACAGCTTGACCCGCACGCCCGCACGCACGATCCGGGGGTTGCCGGGCAGTATCCCGCGGGTGCGGTCCACGATGTAAGTCTCGTCCTCGAGATTCCGGGCCGTGAGGAACAGGGCGGACCGCAGCGCGCGGATCTCGTACTCGACGGTCGCGTTCCAGATCGTGTACGCGGGGATCGTTCCCCGCTGACCGTCGGCGGATGAGGCGCGCGTGTTGAGATCGTCGGCGAACTGCTCCCCGACCGACACGGCCTCGACGAGGAGCGTCAGCCCCCCGGGGTGCTCGTAGCCGACGGAGGCGGTGAGGAGGTGCTCGGGCGAGTACGGCAGGCGGTTTCCCGTCACGGAGACTCCCGCGGATCCCGGGATGGCGCTCGTGCGCGTCTCGCGAAATTCGGCGACGGGGACCCAGGTGTAGGCGGCGCGCAGGAACACGTTGTGGAGGGAGCGCAGGAGGGTTCCCGAATCGGCGCGCGCGGAGGCCTCGACGCCCTGGTGAAGCGTCGCGCCGCCATTGGTCAGCGTCGCGCCGGATCCGCCGGCGAGACTCGCCGGGACGACCTGGTTCTCGTAGTCCATCCGGAACAGCGTCGCGTCGACGGCGAGACCGGGAAGCGGGAGCGCGCGCAGCCCGACTTCCGTGTTCCACGACAACTCGGCGTCGAGGTCCACGACGCCTCCCGTCGCGTTGGCGATGACGTCTTCCGTGCGCGGGGGCGCGAAACCCCGGTGCACCCCGGCAAAGACCGTGAGCGGCTCCCCGAAGCTCCGCGCGATCCCGAGTCCGGGGACGACCTCCGTTCGCGCCGTCCGGCCGGAGGCTCCCGCCCCCGAGTTGGCGAGCCGGTTGAGCCGCTCGTATCCCACCCGCTCCACCCGAACGCCCGGCGTGATCGTCCACGCGCCCAGGCGTAACCGCTCCTGCAGGAACATCGCGTAGGCGTCGTTCTCCCGCCGGTTGTCTTCGACCGTCACACCCTCGCGGGCGGTCGGGGTCTCTCCGTTCTCCTGGCGCCGCTCCTGGGTCTCGAAGTGGGCCCGGATGCCGGCCTCCAGCTCGCCCTCCGCCCCGAGAAGAACGTGCGCGATCCGCAGCCGCGGCTCGACGCCCCAGAGCGTGTACCTGCGGAGCCTCCCCTCGTTGCCGCACGTCGTATCGAGATTCGCCATCCCGCCGCACCGCGGGTCGGCGCTGTCGTTGGGCCGCTGGCCGGAGTTGGAGGACTGTCGCCACCAGTCGCGGTCGAACCGCGACGCGTAGAGGTTCGTCGTGAGCGCGACATGCTCCGACAGGCGGACCGCGTGGCTCGCGGAGGCCCCGGCCCGCTCCGACTCGAACCGATCGTGCGCGAAGGGATTGCCCCGCGGGTTGGCCTCGTACTCCGCCAGCCTCAACCCGGAGTACGTGACCTGCGAGTCTTCCGTCCCGTAGCTCGCGCGCACCGTCAGCGCCTGGCGGCTCGAGAGCGCGGTGGTCAGCTTGAAGTGGACGTCGTCCAGGCTCAGGGCGACGTTCTCGCGCGCGCCGTCCCCCTCCTTGTGCGTGTAGCTGACGAGGACGCCGGTGCGCCCGAACGTCGTCCCCACCCGGGCGTGCCCCGCGCCGTAGCCGCGGTCGCCGGCGAGGAGGGTCATCTCCGCGGAGGGGCGCACGGGCGGCTCCGGTGTGAGGTAGTTCACGACGCCGCCGATGGTCGCCGGGCCGTAGGCGATCTGGCCCGAGCCCTTCAGGACCTCCACCGCGTCGAAGCTCTCGATCGCCGGGTGGAAGTAGGACGCGTTGTCGCCGTATGGCGCGAAGGTCAGCGGGATCCCGTCTTCGAGGAGGAGGACTTTGGAGGACCGCGTCGGGTTGACGCCGCGGATCCCGATGTTGGGCCGCACGCCGAGGCCCTCCTCGTCGCGGACGTGGACCCCCGAGACCTTGCGCAGGGCATCGCCCGGGTCAGAGACCGCGCTCCGGCGCAGCGTGTCCCGGTCGATCACGTCCACGGATCCGGGGATGGCGCGCACGATCACGGGGGTCGGCGCGATGCGCTCCCCGATGACGGTGATCGTCTCGCTGGGCGCCCTCCGATCGAGCACGACCTCCATTCGAATCGGCGGACCCGGTCGCACCGTGACCGAGCGGCCCGAGGGCATCCAGCCGGACGCGACCGCGACGGCGGCGTAGTCCCCGGCCGGCAGCGGAGGGAACGCGAACGCACCGTCCGTTCCGGCTCGGGCGACGCGCTCGACGCCCGACGCGTCGATCAGGGTGACGACCGCGCCGGGTATCGGCCTTCCCTCGAGATCGACGACCCGACCCGTCGCCCCCGGCTCCGCGAGCGCGGGCCGCGCGAGGAGCATCAGGAGGAGCGCGAGACCTGGACCGAGACTCAGTCTCAATCGCGCCGCGCGGCGCGCGTTTACCCGGGAAGCCCAGTTCACTGGACGTCGATGCGGCGATTATGAGCGCCCGACCGCAACGGCCGGACGGGCTCGACGTGGAGGTCCAGGCTCTTCGAGCGGGGGCGGCATTGCCGGCAGATTCCCCGCATCTGGTGGCTGTGGGAAAGCGGGAGGAACCCGTATCGCTCGCACACCTCGTCCTGGAGGCTCTCGATCCGCGGCTCGAAGAATTCGATCACGCGGCCGCAGTCGCTGCAGATGAGGTGGTCGTGGTGCTCACCGGCGCGCAGGCGCTCATAGCGGTACCCCATCTCCCCGATGCGGACGCGTCCCACGATGCCCGAATCGACGAGGAGGTCCAGCGTCCGGTAGATAGTCGCGCGGGAGATCTTCCGCTGCTTCGTCCGCAGCCGGACGAGGATCTCGTCCGCCTCGAAGTGCTCATGCCGGGCGAAGAGCTCGTCGAAAACGGCCTGCCTCTCGGCAGTCAGCTTCAGGCCCCGCCGTTCCAGATACTTCCGGAAGATGTCCCGCTCGCGGTTCCGCACCCGTGCGCCCCCTCGAGACCCAGCTGCGATTGCGACTGAGTCTCAGTTGCGCTATTCTTCCCACCCTTCCGGGCCCATGTCAACCCCCGGCAGGGCGGAGAAGAAGCCATGTGGCAGGGGTTCACCATCGCGCTCCGGGAGGGCATCGAGGCGTTCCTGATCGTCGCCCTCACGCTCTCCTACCTGAAACGCACCGGGCGGTTGGCTCTCTCCCGAGCGGTCTACGCCGGCATCGGCGTCTCGCTGGCGACCTGCACCGCCGCGGGCTTCCTCTTCGCGCGGGCCGAGAATCAACCCCTCTGGGAGGGCGTCCTCGCCCTCACCGCGGCGGCGCTCGTCGGGAGCCTCCTCGTGTACATGAAGCGCGTCTCGTCGCGCATGCGCTCCGACCTCGAGCGGCGTCTCGAGGCGCGCGCCGCGACGCCGTCGACCCGCCGCGCCTTCCTCGGCGTCTTCCTCTTCACGCTCCTCATGATCACCCGGGAGGGGATGGAAACGGTGCTCCTCGTGACGACCGCTCTCTTCCAAATGAAGTCCACGCCGGTCCTCGTCGGCCTGGGGCTCGGAGTGGCGGGCGCGGCGGTGATCGCGGTCCTGTGGACCCGCCTCGGCCGTGGGGTCGACATCCGGGGGCTCCTGAACGTTTCCGCCCTCTTCCTGTTCCTCTTCCTCGTTCAACTCGTCCTGTACGGAGTGCACGAGCTATCCGAGGCGGGGCTGCTTCCCGCATCCCCGGCGATTCACGACGCCACGGAGTCTCTCGGACCCGACGGGATCTACGGGCAGATCCTCGCCTACCTCCTCGCGGCCATCCCCACGGTCTGGCTGCTCGTGCTCTGGATCAGGCGCCGCGGAGGGCGCCCGATCGAAGAGCGGGCACAGAACGCCGCGTAGGAGGAGCTCTCGGGTGCCGCGGCTCACGCCCGCGCTCTCCGCGAACTCCCCGCGTTGCGCTCGACAGCGGCGCCGGCGACCTAGGCGGGCGGGCGGCCGGAGCGGAGCATCGCCTCGAGCACGGTCTCCGAGAGGCCGGAGGAGCGCAGCTCCAGGATCTCCTTCGTCGTGAGCTGGTAGTTCACGTTCTCCGTCCGGATCTTGTTGAGGATGAACTCGTCCGACAGACCCGCCTGCTTGAGCTTGAGGACGTCCCGGTGCGGACGAACGGACGCGGTCGACTCAACGCGCGGCTGGTCGGGGACGGACGCGGCGGGCGGAGGCGCGGAGTAGGCCGGCGCGCCGCCTCCGGTTGCCTCGCTCGCGGTCGAAGACGGCGCGGCGGTTGGGACCGGAGCCGGCGGCGGCGTCACGGGCTCGGGGTTCGGGTTGGGCGGGGGGTTGGAGACGCCGGTGCCGGCGCCGGGCTGAATCCCCGTCCCGGAGCCCGTTGAGCGGCAACCGACGATCGCGGCCAATCCGACGATCAGCAGCGCGAAAGCCTTTGTTCTCATGGTGTTTTCTCCCTTTGGCGAGGATCTTATGACACGGGGGCGGCCGGCCCGGAACTTGCTCCTTCACCCTGCAAGGCCTCGAGCCGACGGAGGGACAATCATGAAGTTCACAGGCGTCTATCTCCTCGGGTACGTGCTGCTTCTGGCGGGCGCGCTCCTGGCGCTCTGGAAGACGGGTGTCCTGGCTTCGATCGGCCCGACCTGGACCGGCATCGGCCTGCTCATCGCGATTGGCCTGGGCATCATGATCGCCGTCGCCAATAGCGGCGAGAAGAAGAGCATCTCCGTCGACCGAAGCTAGACGCTCCTTTCAGGCGCGGCTGTCCCAGAGCACGTCCGGCGCCCCCCGGGCCCGGTTCTCGTGTCGCGCCATGACAAAGAGGGCGTCGGATAACCGGTTGAGGTAGGGGACGGTCCACGGACCGACCGGTTCCTGTCGTGCCAGCCCGACGACGAGGCGCTCCGCGCGCCGGCACACCGTACGCGCGACGTGCAGCTGCGAGGCTCCCGGGGTGCCCCCCGGCAGGATGAAGTTCTCGAGCGGCGTGAGCTCGGCGGTCAGCCGGTCCATCAGCGCCTCGAGCGCGCCGACGTGCCGCTCCTCGATCCTGGGCACCGGCCGCTTCGCCTTGTCCTCCTCGAGGATGCAGAGGTCGGACCCGAGGTGGAAGAGATCGTTCTGGATCCGCGCGAGCAGCTCGGGAAGGGGCGGCGAGAGGCCGACCGCGAGCGCGGCGCCGATGTGCGAGTTGACCTCGTCCACCGTCCCGTATGCCTCCACGCGGAGGGAGTCCTTCGCGACGCGCTGCCCCCCGCCGAGGGAGGTCGTCCCGTCGTCCCCCGTGCGCGTGTAGACCTTCGTGATGCGCGGCATTCGCTCCCCTAGAACCGGACCTCGAGGCCTCCCGAGAACCGGCGGCCGGAGGCGGGATAGCCGCGCACCTCTTCATACCCACGGTCCGTCAGGTTCTCCACGCGCGCGTACGGCTCCAGAACCCCGAGATCGTAGCGCGTGAAGAGGTCCACGCGGAGGAACGACGGGGTCGTGAGGCGCCGGCGCGTGACCGGGTCGGCGTCGGCGCGCTCGCCGACGAAGACGGCCCTCGGCGCCACGGTCCAGCGGGCGACCGGCCGCCACGAGAGCGCCGCGGACGCCCGGTGCCGCGGACGCCGCAGAAGGTCCTCCCCCGTCTGGCGGTCCTCCGTCTCCAGGAGGGTGTACGCCGCGTCGAGCTGGGCTCGATCCGAGAGCCGTAACCGCGCGACGACCTCAGCCCCCCGCGTGCGGGCCCGCCCGACGTTCGCGTTGAGCGACGTCGAGAACTCGTACACGATCAGGTTGCGGAACTCGTTCCAGAAGAGCGAAAGGCCGACGGTCGCCGCGCCCCCCGCCACCGCTCGATCGACGCCGGCCTCGTACGCGGTGACGCGCTCCGGCTCGAGGTCCGGATTGCCGGAGAACGGATAGAAAAGCTCGCCCACGGACGGCGCCCGGAAGGCTCCCCCGGCGGACCCGCGCACCTTCCAGTTCCCCGCGCCGTCGAACCAGGCGATCGTGGCGCGGGGGCTCCAGGCGTCCCCGAAGTCGGAGTGGTGGTCGTACCGGAGCCCCGCCGTCAGGATCAGGCCGCGCGCGAGAGACAGGACGTCCTGGACGCCGGCGCCCCAGAGGTCCGATCCATGGTCGTCGAGCGCGACGCCGAAGTTGCTGCGGTCGTCCACGCGCCACCGCTCCCAGGACGCGAAGGCCGTCACCTCGTGGGCCCCGGCCCGGAACGTGTCCGCCGCCCGCGCCTGCAGGGTCTCCGGGCTCGACTCCGAGCGGAAGTCGGAGTCGGGGTCCTCGAAGCGTCGCTCCGAAGCGACGCGCGCAAAGAGCAGGGAGGCCTCGTGGCCCGCCGCCGGGCGGAAGGCGACGGGGACCTGCAGCCGCTCCTCGCGGTCGTCCTGGCGGGCGCGCGGCGTTTCCGCCCCGACGGGCCCGGGGACCCCCACGCCGCCCTCGCGGATCGATCCCTCCACGCCGAGACGCAGCCCGTTGGCCCCCCGCCAGTCGAGCCGGAGCGAACCGCTCCGCTCCTCCCATTCGGAGTTGGTGCGTGGCCCGTCCGCGCGGGAGTCGGAAAAGGTGGCCGCCGCGGCGAGCGGCCCCGTTCCCGCCGACAGGTACGCGGAAAGGCGGCGCTGCCCCTCGCTTCCGGACTCGAGCGTCGCGCGGCCGGCGGGAGCGGTCGACGGGGACCGCGTGAAGATCTGGACGACGCCGCCGATCGCGTCGGATCCGTAGAGGGCGGAGAAGGGGCCCCGCACGACCTCGATCCGCTCGATGTTCTCGGTCGTGAGCGACGAGAAGTCGTAACCGGAAAAGTAGGGCGAGTTCATGCGCGCACCGTCGACGAGGACGAGGAGGTGCGGCGAGTTGGCGCCCCGCAGGAACACGGAGGTCAGCGCGCCGTCGCCACCCTGGCGCGCCACGTCGAGGCCCGGGACCTCGCGGAGCAGCTCGACGACGGTGCGGGCGCCGGACGCCTCGATCCGCTCCCGCGTGATCACGGTCGCCGCCGAGCCGAGCTCCCGCTCCTCCTCCTCCGTCAGCGTCGCCGTGACGACGACGGACTCCGAAACGGGGGCGGAGGTCTGCGCGGAGGACGCGGCGGGCAGGACGGCGGCCGCGAGCACGAGGGCGGCCCGCGACGCCAGGCCGGGCGAGCGGAGACGCCGCGCGGCGCCGTCGAGCCCGAACAGGGCGGCCGTCCCGCACAGGTCGGCCAGCAGGGTGCTCCAGAAAAAGGGGACGGCGGCGGCGAAGCAGAGCGCCAGCCCGGCGGCCGTCAGCGGGTACAGGCGGCCGCCCGCGAAGACGGCCACGTTGGTCGCGAGGAAGAAGGCGACGGATCCGCCTCCAGACAAGAGCAGCAGGCGTTGCGCGGACGCGCCGCCGCGCGCGAGGCGGCCCGCGAGAACGATGCCGGCGAACGTGCCGTAGACGGCCGCCCGCACCGGGGTGACGGCCGCGCGCCCGGTCCCGAAGTCGAGAAAGACGTCGGAAAGGGCGAGCGCCGCCAGGGGGACGAGGAGCGCCCACCGGCGCGGCAGGCGGACGCCGGCGTACAGCGCGATCGCGCCCATGGGGACAAAGTTGGGAGGGTGGGGCAGAAGCCTGGAGAGCGAGCCCAAGAGGACGAGCAGGACCGCGGTCGTCATTCGAACCTCCCGTTCGACGAGACGTTTTCCGGGAGGCGAGCGAGTGTCCCGCGCCCGGGCGAATCCCCGGCGCGTCCTCTCTCCGATCCCCGCCGGAGGGCGTTTCGTTCGGCAGGTCTCCTGACTTCCGGATCTGCCGCCGCCGGGCTCCTTCCCGGACGCGCGACCTCGAGAGATCACTCGCGTCCAGTGGTTCGTTGCCCGGGGCGTCCCCGGTGACAGTGGCGGGGGCCGCGCGGGATTTTCACCCGCTTCCCTCCCGGAGCTTGCCCGCTCCGGTGGAACCGAACGAATTCAAAGAGCGCCGAAGGCGGAGGCGACGATACGCCTCTCGCCGCGGCGGCGCAACGACGAAGCCAGGAAGCCGGCAGGCGTGCACGTTCCCATACAATCCCGCGCGTGCAGCCCGCCGATTACACGCTGGATTTCGACCGCATGCGGCGGGTGGGCTTCCCGGAAGTCGTGCTCGCGGAGGGGAAGACCCCGATCCAGATCGTCGAGATCTGCCGCCAGCTCGCGCGCGCGCACGACGTGCTGGTGACGCGCCTGGCTCCCGAGCGCTGGGACGAGGTCGCGGCGAGCCCGCTCCCCGGGCGGGCCGACTACGACACCCGTTCCTCCACCCTCCACCTCTCCGTCGGGAAGCCGATGCCCCGGGTGGAGGGGCTCGTCGCGATCGTCACGGCGGGGACGATGGACGTGAGCGTCGCCGAGGAGGCGCGGCGCACCCTGGAGTACCTCGGGGTCGGCTCGCGGATCGTTCCGGACGTGGGTGTCGCCGGCGTCGTCCGGCTCCTTTCGAAGCTCGAGGAGATCGAGCAGGCCGACGTCGTCATCGCGGTCGCCGGGATGGAGGGCGCCCTGTTCTCCGTCATCGGAGGCCTCGTGGGGCGGCCCCTGATTGCCGTCCCCACGTCGCGCGGCTACGGCGCGGCCTTCGGGGGACTCGCTTCGCTCCTATCCGCCGTGAACTCCTGCGCCAACGGCGTCACGGCGGTCAACATCGATTCGGGCTACGCCGCCGCGATGGCGGCGTACCGCATTCTTTCGGGAGGACCGCGGCGATGGGACGACAGAAAAGAGGACCCTCCACGGCCCGCCAGTACGCGCACGAGGCGGCGATCGGAGTCGACCGCCGGCGCAAGAGGGCGCTCCTCCGCAAGCCGACGACGCCGGTAAAGGTCACCGCGCGGACGACCGTCGCGCAGCTCCTCGACTCTTATCGGGAGGCGTCCTTCCAGGCGCGCGCGCTCGGCAAGTGCGCCGCGATCTTCGAGCGCATGCTGCGGGACAAGGACCGCCCGACCATCTTCCTCGGTCTCGCCGGCTCGCTCATCGCGGCGGGAATGCGCCAGGTGATCGTCGACCTCATCGAGGACAACATGGTCGATGTCGTCGTCTCGACGGGCGCGATCATTTCCCAGGACTTCTACCAGGTGCGGGGCGGCCGGCACTACCACGGGGACGTGCAGGCCGACGACAAGGAGCTGCGGGACCTCTACATCGACCGGCTGTACGACACGTTCATCGACGAGGAGAAATACTGGGACACGGACCTCGCCGTCTCCCGGTTCGCCGACGAGCTCGCGCCCGCCAGCCTCTCCTCGCGCGCGTTCCTCGCGCTTCTCGCGGAGAAGGCGCGCAAGGACCGCGGCTCGATCCTGGGCGCCTGCGCGCGCCGCGGCGTGCCGCTCTTCGTGCCGGCCCTGAACGACTCCTCGATCGGCATCGGGCTCACGGAGCACTACCACCGTCTCCGGCAGGCCGGCGAGATCCCCATGCAGATCTCGTCGATTCGCGACAACTACGAGCTCACGCAGATCGTCGTGCAGAGCCCGGCCACGGCGGCCCTCTACATCTCCGGCGGCGTCCCGAAGAACTACATCAACGACTCGATCGTGATGTCGTACATCTTCGGGATTGACACGGGGGGGCACCGCTACGCACTCCAGGTGACGACGGACGCGCCCCACTGGGGAGGCCTCGGAGGGTCCACGCTGTCGGAGGCCACCTCCTGGGGGAAGGTCTCGAAGCAGGCGAGCCACGAGATGGCGTTCGTCGAGACGTCCGTGGCGCTGCCCCTCCTTTATGGTTACGCGCTGCAGAAGAAGGCCGCGCGGGGGCGCAAGAGGCTCCGCTACACCTGGAACGACGACGTCCTGGAGAAGGTGACGCGAATCAACTCCGGTTAGCCGTCACACCCGGTGGGACCCCGGCGGAAAACAAAACGCCCCGGACGACCGGGGCGTTTCGCGTTTCTGGAGATGTGGGCGCTTAGAGGACTTCGCCGCGCAGCGGGAGCTCGATGACCGACTTCTCCCGGTCGCTCGTGTAGAGCTTGACGGTCCCCTGGAGGGCGCCCTTTTTCACCTTGTCGCTCGCCTTCACGACGACGGTGTAGGAGACGCCTTCCTGCGTCGGCACGACGTCCGTCAGGAAGCCCGCGACGCTGACCTCCGCCCTCGTCACCTTCATCGGGACGCCCGGCTTGTTGTTCGTGACGATGATGTTGCGCGTGATCGGATCCTTCCCCGCCGTGAAGTTGCCGAAGTTGACCATGACGGGCGTCACCGACACGCGGGGGCGCACGATGCCGGACACCGGGATCTCGAGCGTCGGCTGCTGCGGCACGCCGGTCGCGATGCTGATCGGCGCGTTCAGGAGCCCGTCGGGCGCGTCGCCCGTGACGGAGAGACGGAGGCGATACTGCTCACCGGCGCGGCCGGGGATGCGGTCCTTGTCGCCCGCGGGAAGGATCTCCGCCTTGACGTAGGGCTGCGAGGTCTCCTTCACCGTCGGCTTGAACGTCTTCTCCTCCGACAGGAGGATGACGTCCTGGCCCGCCGGATCTCCCTTGATGACGGAGAAGCGCACGTAGGGCTGCGGGAGCACGTCGACGAACGGCTTGACCGTCGCCTTGATGAAGAGGTTCATCTGTGGCCGGTCCGGGTCGTTGGAGACGAGCAGGATCGACTTCGAGATGGGGCCCGAGAACGTCTTGGTGTCGACGCTCGACATGACCTTGCCCTCGCCGCCGGGCTTGATGACTTTGTCGAAGGACGCGACGGTGCAGCCGCAGGAAGGGCGGGCGTCCGAGATGATCAGGTCCGAACCGCCGTTGTTCTTGATGACGAAGGTGGCATCGATCACCTGACCCTTGGCGACCGTACCCGCGTCCTTCGTCTCCGGGAGGACCTCGATCTTCGGCGCCGACACGACCGCCTTCGCGGCGGCTCCCTTGGTGGCAGTGGCCGGCTTCGGGGCCTGGGCGACCGCCGCGCCGGCAGCGAGCAACGCCGTGAGCCCGACGCACGCAATTCTCCCCGTTTGACGCATCCGATTCCCTCCTGTTTGTGCTGCCTTACAGTATGACCGATGGGCAAGAACTGCCCGCTCGCGCCGCCTATTCCTAAAAACCCCTGAAACGGGCCGGTTTTCGGCCTCAAACGCGGGAAAACAATGGCCGAGCCGCGGAATTTCCACATGGTGCCGATCGGCGGGATCGCGATGGTGCCGCTCGCGGCCCTCTTGAGGGAGGGGGGACATCGCGTCACGGGCTCCGATGGGCCCCTGTACCCGCCTATGTCCACCCTGCTGGAACGCCTCGGGATCCAGGTGTCGCGGGGTTTCGCTCCCGATCACGTCCCCGCCGACTGCCATGCGGTGATCGTCGGGAACGCCGCGCTGCGCGACAACGTCGAGGCCGCGGAGGGGCACCGTCGCGGCCTCCCTGTCCTCTCCATGCCACAGGCGATCCGCGAGCATCTCCTCCCGGGGAAAACCCCCGTCGTCGTGACCGGCACGCACGGGAAGACGACGACCTCCGCCCTGGTCGCCTGGCTGCTGCTCGATTCCGGACGCGACCCGGGCTTCCTCGTCGGCGGCGAGATGGTGAACCTCGGGCGCGGGTACCGCCGCGGCGAGGGACCGCACTTCGTCCTCGAGGGGGACGAGTACAACGCCGCGTTCTTCGACCGGGGACCGAAGTTCCTCCACTACGAGCCGCGGCACCTCTTCGTCGGAAACATCGAGTTCGATCACGCGGACCTGTTCGGGGATCTCCTCGCCGTTAGGGAAGCCTTCGCCGCCGTCATCCGCCTCGTGCCCGAGGACGGCCGCATCGTCGCCAACCCGGACGACGCGCGGGTCGCGGACGTGCTCCGGTACGCCCGCGCTCCGGTGGTGCGCGTCTCCATAGACGACCCCCGCGCGGAGGTGGGCGCGCGCGGCGTCGCGTTCTCGCCAGAGGGCACCCGGTTCGTCCTGCGCGAAAACGGACGGGACACCGGTCCCCTCCATTCGCCCCTCCACGGGGCGCACAACCTGCGCAACGCGCTCGGCGCGATCGCGCTCGCGCGGGGGCTCGGCCTCACGGTGGAGGAGATCGCGCGCTCCCTCCCCCGGTTCGCCGGCGTGCGCCGACGCCTCGAGGTGAAGGGGGAACGCGGGGGTGTGGTGGTCGTCGACGACTTCGCGCACCACCCGACGGCCGTCGCCGGGACCCTCGCGGCGGCGCGCACGCGCTGGCCGGGCCGGCGCCTCTGGGCCCTGTTCGAGCCGCGATCGAACACGGCGGGCCGCCGCCTCTTTCAGGAGGCGTACGCGGATGCGTTCTCGGGTGCGGACGCCCTCGTGATCGGGCCCGTGTTTCATGCCGGCCGACTCCCCCCCGACGCTCGTCTCGACCGCGATCTCCTCGTCGCGGGCTTCGCGGAAGCGGGCAAGCCCGCCTTCGCACCCGAAGCTCTCGACGAGATCCCGGAGATCCTGCGGAGGGAAACGCGCCCCGGAGACGTGCTGCTACTCATGTCCTCCGGTGCCTTCGGCGGCCTGCCGGAGACGCTGCTGAAGGAGTTGTCGCGACCCTAGAGCACCGCCCCGATCGATGGCAGGCCCGGGGCTCGAGAGCCCACTCCCCCACCCTGAAAGATTCGCCCGCTGCGGGCCCCGAGGATGATCGCGGCGACGGGGAAGAGCGCGGCGGCCGTCCGACCAAAGGATGCCCGCGCGTGCCATACCGCGCCGTAGACCGACAGGGCGCAGACACCCGCGACGATCACGAGCTGCGCCGCGAGAGGCGCCAGGAGGCGATCGGCGGGGCTCCGCGGCGTGCACAGCAGCAGTGCCGCGATGGCCACGAGCGCCAGGGCGGCGGCCGCCACCTCTTCCGTGAGCAAACGCCCCGCGACCTCCCAGACCCTCCCCGAGAGCTCCGGCCACCGCCCCGGTGAGAGAAGCGTGAGGTCGAAGTCCCGATGATCGCGGCGATCGAAGGAGGCGCGGAAGAGCGCGGTGTGAGCGGCAGGAGGGAGCAGGAGCGCCACCAGGTCGAGGCTCCGCAGCCCGCGCTTCATCGGGCGGGGCGCCACCAGCATCGTCGCGGCGAGCAGGCCGGCGTAGAGCAGCCCCTCCTGTTTCGTCGCCGCGCAGAAGAGCGACGTGAGAGCGAGACGCACGCGGACGGAAAGAGACGGGTCTTCCAACACGTCGAGGAAGGCCGACGAGAGGAGCACGAGCCCGAACGCCAGGGGGATGTCGGCCATGCCGACGTGCCCGGCGCGATACAGCGGGAAGAACAGCCCGATGAGCGCCGCCGCGATGGCACCCGCCGCCCGGCTCGCCCGGCGCGCCAGAAACCCGTACGCGGCGAGCATCGTCGCCACGTGAAACGCCGGGTAGAGCAGGGCCAGTGCGCGATCGTTCCAGTCGCGCGCGAAGGCGGCGAGCGAGGCGAAGAGCAGCGGAAGGAACAGCGGGTACTCGGGGTGCGACCACGCCAGCTCCGGGTCGCGGAAGAGCGACTCCGGAATCCTCCCCGCGAAGAAGATCGCCTTGCCTTTCAGCCCCCAGATCGCCAGGAAGTCGGTCGTCCACATCGGCTCGGCAACGGCGGACAGGGCAAAAAGCGCGGCCCCCGCCGCCGCCGCCGCAAGGGAGAGGAGCCATACACCTCTCCATTTGTCGCGCGGGGGAGGTGCCGGAACGCCCCCGCCGCCGCCGCGCCGGGCGAGGAGCGCCGCCGCCAGGACGACCCCCTCGGCCAGCAGCAGCTTCCGCGGCCCCGGGCTCACGCGCAGCAGGATGCCCGCCGTGTAGAGACCCGCATGAATCAGGAGCCCGCAGGCGAACGACCACGCGGCCCGCTCCGGAAGCGCCAGCCCCCGGGTGAAGCAACGCGAGACGGCGAATCCGACCGCGGTCGCTGCGGCGAGAGCCAGCAGCGTCGCGGTCATGGCCGCAGAAGGAGGACGCCGCCCGGAAGGGATCGGGCGGCCGCGGCGGGCGGTCCGCCCGCTCCGTAGACGGCGATGTACCGCGTCCGGTCGGACGCCGCCGCGACGCGGCGCGGGGCGAGGGTGTAGTGCGCCTGGTAGACGTACAGCTCGCTGGTGCGGGGGGCCGCCACCGCGATCGGGGACCCGGGAGGCGCCGCCGCGTCCGCCGCGTACAGGAAGGGACCGTACGCGCGGTCGAACGCGAATCCGGTGCCCTCGAGCCGGCTGTCATCGCCTCGCAGCCCGCGGGAGGCCCGCCGCACCCCGTCCCGCCCCAGCGGCCAGACGCAGGAGAAAACGAGGACGAGGAGCGCGAGAGCGGCGATCGCCCGGCGCGCGCTCAAGCCGGCGAAGGAGCAGAGGTGCGCACGGCGCTGCTCAGTGTCCCGATCCCCTCGATCTCCACCTCGACGAGGTCGCCCGCCGCGAGCCGTCCGACGCCCGCCGGCGTGCCGGTCAGGATCAGGTCTCCGGGGTACAGCGTCATCATCCGCGAGATGTAAGAGACGAGGAACGAGGGGGGGAAAACCATTTCCGAGGTCCGGGCCGACTGGCGGACGTCGCCGTTGACGCGCGTCTCGATGGCGAGGTCGGAGGGGTCCATGTCGCACACGACGCAGGGACCCAGCGGACAGAACGTGTCGAAGGACTTGGCGCGCGCCCACTGGCCGTCCTTCTTCTGGAGGTCGCGCGCCGTCACGTCGTTGGCGCAGCAGACCCCCGCGAGGGCGTCGAGCCACCGGTCCTCGGGCCAGTCCTTGATCGGCAGGCCGACGACGAGCGCGAGCTCTCCCTCGAAGTCGACCCGCCCCGCAACGTCCGGCAGGACGATGTCCCCGCCGTCGAGGACGAGGGCGGAGGGCGCCTTGAAGAAGAGGAGGGGCTCCTCCTGCGGCGCCACGTTGCCCAGTTCCGCCGCGTGCTCCCGGTAGTTCCGGCCGACCGCCACGATCTTGGTCGGCGGGCCCGGCAGCTCCGGCGCCCCGAAGGAGAGGCGCCTCATCGCCCGTCCCCCCTCATTCCCGCCACGCCTCCTCCGTGAGCCGGGCCGAGAAGATCTCGCGCGCGTCGCCCCGGAGCGTGACGTCCAGGAGCTGCGCGCCCTCCTCGCGGAAGGAGACCGTGAAGTCCACGCCGCTCCTCGTCCCGCACACGACGGGCGGAGAGACGCGGCCTTCGCGGGCCGCCACGAGCGAGGACGCGACCACTCCCGATCCGCAGGCGAGCGTCTCGGCCTCGACACCCCGCTCGAACGTGCGGACGCGGATGCGGTCCCGCCCCTCGACGCTCACGAAATTGACGTTGGCCCCGTCCGGCATGAGGGGATGCCGGCGCAGCGGGGGACCGAGCGCCTGCATGGGGAGCGCATCGAGGTCGCCGTCCACGAAGATCACGAGGTGCGGGACGCCGACGTGCATCGGGCGGCCCGTGGGCGGGAGGCCGTCCCCGGCGATCGCGACGGGATCGCCGGGGAGGGGGAGCGCGGGGAGGCAGAGCGTGACCTCCTCCTCCT
>Ga0136614_10000885_pt1 | contig 16555 bp, 12 predicted proteins | sample AntDrymUQ2792106_2_FD_106643 | JGI IMG/M metagenome (GOLD analysis project Ga0136614, IMG submission 106643) | Polar desert sand microbial communities from Dry Valleys, Antarctica - metaG UQ279 (21.06) | ecosystem: Environmental > Terrestrial > Soil > Desert | place: Antarctica: Dry Valley... | reverse complement strand
GAGCTGCTCTTCACCGGCGAAGATCGTGTCACGGCCGAGGAGGCTCTGCGCATCGGGCTCGTCAACCGGGTGGTCCCACGCGGCGAGCTGGACGAAGCGACGCTTCGGCTCGGGGAGTCGATCGCGAAGAACGAGCCCTTCGTGGTGCAGGCGACGAAGCGCGCCGTGAACCGGGTGTGGGACGTGGCGGGGTTCCGCGAGGCGATGGCCGCGAACACCGAGCTCGACGTGATGATCGAGACGGCGAACCTTCCCGCGCGCGACGAGTTCCGCCGCATCACGATCGAACAGGGACTCAAGGCCGCGATCGCATGGCGTGACGCCCGGTTCCGCGGCGACGCCTGATGATCTTCGGGCTCTTCGCCGCCCTGGGATGGGGTCTGGCCGACTTCTTCGGCGCGCTCGCGGGACGTCGGATCGGTGCGATCAGCGCGGTGATCTCAGGCCAGCTCCTGTCGGCCTTGTTCATGACGGCGGTGCTCGTCGTCACCGGTGAGTCTGTCGAACCCCTCCGTGTCAACGTCTGGCTCCTCGTGCTGAACGGCGCCGCGGCGGCGTTCGCCTACACGACCCACTACAAGGCGCTCGAGCTGGGGCCGGTCGCGGTCGTCTCGCCGATCGGGGCCGGCTACGCGCTCGTCGGCGTGGCGCTCGCCGTCCTGATCCTCGGTGAGCGCCCGAGTGGGCTCGCGCTCGTCGGCGCAGCGGTCGCGATCGTCGGCGTCGCGCTCGTCTCCACCGACCTCAAGAAGCTTCGGCAGGGCATCGAGAACCGACTTCCCGGGCTGCCGTGGGCGGTGGCGGCGGCGGTCGGCTTCGGGATCGCGGGGTTCCTCCTCGGCTGGATCTCCGATAGAGCGGGGTGGATCCCGGGCCTCTGGGGGTCCAGGGTCGCGCAGATGGTGTTCTTCCTGCCCCTCTTGTTCGTCTTCCGGCAGGAGCTGTCGCGGGTGCGCCCGGGCTTCGGTCTTTGGATCGCGCTCCTGGCCGGCGCCGGCGACATCCTCGGCGTCGTGATGTTCTCGATCGGCTCGGAGCGCGGCCTCAACTCGATCGTGCTCGCCGCGAGCGCCGTCTTCCCGCTGATCGCCGTGGCCCTTTCGGTCCTCGTCTTCAAGGAGCGGCTCGTCGCGAACCAGCTCGCCGGCGTGGTCCTCGTGGTCGGAGGACTGCTCCTCCTCGGTCTCGGCTGATCGTTCGGTTCCGACGGCACTCGTTCAGCCCTGGTGCCGGTAGAACTCGACCTTCTCCGCGTCGAGCGGCGTGTTCCCCGCGATCAGGTCCGCCGCCTTCTCCGCCAGCATCATCACGGGGGCGTAGATGTTGCCGTTCGTGACGTACGGCATCGCCGACGCGTCCACCACGCGCAATCCCTCCAGCCCGCGCACCTTCATCGTGAGCGGGTCCACGACGGACAGGTCATCCGTACCCATCCGGCAGGTACAGGAGGGGTGGAGCGCGGTCTCGCCCTCTCGGCGCACCCAGTCCAGCACCTGTTCGTCGGTCTCCACCTGCGGCCCTGGGGAGAGCTCACCGCCATCGAAGGGACCGAACGCCGGTTGCGAGAGGATCGTCCGCGCGACGTGGATCGCTTCGACCCATTCCTGCCGGTCCTGGTCCGTCGACAGATAGTTGAACCGGAGGGCGGGGTGCGCCCGGGGATCGGTGCTCACGATCTTCACTGATCCTCGCGCGTCCGAGTACATCGGTCCGATGTGCACCTGGTAGCCGTGGTCGCCGGCCGGAGCCGACCCGTCGTAGCGAACGGCGACGGGCAAGAAATGGAACATCAGGTTCGGGTAGGCCACCTCGTCGTTGCTCCGGACGAAGCCGCCCGCCTCGAAGTGGTTCGTGGCGCCGAGCCCCGACCGGAAGAACAGCCACTGGGCGCCGATCAGCGGCTTCCGCCAGTGCTTCAGGCCGGGGGCGACCGACACGGGCTGCGTGCACGAGTGCTGCACGTAGACCTCCAGGTGGTCCTGGAGGTGCTCGCCGACCCCAGGGACGTCCTGCACGACGTCCACGCCGAGCGCACGGAGCTCGTCGGCGTTGCCAACCCCCGAGAGCTGCAGGATCTGCGGGGTGTTGATCGCGCCCCCGCACAGGATCACTTCGCCTGCCCGAACCGTCCGGGTCGGACCCTTCCCGCGCGTGTACTCGATCCCGACCGCTCGCGTCCCGTCGAAGAGGATCCTGTTGACGAACGCGCGGGTGCGCACGTCGAGGTTCGGCCGGCTCGAGACCGGATGGAGGTACGCGCGCGCGGCCGACAGTCGGCGCCCGCGATGCACGTTGCGGTCGAACGGCGCGAAGCCCTCCTGGCGATACCCGTTCACGTCGTCGGTCAAGGGATAGCCGGCCTGCTGGACCGCTTCGAAGAACGCACCGAACAAGGGGCTCTTCGCCGGACCGCGTTCGAGCACGAGGGGGCCGCTGTGGCCTCGGTACTCGTCGGCGGGCTCCGCGGCGAGACAGGACTCCATGCGCCGGAAGTAAGGGAGAGAGTGGGCGTAGTCCCACGTCCCCATGCCGGGATCGGCGGCCCAGCGCTCGTAGTCGAGAGGGTTCCCCCGCTGGAAGATCATCCCGTTGATGCTGCTCGATCCCCCGAGCACCTTGCCGCGCGCGTGGTAGATGCGACGCCCACCCATGTGGGGCTCCGGCTCCGACTCGTACTTCCAGTCGTACCAGCTCCACCCGATCGGGTAGGTCAGCGCGGCGGGCATGTGGATGAACACGTCCCACAGGTAGTCGGGTCGGCCGGCCTCGAGGACCAGCACCCGGTTGCCCGGGTCCGTGGTGAGTCGGTTGGCGAGCACGCAGCCCGCCGAACCACCCCCGACGATCACATAGTCGAACGCCCGCTCCATCCGTGGACAGTCTGTCCTAGATGGCGCGGTAGCGCGCTCGCGGAGGAACTGGGCTAGCGTGCTGCCCATGGACGGGCCGACTCCTCCCGCCGATCCCTTCGAGGTGTCGATGGGTGTCGTCCGGGAGGCGAACGTCCGCGGGATCCCGCTCAAGCTCCTCGGAGGCCAGGCGGTGCGAGTCCTGTGCCCGCTCTTCCCTCACCGTGCCCGAGACGACCAGGATATGGACTTCGCATGCATCTCGCCCAAGAAGCGCGACGTGATCGCGTTCTTCGCCGAGCAGGGGTTCCTGGGCGACCAGCGATTCAACACCCTCCACGGCGATCGGCAGATGTACTTCACCACCGCCGACGGCAAGACCTCGGTCGATGTGGTCATGGACCGGCTGCGGATGTGCCACGAGCTCGAGTTCGGCTCGCGGATCGATCGCATGCCGGACACGCTCGACGTCGCCGATCTGTTGCTGTCCAAGCTCCAGATCGTGGAGCTGAACGAGAAGGACGTCCACGACATCCTGCACATGCTCTCTGGGTACCCGGTGCGGGAGGGCGACGAGCCGGGCACGATCGGGCTCGATCGGGTCGGGCGGCTCGTCGCCGAAGACTGGGGCTGGTGGCGGACCGCCACGATGAACCTGGACAAGGTCGCCGCGCTCGCCGAGGGGGAGCACTCCGACCTGGTCCCTGAGGCGCGCACGCACGATCCGGTCGAGCAAGCCCGGGCCGTGCGGAGCCATTGCGACACCGTGCCCAAGACCCTGAAGTGGAAGATCCGGGCGAAGGTCGGCGACCGTGTCCAGTGGTACGAGCTGCCGGAGGAGGTCGGGCATTGAGCGAGCCGCCGTTGTGCCGCTCGGCACCCTTCCTGGCTTGCGCTCCGGTGGTCCGCGGCGGAAGATTCCCCCGGTGAAGATCTTCTTCGTGACCGACCTCCACGGGTCGGAGATCTGCTGGAAGAAGTTCCTGAACGCCGGGGCGTTCTACGGCGCAGACGTCGTCATCCTCGGTGGTGACGTCACGGGCAAGGCGATGGTCCCCATCGTGCAGCGGGCGAACGGCACCTGGGAGGCCTCCCTCCAGGACCATCGCGACACCCTCGAGTCCGAGGACGCGATCGTCGAGTTCGAGAAGCGCGTGATGAACCGCGGCTACTACCCGATCCGGGTCTCGGACCAGGAGTACGTCGCCATGCAGGAGGACGAGGACCTCGTCGACAAGCGCTTCAAGGAGGTCATGCTCGACGGGACGGAGCGATGGATCGCGATGGCGGAGGAGAAGCTCGCCGGCACGGGGATCCGCGTGATCGCATGCCCCGCGAACGACGACATGTTCGAGATCGATGACCTGCTCACGGGTGCCCAGGTTGTCGAGACCGGCGACGAGGAACATCCGATCACGCTCGGCGACTTCACGATGGTCTCGATGGGCTGGACGAATCCCACGCCCTGGCACACCTTCCGCGAGGCTGAGGAGCCGGAGCTGGCGACGCGGATCGATCGGGCGCTCGAGGCGGCCACCGACCCGGAGACGACGATCTTCAACTTCCACGCGCCGCCCTACGCGTCCAAGCTCGACAACGCGCCGGCGCTGAACCCGGACCTCACCTACGTGTCGGGTGGCCAGGCGATCCGACCGGTCGGGTCCACTGCAGTGCACGACTCCATCAAGCGCTTCCAGCCGTTGCTGTCGCTGCACGGTCACATCCACGAGAGCAAGGGCTCGACCAGGATCGGGAAGACGTTGGCGCTCAACCCGGGAAGCTCCTACGAAGAGGGGATCCTGCAGGCGGCGGTGGTGAACATCGACGAGAAGAAGCGGAAGGTCAAGAACTACCAACTGGTGAACGGCTAGACGGCCGTTCCGAACCCTGGGAGGGGGTGCAGATGGCAACGGTAGGTGAAGCTCCTACCTTGTTCCTGCGGAAGGCGACCGGCCTGGTGAAGGGATGGTCGAAGTTCGACGCGTTCCTGTACTCGTTCATGTCGGTCAACTTCGTGACGCTCGGATTGTTCTTCGCGTTCTCGGTGCTGGCCTTCGTGCCGACCGGTCAGATCCTGCCGGCGTTGTTGATCAGCGGTGTGTTCGTTTCGTTCCTCGTCGTCACGTACGCGGGGCTCATCTCGGTGATGCCGCGCGCCGGCGGAGATTACGTCTGGCAGAGCCGGGTGCTCGGCGGTGGCATCGCGTTCGTGCTGGCGATCACCGGCTGGTGGTTCATCCTGTGGTACTGGGCGCCGATCTACGGCAACATCCTCAACGTCGAGGTGTTCCAGCCGCTCGCGGCGGTCTTCAAGCTCGATGGCGTCAGCGAGTTCCTCGCGTCGAACAACGGCCTGTTCTTCGTGTGCGCGGTGACGGTGCTCCTCGCCGGCTATCTGGTGTCACTCGGCATGGAGGGGTATGCCAAGATCCAGAAGTTCTGCTTCTACGTCGGCATGGCGGCGCTCGCGGTCGTCTTCCTCGTGATGCTGTTCGGTTCTCAGAGCGGCTTCCAGAACGCGTTCAACGAGGAGGCGGCGAACCTGTTCGGCGCGAGCGGTGACGTGTACAGCCAGACGATCGAGATGGGGACCGTCAACAACGGCGGGCCGATCGTGCCGGAGCTCGGCTTCACCCCGTTCTTCGGTCCCACACTGCTGCTGGTCCCGTTCCTGTGCTTCTGGATCCTCTGGCCGAACTGGGGCGCGACCCTCTACGGCGAGGTCCGCGGGGCGAGCGATTTCAAGCGCGTCATGAGCGGGATGATGTGGGGCCTGTGGATCACCGTGGGCGTGGCGTTGGTGTTCGTCTTCCTGGCGGACAAGTTCTTCGGTTGGGAGTTCTTCAACGCCGCGAACCTGAACTATTGGGCGACGGTCTACGGGTTCGGGGAAGCGACGATGCCGGTGTGGTCCTACCCGCCGCTCCTCGCGAGCTTCTATTTCCACAACGAGCTGATCTCGGCCCTGATCATCCTGGCGTTCGGGGCATGGTTCCTGGGATGGGCCGGGACGCTGTTCCTGTCGTCGACCCGGGTCATCTTCGCGGCGGCGTTCGACCGGATCCTCCCCGAGAAGGTCGCCGACGTGTCGGAACGACGTCACGTTCCGGTGTGGGCCCTGATCCTGATGCTGGTCCCCGCCCTCATCGTGAGCGCGTTCTACGCGTACACCTCGACGTTCAGGACCTGGATCCTGGATGCCACGTTGGTGATCGCGGTGACGTTCCTCGGCTCTGCGATCGCGGCGATGATCCTGCCGTGGAGGAAGAAGCGACTCTACGAGAGCTCCCCGATGGCTCGGTACAAGGTCGCCGGCATCCCGCTCATCACGGTGTCCGGCTTCCTCACCGCCGGGTTCCTCATCTTCAACCTGTATCACTGGTTCACGAACGACCTCTACGCGATCAACGACCCCGACTCGCTCGTGTTCATGGGGTCGATGTATCTGTTGGCCCTCGTGGTCTACGTGGTTGCGAAGGTCGTGCGGAAGAGTCAAGGGATCGACCTCGGGGCGATCCACAAGGAGATCCCGGTCGAGTAACCAACGGGATCGGCGGAGTGGGTGGGGCGGCCCCTCGGGGCCGCCCTCACCTGTTCGGGGGAGGGGAGAGATGGCCGACGAGTACCGGATGCTGATCGGAGGCGACTGGGTCGCCTCCGAGAGCGGAGCCACGTTCGACGCGACGTCCCCGTCGACCGGCGAGGTGATCGGCTCGATCCCCGAGGGCACCCGGGTCGATGCGCGGCGGGCGATCGCGGCGGCCAACGATGCGTGGCCGGCATGGGCGGGGCTCTCGGCGTTCGACCGCGCAGCCGCGATGCGTCGCATCGCGGCCGCCATCGACGAGCGGCGGGAAGACCTCGCGCTGACGCTCTCGCTCGACCAAGGCAAGCCGCTCAAGGCGGAGGCTCGTGACGAGGTCGAGGAGCTGATCGCCTACTTCGACATGGCGGCGGCCGATGCGACCCGGCTGGAAGGTCTGATCCCTCCGAGCATCGACGCCGGGAAGCGTGTGTTCCTGTATCGGGTCTCTCGCGGCGTGGTGGGCGTCATCAGCCCCTGGAACTGGCCGTACACGATGCCCGGCGAGATCGTCGCGCCGGCGCTCGCGGCCGGCAACGCCGTCGTGCTCGCGCCGGCGCCGACCACGAGCGTCTGCGCGGTGAAGCTCGCCGAGTGCATCGACGCGGCGGATCTCCCACCGGGTGTGTTCAACCTGGTGACGGGTCCCGGTCCGGTCGTGGGTGACGAGGTGGCGGCCAACCCGGGGACGGCCGCGGTCGGATTCATCGGGTCGATCGCGACCGGGCACACGGTCGCCGCGCGTGCCGCCGGGAAGGAGCTGCTGCTCGAGATGGGCGGCAACGGGCCGCTCGTGATCTGTGAGGACGCCGACCTCGACGCCGCGGTCGACGCCACCCTCACCGCGTGTTTCCTGAACGCCGGCCAAAGCTGCACCGCCGGCGAGCGGATCCTGGTGCAGGAAGACGTGAAGGACGACTACCTGGCTCGACTCTCCAAAGCCATCGAAGAGCGCATCCGCCTCGGCGATCCGCTCGACGACAGGACCACGATGGGTCCGATCAACAACGAGCCGACGGCGGACAAAACGGAGCGTCACGTGACCGATGCGCAGGAGCGCGGAGCGATGCTGGTCGCGGGCGGTCGCCGCGTGTCGTCTCTCGGGAGTGCTCTGTACTTCGAAGCCACCGTGCTGGATGCCGTCACGGATGAGATGGAGATCGCGCGAGAGGAGACGTTCGGCCCTGTGGTCCCGGTCACCGCGATCCAGAACGAACAGCAGGCGATCGACCTCGTGAAGGATTCGCCCTACGGGCTGCTCTCCGCGATCTTCACGAAGGACCTCGGACGTGGCCTGCATTTCGCGGAAGCCGTCCGCACGGGCTGGGTGAACGTCAACGAAGGAACGAACTACTGGGAGTCCCACCTCCCGTTCGGCGGCCGGGCAGGGTCCCAGAGCGGCGTGGGACGCGTCGGCGGGCGCTTCTCGATGGAGCGCCTGACAGAGCTGAAGACGATCGTCGTCAACCTCGGGTAGGGGATCCTCGGTGGCCGGACCTCGCGCGAAGGACCGCGCCAAGAGTCATGAAGGAGCCACCACCCGGATCTTCTTCGCGGCGGACATCCACGGATCGCAGATCACGTTCCGGAAGTTCCTCGCGGCCGGGGACTTCTACGGCGTGGATGCGCTCGTCTTCGGCGGCGACCTGATGGGCAAGGTGCTCGTGCCGATCGTTCGGCGGAACGGCGGGTTCCAGGCCTCCTTCCAGGGACGGGACGAGGCGTTCGAGCAGGACGGCCTGGAGTCGTTCACGCGCGCCGTCGAGCAGCCAGGCTTCTACTGGAAGGTCTTCGAGCCGGATGAGTACGAGGCCGTCGAGGCGGATCCCCTCGCGAAGCACGGCCTGTTCCACGAGCTCGCCTCCGCGAGGCTCGCCGAATGGATCGATCTGGCGGAGGATCGCTTGCGCGGAACCGGTGTCCGGCTCTACATGACCGGAGGTAACGACGACGAGCCGGCCGTGCTGGAGACGCTGGACCGGCACGAGGGCGAGCACGTCGTCGCGAGCGAGGGCCGCCTGATCGAGCTCGATGGCGAGCACACGATGATCACGGTCGGGCTCTCGACCTTCACTCCGTGGGACACGCCTCGTGAAGCCAGCGAGGAGGAGATCGCGCGGACGATCGGGGCCGCGACCGAACTCGTTCCCGACATCGGTCGCTGCGTGTTCAACCTTCATTGCCCGCCGAAGGACACGCCGATCGACACGTGCCTGAAGCTGGAGGTTCGGCCGGGCGAGCTCCCCCGGCCGATCCGGGAGGCTGGTCGGTTCGTCACGACGGGCGGTGGCAGCACGGCAGTGAGAGAAGCGATCGAGCGATACCAGCCGCTCGTCGGGCTCCACGGCCACATCCATGAGTCGGGCGGGCGCTTCCGGATCGGCCGCACCCAGACGTTCAACCCTGGCAGCGAGTACGTCCAGGGCGTGCTCCAGGGCGTGATCGTGTCGCTGAAGCGGGGAAAGCTCGCCTCCTATCAGCACACACAGGGATAGAGGCGTTCGGTAGTGTCGGCCACCTCATGAAGGATCGAGCCCAACTCGTCGTGATCGGCGCCGGGATCGTCGGGACGAGTGCCGCATATCACCTCGCCGAGCTGGGTGTGACCGATGTGCTCGTGATCGATCAGGGGCCGCTGTTCGAGACCGGTGGCTCGACCTCGCATGCGCCCGGGCTCGTGTTCCAGACGAACGGCTCGCGGACGATGTGCCGCCTCGCCCAGTACTCGGTCGAGCTCTATTCGGGGCTCGAGGCCGACGGCGAACCCGCCTGGTACGGCGTCGGCGGTATCGAAGTCGCGACCACGTACGAGCGGGCGGAGGAGCTCAAGCGCCGCCGCGGCTACGCCCGCGCCTACGGGATCGAGGGGACGGAGCTGCTCACACCAGAGGAAACCGCCGAGCGGATCCCGATCCTCGAGCCCGATCACATACTCGGGTCCTACCTCGTGCCGTCGGACGGGATCGCGAGGGGCACCCGCGTCGCGGCGGCCCTCGCCGGGAAGGCCCAGGCGAAGGACGTCGTCTTCGAAGGCGGCGTCCGGGTGACCGGCTTCGACATCCGGGATGGGCGGGTGCACGGGGTCCGGACCGAGCAAGGTGACGTCGAGTGCGAGCAGGTCCTGGTCTGCGCCGGCATCTGGGGTCCCACGATCGGACGGATGGCCGGCGTGCCGATCCCGCTCGCGGTCGTCCAGCACCAGCTCGTGTGGACGAAGCCGTTGCCGGAGCTCGCCGCCGACGCAGATCAGGAGGTCATCCATCCGATCCTGCGTCACCAGGACCTGTCGCTGTACTTCCGGCAACAGGGCGATCGGTACGCGCTCGGGAACTACCGGCACGAGCCGATCCTGTTCGAGCCCGACGATCTCCGGCCCTATCGGGAAGGCGAGCCGCAGCCGAGCGTCGAGCCATTCACGCCCGAGCACTTCGAGGTCGCGTACGAGGAGAGCACGCGGCTGCTCCCGCCGGTGAAGAACATGCTCGACGGGTCGACCGCGATCAACGGGATGTTCTCGTTCACGCCCGACATGGGCTCGGTCGTCGGCGAGTCGGCGGACGTCCACGGATTCTGGATCTGCGAGGCCGTCTGGGTCACGCACGCCGGAGGCATGGGGAGGATGGCCGCCGAGTGGATCGCCGGGGGCGAGCCCTCGATGGATATGGCTGAAGCGGATGCGAACCGCTTCTACCCGTTCATGACGACGAGGCCGTACGTTCGCGCGCGGGGTGGCCAGCAATATCGCGAGGTCTACGACATCCTCCATCCGCTCCAGCAGATGTCGCACCCGCGCGAGCTGAAGCTCACGCCGTTCTATCCGCGCCACCGTGAGCTGGGCGGAGAGTTCTTCACCGGCGCCGGCTGGGAGCGACCCCAGTGGTTCGAGGCCAACCATGTCTTGACCGGTGCGCCGTGGGAGTCGAGGACGGGCTGGGCTGCGCAGAACTGGTCACCGTGCGTCGGGGCGGAGCACATCGCCACGCGCGAGCGCGTGGCGATGTTCGACATCACGCCGTTCGCGAAGTTCGACATCACCGGCGCTGACGCGCTCTCGTTCCTCGAGCGCATCAGCGCCAACAAGATCGACCGTCCCGTCGGGACGGTCGTCTACACGACGATGCTCACGCCATCCGGTGGCATCCGATGCGACCTCACCGTCACGCGGAAAGACGAGGATCGTTTCCGCGTCGTGACCGGCGGTGGGTCCGGGCAGCACGATCGCGCGTGGCTGCTCGCTCAACGGCGACCCGGTGAGCTGGTCCAGCTCACCGTCCGCACCGGCTCCCTGTTCGCCCTCGGGCTCTGGGGTCCGAGGGCGCGCGACGTCCTCCACGCCGTCACCGACGTCGACGTCTCGAACGACGCCTTCCCGTACATGACGGCGCGGTACCTGAACCTCGGGGAGGTCGACCCCGTCTGGACGCAGCGGATCTCGTACGCCGGCGAGCTCGGGTGGGAGCTTTACGGTCAGATCGCGATGGGGCAGCGCGCGTGGGACGTGCTCTGGGAGGCGGGGCAGCAGCACGGCATCGTCGCGGCGGGCGGTGGCGCGTTCGACTCCCTTCGACTCGAGAAGGGGTACCGGCTCTGGGGCCAGGACATCCACACCGAGCACGATCCGTTCGAGGCCGGGCTCGGGTTCGCCGTCCGGATGGACAAGGGCGAGTTCCAGGGTCAGGAAGCTCTGCAGCACAAGCTCGACCGAGGCCTCACGGAGAAGCTCGCCTGCATGACCCTCGATGATCCGACGGCAGTCGTGATGGGCAAGGAGCCGATCGTCCACGACGGCCGCGTCGTCGGCTACGTGACGAGCGCGGCCTACGGCTACTCCGTCGGTCGCGGCATCGTCTACGGCTACCTCCCGGTCAACCTGGCCGTAGAGGGAACGCCTGTCGAAGTGGAATACTTCGGCGACCGTTTCGCGGCCACTGTCGCGGCCGAGCCGCTGTGGGACCCCAAGGGCGAGCGCCTGCGGGCCTGACCGAAGGAGCTTCGATGGCAGTCAACGAGGACCCGGGCATCCTGCTCTACACGAGGATCCGCAAGTCGCCGTACTTCTACGCCTCGCGGGAACACGGTGTCGCGCGCTACAGCGTCTACAACCACACGTATCACCCACGCCACTACGGCGATCCCGTGGCCGAGTACTGGCACCTCGTGAACGCGGTGACCATGTGGGATGTCGGCGTCGAGAAGCAGATCCAGATCATGGGTCCGGACGCGTTCGACCTCACGAACATGATCGTGCCCCGCGACCTCAACAAGTGCGCGGTGGACCAGTGCAAGTACGTGTTCATCACCGCCCCCGACGGCGGGATCCTGAACGATCCGGTGCTGCTCCGTGTCGAGGAGGACGAGTTCTGGCTCTCGCTCGCCGACTCGGACGTGAACCTCTACGCGCTCGGGATCGCAGGTGCGAAGGGGATGGACGTCACGGTGCAGGAGATCGACGTCGCGCCCGTCCAGATCCAGGGCCCCAACGCGAAGAAGGTCCTCGTCGAGCTCTTCGGCGACAAGGTGCTCGACGTTCCCTACTACGGGTTGATGAAGGCCGAGCTGGACGGGATGCAGGTCGTCGTCTCGCGCACGGGCTACACGGGCGAGGTCGGGTACGAGATCTACCTTCGCGACGCGTCGAAGCACGGCGTGAAGCTCTGGAACCGCGTCCTCGAAGCCGGCAAGCCGCACGACCTCGAGGTGATCGGCCCGTGTCACATCCGTCGCATCGAGGGAGGGATCTTGGCCTTCGGCGCAGACATGTGGTACGAGAACAACCCCTTCGAGGTCGGCTATCACTACACGTGGATGGTCGACCTGGAGCAGGACGCCGACTTCATGGGCAAAGACGCCCTGAAGAAGATCAAGGCCGAGGGCGTAACGCAGAGGCTCGTCGGCGTCGACATCGAGGGCGAGCCGCTCGGCACCTACATCGACAACGAGATGCTCGACTTCTTCCCGGCGTCGGCAGGTGGGAGCGTGGTCGGTCGCGTCACGTCGGCGTGCTACTCGCCGCGGATGGAGAAGAACATCGGGCTCGCGATGCTGCCGATCGAGCACACGGAGCTGGGAACGACGCTCGAGGTCGAGACGCCGAAAGGCAAGGTCGGTGCGACCGTCGTACAGACGCCCCACTGGGATCCCACGAAGGAGATCCCGAAGAGCTAGGTCGTCGACCGGCGATGACCACGGGTCGAACAGCGCCGCGCGACGGTCGAACACCTCCGACAAGATGCCGAGGTGGCGGCACTTCGCGCGCTCCTCGAGCGACCGTTGTTCGAACTGATCCCGCTTCGCGACGCCCTCGAACGGGCGGACGCCCTGCCCTCCGGCGCCGCGACGACGGTGACGGCATCACCGACGCACGGGATCGAGTCGACGATCGAGCTGTGCGAGGGGCTGATCGCGCGAGGGCATCCGGCGACCCCCCACCTGGCGGCGCACATGGTCCGCGACCGAGCGCACCTGGGAGAGCTACTCGACCGTTGCACGTCCGCCGGGATCCGTGACCTCTTCGTCGTGGGGGGAGATGCGAAAGACCGAGGCGAGATCCATGATGGCCTCGCGCTGCTGCGGCTGATGGACGAGCTCGGGCATGGGTTCGACGCCGTGGGCGTCGCGGGGTACCCGGAAGGTCATCCCTCGATCCCGCACGAGGTGCTGCTCTCCTCGCTCAAGGAGAAGCAGGCGTACGCCACCTACCTGACGACGCAGATGAGCTTCGATGCGAACGCGATCTCCTCGTGGGTTGTGCGGATGCGGGGCACGGGGGTGACGCTCCCGGTTCACCTCGGGCTCCCGGGAGCCGTTGACGTGAGGAGGTTGCTCCGGGTCGCCGCGCGGATCGGGGTCGGCGGGTCGATCCGGTACCTCCGGAAGAAGACAGCTCCTCCGGCTCCTTCTCGGTCGGTCGTTCACGCCCGACCGGCTCCTGCGATCGCTCGAGGCCACGCTCGCCGACCCGAGGGCCGACGTCCGCGCGATCCACCTCTTCACGTTCAACCAGATCGAAGGAACGGTCGCGTGGCAGCGTCGGATGCTGGAGACGCTCAGCTCCTAACGGATGCGGAGATCCGGAGGCGCTCCACGAAGTAGCCGGCGAACGACGGACGGACGAAGGCGCGCGTCGTTCGTTCATCGAGCTGGTGCAAGATCACCTGCGCGCCTCCGAACAGGCTCTGTGCGCACATCCTGGGCAGCCATCGGTTCGGGTCGAGGTCGAGCCCACAACCGCTCGCCAGCAGATCGAGGCCGTCCGTGAGGTCGAAGGCGATCCGGTTCGCGCTGACGTCGACGATGGAGTGGTGCTGGCCCGCCAGCGCGTCCCGCAGCTCCCGTTCGATCGAGCCCTCGCTGCCGGCCTCGCCGACGACGAGCCATTCGTCCGGGCCGAGCCAGAGGATGTCCCTGGCGCTCCATGTCGCCGAGGTGTTCGGGTCCGGTGGCTCGAAGGGCAGGCTGCGTGGATCGGCCCGAAGTGACACCTGCGCCCGCTCGATGGCGACGAGATCCTCAGCCGTCACGGCGGGTGCCCTCGAGGTCGTAGAAGACGGGCGGCACGATCTCCGTGGAGATCGTGCCGCCGGGCAGCGGCGCGAACACCGTCTCTCCGTACCGCGCCCGCCCGCGCTGGATCATCGCGAGCGCGATCGGCCGGCCCAGCGTCGCGCTCGTGTACGACGACGTGACGTGGCCGATCATCGGCATCGGGATCCGGCCGGTGTCCTCCTCGACGAGCTGGGCTCCCTCGGGAAGCAGCTCGTTCGGAAGGAGCCCGACGAGCTGCTTCCGATCCTGCCGCAGTACGTCGGCCCGGCGGAGCGACCGTCGTCCGATGAAGTCCGAGTCGCCCTTCCGCATGATCCAGCCCATCCCGAGGTCATCGGGCGTGACCGTTCCGTCCGTGTCCTGTCCGACGATCACGAACCCCTTCTCGGCGCGGAGAACGTGCATCGCCTCGGTCCCGTAAGGCGTGAGGCCGAAAGGCGTGCCGGCGTTCATCACGGCTTCCCATAGCTCGAGGCCGCGCCGGCCATCGACGAGGATCTCGTACGACAGCTCGCCGGTGAAGCTCACCCGGGCGACGCGCACCGGCGAACCGGCCACCTCTCCGTCGCGGAACGTCATGAACGGGAACGCCTCGGACGACAGGTCGATGTCCGTGCCGGCCGCGTCGAGCACCTCGCGCGCCTGGGGCCCAGCGACGGCCACGTCGGTCCACTGCTCGGTGACGCTCGTGCAGTACACACGTAGGTCCGGCCATTCGGTCTGGAGCCACTCCTCGAACCGGTCGAGCACCATCGCGGCGTTCCCGGTGGTGGTCGTCACGAGGAAATGGTCTTCGCCGAGGCGCATCGCCACGCCGTCGTCCGCGACCATCCCGTCGAGGCCGAGCATGAACCCGTACCGGATCGATCCCACGTGAAGCGTGCTCATCCGGTTCGTGTACATCCGATCGAGGAAAGCGGCGGCATCGGGTCCGACCACCTCGATCTTCCCGAGGGTGGACGCGTCGAGCACTCCTGCCGCGTTCCGGACGGCGAGGCACTCGCGCGCGACCGCGGCCTCCATCGTTTCCGCTCCTACCGGGAAGTACCGAGGCCGCTTCCATTGGCCCACGTCCTCGAACACCGCCCCGCGTTCCCCGTGCCAGGCGTGGATACGTGTCCTTCGGACCGGATCCAGGAGGTCGCCGCGATCCGGGCCGGCGATCGTCGCGTACCGGATCGGAACGGTAGGCGGGCGGGCGCCGGTCGGCCCTTGCGCGTCGGGGCCGGCGCCGAGAAGTTGGTTCACGATCGCGGCCGTGAGGACTCCGCTCGTGCGGCCCTGATCGATCGCGGTCCCGATGTACGTGGCCCGCTTCACGTGCTCGACGGAGACGAGTCCCGCGTCCAGCGCCTCCGCGATGTCTGCCACGGTCTGGTCTCGCTGCAGATCGACGAAGTGCTCGGAATAGTCGTCGGCGGGTTCGAGCCAGTGGGCCTCGCTCGCGGGAAGCCCGTCCCCGTCTGCCGACCCGACGACCTCGAGCCATGGTGGACCGACGTCCTCGGGACGGAACGTCGCCAGCCGCCTGCTGTAGCGGAGGCCACCGCCCATCGACCTCCACAAGGTGAGATTCGGGTTCCACCCCCCGGAGACGAGCAGCAGGTCGACGTCGACCATGGCTGCGGATGGGTCTTCTCCCACGCCGAGGGTGTGCACGATGTCGGCACCGCTCGCTCGGAGGGCGTCCGCAGACTCCAGGCCGGCATCGTTCGTGGTGAAGATGGCCACCCGGTCGCCGGGAAGCACACCGAATCGGTCGACGTACGCTGCCGCCGCGGATGCGAGCATCACGCCCGGACGATCGTTCCCGGCGAAGGCGACGAAGCGCTCGTGCGCGCCGGTGGCCAGCACGACCCGAGCCGCGCGGACGTGCCAGAGACGCTCGAGCGTCGTGGACCGCTCGTGCGCGACCACGTAGCCATCGTCGTACACGCCGATGGCCGTCGTGCGGGGAAGGACCGTGACCCCCTCCGGAGGGTGGTCGATCCGGTGACGTTCGTCCACCAGCAGAACGCGGTCGCCGCGGCTCGCCGCGGCGACCGCGGCCCTCCGCCCGGCGGGACCACCGCCGATGACCAGCGTCTCGACATGCACGTGCCGGTTGGCGGCGTCGACCGAGGGCGTCTCCCCGGGATCGGGGAGCCGCCCCACGCCGGCCCGCGGCTCCGCAACGAGCCCGTCCACGAGCTCCACCATCGTCGCGGCGACGATCGCGTCGAACCACGGCTCGCTGATCTCCACGAATGCGTTCGGTTCCTCGGGCCCCGCGGTCATGACGCCCCTCGGTCGGTCGAGGATCGGGCTCGTGAACCCGGCGATGATCCCGTTCGCAAGCAGGGCGCTCGCGAGCGTGTCCCCTTCGAAACCCTGGTACTCCTCCCCGTCGAACCGGAACGTGAGCGGCTTCGAGCGGTCGATCCAGGAGCCGCCGGCGTCGAGCCTTCGGCTCACGCTGGCGGCTCCTCTCCCATCCGGTACGTGGCGACGAACCGGTGCGTCGACGTATCCCGGACCGCGTTGAACCACCGCCGGCAGCCGTGCACGTGATACCAGCGCTCGCGGAACGGCCCCAGCG
>Ga0136614_10000884_pt1 | contig 16565 bp, 9 predicted proteins | sample AntDrymUQ2792106_2_FD_106643 | JGI IMG/M metagenome (GOLD analysis project Ga0136614, IMG submission 106643) | Polar desert sand microbial communities from Dry Valleys, Antarctica - metaG UQ279 (21.06) | ecosystem: Environmental > Terrestrial > Soil > Desert | place: Antarctica: Dry Valley... | reverse complement strand
TAACTGGTGATGGTGAGATTGCGGCGCGCGTTGCGAGCGTGCAGAACACTAATGCATGGGCAAAAGCCGGGGTGATGATCAGGGAGACTCTCGCGCCAGATTCGCCCCATGCGATGATGGCTGTAACGCCGGGCAATGGGGTCTCGTTTCAGCGACGAACCGTGACCGGGTTCACTAGCACAGAAACGACGCAAGTTGGAACCGTGTCCCCCTCATGGGTCAAGCTGGTGCGCAACGGCAATACCTTTAGCGGGTATACATCAAGTGACGGGGTGTACTGGGAGCTGGTAGGAACAGACACATTCCTCATGGCCAGCGACGCTCATACCGGCCTGGCGGTAACAAGTCACAACAACACTGCCTTGAACACGTCTAGAATTGATAGTGTCAATGTTACAACTGGTGACAACCCGGCGCCAACCCCGACTCCGACCCCCACACCGACTCCCGCCTACATCGTGACGGCCACGCCGAGCGCGGTCATGACAGGCGATGCGATCAGCGTCAACTGGACGGCGTCTGCTGGCCACTCCGCCACCGATTGGGTGGGCCTTTACCGCGTCGGCGACCATGACACGAGCTTTATCGCGCGGCAGTATACGGGTGCGGCGACCTCGGGCAATATGACCTTCACCGCCCCTTCTGCGGTGGGCCAGCATGAGTTCCGCTACTTCCTTAACGACGGGTATACCAGAGTGGCGACAAGCAGCGCGGTGACCGTCAGCGCACCGTTGCCTACTCCGACACCGACACCGACGCCCACTCCTACCCCAACCACCCAATCCCCTTACTCTGGTGCTCCTGCAGTTATCCCGGGTACTATTCAGGCGGAAGACTTTGACAACGGTGGGGAGACGGTTGCCTACCATGACACTGATCTCGGCAATGTCGGCGGACAGTACCGTACTAACACCGATGTTGATATTAAAGTTTCCGCCGATACCGGCGGGGGCTATGCCGTTGGTTACTTTGCCACCGGTGAATGGCTGGAATATACCCTCGATGTCCCCAGCACCGGCAATTACAACCTAGAAGTCAGAGTAGCTTCTGCTATGGATTCCGGTAGGCTCCATGTTGAATTCAACGGAGTAGACAAAACCGGAATCATGATCGTGCCCAACACCGGCCCTTGGGATACCGCTACATTCCAAACACTCACTAAAACCAATGTTACCCTGAGTGCTGGAATTAACATCATGCGAGTATTCTCTGATGCCCAGTTTTTTGATCTTAATTACATCAGGATTACTGCCGCGACTCCGACGCCGACACCAACACCGACACCAACGCCGACACCGGTAACGCCGCGCTTTCATCGTGATTGTGGCACCGGCCAGCTCCTGTCAGGGGGCATCTGTCAGCCGATCGAGACGGTGCTGGCAGCCTCTGGTGGACGTGTCTACTGGGTGGCGCAAGCTGCCGCTAACGCCAGCGACACGAACCCTGGCACTCAAGCACAGCCGTGGCGGACCATCGCGCGCGCGACACAAGTGCTGCAGCAGGGCGATGCAGTAATCGTCCGTGCCGGAATCTACCGCGAGTCGATCATGCCGCCGCGTGGCGGTACTAACAAGAGTAATCGCATCACCTACGCCGCTTACACCGGCGAGCAGGTGATTGTTACTGGCGCCGACCTGCTACCTAGCCAGCAGTGGACGCTCAGCGGGAATGCGTGGCGGCATCCGTGGACCGTCAGCCTACCGGCGTATGGTGATGATGGCAACGTGGTATGGCGGCGTGAGATGGTGATCGTTGACGGCGCGGTGATGCGTGCCGTCGGCTCGCGCGCTGAAGTTGTGCCGGGCACGTTCTTTGTTGAAGGTCCGGACAGTGCGCCGGTGGCGATCTATCTGCGTTTGCCCGGCGATGCTGCACCGAGCGGGCATGTGATCGAAGCGGCGCGGCGGCACCCACTCTTCCAGCCAACCAATCCGAGTAATCCGTACTTGGACTGCGGTGATCCGCAGATGCCCGGCTACTTGCGTGTGATTGGCTTCATCTTTCGGCATGCCGCGAATCGCGCGCAGTGGGGGGCGCTATGTGGGGGCGGCGCTGGTAGTCTGATCGAAGAGAACACAGTCGAATGGACGAACGGGCAAGGGATCGACGCCAGCGGAGGCGAGCACGTCTTTCGCGGAAACCGGACGAACGACAACGGGCAGTCCGGGATTGGCGGGCGATGCACGGGCGTGCTGTTGGAGTACAACCAGAGCTTGCGCAACAACTGGAAGGGGTATGATCCGTTCTGGGAAGCGGGCGGCGGCAAGTTCGCACAGACAAGCCAGACGACGATCAGGTTCCACGAGGCGGGCGACAACCAGGGTCCAGGCATCTGGTTCGACATCGACAATCACGACAACGTGATCGAGCAGTCGCATGTCTATCGTAACCAGGTGGCAGGCATCATGCTGGAACTCAACACGACGCGCACCGTGGTGCGCAACAACGTGCTTTACGGCAATCGGTGGCTCGCCTGGAGCGGCTCGGGATTGCTTTCACAGGCAGCAAGCGAGAACACGATCGTCCATAACACGTTCATTGCTAACGAGGGGCACGGGCTGTGGGTGCGACTCGACCCGAATAGACGCGCTCCTGACGGGGGTAACCAGATTCACAATAATTTGCTGACGAATAACTGTGTAAGCGCGACGGCGACAGCTAGTTGGCTGTGCGCGGAAATCAGTATTGAAGGAAGCGACTTGGCGAACATCCGCAGCAACAAACTGAATGGCAATCTGTACTGGCGGCGCGATGGGAGCGGGGGGCAGACGTTCTTTACGAACATCCTTCCCGCTACGCCCAACTACTATTGGGGCAATGACATAGCGCAATGGCGCACACATTTGAATGGGGAAGCAAACTCGCGTATTGCTGATCCGCTACTTGCAGATATGACGCGGCTAGATGGCTGGCACCTGAGGGGGGAGTCGCCGGCGCGCGGGATGGGAGTGCAGCTGGCAGTGGCAGTAGGGCAGGATGCGGATGGTGATGTGCGCCCGGCGGCAGGTGCTGACTCGGGCGCTGATCAGTACTCAGATTCTATTTCACCCCAATAGTATGACGCGCCCTTTCGTGCTCGGTATCACTCGGGCGCAGTGTTTCGACAATAAGAGGGAGCGCTACGTGGAGGACGCAGAGAAAGACGTGCGACTGCTGCTCACGGGCGCGCCGCCGGAGCCGCGCTAGTTCGCCTTCGCTGATCCCGCATCTCCAGACACCTGCGGTAGCCCTCCACAGCACGCCGCGCTGACACCGGCCAGCGAAACTCCTGCCGCACTCTCGCCGCAGCTGCTGTGGACATCGTCTGCCGCTTGTATGGATCGCTCAAGAGCGTGTTGACCGCGGCAGCCACCGCCTGTGCATCCCCCGGCGGCACCAGGATGCCCACGTCGGGCGTGACCGCGCATGGTATGCCAGCTACCGTGGTCGAGACGACCGGTAGCCCGCAGGCCATCGCCTCCAGAACGACGAGCGGCAGGGTATCCCCTTGTGTCGGGTAGACGAAGAGGTCTGCCAGGTGATAAAGAGCGCGCAACTCCTCGTTACTGAGCGCGCCGGTGAATCGCACAAGCGCCTCCACATCCGCTTTGAGCCCGGCATTGTTCAATAGGTGGGTACGCTCGGCGTCGCTCTTGAAGGCTCCGCCGATGACGGCTTGAAAAGGCTGCTGTACGGATGCCAAAGATCTGAGAAATATATCAACGCCTTTGTATGCGTGCAGGCTGCCCATGAAAAATAGCAGCGGCCCCCGTGCGCGGTCGACCGCAATTTTTTGGCGAGCGTTCGTCAACTCACCCTCATCCGGGGGGGCGAAGAAGAACTCTGACACCCCGTTCGTGACCACGTGGATGCGGTCGTCCGTGACGCCTAGCGTCGTCAGGCTCTCCCGCTCGCAATCGGATAAGGCGAAGATGCATGCCGCTCCTTTAACAATGCGCCGAAACGGCCGGGTGATGGCGACGTCGGCGAGCAGCGTCTTGAGGCGATTGAACTGGTTGATTTGAGCGTAGTGAGTCAGCTCATAGAAGCCGTGGCTGCTGACCACGTAAGGTATGCCCCGTCGTCGGCACGCGCGCGCGACGCGTTCGGCAGCGAACGCCGGGATGATGTTGTGGATGTGAACCAGATCGTAGTCGCCGTCGCGAATCAACTCGGGGATGCGCGAGTCGAACAGGGGGACGCGCACGAACCGTGGCACGAGCGGTGCCGCGGAGCGCAGGACGCTCGTGCTCCGGACGTGCTGGACCTTCAGGTTGCCAAGCCGCAGCGTCTCCTCCTGGTCCCACATGATAGCTAGATCGATCTCAACAAGATCGGCCGTCGCAACACTCAACTCCCGCCCGGCGTTGGTGGCGCCGGCGCGCTTGCGCAACGGGTGCGCGATGATCACCGCCAGAATCTTCACGTTCAGCTTCCCTCCAGCAACGCCGGCGGTATGTCCGGCGCATTCCAAAGATCTCTAATGCTGTCTGCGAAGCCGAAGCGTGGCGACCAGTCGTACTCTCGCTTGATCGTCTTCAAGTTGGCCGCTGCGAACGGGCGATCCACGCTCCTCGTGCGACCCGGGTCCGATTCGATCGTGAGGTCCTCCCCCATCGTTTCGGCGAAGGCGGCGACCATCTCCTCGACGGAGTAGGCCTTGCCCGATCCAAGATTGACAATGTCCAGTTGCGCGTCGTCGTGCCGCTTTAACGCGAGGGTGGCGAATCCCCGGGCGGCATCTTCGACATGAATGTAATCCCGCTTCGGATGCACGTTGCCGAGGCGGAGCGTGCGTTTGCCCCTCAGGAGCTGGGCCAGGATCGCCGGCGCAATGTGCGGATTGGTTTCCCCGGGGCCGAGCACGTTGAACAGCCGCACAATGGTGGCATCTAGCCCCGTCTGGCTGGCAAAGTATCGAACGAAGTCCTCTCCATGAAGCTTGGTGAGTCCATAGACATCCATCGGCCCGAGGTGACTCCCCGCCTCGGTGTGGGGCGTACTCTCCGGGGCGTACACCGCCGCAGAAGACGCGAAGAGAACGCGCGTGTTCGGTCTGCATGCCCGTAGCACATTCGCGGTCCCGACAACGTTGATTGCAATCGCGTCGTCAGGCCGTCCCTCGCACTCCGGAATGAAGTGGATGGCCGCAAGATGGATCACGACCTCCGGGGCGATCGTCGCGAAAGCATCTTGAACCGCGTCGTGGTCGCGGATGTCGACCGGCGCCATCCGAAAGCAGTGAAGCTCCTCCGGCCCGAAGCGTAGCCCGCTGCGGCGCAGGTTGTCGAGCACCCACACTTCATGAGCACGGTACAGCCGACGTGTCAGCGCTCGCCCCACGTATCCGTTTCCGCCAGTTATCAACACTCGCATGTTAGAACTCCTTAACATCCTGATTACAGCCGGTGCTGCCGGGGTGGGCGCTCAAACGTGGAAGAGGCGTTAGCAATCGCTTGGTCATAGAGACTGATTAACTCCTCGTAGTTGTGCGCGCCAGTGAACTTCGCCTCGTACTCGCGGCGGGCGGCAGAAGCAGCACCGCCATTATGCTGCTCGCGACTTTGCGGGCAACAGATGAGCCTATACTGATGAAGCGTGTATTGCCGAACTCGACTAGCTGGTCGGACGCTTCGCTGACTGAAGGTTGTTGCTAGGGTAGTCCCCAAGCCGAATTAACCCAGACTTCTCCTGTTTTCGGCCTACTAAATTAGCCCTGGAATATGTTCGGTCTGGTGCGGCGGCGATTCTAACAAGCTTTGTTTCTTTTACGGTGGTTAGCGGACTGAAAGGTGACGTGAAGGTGCTGGCTATGTATTCAAGAGCTTACAAACTATCCATACCTTAGCTCGTCACTCGGAGGCGTGGCTTCAAAGGAGTTGAAGCGCCTGAGACCAGTTGCTTGCAGCAGCAGGAGGCTAATATACAGTGGGTTCAATAGAAGGTAGCGTTTCCAAAGACGAGGTTCCTGAACAAGCCGATACAACCATTCCAAACCTAACTCCTGCAATTTAACAGGCGCTTGTGATACAACGCCGGCGTGGAAGTTAAAAGCAGCGCCGACCGCAACAAGCGGCATCCTTAAATCTTCCCGGTATTCGTAAGCCCAAACCTCTTGCCGCGGACAGCCGAGGCCGATAAAAGCTAAAGCCGCCCCGCTGTCACGGATTTGCTTAACAATCTTTTGCTTCTCTTCAGAAGATACTTGCCTGAAGTAAGAGGGTTGACACCCCGCGATGATGAGGCCGGGAAATCGTGCTCGGAGATTGGTAGACAGCCGCTCGAGAACCTCGTGTCGGCTGCCATATAAGTATATAGGGAGATTTTCTTCAGCGGCGCGTTCGCAAACTTTTAACATCAGATTCGGACCGTACACCCGGTCTGACAAGCGAGCCCGGTAAAGCCAGTTCAAGGCCCAACGCACAGGCTGGCCGTCAGGTACTACGAGGTCAAGCCGGTTAAGGCGGTAGCGGTGGGTCCGATCCAACACCCCGGTCATCACCCCGTGCACGGCCAACGCAGAGACGGTCATCGATCTGCGCGCCTGTGCGGCAGCTATGACTTTTGAAACGGTTGTTCCGTAATCTACGGCGTCTATCCAGGTGCCAAGTATATTCTTCTTAGTGCCAGGTTTACCCGAGTTCATCTCACTTGTAGGTGTCGACGGCTGCGGCTCGGATTTCTCGTAAGGTTTGTGGCTTACGAGGCGTCGACCGGGGGCGACGGAAGGTTTCCACCGCTCGACATTAGCCTCATAGATTTCTTGCAGTATCTGTGGAACATCGTACTTCAAGCTCCACTGAGGGTAGTGGCTTATGAACTTACCAACATCACTGATCCACCAGACATGATCACCAATGCGATTTTCGTTTTTATACCTCCAGTTAAGTTCATGCCCGGAAATCTCCTGACTGTGTTGTATCGCCTCAAGCATAGAGCAGTTGCTATGACGGCTCCCTCCCATGTTGTAGACCTCCCCCTGACGGGGGGCTTTGAAGAATTCAAAGAAAGCACGAATCAGATCGGCGCTATGGATATTATCGCGCACCTGCTTACCCTTGTAACCGAAGACCTGATAAGACGTGCCTGTTACCACACACTTCATTAGGTAGGCCAAGAAGCCATGCAGTTGCGTCCCAGAATGGTTTGGCCCCGTCAAGCAACCACCGCGGAAGCAGGCTGTATGTAAGCCGAAGTAGCGACCATATTCTTGAACAAGAACATCGGCTGCGACTTTTGAGGCGCCAAACACGCTGTGCAGCGTACTGTCGATAGACATGTCCTCGCGTACGCCCTGCGCATAGGTGTGACTTAAATCGATCTCCCATCGAAGCTCTTGTTCGATCAGCGGCAGACGATTCGGGGTATCACCATAAACTTTATTCGTTGAAGTAAAGATGAACACCGCGTTCGGTGAGAAAAATCGGGTGGCTTCTAGTAAATTAAGTGTACCGTTGGCATTTACATTAAAGTCGGTTTGCGGATCACCAGCGGCCCAGTCGTGCGAGGGCTGGGCCGCGGTATGGATCACCAATCTGATGTCGGCTGCGTATTCTTTAAAAACTCTCGTGATGGCTCCGACATCCCGGATGTCGGCATCCACGTGCCGGTATTTCGCCCCCAATTTTTGCTCCAGATGTTGACGTTGCCAGCACGTGGATGCGTCATCACCGAAGAACACACGTCGCATGTCGTTGTCAATTCCCACGACATCAAACCCGAGGCTGGCGAAAAAAAACGCCGCTTCAGAACCTATGAGACCGGCAGAGCCGGTAATGATAACAATACTCATTTTTTTATCTTTCTCTTGTCCGATTAAGGATTCACATCTTGGGCGATCTTCATGTTGGTCGCGCTCAGCGCCACCCCGAGTACGTTGACGCTGTTTGTCGTTAGTTGCCGTTCCATCTTCACCTACAAACTCCTATCTGCCGGCAAGTTGCGCACGAGTTTCCTTCCTAGAGAGAGCCGGGGCGATGGCTAAACCGATCAGCAAGTAGAACGGGATAGCCCTGAACGGGTTCTCCAAGAAGTTGTCGAATAATGCCCACGTAAGAGACATTGCCCAGAAAGCGATTCCAAAAGGTTGATTCGTTAGGCGGTACGCTGACCAAAGCAGACGTGCCAGGCAAAACTGAAGAGCAAAAAACAATGCTACCCCGATCCAGCCTCCGTAACCCAAGGCGTAATAAAACACATTGTGAGGAGTACGGACGTCCGGTCGGTCCTCTAGGTACGGCACCAGAGAGCTGAGCTGGAAGCCGTAACCGTGGCCCAAGAAACTCCTCGTTTCGTCTTCATGTACCGAGTCCCAAATGGCTTGCCACCACGTAGTTCTCCAAGAAACTGTGTCCACAAAGGTCTCAGAGTGCTCGGTGTACTTAGCCGCTAGCTTAGGGTCCAGGGGGGCGATAACGCGGCCGACGATCCCCCGCGTGGATATTTCACCGCCTCGCGTGCTGGTGGCAGGTAGGCTGAAGTCTGTTATGTATCCAAGGCTAAGAAGGACAACTACTATCCCGACGCCTTTTAGTACGCGCCTCATCTGCTTGCCGAAGAGGCTTAACACCAGAAGGCCCACCGAGAACCCCAACCACTCAGACCGCAATTGTATTCCGAGCATGACACAGGCATTGAGCAGGAGGAGAAACCAGACCCGGATCAGTTTGGGCTCGAAGGAAAACAATCCAAGGAGGGCTACGCCCGAGCCTGTGGGAGCGCTGAACACGGGCACCTCGAGACTGCTGCCGGGAATAATCCACGGCACGCGGTCGAGTATTAAGATGTAAACAATCCCATAAAGGCCGTGCCACCAGGCAAAGAGGCGGAAGAACTTAGGTAAAAACGTTGGGTATTGCAGACCGATCCATACCCCGAGGAAAAGGTAGAGCGGGTAAATATTGAAGATCAAGTTCTGGATCGCCGTAAACGGAGGGTGCCCCGTAGCGATCCCCCGCAGGAATTGGAGTATGCCATAGGCCAGAAATAGGTAGAGCGTCCAAGCCACCCCGCTTAAGGGTAAGATGTTTAGTAATGCGCTGGCCCAGTTGCCGAAGAGCGCCTGCGGGCGCGTTAACAGGAATGCTCCTAAAACCAATTCGCCGATAAAAAGTTTAAGGGGCGGGATCCCCAGGTAAGCGAACGACCTGTTCATCGAAAGGTACCCGAAAAGCAGAAAAGCCACGATGAAAAGCCACAGCTTTGATTTTCTATGAGTAATAAAATTCTCCGCTTCGTCAGAGCTTGAGACGGGTAAGCCAATCTGGGAGTGCTGCAATCTATTAAGGGCATCAGCTCTAGAGGTTGGGTGCAGTGATGTTTTCATTTGCATAAACTTACGTGGGCCGCTCACAAGATTTTCCGTGACGTGCTCCTGCTTCGGCTTCACGCAGCCTCCGCACGAAAAACAAACTGGCGGCCACCCGGATCGAAGACGAAAAGAACCCTCCTGCTAAAGCCCATGTCATCCCGCCCCAAGCCGCCAGCGGCAGGCTAATGGTAAGAACCGCCAGCGTGGTTATGAGTTGAATCAAGAAAGAAGACCGGTTTTCCCCGAGGCCATAAAGTAGCCCCTCTAAGACCCTGGTGAAGTAATCCAAAGTATAGCTCAGCGCTAACAAGCAGAGCGCGGCTTCTAAACCTAGGTAGGGGGAGTTTGGTCCGTAAAATGATCTGAGCATTGCGCTGGGCCAAAGCATTAGAACTAGATAGTAAGTGAACACCAAAGCCCCGCCTTGGGCGCCGTAGCTCCAGGCGACGCGCCTCGTAGCCCTTACGCCACGCTCCAATCGGGTTCGTGCCACGGCGGGCACGATCAAGTTGCTGATGCTGAACAGCACCGGGTTTGTGGCGCCCAGGATGTTGGCGACCGCGTAGAGCGCCGCTGCTTCCTGCGTGCCATGAGAAAAGGCCAAGGTCCACGCGACAGCTTGTATCATGATGATGCCTACTAAGTTGGTCAGCAGCATCCAGCGCCCTATGTTCCAAAAATCTTTAGCAACGCGCCACACGTCGCGGAGAGCGACAACCCTTAAGCCGACTTGAACGGACTGCAACACCACGGCCGCCCCTGATGTGAGCGTCATGACTATGAAGACCGACGGCAAAGACAGATTCCCGCTTCTGAGTAAGGCCCAGATCATCCCGGCCTGACCTAAATACCTCAGCACGTCGCCCCACACCGCCGCACGGTGGCGCAAGTGGGCCATCAAAGCTCGCCGGGTAACCTCCTGCAACTGCCAGAGGATGAAAGCCGCTAACACCCAATGCGCCGATTGAAGCCTGCCCAACGCTCCGACTGTACCGAGCACCACCGCACCGAGGGGCAACGCCAGGGCCAACGTCAAGATTAACGAGCCGCTGGCGAAGCGGCGAAGGCTTTCGTCATCGGCCGAAGCCCCTTTGATCAATACGGGGTGCGTGACGAGCGCGGCGTGTAGCCCGTTGACGAACAGCATGATTCCGAAAATCAAACCGTATGCCCCGTACTCCGCAACGGGGAGGGAGCGTGCCAAGATGATGCCGGTAAGGAAGGTTCCTAAGCTGACAAGACTCTGATCCGCTAAGGCCCAGAAGCTATGACCAAAGTTGGCGGCGCGCAGGCGTCGCGTCACCACAGACAAACGGGAAGGTAGAACAAGTTCTTCTTGCAAACGAATTGTTCTCACCATTGCTCGAAGCGAATCAGTTCCACACCGGCGCTGCGGAAACGAAGGTCAGTGTGGAAACGCTCGTTGAAAAAACCACGCAAGTAACCGTCCGGATCGCCGTGGTATGTGCGGCTCAAGAAAAGCCAAACGCGCGGCCGGCCTCTGACGATTCTCCGCAGATCATCTGCGACAAGTTGATCTGCCGACGGAGCCGGCGGAAGTGAAATGGTCGACGCCGGGGCAGCGACCAGTGCGACTTCACGATCGCCAATCGCGCCATCGTTCCTCGCTGCCATCTCTGATTCGCTGCGCGCCGCTGAGTAGCCAATCATGCGCAGATCGTCGCGCCGGCTGTAGTGTTGTATGTCCCGCAGCGTGTAGGAAGCACATGCAATCACCAAGTCATCCGGCGCGGCGTGAGCCGCGAGAAAACGTCCTGCCGCCCGATTATCTTCACGATGATATTGCTCCTCATAATAGTAGTTGTGGAGCGATACGACGCTGACCAGTAGTAACACCCCGACAGTGCTCGCACGCACCCAACCGCGCGGCAGACCAAGCCCTCCGACGGCAAGGAGAATGAGAAACGGCGGGAATGAGAGAATCATGTACCGAACGTTGAAGGCATGTGACGTGACAAGCGCCCCGAAGCTCGCGAACGTCATTGGGAACGCAAACCACAACGCAATAGTCCAAAAGATCGCGCCTTCCTTCCGTCGCAAGCAAACGGCTCCGTGCAGAAAGACCGCCGCCAAGAAGAGCATCACCGGCACGATCAAAGGTAGATAAGGCGTGAGCGTGCTGATGCGATTCGGCGCGTGCAGTTCAGTTATGCTCGGCCCGAGTGAATACCCGGTTGCAAAAGTCCACAGCGCGTAAGGAATGTGGACGAGGTTGAAAGAGCGAAACGGATCTCCCGCATCATCCGGTGAAATCACCAGCATTCGGTAGATCGGTGGTGCTATCAGCACAGCAACAGCGCCAAAGAGCGGGAGTACACTTGTCCATCTCTGACGCGGTGTTTGCCAAAGCGCGTAGATGCCGAGAAAGCCAATGAACGCTATCCCAACGGTATGGCAGTAGAACAAGGCGGCGGCTGCAAACACAAATCCGATCTTCACCCAGCCGTTGTGCGGACTGCTAATTGTTTTTTGAAGCATCCAAAACGAAAGCAAAGCAAGTAGCAACAGCAACGTATAGGGTCTCGCTTCTTGGCTGTACCAGATGTGAAACGGCGAAACGGTTAAGAGCGCGGCTGCGACCAGTCCTGTGGTTCTTCCTAAACATTTTTGCGTAATAACATAAAGAAGCGGCACGCTCAGGACGGCAAAGCAGACCGAAGGCAAGCGCAGCAACCACTCTCCTTCACCGAAAAGCATCACCGCGTGCATCACCGCATAGTAGAGTCCAGGCACGTTTGGATCGAACGGGCGAACGACAAGTGTCCACAAGCTGTCGCGCGAAATTTCGTAGCTAATAATCTCATCCGTCCACAAGCTTTGATAATCCAAGCGAAACAGGCGCACGGCTAATGCACAAAGCATCAAACCAGCAACAATCAGCTTGCTGCTTGTTTGTCGCTGTGATGCCATGAGGTTCATCACCTGATCTAGATTTCCGTGAAACGTTTAGCTTAACCATTCTTGTTGTCTCAAAATAACTTTACTCGCATTTGCTAACCTTCAGTAAATTGATTGCTTTGGCGTGAGCGGTCGAGTTGAGGCAGCACTGTTAGAGGTACGAGCAAAAACATCAGTTAATTACCTTACACGTCGGTCAAGCTGTTGAAGGTTTGACTCGATTAGTGGAAGTCGAAGAACCTTAGCGACTTCATTTGCATGGTGCCTGACGGTAACCACAGTAAATTGGTTTGATAGTAAGCTGAGAACCTCGCTGACTATCGCCAGTTTCTTTTCGCTTGGGAGGTTCATGCCGGGGAAAAAGGAAAGCTCCGACGTATCATCACAGCCAAGAAAATCCAGCGGGTGGAGTAGCAACGACGGCTGCGTGCTTGTTAATTGACACGCCTTAAGCGCCGTTTGGAAGTAACGCAGTGCAACGGTTGAAGACAAATTAGCGAGATACAAGATATAGCTGAGATGAATCGGCGTTTTGATAATCGGTAGCGTCGTTACTGGAATCTCGATCAGCGTTCCAGCTTTCGTTTGCCACCGGTAGGGTTTGATCGACTGCCAGCCGTTTCGTAGCGAACCGTACAGGTTTTTACGTTGGCGCATCTCTTCACGGCTAAGATTTGCGGTCATAAAGTAATAAGCTCTTGCGAGTGGACCTATAAAAGTCGGAAATGTAGAAGCATCGTAGAGGTAGCTTCGCCGCGCTAGGACTTCCAAAGTGGTTTGCGAGAGGCTAAAGCCGGGCCCGCGAAAGCCAACAGGTCTGCGCCCGGTGGCCCACTCAATATGCTCTTCAGCGCTTGCCAACTCGTTTTCAATCTGCGATGTAGAATAAAGGTGCAACCACGGGTCATGATGAAAGGAGTGGTTGCCGATCTCATGCCCGGCGGCAGCGATTTGGCCGAGTGCCTCCTTGTTCTTTCCCAGGGCTGCATCCTGACCTACAACAAAGAAAGTGATGGTCAGACCACGCTCCTTAAGAAAGCTCAAGATGCGTGGCACCACGACATTCAAGTAAGAAGGGAAAGACTCCCAACCCGAATCACCGTGGGTCTTCATGTAAGCCCATTTATTGTCAAGGTCCAGTGACAGACTCGCGATAGACTTCATTAAAATACGACCTCCATATTGATTCTCGGAAGCCGCAAAAGATCATTAGAATTACTGCTGACTGCATCTGTAAAAGCGCCAGCCCATACATGATGGGGACGCTCCTCAAGCGGGTACAGAGTGCGTTGTGGTTGCAGATGCACCCGCAGCTTTTCCTGTAGAACATACCAGATGCCTGCATCGCTCTTGCGTAGCACGCGGTAATTCGCTTCAATGAACCGAGCCGTCTCAGGCGTTCGGTTATTAACCAGCTCAAGGTAATCGGTGGCGACAAAAATATAGGAAGGAAGGGCTTCAGTGAGTTGCCTGGTCAACTGCGTCCACTGTTCAGAAAGCAGCAACTCAAGGCTCCAACCGTTTAAAGCAATGGCTTGGTCACGCCCTGAGAGGAAGTAATAAACCGGATTACCGCAGATGTAGATATTGCCGGAGAGACTTTCTGGCTCCGACAGGAACGCAACTTCTACCAGCGCCTCCCGGTAGCTATCACTGACTCTGCTCTGGTACTTGAGCTGTTGCTCTTTTTTCAGGGCAAAACCATCACGAGCTAGAACGAGGCTTTTCAACCCAATAGAGGCGAAAATGGGCGAAAACAATAAAGCCACGCTCAACACCGCGGCAATGCGCCGCCTTCCAGACAACAGCGATGGATCAATCTTTTTCGCTTGCTCCCACAAAATATCCAACCCCTTCGTTGCGAGGATCCCAAGCGGAACAAAGAGCAACAAGTAGTGATATTCCCACCAAGCAACGCGCTGCATAAGAATTACGCCAAATCCAAGAACCAACCAGAGCACGAGGTTCACCGTCAACAGTTCTAGGCGCCTGTTCAAAGATGCCCACACCGAGATAAATGCGAGGGTCGTTAAAGGAGCAAATCCGCCAAGAAACCACAAGAGCCCTTTTACCAGCCTACCGATTTGGTTAAAGGACATGGGAACTTCAGCCATTACGCGGGCAGGACATTCGAAGAAGGTATAGTGCAGAAGGCTCAGTGTATCTAACCAAGCGAAATAACCAAAGAAGATAAGAAGAGGGAATAAAACGCCTGAAGCAACCGGCACACTGATGCGGACAAGAGCGGAAGGTATCTGTTCATGCTTGCGCACTACAGCATAAACGAGAACGGTTAGCCAAAAGGACATCAGAATAGGAAGGAACAGAAACTTGAAGAGGAGAACCAGCCCTCCCGTCAAGCCCGAGAGGAAAAGCTGCAGCAATGCCCAGCGTCCTTTCGGCCGGCAATATCCGAGGGCAAACCAGAGCGAAAGGAACATCGGAACCCCAACGAGGCCTTCTACCTGGGTGAGATGCTTGCTTCCGGAAGCTCCATAGTAAGCACCAACGGTCAGCAAGGGAACCAGGCTGGCAATGGCAGGATTGACGTAGTAGCTCTTCAAGGTGATTATCAAAACTACGGAGAAGGCAATCATGTATAGAAGTTCGAAAGTGTGGATGCCAACCTCACTGAAGTTGAACAGCGTTCCTGCAAGGAGGTAGAAGACATAGATACCAGGTTGCTTCAGATCCCAAAAATCGCGATAGAGAAGCGCCCCATTCCTTACCTTCTGGGCACCAATGGTGAAGAGCGCTTGATCGCCGTCAAAGGGATAAGGCAGATGCACAAGCCCGACCAGGGTGATCGTGGCTATAACTAGAACGTCCAGCCTCTTGTATCCTATTGTGCTCAAGAATCGCATTACTTAACTGCTCAGGTTTTCGCGACCAAGTGGAGGTAGCGACTATGATCAAACTTTGCGTACACAGCGGAGACACATTCACGTCATCTATAATGAACTTGTGAGAACAAGTTCATTGCCCACACCGTTTCAAGCTATAGGTCGAGAAGCTTTCTTCTAGCTTTTCGGAATCCACATCCGCCTTCGGCACGGACAGGAACTGTGCTGCGACCCTCTCGGCAAGTTGCACAGTTTCATTCACGTTAAGCGTTCCGTTAACGATGTGAGCCGAGTTGGCGATGTGGAAACCCGGGACCGACGTTTCCATCGGAGGCAATCGTTCTGAATAGTTTATCGTGGAGATGGCGTGCACGTGCCGCACTCGGGAAACACGAAAACAGGCGACATCGTGCCGGCGCAGATGTGGGTACATACGCATCAGCGCCTCCACAAACGATTCTTTCAGTTCTTCGTCTGAGGCAGAGAAAAGAGGGTCATCCGAAGGCACATACTTCGGGAGGTAGACCAGCGAGTTGCCGCCGAAATATTTGCGGTCGACCAGCGCCGACATCTCGATCACGGCGGTGAAAGGCACCCAGGCGTCGGTAATGTTCGTCACATAGAAATTGGCGAGCGGTTGTTTCAAGAGCACCGAGGCGCAGATGATGCCTTGATACTCGACGCCTTCGAGCTTCGATTTTTCCTCCTCAGAAAGATCCGGACACATGCGTGCGGCGAGCGGCGCGGCCACAGTTGCGACAACTTGATCGAACATCTCCTGCCGCCCGTTGGCGAATTCGATGCGCACCCGGCCGCCGTTCTCTGACGTGATTCTCTGCGCCGCATGACGCAGCTTGATGCATACCCCCGCCGCGCTCAACGTTTCGGCAAATCGTTCAAGCACGCGCGCGTACCCGCCGCGGACAAACCCGAACATCTCTTTCTTCAAGCCGGTACGCCTGGCCGCGTACATTCTGGCGATAGTCGCCCAGATGAAGGCGGCCGAAGTCTTCTTGTAGTTCTCTCCCAACTTGGCGCGCAGAAGTGGCAGCCAGATTTTGTCGACCGTGTAGCTGCCGGACCATCGTCGGAGCCACTCGATTACGTGTATCTTCTCCAACTTCTTCCAGTCTTTAACTTTTGAAGCGTAGAAGATGGTCGCCCCCAAACGAACCCTGTCCACTAACCTCAAGGGGGGGAAGCGTAGAAACTCCAAGGTGTTAGACATCGAATAGAGCTCGCCGTCGGTGTAAAAGCCAGTTCTAGTTTCGGCCCACTGCATCTCTGTTTCTAAACCCATTTCGGCGAGCAGCGAACGAAGCGCCGTGTCGGACAGCAGGGTGACATGGTAGTGGCGATCCCATACAACGTCCCCCAAGCTCCAGGCGCTGACCAACCCGCCCAGACAGCTAGCCCCTTCAAACAGAGTAACCTTTTTACCTTGCTGAGCAAGACGAAGGGCGAGAGTCATTCCCAAAATACCGCCGCCCACAATCGCCCATGTCTCCGATTTT
>Ga0136614_10000883_pt1 | contig 16567 bp, 15 predicted proteins | sample AntDrymUQ2792106_2_FD_106643 | JGI IMG/M metagenome (GOLD analysis project Ga0136614, IMG submission 106643) | Polar desert sand microbial communities from Dry Valleys, Antarctica - metaG UQ279 (21.06) | ecosystem: Environmental > Terrestrial > Soil > Desert | place: Antarctica: Dry Valley... | reverse complement strand
CGGTTCAAGAAAAAGTGCGAGAAAGCGGGCATTCTATCCGACCTCCGCAAGCACCGTCATTACGAAAAGCCGAGCGAGCGCCGCAAGCGCAAGCTGAATACGGCGATGCGGAAGAACCGACGCACCCGCCACGCATAGGGAATGGCCGAGCTTCTCGCCCGCCTGCAGGCCGACCTCAACGCGGCGCGAAAATCACAGGACAAAGCTGGAACCCTCCTCCTGAGCACCGTCCTGTCCGAGATCAAGAACAAGAAAATCGAGCTCCGCAGGGACCCGGTGGACACCGATGTCGTGGACGTCCTTCGCAAGTCCATCAAGCGCCGGCGCGAGTCCATTGAGATGTACTCGAAGGGCGGCCGGCAGGACCTGGCCGACAAGGAACAGAGCGAAGCCGCCGCGCTCGAGAAGTATCTCCCGGCCCAGGTCAGCGACGAGGAGCTCCGCGCCGCGGTGATTCTGGCGATCGCCGGCGGGGCAAATCAGATCGGCGCCGTAATGGGAAAGGTCCTCCCGCAGTTCAAAGGCCGGGCAGAAGGCGGCGTGATCAATGCCATTGCCCGTGAGGAATTGAGCAAGCAGGGGTGAGAGTTCGTAGAGTAAAGTCCGGGGCAGGGCTGAGGGGATCCAAGTAATGAGTCATCAGTTGGTCAGTGGCAGTTGACAGTGCCGGCACGCAGGAGAACGGGCGACATCTCGCTGTTACTGCCAGCTGAACTGACCGGCTACAGCTCAAAACTGCCCACTCAAGGCTTGGATCCCCTCGAACGTCCTCGATCCGCGATTTGGTGATGAATCTTCACGCTCTGAACGTGCTGGAATTTCCCCGCACGCTCGCATTGATCGCCGAGCGTGCGACGTCGCCTTTGGGGGCGGAGCGGGTTCGGGAGCTGCTCCCGGGCACTGACAGAGACACGATCGAGCGCGAGCATACACGAGTAGCGGCAGTACGCGCGCTCCTTACGGCCGAGGAGCCCTGGAGTCTCACGCTGGTACCTGACGCGCGCGCGGCGCTGACCCGCTTGCGTGTGGAGGGAGCGTCACTGGGTGCGCCTGATCTCCTTGCTGTCGCCGCCCTCTTGCGCGGCTCCCGCATCACGCGGGAATCCCTGCGCGCGGACCGGATCCCGCCGCTGCCGGCAGCGGTGCTCGCCCCGCAGATAAGCGCGCTCTCCACCGAGAAAGCGATAGAGGACAGGCTCGACCGGGCGATCGACGGCGAAGGTGAGGTTCGCGACGACGCCTCAGCCGCGCTTCGCCGCATCAGGCGCGAGCTCAAGGGCTCGGAGGGCGAGCTGATCAGGCTTCTCGAGCGGGCAATGGCGAAGCTCGAGCCCCACCAGCGCGTCGCCGATACTTCGGTCACGGTGCGCAACGGTCGGTTCGTCATTCCCGTTCGGCGTGGAGCGCAGGGAGTGGTGGGAGGAATCGTTCATGATTCGTCCGCGACGGGTGGAACGCTTTTCATCGAGCCGCCCGCCGCTGTCGAAGCCGGCAACAGGATGCGCGAGCTTCAGGGGGAGGAGAACGAGGAGGTGCAGCGCATTCTTCTCGAGCTGACCGGGGAGATTCGCCCGCACCGGGAGTCCCTGGCGGATTCTCTGGAAGCGCTGGTAGTCCTCGATTCACTGGTCGCCCGCGCGCGCTTCGGCATCGAATTCCGCTGCGCAACCGTCGAATTGGTCGATGCCGCCGGGGGATTCAGCATTGTCGAGGGTCGTCACCCACTGCTGCTCGCCCAGGGAATCGAGGTAGTGCCTTTCGACCTCGAGATGGCGGCGGCCGAGCGCACGCTGCTCGTCTCGGGACCCAACACCGGCGGGAAAACAGTGCTCCTCAAGGCCCTGGGCCTGTTCTCGGCGCTGGTGCAATCGGGAGTTCCGGCTCCGGTGGCGGCTGGCTCGAGAGTGGCGGTCGTCGACGACATCTTCGCGGACGTCGGCGATGAGCAGTCGATCATGGCGAGCCTTTCGACGTTCAGCGCGCACCTGAAGAACCTTGCTGAAGTCCTGAATTCAGCGACTGGGCGGTCTCTGGTTCTCATCGACGAGCTCGGCTCCGGTACCGACCCGATCGAGGGCGCGGCGCTCGGCGGTGCAATCCTCGAAGCCCTGACTGCGCGCGGTACACTGACTGTGGCAACCACGCACCTCGGCGCGCTCAAGGAGCTTGCGACCGAGGTGCCCGGCGTCGTGAACGCTTCCCTGCAATTCGATTCGGTCGCGCTCGCGCCCACCTACCGCCTCACCAAGGGAGTACCCGGACGCTCCTACGGAATAAGCATTGCCCGTCGCCTGAGCCTGCCGCCCGAAGTGATCGAGCGCGCCGAGCAGCGGGTGCCGGCCGACGAGCGGCGCGTCACGGCGCTGCTGGCGGAGCTCGAGGAGCGAGAGAAATCACTGGCGGCCGCCGAACGCGAGACAGCGGAAATCGCGGATGATGCGCGGAATCGCGCCCGACGCATCTCCGAACGGGAGCGCCACGTCAGTGAGCGCGAGCGTGACGTCGAAAAGGCATCACGCCAGGATGCGAGGAGATATCTTCTCGAGGCGCGCGCCGAGGTAGAGCGCACCATTCGCGAGCTGAAGTCGGCGGCGGAGGATGGCGGCGACGCCGCCCGCGACGCCCGGAAGCGCGTAGAAGGTCTCGCAAGCGAGCACGGGCAGGAGCTCGAACGAATCGCCCGCGAAAGCGAGCCAGGGGAAACCGGAGCTCGCGACAAAGAGGCCGAGCCGCTGGAGGTCGGAGACTTCGCCGAGGTCGGTACACTGGGAGGACGCGTCGGTCGGATTGTGGAGGTGCGAAATGAGGAGGCCGTCGTCGCCGTGGGAGTGATGAAGCTCGCGGTGCCGCGGACATCGCTGCGGCGCGCCGATCCCGCCGCAGGGGCGCCGGAAGTGGCCATCAGCATTCGTGGCGATCTGCCGGAAGTCCACGCCTCCAGCGAGATAGATGTCCGGGGCATGAGAGTTGGCGAGATCGAGGACATCGTGATGCACGCCGTGGATGCCGCGGTCCGGGCCGACCTCAGGAGTCTGCGCATCATCCACGGCAAGGGAACCGGCGCGCTTCGCGAGCGGGTGGCGGAGATGCTGCGCAAGGAATCCAGAGTGACCGGCTTTCGCCTCGGTGCATGGAACGAAGGCGGCGCGGGCGTCACCGTGGCGGAGATCGGGTGATACCCGACGAGGTCGTCGAGCAGGTTCGCGACGCCGCCGACATCGTGCAGATCGTTGGTGAGTACGTGAACCTCAAGCGGCAGGGAACCGATTTCCGCGGGCCGTGCCCGTTTCATCAGGGGACGCACCGCAATTTCTCCGTCTCGCCGAAGAAGCGGATGTACTACTGCTTCGTCTGCCACGAAGGCGGTGACGTGTTTCACTTCCTGCAGAAGCGGCTTGGGGTGGAATGGCCGGCGGCGGTGAAAATGGTCGGAGAGAAGGCGGGGATCGAAGTTCGCGAGGTGGAATCTCGCCGCGAAGGTCCGGACCCGAGAGAGCCGTTGTGGGAAGTCAATGCCACCGCCGCGACGTATTTCCAGAAAGTTCTGTGGGACGACCCGCTCGGGGGTCAGGCCCGCGATTACCTCGACGAACGTGAAATCTCCCGAAAAGTCGCCGACGATTTCGGAATCGGCTTCGCGCCCCGGGAGATCGGCCTTCTGCGCAACTACATGAACACCCTTGGCTTCGATGATCTGCGACTGGTCGACGCGGGCCTGCTCGTGCGGGGAGAAGATGGCAGCGAGCCGAGGCCGCGCTTTCGCGGCCGCCTCATCTTCCCGATCCTCGATCCGATGGGACGCAATGTCGGATTCGGCGGCCGGCTTCTCGGTGCCGGCGAGCCGAAGTACCTCAACTCGGCCGACTCGGCCGTGTTCTCCAAGGGGAAGGTCCTGTACGGACTGAACTGGTCGAAGAACGACATCAGGCGCGAAGACCAGGTGCTCGTCGCCGAGGGCTATTTCGACGTGGTCCGACTCATCGCTTCAGGAGTGAGCACGGTCGTCGCACCTCTTGGCACGGCGCTGACCGAAGCCCAGGCGGGTATGCTGAAGAAGCTCACCAAAAACGTCTTTCTCCTCTACGACAGCGACAAGGCGGGACTGAAGGCGACCTTTCGTTCCGGCGACGAGCTGCTCAGGCAGGGAGTCTCGGTCAGGGTGGTTACGCTTCCCGAGGGCGAAGATCCGGACACGTTCGTCAGGGTCCACGGAACTGCGGCCCTCGCCGCGCGCGTCGCCGATGCGATCGACGTCTTCGAGCGCAAGATCCAGCTTCTCGAGCGCGCGGGGTGGTTCGCCGAGCTGCACAGGAAGCGAAGAGCCCTGGACCGGCTGCTGCCGACGATCCGGGCTGCTTCGGACGCGCTGACGCGCGACTTGTACCTTTCGCGCGCGAGCGAAGTCTCCGGTGTCGCGCGCGAAGTCCTGGAGCGCGAGCTGACCTCGAAAGTATCTGCGGCGGCGTCCGGTGTGGCGAATCTTTCGGGTCCGAGTATCGCATCGCCGGTGCGTGTGAGGCGCGGCGACCGGCGCGTCCGTTACACGGAGCGGGGCGCTTCGGCGGAGAAGGAGCTGGTGCGAGCGATGCTGACGGTGAGAACACGTGTCGAAAGCATCGCCGAGAAACTCGGCGACGAAAGCTTTCGAGATCCTCATTACAGGGCTATTTATCGGGCGATGATCGAGGCCGGGCCCGACGCCACGATCGAGGAGCTTGCCTCGCACCTCGACGAGCACACCATCGTCACCGTCGAGCAGCTGCTCGCCGAAGATGCAATGCAGATCGACCCCGAGCGGACTGTCAGCGACAGCCTCGCGACGTTGCGCGCCCGCGATCTCGATCAGAGACTGTCGGATATCGACCGCCTCGTTCCGCTCGCGGATACGAGAGAGAAGGACGTGCTGATCGCCGAAAAGCAGGAGATCATGAAGGAGCTTCAGGGAGCCGGACGAAAACACTACAAGGCATTCAGACAGAGGAGATCGGGATGATTCATCGCCGCCGGGGTTCGAATGCAGCAGCAGATTGAAGCGCTGCTGGCGCTGCAGCAGGACGATCTGAAGATCAGGGAAATCGAGGCTCGAATGCGGGAGCTCGACCCGAAGCTCGCCGAGCTGGACAAGCGAAGAGATCAGGCCGCCGCCGCACTGGCCAGGGTGCAGGTCGCGGTCCAGGCGGAGGAGAAGAAGCAGCGGGATCTCCAGGGAAGACTCGCCCAGCACAAGCAGATGCAGGAGCGGAACCTTCATCAGCTGGACGACGTGAAGCGGATGCGCGAGGCGACGGCGGCAACCGCCCAGGTAGAATCAACTCGCAGACTGATGGCCGAGGACGAGAGTGAGCTTCAGACAGTAGGGCGGCGACTCGCCGAGCTGAACGCTCTCGTTGCGGCTTCGACACAGGCGCTTGCGGCCGTGGAACAGGAACAGGAATCGACGCGGCCGCAGATAGAGGCGGAGCGCGCAACGCTCGAGTCCCGGCTCAACGAAGCGCAGCGGGACAGACAAACCCGTGCCTCCGTCGTTCCCACCCCGATCCTCGGCAAGTACGACAGGATTCGCGGCAAGCGTACGCAGGCGCTCTACACTCTGCGCGGCGGGTCCTGCGGAAATTGCGACACATCGATTCCGCTTCAGCGGCGGAACATGATGGCGGGCAACAGCCTGATCGAGGTATGTGAGGCGTGCGGAGTTCTGCTCTATTCCGAGGGCGCTTGAGCGCCACCGTCGCCTGCTCTAACTTGCGATAGTGACGACACTCGCCTCCGTCAACGTTCCCCGCCCGGCGCGCTGGATACTCCCCACGCCGCCCGACGAGGAGGCGATCCGGGATCTCGCGAGCGCGCTGTCGCTGCCCGAGATCGTCTGCCGCCTGCTGCTGATCCGCGGTTACGTCAGCGCGGAGGAAGCGAAGCTCTTTTTGCGCCCCAAGCTCGATCGCCTGCACGATCCGCTGGGGTTTCTTTCCATGGACAAGGCCGTCGATCGCCTGTCCCGGGCAGTGCGGGACAAGGAGCTCGTCTTCATTCATGGCGACTACGACGTCGATGGTATCTGCTCGACGACGCTGCTCACCCGCGCGATTCGATCTTTCGGTGGTGAGGCGACGCCGTTCATTCCGCGCCGGCTCGAGGATGGCTACGACCTGAGTGACGCTGGAGTCGACGCGGCGATCGCAGCCGGCGCGCGTGTCGTGGTGACCTGCGATTGCGGAACGACCGCGCTCGGCGCGGTGGCGCGGCTCTGCAAGGCCGGAATCGACGTGATAGTGACCGATCACCACCTCCCTGGCGGACCGCTGCCGGAATGCATCTCCGTGCTCAACCCCAAGCGCAGCGGGTGCGAGTATCCCGACAAGGATCTGGCCGCCGTCGGAGTCGCCTTCAAGCTCGCGCTCGCCCTCGCCCGCGACCTCGGGAAAAACGAGAACTTCGTCTGGGCGATGCTCGATCTCGTCGCGCTCGCGACCGTCGCCGACGTTGCTCCGCTGCGTGGGGAGAACCGCGTCTTCGTGCGCTACGGACTCAAGATGCTGGCGGAAACGCGGAACACCGGCCTCCGCGCGCTGATAAGAGCGGCGGGTCTCGACGGCAAAGCCCTTACCGCCGGCAGGATCGGATTCATCCTGGCGCCACGGCTGAACGCGGCGGGGAGACTCGGCCACGCAATAAGGGGCGTGGAGCTGCTGCTCACGGAAGATGAGCACCACGCAAACGCCATCGCGCGCGAGCTGGAGGAGCTGAATTACAGGCGCCAGGAGATCGACCGCTGGACGCTCGATCAGGCGCGGGAGAGAGTGCAGCAGCTCGACCTCGACGACACCTTTGGGATCGTGCTCGCAGACGAGAGCTGGCATCCGGGTGTCATTGGTATCGTCGCTTCACGGCTGGTGGAGGAGTTTGGACGGCCGACGGTGCTGATAGCGATCGCGGGCGAGCAGGGGAAAGGCTCCGGACGATCGATCTCGAAATTCGATCTTCACGCGGCGCTCGGAAAAGCCCGCGATCTTCTGCTGCGATTCGGAGGTCACAAGGCGGCCGCCGGCGTCACGGTCGCGCGCGACCGGATCGATGCGTTCGCGGAGCGATTCAACCAGGTCGCCCGGTCGCTGCTTACACCGGAAGATCTGGTGCCTGAAGTTCGCGTCGACCTCGAAGTAAGCATGGACGGAATGGACGAGAAGCTGGAGTCGCTCTTCCGCCACTTCGAGCCGTTCGGCATTGGTAATCCCACACCGGTGCTTCTGGCGAGGAACGTCACGATCGCCAGGCCGCCGCGCACGATCGGTCGCGATGGACTGAAGCTGGTGCTCGACACCGGAACGGGATCGATCGAGGCTATCGGCTGGGGTTTCGCGCATCGCGTTGCCGAATTCGAGCCGGGCGGATGCGTCGACGTTGCATTCCGGCTGGAGAGGGACGAGTATCGGGGAGAGAGCCGGCTGCAGGCGCGGATCGCTGACGTTCGTCCTTGCGCATAGTCGCCGGCCGCTGGCGGGGACGCCGCATCAGTGCTCCCCCGGGAAAGACCGTTCGACCGACTCTCGATCGGGTGAGAGAGGCCTGGATGAGCATCCTCCAGCTCGACATCCCCGAAGCGCGCGTGCTCGATCTTTACGCCGGCTCCGGAGCGCTCGGCCTCGAGGCGCTCTCGCGAGGCGCGAGGTTCGTCGATTTCGTCGAGAAGGATCCACGAAGCCTCCGCGCACTGGAAGAGAACATCGAATCTCTTGGCGCCGGATCCCTGACTACCGTGCACCGAAACTCCGCGCTGCCTTTCGCCGTGGCGCTCGGGAAGCTCGATTACGATGTCGTGTTCGCTGATCCGCCCTACTCGAGCGGAGAAGCCGTTGCCCTGGCTCAGAGGTGGGAGAGAGAGCCGTTCAGCAAGGTATTGAGCGTCGAGCATTCAGCCGGCGAGGCCATGCCAGCGGGAGGCACGACCCGGAAATACGGCTCGACGGCAATAACTTTCTATCGCGCGAGTGGAAACGGGTAAAAGCAGTGTCGCTGATGCGGCGATACTTTCTGGAGTCGCTGATCACTCGATCGCCTGAAGGGGATCCAAGTGCTGAGTTGACAGTCGTGAGTTCAAGTTGGTCAGTTCAGTAGTCAGTAGGTTTCTTGATCAGATCACTGTACGTCACGCGTGCAGGCACTCATAACTACACCTCACGACTGCTCACTCATGACCTGGATCCCCTGTAAGAGCACCGCGTTCCCGGAGTGCCCCACAAGCCCCTCCAACCGCACCGGGGCCAGACTCTCTTGGTGACTACCGCCATTTATGCCGGAAGCTTCGATCCGATCACTCGCGGCCATGAGGATCTGATTCGCAGAAGCTGCGAATTCGTCGACACCCTGGTGGTTGCGGTCGCCGCCAATTCCGCCAAGCGCCCGCTGTTCACGACCGACGAGCGACTCGAGCTGATCCGGCTGGCCACGGTCGACAACAAGTGCGTCCGGGTGGAGAAGTTCGAGGGATTGCTGGTCGACTTTGCCGCGCGGGTCGGCGCCTCCCTCATCATCCGCGGATTGAGAGCAGTCAGCGATTTCGAGTACGAGTTCCAGATGGCGCTGATGAACCGCCACATGTCGCCGAACCTCGAGACGGTCTTCATGGTACCCTCGGTCGAGACGACCTACATCAGCTCGAGCGTGGTCCGCGAGGTAGCGCAGCACGGCGGCAACCTCGAGGGGCTCGTACACCCGGCGGTCGGAAAAGCACTCGCGCGGAAGTTCGCCACCGGGTGAGCTTCATCGAACGGGTCCGGGAAGGGGCGCGGGTGCTCCAGCCGCGGATCGTCTTTCCCGAGAGCGAGGACGCCCGTGTCGTCGCCGCCGCCGCGGCAATCGCAGCGAGCGGCATGGCGAAACCGGTGCTGGTTGTGAAGGGGGCGGAGGCCCGGGCCCCAACGGTCGAGGGCATCGAGACCCTCGTCTGGGAAGAGAATGGACTGTCCCCTCTCGAGCAGGCTCACCAGCTGGTTGCGACCGGGTCAGCGGATGCGTGCGTGGCCGGAGCGGTGTACACCACTGCGGAAGTTCTGAGGAGCGCGTTACGCCAGGTAGGCCTGGCGCCAGGAGTGCGGATCGCATCGAGCGCGTTTTACATGATGCTACGGAGGAACGGGGAGGCAGGGGAGGAAGTCGTAACCTTCACCGACTGCGCTGTGGTCCCTTACCCGACCTCCGAAGATCTCGCCGACATCGCGATTGCCGCCGCGGCTGACCGCAGCCGCATCGTCGGGGACTTGCCGCGGGTCGCCCTATTGTCCTTCAGCACTCTGGGCAGCGCGAGAGGCCCAAGCGTCGACCTCGTGCGAGAGGCCGTGGCACTCATCAAGGCGCGTGCGCCGGGCCTGGCAGTGGACGGAGAATTGCAAGGAGACGCGGCGTTGACTCCCCATGTCGCGGCTCGGAAATCACCGTCCAGCCCCGTCGGGGGAAAAGCCAATGTTCTCGTATTTCCCTCACTCGATGCCGGCAACATCGCGTACAAGCTGGTGCAGCGGCTGGGCGGCGCGACAGCCATCGGGCCGATTCTTCAGGGGTTCGCGCGGCCGGTGGCCGATCTCTCGCGCGGAGCCGACGTCGAGGACATTATTAACGTGGCCGCTATCGCGGCTTTGCAATCCAAATCGGAGATGATCTGAATGAGTTTCTCGATCAAGAAACAGGGCCAGGTGTCAGTGGTTGACGTGGAAGGCCAGCTTATCGTAGGGAATCGGCAGGAGCTGAAGCAGAAGGTGCTCGACGAACTGGAGAAGGGAGAGAAGAAGTTCCTCATCGACTTCAGCCAGACCGGGTACATCGACTCCTCCGGACTCGGCGTGCTCGTCTCGCTGTCGAAGAAGATCCGCGAGCAGGGAGGAGAGCTTCGCCTCGCGAATCTCAACGACGATCTTCAGACTCTCTTCGAGCTCACCAAGCTCGACACTCTCTTTCAGATCTCCGACACCCGGGAGCGCGCGCTAGAGAGCTTTTGATGGACGAACCGCACGTCGCCTTCGATCTCAGGATACCAAGCGACGTCGAGTATATCGAAGGGGTAGTGGAGCTCGCCCGGCAACGATGCCGCGAGCTCAACCTTTCCCCCAGCACATGCTCACTCAACGTCCCGGTGGCGCTGTCGGAAGCGCTCTCGAACGCAATTCTGAGGGGGAACGAATCCGTCGGCGGGAAGCACGTCCGCGTGCGCGCGATCGTGACGAATGCAGCGCTCGTATTCGAGGTTGTCGACGAGGGCCCCGGCTTCGATCTCGACCGCTGCACCGCAGACTGCACCACCGACGACAACCTCCTGAAGGAAGAAGGGCGCGGGCTCTTCCTGATGCGCCGCCTCGTTGACGAAGTCGAGAGCTTCCAGGACCAGGGGAACGTCGTCCGCCTCACCGTGCGTCGCGAGTGAAGGAGCTCGAGGCGGTCCTCGTCGCGTTTCGTGATGGGACGCAATGCGAGGCCGCTGTTTGGGGAAGCGCGGACGGCAGGTCGGCGCCGACGATCATCGCCCGCTCCAGCCCGAAGGTGCAGCTTCCCGATGTCCTGCCCGAGGAGCCCGGCCAGTCCGTCCCCGCCAATTTCGGAACGCTCATCGTCACCCGGGTCCACTCGGCGAAAAAGATCTGGCTCACCATTGGTCCCTGTGATCCCCGGCACCGCCCCGAAGAGCAGCACGTCAACCTGCTGATGCCGGTCGTCGCCCAGTTCATGCAGGCCGCGCTCGAGGTCGAGCACGCCGCAACCGAACTGGCCGAGAGATACGAGGAGATCAATCTTCTCTATACGATCGGCGAAATACTCGGCCGCACGGTGACGCTCGAGGATGCGGCCACGACGATCCTGACGGAGATCTCGGAAACCGTCGGAGCGCGGCAGGCATCGATTCTCGTGCACGACGCCCGCACCAACACCCTACAGGCTGTAGCCGCCCTGGGAGTACCAAAAGCCCAGATCCCCGCCATCAGCGCCGACGACCCGAGCAGCGTGTCGGCGCGCGTGTTTCGCACCCAGCACGCCTTGATCGTGGTGGGAAAGGGAATCACGTTCGGCACCGAGTCTCCGTATGGCCGGGGCGAGATGCTGTCGGTCCCGATAATGTGGACGACACCCAGCGGCGGTATGCCACTCGGCGTCGTGAATCTCGCCGACCGCCGCTCGCGGCAGCCCTTCACGGCGGGAGACCAGAAGCTCGTAACCGCGATCGCCACCCAGATCGGCACCGCGATCCAGAACGCGAGACTGGTCAATGCGTCGCTCGCCCAGCAGCGCCTCCTTCAGGAGATGAGTCTGGCCCACGATCTCCAGATGAAGCTGCTGCCATCAACCGATGTCGTGCTGCCCGAAGCGCAGGTGACCGCGCGCGTCATTCCGGCCGAAAGCGTCGGCGGCGATTTCTATCAGCTCTTCAAGCTGCGTGAAGGCACGACCGGGATCATGATCGGCGACGTCTCCGGTCACGGGTATCGCGCCGCGCTCATCATGGCCCTCGCCATGAGCGCCTCAGCGATCCACGCGCAGAACATCGCCAATCCCGGCCAGATGCTCGGCGCTCTCCTCAGCTCCCTGCGCGAGGAGCTGGAGTCGACCGAGATGTTCATCTCACTCTTTTACGGAGTCGTCGATCCTCCGAACGGCAGGCTGACGTACGCCAACACCGGCCACCCGCACGCATTTGTCTTCAGCGAAGAAGGGACGTTCACTCGCCTTTCGGCGGTGAACCCACCGCTCGGGATGCTCGAGGAAGTTCCGTCGGCAGCTTCGCTGTCGTGGGTGCCGGGCAAGGATCTGCTCGTGCTCTTCACCGATGGAATAAGCGATGCCCGGAATGCCAGCGATGAGCGGCTGGGCGAGGAGCGGGTGCTGGAGCTGATTCGGGAAAACCGAGACAACGATACCAAGGTGATCGTCGAGCGGGTGTTCAAGATGGTCGAAGTTCACACCCGCGCCTTCCCAAGCAGGGACGACCTCACGCTCGTGGTGCTCAGGAGCTAGGCATTCCGCGCGCACCGATGGGGCGAGGCGGCGGACGCTCCGCGCACCCACCGGTGCTCAAGAAGTACGGCCAGCATTTTCTGTCTGACCCGGCAATCCTTGCCGCCATCGTCGATGCACTGGCGCCGGGCCCGCGGGACACTGTGGTCGAGATCGGTCCCGGACGCGGATCGCTCACCGACGTTCTCGCAAATCGGGCGGGGCGGGTCATCGCCGTCGAGATCGACCACCTGCTCGCGGAGCAGCTTCGCCGGAGATACGCCTCACGCCAGAACGTGGAGATTGTCGAAGCGGATGTGCTGGAGACCGACATCGAGGCATTGGCGGGACCAGTGTTCATGGTGATCGGCAACGTGCCGTACTACATCACGACTCCGATCGTGTTCAAGACCCTCGAGCACCCCATTCCAGTGCGGTCGGTCTTCCTCGTTCAGCGGGAGGTCGCCGAGCGCATGACATCGGAAGCGGGCGGGGAGAGCTATGGAGCACTGACGGTGAACGTGGCGACTGTCGCGCGGGCGGAGATAGTCATGAGCGTACCGAGAAGCGCGTTCAAGCCAGCACCGAAGGTTGATTCATCGGTAGTGCTGCTGACGCCGCGCGCGTCCGCTCTGATCGACGTTCAGTCCCTGAAGGGATTTCGCACCTTCGTGCAGGCGGTCTTCGGGCTCCGGCGCAAGCAGATTCAGCGGGTGGTGCGAACCGTTTCCGGTCTCTCGGCGGAGGAAGCGACGGCCGCGCTCGACCGGCTCGAGATCGACCCCGCGGCGCGACCGGAAGTACTCACACCGGAAACCTTCGTGCGCCTGTTTCGCGAGCTCCGGCCGTCAGTCCCCGCGGTTGCTGAGGGCGAATGAAAGTCCTTCGAGCTCCATCGCCATGTTCACGTTACGCACCGTCACGTCGGCCGGGACGGATAGCTGGATGGGCGCAAAGTTGAGTATCGCCTTGATTCCGGCGCGTACGACCTGCTTCACGACAGCGGGCGTGTTCTCCGCGGGAGTCGCCACTACGGCGATGTCGTACTCCTGCTTCGACGAGTCCCTCTCGAGATCGGCGATGGACCGCACCGTGAGGCTCTCCCACCGCTTGCCGATCTTCGCCTCATCGACGTCGTAGACGCCGGCAACGTGGAATCCGCGCTCCGCAAATCCGCGGTAGCGCGCCAGGGCCGCGCCGATCTTCCCCGCGCCGATGATGCAGACCTTCCACTCTTTGCCGAGGCCGAGAATCTCACGCAGCTTTTCCGACAGCTCGGGGACCGCGTAGCCGAGTCCGCGCTTGCCGAACGATCCGAACAGCGAGAGGTCCTTCCGGACCTGCGCCGAGGTAGTCCCGCCGAGTCTGGAGAGCTCGTCGCTGGAGATCGTCGCTACTCCCTGACGCTCGATTCCCTCGAGGAAGCTGAGGTAGAGCGAGAGCCGCCGGACTGTCGATTCCGCGATGCGTTTCAAGAGGGCTTGTGAATAAGTTCACAAACTAAGCCCACCGCGAGGGGTGAGCAACCGGATTTCTTTCACGCCGGAGCATTACGCGGCGGCGGGAACCGCAGCTCTGCTTAGCTCTACCCTTCGTATTCCATTCGGTATGACGTTATCTTCACCGCATGGCGGTCCACGTAACCTCGGAGATCGGCGCGCTGCGCACGGTGCTCGTCCACAGCCCGGGGGCGGAGCTCCTGGCCGTGACGCCGAGCACTCGCGCGGATTTTCTGTATGACGATATCGTCGATGCCGATCTCGCCAAGCGGGAGCATCGGCGTTTCGTCCAGGTGCTGGAGCGGTTCTGCGAGGTCCTCCACGTGCGCGACCTGCTGGGCGAGGTGCTCCAGGACACCGACGTGCGTGAGCTGATCATCCGGGAGACCCTCGACGTCGTCCCTCTCCAGCCGCTTGGCGCCGAGCTGCGTGAGCTTCCGCCCGAAGCGGTGGTTCGGATGCTGATCGAGGGGAAGGAAGAGGAGCCCGGCCCGCTGTCACGAACCCTCAACGAATGCAGCTACTCGCTGCCGCCGCTCCCGAATCTCTTTTTCACCCGCGACGCGGCGATGGCGATCAACGAGCACATGATGATCGGCTCGATGCGGTTCCACGCACGATGGACCGAGGAGCTGATCATGAAGGCGCTGTTCAGCTCCCACCCGAAGCTCGCCAACAGCGGCATCCTCTATGACGGCTCGGTCGAGCGCCGGCTGAACCACACGCTGGAGGGAGGCGATGTACACCCGCTTCGCGAGGACGTTCTTCTCATCGGCTTCAGTGAGCGCTCCAGCCCGGCCGGGATCGACAGTCTGGCAACGCTGCTCTTCGAGAAGACCGAGGTATCCAACCTCATCGTGGTAGTGATGCCTCAGGAGGCAACGGCAATTCATCTCGACATGATCTTCACGCACGTGGATCGCGAGCTCTGCGTCGTTTACCCTCCCCATTTCATTGGTCCGTACCGCCTTCCGATTCTGCATTGGCAGAAGGGTGACAGCCGCATGCGCGAGCAGCCCGACATCTTTGCCGCGCTTCGGGAGTGCGGCCTGCCGATGGAGCCGATCCCGTGCGGCGGATCGCGCAGAATCGTCCAGGATCGGGAGCAGTGGGCGTCGGGCTGCAACTTCACGGCACTGAGACCGGGAGTGATCACCTCGTACGCGAGAAACGAGACGACGCTGCGAGAGCTTGAAAAAGTCGGCTTCAGGATGATCGCCGCCTCTGACTTCCTGGCTTCGCGGGAACAAATACCCGCGGACGAGCGCGCCGTGCTGACGTTCGAGGGCGGAGAGCTGGTTCGCGGCGGCGGCGGCCCGCATTGCATGACATGTCCCATCGTGCGGGAGGATCCGTGGAGCTGACGCGCTTGCGCGGAGTTCACGCCGAGCCCGAGGACACGCTCCTCACCACCCGCGCGGCCCAGTTTCTCGCCGCCGGTCCGGCTGATGTAGTCGATCTCATCGGACACATCTGCAGCCTGCCGGGCGCGCCGCGGATCGTGGCCGAGCACATGGCACAGGCGATGTTCTCGGGGCGAAAGGAATTCGCGCGCAATGCCGATGGCCGCTGGATGCTCCTGCACCCGGCCGCTCAACCCTATGGCAGTTTCGCCAGGGGCAGCGCGCTTTCCGGCGTTATCCCGTGTGAGGATCAGATTCAGGCCGAGCCCTTGCGCGCGATGTCGTACGTGGTAGTCGATGTCGAGACCACCGGCGGTCGGGCTTTCCTTGGCGACCGCGTCACCGAGATCGCGTGCGTCGTGGTGCGGAACGGGGAGATCGTCGAATTCTTCGAGACACTGGTGAACCCCGAGCGCTCGATTCCCCCGTTCGTCACCCAGCTCACCAACATCACGTCGGCGATGGTGAAAGACGCGCCTACTTTCGGCCGGATCGCCCCGGATTTGCTGAGGGTTCTCCAGGGGAACGTCTTCGTCGCGCACAACGCGATGTTCGATTGGCGCTTCGTCGCCGCCGAGCTGTCACGCTGCGCGGGGCAGCGCCTTCGCGGCCGCAGGCTTTGCACCGTCAAGCTGGCGCGCAAAGTCCTGCCCCAGCTCTCCAGACGCTCGCTGGATTACGTCGCGCGCTACTACGGTGTGGAGATCACGAACCGACATCGCGCCGGCGGTGACGCACTGGCTACCGCCCGCTGCCTCATTCGAATGCTCTCGGACCTCGCGGACCGAGGGTGCGGAACGTGGGACGAGCTCGACCTCCTCCTCGCGAGGCCGGCCCGCAAAAAAAGGCGAAGGCGGCAGGCGCTGCCCACATCCGTCGCCAGCGACACGACGGCGTGAGCGCACCAGTCCCGCTGGTGGAGAGGCTGAAAGTGGGCGATCTCACCGTTCACGCGATTCAGGCGGGCGGTCAGAGGCTCGACGGCGGAGCAATGTTCGGCGTCGTTCCCAGGCCACTCTGGGAGAAGCGGATCCCCCCCGATGAGAGAAACAGAATCGCGCTCGGCATGCGGTGCCTGCTGATCGAGCACCCGTCCGGTCTCATTCTGGTCGACTCCGGTGCCGGCAACAAGGAAAATCAGAAGTTCAGGGACATCTACGGCCTCGAGAACGAGGGCGCCGCCGGCGATACGCTGCTCGAGGATGGATTGCGCGAGATCGGAGTCGCCCCGGGGGATGTCAACATCGTCATCAACACCCATCTCCACTTCGATCACGCCGGCGGCAACACGAAGCTTCAGCCGGACGGCTCGATCGCGGTCAGCTTCCCGAACGCCCGATACTTCGTGAAGCGCGGCGAGTACGATTACGCCCTGCATCCAAACGAGCGAACCGCCGCCAGCTACTTCGATCGCAATTATCTTCCGGTCGAGGCGGCGGGGAAGCTCGAGCTGGTCACGCGCGAGCGCGACATCGTAAAAGGGATTCGTGTCGTTCCGACGCCGGGTCACACGCCGTTCCACCAGAGCGTCCTGATCGAGTCAGGTGGCGAGCGGGCATTCTACCTCGGCGATCTCGTTCCGACCCACGCCCATTTGCCCCTTCCCTGGATCATGGGGTACGACGTCGAGCCGCTCGTCACGCTCGAGACAAAGCGCCGGATACTCAAGCAGGCGCTGGATGAGCAGTGGCT
>Ga0136614_10000882_pt1 | contig 16570 bp, 13 predicted proteins | sample AntDrymUQ2792106_2_FD_106643 | JGI IMG/M metagenome (GOLD analysis project Ga0136614, IMG submission 106643) | Polar desert sand microbial communities from Dry Valleys, Antarctica - metaG UQ279 (21.06) | ecosystem: Environmental > Terrestrial > Soil > Desert | place: Antarctica: Dry Valley... | reverse complement strand
CTTCACCTGCTGGATTAAGAGCAACAGGTGATCGGGGGGTTGAGATTGTTGGTTGCTCATCACTCCCAATAATCTCAGAAATCACGCGATTTCTGCTCCCCGATCTAATTACGCGCACGCTTCCATTAAATAGTAACTATCTAGCCTTTGCTTATCAGGTGATATAACAGCAACAGCTTGATTTACATTTGCATCGTTAATTCCAACTGGAACCACGCAGGAGCGTCCAATAGATGCGCCAACGAGATTCACAAGTACGTCTCCGACTTGAAGTTGAGAACGGTTTAGTTTTTGATGGAATTCGATTGGAATACAAGTTCGCTTTGAAAGGTTAAGGCTTCCCCATAAAACATTTTCGCTTCGTATAAACAAAGCACCTGTTTCTTGGTAGGAGAATCCTTGCCATTCTGGGGATTCACCTTTTGTTATACGAATTGTCAAATCTGATAATTTGCATAATTGAGTATTGGTGCTTTCAGTGTCAAAGAAATGCCCACTCGTGGAAGACAAGAGCTTTTCCGTCTTCACTGCTGACAAACTTCGCAATCCCCGCGCTTCCTCAATCTTGGCAGACAGTTCTTCAATCCGCCGCACAATGCGCTGCTGTTCTTCAAGCGGTGGAAGTGGCATCGTGTAACCGAGAACATCTTGCGGTCGGATTGCCGCGTAATTCGTTGAACCTTGCGCGCGAACTTGCTCCCGAAAAGTCGGTGTGCGAATGAAGTAATCTAAAAAGCGTTTGCTCAGAATTGACTCGTCAATCTCGAAAAGATAATAGTGACTGCTAACAATTGCTTCATCAAGATTTTCAGGGACGATGCCGAAGCCACCGACTTTGGCATCTATTTCAGCAACTAGAAAATCACCCGTGCGACAAACTTGCTGTTTTTTAGTTTTAATTTGCGCGCCCAGAATTGAGTCGCGTAAGACAATGCCTTGTGCATGAAGCTGCACACGACATCGCTTGTAAGTTTCGAGATCGTCAATCGCAATAAACTCTTTACGATACTTAACAACCTCGCCAAGCGGCACAAGTCGCCAATCTTCATTCATCATCAATCCTTGAAGAACAACATCACCGCGTTTAAGATTTGGCATCGAGGGCGGTTTTGTGGCAATCATAATCGTCGTAAGCGTCCATTTCCGGGCGTTCCCAATCTTCCGCAAACGTGCTTAACCGCGCGCGAAGCTCGGCGGCTTGCTCCTCATTGACACCGCGCGCCTTTAAGTCAACCTCTCCCGGCTCAAGGAAGGTGACAATCACTCGCGCCTGTTTGATCTCTGCGGGCGGAGCATTTGAAAGCTCTACCCTTCCGTTTTTGTAAGTCCCTTCAACTGTCAACATTGCTCGTCGTCTCCTTTGGAATTCAGAATGTAGAATTAAGAATGTAGAAAAACCTCTTCAGCCGCCGAAGTTTCTTCCTTTCTCAATTCTACATTCTGCATTCTCAATTGCTCCTTGATCTCCGTCATGATTTCTGCGATGCGCCGCTCTTTCCGCAAGATGTCATCGGCTAATTGCTCCGGCGGCAGATGCTCAAAGTCCTGTTTGCCGCGCGGGTTTTTGATGTCAAGATTATAGATGACCCAATAGATCGCATCACCTTTGGCTTGTTCTTCCTTTGCGATTTCGCGTTGCCCCAATTCAGCACGCTGGACTTCGCCGCGCTTCTTTTCCAATTCCGCTGATCGGTTCGCTGTTCCCTTCTTCCCTGCCCCATTCTGCGTCGCGGCAAGCAGCGGCTTCTGCAAGGTCTGAATCTCGTCGGACAAATCTCTGTACTCGCGGGCCAGCTCTTTCGCCCGCGCATCTGCCGCTATTGCCCTTTCCCAATGCGGCGTCGCTCGTGCCCGTGCATCGCGGTAAATCTCCGCGAAGTTGATCTTCCAAGCCTGTTCGTTTTCCTCACGGTTGTTCCACCACGCTAAGCAGTCGGCAAACTCTTCGTACTGCAATGGCGCAGTCTTCGTGTAGTTCTTACGACCTTCCGGCAAAGGTAACTCGTAAAACCAAGTCTCTTTCGTCTCGCTCGTCCGGTCAAAGAAAAGAAGGTTGCTTTGGATATTCGTGTACGGCGAAAAAACTCCTTTCGGCAACCGCACGACGGTATGGAGGTTGAACTTTGTCAACAACTCTTCTTTGACTCGCGCTGAAACACCTTCGCCGAACAGCGTCCCGTCAGGCACAACGACGCCGGCGCGTCCCGGCTTCGGTTGCCGTTTCAGCTTACGCATGATGAGTTGCATGAACAGCAACGCCGTCTCCGCCGTCTTCTTATCTTCGGGAAACTTGCTGATGATGCCGCGTTCCTCTTCACCGCCGAACGGCGGATTGGTCAAGATGATGTCCACGCGGTCGCGGTCGCCGATCTCTGTCAGCGTCACGTTAAGGCTGTTGTTCGGATTGATCTGCGGAGACTCTAATCCGTGCAGCAATAGATTCATTTGCGCCAGAAGGTACGGAAGCGGCTTCGCCTCGCCGCCGAAGATGCTCGCCGTTTGAAGCGTCTGACGATCTTGAACCGTCCGGCACTGCTTTTCGAGATGATTGTAAGCCTCGACTAAGAAGCCGCCCGTGCCGCACGCCGGATCAAGCACGGTTTCGCCAAGCTGCGGATTGATGACTTCAACCATCAAGCGCACGACCGGACGCGGCGTATAAAACTCGCCGGAGTCGCCCGCCGCGTCGCGCATCTCCTTGAGCATTGACTCGTAGAGATGCCCCAGCGTGTGAATCTCATCCGACGAGGTGAACTGAATTTTGTTGACGAGGTTCAAACAGTCACGCAGTAAGTAGCCGCTCAACATCCGGTTGTTGATGTCCTTGAAGACGGTCGCAATCGTCGTGCGCGGGTCGGTGCCATTCTTTTCATCAACGGGCTGCAACGAACGCAGGTAAGCGAAGAGTCCGGGCAGCTTAGTACCGTTTTCTTTCGTTATCTCGTCGTTGTTGATGAAAGCCTTTAGCTCATCGCCGGTGATGCCGTCTTCCTTCGCCGCCCAGTCGCGCCAGCGATACGGAGCATCAATCGTCGGACGAAACTTCTTGCCCGCAAGCTGTGCTTTCTGTTCGCGGATTTGTTCGATGTCGTCAAGAAACTTAAGAAACATGATCCACGTCAGCATCGGCAAACGGTCGAGGTCGCCGTTCAATCCTTTATCCTTACGCATGATGTCACGCGCGGATTTGATAATGCTGCCGAGTTGCTGGGCAGTCGTTTGCGGAGTTCCGTTTGTGCGTCTTCTTGCCATCGGTTCGATTCTTTATGCTGCGTAGAGAAGGTTTTGCAACTCGTTGACAGCCGCTTTTAACTCTGCCGTTCCGCCGAAAAGTTTGACGATCTCGATCACATTGCCGTGTTCGGAAATCGGCGGAACTTCGAGTACTTCAGGGATGATAAACTGTGCCGTGCCATGTTCGGCGTATTTCTCCAAAAGCTCATTCAGGATGCTTCGGGCATCTGCGCCGTAACGCTCGAAAAAGTCCTTCTTTTCACGGCGCACTCGGTCGGCTCGTTCGCGCCGCGTGCGAAGCGGCGCGTTGAAGGCGACGTGACAAAGCAAATCAAACGGATCAGCATCTGGTTGGCTGGTCGCCGCCGCCAACTCGTCGAAGCTGATGCCGCGCTCTTCGAGCATCGCAATAATGCTCGCCCGCCCTTCTGGATCAGCCCAACGCTTACGCACATCTGCCGCCGACGGATAGAGCGTCCGCACCTTCTCCGCCGTGTAATCGGAGAACGCCACGACGCGAAGCTGCTTGCCGTCCGAATCAAGCTCATGGACGACGTGCGCGGCGATCTCGACGTGTCCGCCGTCAACATAGAACTTGCGCGGCTGCCCTTCATCATCATCCTTAATGCTGTCTTGACCTGTTTTGACGGTCGCCCGTTCTTCGCTTTCATCAGCCGCCTCTTCGGGCTGCTCGATTACTTCCGTGCCTTCAATCGGCTCGCCGTTTTCATCTATGTTGACTTCGGTGATCAGCGCCGGGTAGCCGTCGAAATCTGGATCGGCAAACTTCTCCGTCGCGCTACCAGTGTAGTCAATGATGTTGAAGAACAGCTTATCGTAGTCGTCGCGCACCCGCGTGCCGCGCCCGATGATCTGTTTGAACTCCGTCATCGAGCCGACGACACGCGCCAGCACGATGTTTTTGCACGTCGGCACATCAATGCCGGTTGAGAGCAACTGCGATGTCGTGAGGATGACCGGCGTATCCGTCTCCAACTCTTGAAAGCGTGATAAGTGCCCGCGCCCAATGTCTCCGTCATTTGCTGTGACACGGCAGACGAAATCGGGATGCTTCTGCGCGAGGTCGGCGTTCTGATTGTTGAGCAAGCGGCGCATCTCGTCAGCGTGTTCTTGGTCAACGCAGAAGACTATCGTTTTATCATAGCGCCCGTTCTTCTTCATGAACTCCGCCAGATGTCTGGCAATCGCTTCTGAGCGCGCACGCAAGGAGACGGTGCGCTCAAAATCTTTCGTGTGGTACTCAGCGTCGGGGATCGCGCGATTGTAGCGATCAAGCTGTCCCTTATCCGGTCGCCAGCCCGTCGAGTCATAAACCGTGACGACGCGGTGGACGCGGTAAGGCGCGAGGAAGCCGTCTTCGATGCCTTGCTTCAGACTGTATTGGTAAATCGGATTGCCGAAGTATTCGTATGTGTCGCGGTTGTCTTCGCGCAATGGCGTCGCCGTCATGCCTAACTGGTAAGCAGGTTCAAAGTATTCGAGAATCTCGCGCCAACTGCTTTCGTCGCGGGCGCTCCCGCGATGGCATTCATCAACGATGATGAAGTCGAAGAACTCCGGCGAGTATTGCTTGTACAAACCCGGACGGCTTTCATCTTGGGCGAGTGCCTGATAGATGGCAAAGTACAGTTCGCGCCCTTTGTTCGCTTCTCCGTTTTCGATCTTCCATCGGGCATCGCCGAACGGCGCGAAGATTTTGTCTTTCGGATCATCAACGAGAATGTTGCGGTCGGCGAGGTAAAGAATCTTCGGTCGCCGGTGCTCGCCCTTTCGATTCCAACGAGAGTTCCACAGCTTCCAGCAGATTTGAAATGCGACGACCGTCTTGCCCGTTCCCGTCGCCATCGTCAGCAGCGTTCGCCGCTTGCCATGCAGAACTGCTTGCACTGCGCGGTTGATAGCGATCTCTTGGTAGTAGCGCAGGCTCTTACCAGAGATGTGATTGAACGGCGTCAATAACTGTTCGACTATTTCATCCGTGATGCCTTCAGCTTCGACGAGCCGCGACCAAAGCTCCTGCGGTGATGGAAATGAGTCATCCTCTGTCTCTCTGCCGGTTGTGTAGTCAAACTCGACGATGCTTTTGCCGTTGGTCGAATAGGCGAACTTGAGTCCCAGAATCTCCGCGTACTCTTTAGCTTGCTGGATGCCGTCGCCCGGTGACTTGAAAGTGGGTTTCGCTTCGACGACGGCGATCATGAAGTCGCGCGTATAGCGGAGTAAGTAGTCGGCACGCTTTTGCGGACGGCGCTTCGTCTTGTTGCCAAAGACGACGATGCGCCCATCGGTAAACGTTTTCTGTTCAGTGAAGGAATGCGGGTCTTCATCCCATCCCGCTTCCATCAGTTTGGGTAATACATATTTCCGGCAGGTGTCCGCTTCAGTAATCATGCTCCAAGCTTAGCCTTCAACACATTTCTTGAAATCGGTTTCGTGGTCATCTTTCGCGAGCAATCCAAGCGTAGGAGGCATGCTTTCGGTGCGCCGAACTTGCGAGCCATAAGTGAGCGACACATTCTGAAGTACGACCGCATTGTGCAGCGGCTCAAGGTAGGGCATCGTTGGCTGGTGTCCAAAGAAAATTTCTTTGCTGTGGTCACGCCATCTCACGCGCCGCACGATGGCGCGGTGTAAGGTCTGTCCTTGCTCAAGTCGCTGTGCGGGTCTCAACTGAACTTTCCGCATCCGTCCAAGTGGAACGGAAGCCGCCATCTCAGTTGCACGGCGAAGCACATATAGTTTGAGCCATTATGTTACTTCTGCGGCACGATGCACAGAAGAAATGGGGCGGAGAAAGGCGAAGGGTAAAAGTGTGGACACGCCTGCGGCGTGGATCGAATGAAAGAAATCCACAGCAAAGCTGTGTCCTAACTTTCCCCTTTCGCCCTTCGCCTTTCCCCTTTCGTTTCCCTCCGGGCGCGGAAGAAGGCTTGCATCAGTGCGCGGCATTCCGCTTCGAGGACGCCCGGGGTTAATTCGATTCTGTGATTCAGAGAGTTGGCGTCGCAGATGCGAAAGACTGATTCGACTGCGCCGGCGCGTTCGTCGCGTGCGCCATAGACGAGTCGTTTGACTCTGGCTTGGACAAGCGCGCCCGCGCACATCGCGCACGGTTCAATCGTAGAGTAAACGATGGTGTCGGTGAGCCGGTAATGGCCGGTGTGCCGGGCAGCTTCGCGTAAGGCAACGATTTCAGCGTGGGCGGTCGGATCACAGTCTGTTCGCGTCCGGTTGCCGGCGACGGCTAAGAGCGCGCCCCCGGCGCTGACGACGCACGCGCCGACGGGGACTTCGCCCAGTTCGGCAGCCGCTGTTTGCGCGGCGTCTAAAGCGACGCGCATCCAGCGTTCGTCTTCAGGCTGCGGCGGCGCGCTCTGCTCAACGTGCGGCTGGGGCATAAACACTCACAGTCGTTGTCAATCAGCGACAAGCGAAAATCGAATATAGGCACGCCCCTACCCACTGTCAAGCGAGTGGCTTTTGACGCTGGCGCTCCTTTTTTGCGACACTGCGGGACATGACGGAGACAATGATCAAGGTGCGCCCGCCGTTCGCTTTCGCGGCGACGGCGAGGTTCTTGCGCTTCACGGAAGCGGAGGCGGTGGACACTTTTCGTGACGGGCTTTATGCCCGCGCGTTTTATTTGAAAGGGCGGCTGTACCTCGTCCGCGTCGAGCCGCGCGGCACGGCGGCGCGGCCTGCGCTCTCGCTATCGATTGCACCTGCCAAAAATGTGACGCCGCCGATTTTACAAGCAGCCGAAAGTTTGGTGCGCCATATCTTCACTGTCGGACACGATCTGAAAAATTGGCAACAGCAAGTCGCGGATGATCCGTTGTTGCGGGAGTTGGAGACAGAACATCGCGGGTTGCATCTGGCGTGCTGGCCGACGCTGTTTGAGGCGCTCGTCGTCTCGATCTTGTCGCAGCAAATCTCGACGGCGGTGGCGATGACTTTGAAGCGGCGCGTCGTCGAACGCTTCGGCGAGTCGTTGGCAGTTGACGGGCAAACTTATTTTGCTTTTCCGCGCGCTGAGACGATGGCTGGCGCGACGGTCGAAGACTTGCGCGCGCTTGGCCTCTCGAATGCGAAAGCGCAAAGCATTATCGAACTCGCACGCGCGGCTTCGAGAGGGACGCTCGATAGCAATGATCTTAAGGAGCAAGACAACGAGACCGTCATCGCGCGGCTCTCACAGTTGCGCGGGATCGGACGTTGGACGGCGGAGTGGGCGTTGATGCTGTACTTCGGGCGGACGGACATTTTTCCGGCGGGCGATCTGTTTTTGCGCGGCGCGTTCGTCAAGTATTTCAACGCGGGCGTGCCGCTCGCGGAAAAAGAGATTCGCGCGCGGGCCGCAGAGCGTTGGGGGCGTTGGTCTTCTTACGCCGCGCTCTATCTGCTGGCGGGGATGCGCGCGGGACGCATCACGCTGAAGCCGGAGCGCGTGGTATCATCGCAAAAGGCCGGCGCATAAAGTTAGCCCGGCACGCGCTAAGTAGAGTGTGAAAAGTACAGGGCGTTTTTCTTTGCGGTTTTGCTTTGCGCCTTTGCGCCTTTGCGTGAAATTTCCTTTCAGCAAAAATGTCTCGAACTTTCCAATTCTTACTTAGAGATGCGAAGGCGCAAGCGAAGCTCACTCCATGAAACGCGACATCCGCTCCAGAACATCGTCCGGCGCTGCATCGTCCGGCGGAGAACGCAATACGTCCGGCACATTCCCGCGACCCTCCGGCATTCATCTCTCCAAAGACACCACGCCCGCCACCGCTGCCGTCGAACGCCAGAACGAAACAGTCACGCTGGCGGGCCGCAAGCTCTCGTCGTCCGAGTTCAATGCCGCGATGATCCATTTCTATCGCGGCGAGGTGCAGCGCTCGAACACTTGGCGCAACCGGCTCGACACGACAACGAACTGGGCCGTCCTCACAGCGGGCGCGACGCTCTCTTTCGCCTTCAGCGCGCCGGGCAACCCGCATTTCGTGATCCCGATCAACTCGCTGCTTGTCGTCTTTTTTCTTTTCATGGAAGCGCGCCGCTATCGCTACTATGAAATCTGGGCGAGCCGCGTCCGCATGTTGGAGACGGGTTACTTCTCGCAACTCTTGAAGCCCGAAGCGACGCTCGATCAAGAGTGGGCGGCACACTTGTCAGACGACTTGAAGACGCCGCACTTCACGATCAGCGAATGGGAAGCGTTAGGGCGACGTTTGCGCCGCAATTACCTGTGGATTTTCGGGCTGCTGGCGGCGAGTTGGAATCTGAAAATTTACTTACATCCAGAACCGGCGCAGAATTTCGACGAGTTCCTCGCACGCGCCGCCATCGGCACCATTCCCGGCGGGCTGCTCTTTATCATCGGCGTCTTTTTCAACGCGGTAGTGCTGGCCTTCGCCTTCGGCACGGTGCGCCTGCGCGAAGCGACCGGCGAGGTGCTGCCGCAACACGAATTTCCGTTCCACCCGATCCAACGTGTCACCAATCTGACGCGCGCCGCCCGCCTCCGCCGCACCGCTGAACGCCGCACCCAGCGCGCACGCGAGCGCGTCCGTACTGTCCGCACCAGCGGCATCGGCACGACGACCGGCGAATGGCGGCGCTCTGATCTGGACGAGATACACCGCGCAGACCTCCCCGAAACGTCGCGAGAGAAAACTGTCGTCAAGTGAATCGTGAACAAGTTGATCGAGGTTCAAAGTTCAAAGTTCGAGGTTCAAATCTGGAATTTGAAATCTCAAATTTCAAACCATGTGCTGTGGACTTGAAACCTGAAATCTCAGACCTGAAACTAATCCATGCTCGAACTCAACGGCCAACAACTTTCACTCGAACAGATCGCCGCTGTCGCGCGCGGCGCGGAGGAAGTGACGTTGGCGGAGGAAGCGCGCAAACGGATCGCAGCGTCGCGCTCGGTGGTCGAGCGGATCATCGCAGAAGAGCGCGTCGTTTATGGTGTCAACACTGGCTTCGGGAAGTTGTCGGATTATTCGATCCCGCATGATGAACTGCGCGAGTTGCAATTGAATCTCGTTCGCAGCCATTCGTGCGGCGTCGGTCGCCCGCTGTCAATTGCAGAGACGCGGGCGATGATGCTGTTGCGCGCCAATGTCCTCGCGCTCGGCTTCAGCGGCGCACGGGTGATCGTCATCGAGACGCTGTTGCAAATGCTAGAGCGAGGCGTCATTCCCGTCGTACCGGAAAAAGGCTCGGTCGGGGCGAGCGGAGACCTTGCGCCGTTGGCACATCTCGCGCTGACAGTGATCGGCGAGGGCGAAGCGTTTTATCAGGGCGAGCGCGTGGCGAGCGCCGAAGCATTGCGGCGCGCGGACATCGAGCCGTTGCAATTGGAAGCCAAAGAAGGACTCGCGCTGTTGAATGGAACGCAGGCTTTGACGGCGGTCGGCGCGCTCGCGCTCGAACGCGCCGACCGGCTCGCGCGCGTCGCGGACGTGGCCGGCGCAATGACGCTCGAAGCCTTGCGCGGCACGCCCGTCGCTTTCGACGAGCGCATCCACTGCGCGCGCCCGCACGCCGGTCAACAGATGGTCGCCGCGCACTTGCGCGAACTGCTGAACGAGAGCGAGATCAGGCAATCACACTTGCATGATGATCCGCGCGTGCAGGACGCCTATAGTCTTCGCTGTATGCCGCAAGTCCACGGCGCAGTGTGCGATGCGCTCAGACACGCCCGCGAGAAAGTCGAGATCGAGACCGGCAGCGCGACCGACAACCCGCTCGTCTTCGCGGACGAGGCGGAAGTGATCTCCGGCGGCAATTTTCACGGCGCTCCTGTCGCCCTCGCGCTCGACTACGCGGCCATCGCGCTCGTCCATCTCGGCAACATCAGCGAGCGGCGTATTGAACGGCTCGTCAATCCCGATCTCAGCGAAGGGCTGCCCGCATTTCTCACCGCGCATCCCGGCACGTCTTCCGGCTTTATGATCGCGCAAGTCACGGCGGTCGCCCTCTTGAACGAATGCAAGGTGTTGGCCCATCCGGCGACGACCGATAATCTGCCGACCTCCGCCAACAAAGAAGACCACGTCTCAATGGGCATGACGGCGGCGACGAAGCTCCGCTCTATCGTCGAGAATATCGAACACGTCGTCGCCATCGAACTGCTCGCCGCCGCTGAAGGCTTAGAGTACCGCGCCCCGCTCCAACCCGGCCGCGGCGTCCGCCGCGCCTACGAGGGAGTCCGCGCGCACGCGTCACGACTGACACGCGACCGCGCGCTCTCGGCGGACATTCAATGTTTAGCGGAAGCGATTCGAGGCGGCGAGTTCGGTGTGTGATCAGGCCGCGTGCATTCAGACTTTGATAAAAGGAAATGCGTATGTCCCGTAAACAGGGTTCGTTAATCATCTCAATAATCTTTCTGCTGTGTAGTGCAGGAGCGGCGTACCCGCAACACCAAGCACCTGAAGATCAGATAAAACTCGGCCAAAAGTTTTTTGAAGCGGAGGAAAAGTGCAGGGGACTGCTCCGAAACAAACAGTGGAAAGAGGCAGAAGTTACCTGCAAAGCCGCTGTTCAGTTAGCAGATCGATTTGCCGATTACAGAGAGCTAGAGAAGATGGGAGCATATGAGAATGTCGGAAACTCTTTGGCGGGACAGAGGCGTTATGAAGAAGCTATCAACTACTTCTCGCGTGCAATCGAAGTAGGCAAGCCGAGAGTGGATGATACGAACGCTGAGGTAGGTTGTTTGTATGGAAGCATAGCAATCGCTTATCACGCCTTGCGTAACTTGGATAAGGCACGAGAGTTCTACCGGAAAGCGGTAAAAACATATCAGGCCGCTTACTCAATTATTGACCCCGAAGCCGAGCATGGCGTCGAGATGAGACAAGGTTACTTAAAAATGTTAAAGAGCATTCTTGAATATCATCTACTTGCCGCAGAACAAGCGGGCGCGCTGGCGGAGGTAGGAGAGATTAAAAGGCAGATAGCAAATCTCACGAAATGAGATTAGCAAGCTGCGCGCCCGGACGCTTCGATAGTTTGGCTCCCAACCATTTCTGTCCCTTCAATCCTGTGTGGCTTTCGCTCAACGCCGGTCAGTTCCGACGTTCAATTCCTCATCGCGTTAGCGCCACAGTACCTTAGTTCTTCGCAAACAACCGAAACGTCAAACCGATGGTCGCCGTGAACGGATAGCCCGGCGTGCCGTGAATGCGCGAAGGGTAGATGAAGCGATCTTCAATTGGATCGAAAGTGATTGGCGCATCCGTCAACAAACGCGACTCGAAAAAATTTTGCGTCTCGAAATAACGCTTGTTGGTCAGATTGTCGATGGCGAGGTTGAAGTCGAGCCAACGGCGCAGGCGCTTCGTTAAGCTGAAGTCCAGCACGTCATGGCCGGCGGCGCGGATCGAGGCGTCTTCGCCGTCGAGCCGGTAGTTGCTGATGTGGCGGTAGCGGAGCGAGCTGGTGAAGCCGCGATAATCAGACAGAGTGACGGCGGCGTTGGCGACCGTGTGCGGCGCGCTGTCGAGATAGACGCGCGGCCTTGTCCCACGAAAGAAGGCGTTCATCACGCGCGTCAGGCCGCCGTTAAATGAGAGATGCCGAGTCAACCCCACTGAGTTTTTCAGCTCGAAGCCGGAGGAACGGCTTGGTCCCTTGAACTCGAAGCTGCCGTCGTCGGGGATATAGACCTGCTCGTTCGAGCGGTCGATGAGGAAGAGATCGGCGCTCAAGGAAAATCTTCTGTGATTGTACGACGTGCCGAACTGATAAAAGTCAGTGGTCGAGATCGGCGGGCCGTCGGGTTGCTGCACGACGCCGCGTGCGTCTTGGCTACTGATGCCGCGCCCGTAGTTGAGATGAAACGTCACCGGAACATCATGCGAAGGCGTGTAAGCGACGCCGGCTTTGGGTTGCCAACGCCCGGCACGGCGCGTGCCGGAAAATTGCGGACTGACGAGATCATCGACGGAGAAGCGGAAGAAGTCGTAACGCAATCCGCCTTCGAGGTGCAGATGGCCGTCCAAGACATCGAGGCTCTGTTGTGCGTAGCCGGCGACATTCGTAACGCGCGCTCTGGCATCGGTCGTGACCTCGAATGGATCGCGCCCGCTGGTGCGGTAGAGGCCGACGTTGATTTGATTCGCGTGAAAGTTAGCTCCGGCGATGAGTAGTGCCGGGCGTCCGAAGATTTTGTAAGGCCGGAGATATTGCGCGTTGGCTCCCTCTTGCAAACGCGAGTCGTGCTGTTGAATCTCGTCGCCGTTGACGGGGTCGTTGAGAAAGAAAGTGAAGTTGGAAAAAAGATCGAAGAGCGAGCGACCGATGAAGCCGTCCAGCTTGAACACGTCGCCCGCCGCGCCTTCGTTGCGGTAGTAGGCCGCCAGCACGCCGGTCTTGATGCGCCCGCCGTTGTCCGGATCGATGAAGCCGAAGCGATCCAAACGCCCCGCCGCCACTTCGTCGAGCGGGATTTGCCCGGAAGAGAAAAAGTCATTGCGCCCGAAATTGAACTTGAGGCCGACCGCGCGTCGTTCGCTGAGGCGATATGTGTAATTGCCCGTCACGTTGTCGCGCCGGTAACGGAGCGGGCTGAGGAACGGCCCATCGGTGCGCGAGCCTTCGTAAGCCAAGAGCGCATCGGCATTGGCGAGCGCGGGGCTGTAAGCGATAAAGGCGCGGCCTGTGTCGAACGAACCGCCCTGCACGCGCAACGTCAGTTGATCGGGCAGCGATTCCTTCAAACGAATGTGGACAACGCCGAGGCCGGAAAAGTCGCCGTACTGCGCGTGGAACGGGCCGTTCAAAATGTCCACGTCTTGCACCAACTCCGGCGTCAGAGATTTCAACTGGCCGAGATAACCCTGCCCGTGTCCCTGCGTGCCTTGATTCTGCTGAAAATTATCGACCAAGATTTTCAAGCCGCCGCTGACGCCGCCGTGATCGAGGTTGAAACCGAAGCGTCGAATCTCTAGAGACTTGCCGCCGCCCTCGTGTTGCCCGGCGTTGATACCGGCGGCGAGCGTCTGCAAAAGCTGATCATCGCGCGCGAAGAGGCTGCTGCGATACACCGCATCGTCGCGCCGCTCCACGCCGGGGGCCAGAGATTCAGCCACAATCACGATGCTCTCGTGAATCGGATCGACGAGATAATTGATCTCGATGCGTAAATTTTCGGTGGCCTCGCCGGGGCTGATCGTCCTCGTCACAGTGTCGATATTCTTGCCAGTGACTTTAAGCGTGAGAGACGCGCCGCCTCCGTCCGGAACGACGAGGCGGAAACGGCCTTCAGCGTCGCTCGTCGTGGTGACTTCACCGGCGGCAGTCTCAGCCCGCACCGTCGCGCCGGGGACCAATTCGTCGCGCGAGGTGACGATCACGCCGGAGAGGACACGCGCCGTGACACTCGCTCGCCCATCGTCTTGCACGGCGATGATGATCGTTAAACTAACGATGAGGGCTAAGACTTTTTTCATGTTTCCTCCGGCGAGTACGGTAACTAAGCGGAACTTAAGTCAAGCACGTCAAGAAATCGGTGACACTCTTTTATTTTTCGTAGCACCGGCCAAGAGGACGGTGGTTGATGATTATGAGTTCAACTATTTCTTTGGTCTGCCCGATTGGCCTGCCGCCTTTCGACGCAGGCGGGTCGGAGGCGCAGCAGCGTGCGCGTGGGCGCGGCGGCTGGCGGTGTGTTCGGTGATGTGGCGCGCAGCCAGAGTGACGAAGAGCTTGCCGTGCTTCACCCCCTTCAGGCTCAACAGCCCATCGGCGAGCGTGCGGACTTCGCCCGTTCGCCCGCGCAGCACGATCACCTCCATACAATCGTCGTGATTGATGTGGACGTGCAGCACCGACACTACCAACCCGTGATGTTGGTGCTGCAACTCGGCCATCTGATCCATCAGCTCGTGCGCGTGATGGTCATACACGAGCGTCAGAGTGCCTAGCACCTCGCCTGCGACGTCTTGCCCTTCGAGCCGTGAGCGCACGAGCGCATCGCGGATCAGATCGCGCAACGACTCCGAGCGCGTCGCGTAGCCCTGCCGCGCGACCAATTGATCGAAACTCTCCAAGAGGTCGCTCTCGATGCTGACGCCGAAGCGTAAAACTTCACTCATCAGATTCGGTTGTCCCGATTGATAACACGAATTTTTATTTCGTGGCACACATTAGCACGGAATCACCCGTTTGTCTTCACTTTTTTCTCTCGCGACAAGGCCGCCCGCGCGAACGACGGCGCGTCTGTCGGGAGCGCGGGTGAGATGCTCATGTCCGGCTATAAAAGACTTGCCTGTGACTCTCATCTGCCGGACTCATGGCTGCCCCTATTATGCGCCACTTCTGAGGACGCTCTTGTCTCTTGTGAAGTCAATCGCTTTGAGCCGCGTCGAGCGATCTCCGCGCCGCGTCGGACAGAAGAACGTCGAGCGAAGAGTCGGCAGCGCGCGCCCGTTTCAGGTAGTCCGTGGCTTCGCGGCGTTTGCCCAGCGCGTTGTAGATCAGCGCGGCGTGGTAGTTGATCCGCGCGTCGCGCGTGTCCAGCCGTGTGGCTTCGTCGATGGCCCGCTTTGCTTCTTCGGGCAAGCCTTTCTTGAAGAGAACCCACGCTAGCGCATCGCACGTGTAGATGTCGGCGCGGCTGGCGCGCTCGCGTTGCGCGATGGCGAGGGCTTCGTCGAGCTTCACATCATGGTCGGCCCAGAAGCTCGCCAGTTGGCGTGAGTACGTTCCGCCAGACGCGCCGGCCTTTTCGATAAACTCGACCATCTCATACTGGCGTCGCGCCTCGTCGGGGCAACCCAGCTTGGCGTAGAGATCGCCGAGCGCGCCAGCGATATCGGGTAGAGGTACGCGCTCTTGAGCGCGCTGGTACCACTCAATCGCACCCGCCAGATCACCCGCCGCCACAGCCGCGCGCCCCTTGCCGGCGAAGGCTGCATGGTAGTTGGGGAAAATTAACAGCGCCTTCGACAAGGCGCGGTCGGCCTCTTTTGTGCGGCCCGCATTGATCAGCTCGTCGCCGAGCTGCACGTAGTACCACGCTACCCCCTCGGGATCGCGCGGATCAGCGGCCTTGATCGCGACGACCATCGCCTCGATTGCGCCTGCGGTATCGCCGTGCAAGTGTCGCAGGTAGGAGACGCGGGCATAGGCGGCGCTGTCCGGGCGGAGATCGACCATGCGTTGCGCGGATTCGATGGCCTCGTCGTACCGGCCCAGTTCGACGAGTGCGTCGGTCAGCGCGCCGTAGTTGTCGTGATCTTGCGGATTGAGGGCTTGCGCGCGACGAGCCGCCTCGAGAGCTTCGGCGAAGCGGTGATAAGTGAGCAGCAGTTTGGCGCGTAGCTTGAGCGCGTCGTAGTCGTCGGGGGCGACTCTGCCGGCCTCGTTAAGCGCGGCCTCAGCACGGGCGTTGAAACTGAAGTCGCCGGTCTCGCGCGCCTTCTGCATGTAGGCTGCGGCGAGCAGGTTGTACCCTCGCGGATTAGCGGCGGCGCGCTGGAGCATACTTTGAGCCGCCCGAATGCGCGCGTCGGCGGGCGTCTGGTCTGCGGTCAACTCGCTCGGCATTGAGCGCGCCGCCGCTGCTTCTGGTTGCCGCCGGTTTGAAACTGCGCGCACAATGAAGATGGCGGCGGCGAATAGCCCGACCGCTGCTGAGACGATGATAACTTTTCTCGCCGCTCTCATTGCTCTGTCTTACCTTTGGAAAAGTGTTGAAGAGCGGAGAGCGGTGGGTGTTCCCCTCGCGCCCTCCGCTCCGCTTTTTAAGGATAGGCTGCCGCGCGTCGCTTATGGACGCGCCACTGTGCCTATCCGATGGTGTTCGTGCGGCTTGCCGGGCGGCACGTTGCCGGATTGCGGCACTCCTAGATAGGGGAAGCGATTAAGGTAAGGTACGTCATTGTCGGACACACCGTCTGACAGCGCGTTGTTCGGAAAAACGTTGAAGGCCGGCGTCAGCGGCGTGCCGCCGACGACGGCGCGCTGCGTGATCGCCGGCACGTCGTCGAAGACGCGCCGCCCGTTCGGGTAGCCCGCCAGATCGCCGCCGAGCAGTCCCAGCCGGGACGGGCTGCCGCTTGGCGGGATGGCGACGTTGAGGCGCTGCATCTCATGCGGTTGGCCGTCTGAGAGGAAGTTGGTGAAGCCGGGGATCAACCCAGCGGGAATGCCCGTCGCGAAGATCAGCACCAAGTCGTTGCGCGGTGGCGGCGGGATGTTAATGTTATTGGCCGGATTCGCATCAGCCGCCAATACTGCCTGAATCAGTCGGGGCAGTTGTGGATCGAGGATGAACGGCGCGAGTACCGCGTCGGTCGCCGGCGTCGTCGCGTTGAAG
>Ga0136614_10000881_pt1 | contig 16586 bp, 13 predicted proteins | sample AntDrymUQ2792106_2_FD_106643 | JGI IMG/M metagenome (GOLD analysis project Ga0136614, IMG submission 106643) | Polar desert sand microbial communities from Dry Valleys, Antarctica - metaG UQ279 (21.06) | ecosystem: Environmental > Terrestrial > Soil > Desert | place: Antarctica: Dry Valley... | reverse complement strand
TTAATTGAATACTGTCGTCCGCGAATTTCTCGCCTGTTAGGAGTTGACACCAACCTGCGAGAAATTGAAAAAGCGGCGTAAATGTCAAAGAACTATCGGCTCAGAAGCCGGGAACTACAGTTGGGAAGATAGTGAAGGGCTGAATACTTTCTGTTTGTCTGGCCCGCTTGGCGACGACGCACGCAAATTGTTAGGCCCACACGCTAAGTTAATCTGGACTGTCGAAGCAGGAAATCATTTCGAGGCTATGACCGCTTACTACAAATTTATGGACTGGGGAGAGTACACAACTGAACACGACTGGGATTTTCAGCCCTACCCTGATGAGTGGGCGGAAAAGTAGTCTGATGCTTTTCAAATTCGTCAACCGCCTCACGTCTTATCGCCTAACGCATGAGCCTGATTCAATTCCCCGATCCGCGAGAGGCTTACGCAGACATCGTTGTGATCGGCGGCGCGCTGACGGCGGAGAATCTGCTGAGGGCGTACCGGCGGGGCATCTTCCCGTGGCCAATTGAAGGCTGGCCGCTGACTTGGTTCTGTCCTGAAGAGCGCGCGATCTTAGAGTTCAAAGATTTGCACGTCCCACGCAGCCTGCGGCAGATCAGAAGACGCGAGCCGTTTCATTTCACCATCGACAGGGATTTCCCGGCAGTGATTCGTCATTGCGCGCAGATTGAGCGCCGAGATGAAGCCGGCACTTGGATCACGCCGCAGATGATTCGGGCTTATGGCGAATTGCACCGGGCCGGCCACGCGCACAGCGTCGAAGTGTGGGCGGGGGACCAACTCGTGGGCGGTTTGTACGGCGTGGATGCCGGCGGCGCATTCGCGGGCGAGAGCATGTTTTACTTGCGGCCTTCCGCTTCAAAGCTCGCGCTGCTGCACCTCATCGACTATTTACAATCGCGCGGCGCGCAGTGGCTCGACGTGCAAGTAATGACGCCGCACATGGCCGCTCTCGGCGCGCAGGCGATTCCGCGCGATGAGTTCCTCGACAAACTGGCAGCGACGCAGGCGCGCGGGCTGAAGTTGTTTGAGGATGTTGCCGATGTAGAGTTTAAGAAAAAGTGTGAGCCACGAATGGACACGAATTGGCACGAATAAAGACAAGGAAAGGGAGGAGAAAAATCTTTTTCTGATTGCTTCTGATTCGTGTTTGATTCGTGTTCATTCGTGGCTCAATCTGGTTCTTGAAATCTATCTGTCGCGGTGGCGCTCTCACAGTTTCTTGACAACCTCTTCGGCGCGTCCCTATGATGCAGTGTTTATTTTGTGGGCAATCGGCGAGATTTGTTTGTCTTGTTGGCGCAAACGAAAGAGGTCACAAAGCGTTGTTCGGGGCAAGTATCGGGCGCGGCGCGCAGCGGATTATCAACGCGATGGTGCGCGGCTTGGCGCAGGGGCGCATTAACCCGAATGTGCTGACCGTCATCGGCGTCTCGATCAACGTCTTGTCGGGATTGCTCTTCGGCTTCGGTTATTTTTTCTGGGCCGGCATTGTTCTGATCGTCGCCAATTTGTTTGACATGCTCGATGGGCAAGTAGCGCGACTCTCAGGCCGCGTGACGCGCTTCGGCGGCTTCCTCGATTCGTCGCTCGACCGCCTCTCGGATATGGTGGCCTTCGTCGGCTTGATGGTCTTTTACGCGCGCGACACTGAATTTCACTCGACGCTCAACGTCTTTCTCGCCGGAGCCGGGCTGATGGGATCGGTCTTGGTCAGTTACACGAGCGCGCGGGCTGAGAGTTTGATTCCGAAGTGCGACGTTGGTTTTTTGCGCCGCCCCGAGCGGGTGGTGCTGTTAATCATCGGCGCGCTCTCGACGCATCCCGGCTCGACCAACTTTTTCGCGAACCGGATGCCCGCTGTCCTATGGGTCTTGGCCGTCGGCTCATATTGGACGTTCGCGCACCGGATGTATCACACGTGGCGCGAAGTTTGGCGCGCGGACATGGCGACGGCTAGCGCCAAAGCAGCATCTAACTCTCCGTGTATCGGTGGCAGCCTCGAAGGGCAAACAGTTGAGGCCGCCGACGCTACGGCAAACGCCGAACGGCGTAACGTGCCGAAGATCGCCGGTGAGTTTCCGGCGTCGCGCTGAATGAGGCGCGACAATGGCGCTTTTCAAGCAAGGTCTAACTAAACTTTTGAGGTCATACTCCTTGAACATCTGCCCCTGCTGCGGCGCTAAAATTACTGTGGACCTGCGCGTTGAAAGTTGTCGAGATTGTGGCGCGTTCGCCGTTGGTCCCCCGCTGGCCCAGCCCGATTTCGTGCTGCCGTCTTACGGGCGCGCGCTGGCCGTCGGCATGGGCGGCGCGGTGTTGCTCATCGCTTTGCTCGGCGGCGCTGTCGCGGCGTTGTTTGAGCGACAGCCGTTTTCGCTGGAGTTCTGGAACGTCGTCGCGGCAGCGGAGACAGCGGCTTGGCGTTTGAAGTGGTTGGCATTGCCGCTCTCGCTCGCCGCTTTGTGGGCGGGCCGGCGCGTGTGCTTGAAAGTTGCGCGCGAGCCGGCGCGTTTTGCCGGACTGCGAATGGCGCGCGCAGGCTTCGTGATGTCCACAGTCGTCGCCGTCGGCATCACCGCACTGATCGGCGTGACGGTTCCGGCGCGGCTGCACCAGCGCGAATTGGCCGCGCAGGCTGCGAAGAACGTCGTCGGTTACGAAGTCAGCCAAGTGCTGCTTGAGTATCAAACGCAGTTTGCCTCTCTGCCGGGAGCGGCTGAAGATTTAGACAAACTCCCTGATCGTGACGGTTCGGTGGCGCGAGTGGCGGCGTTAATGGAGTCCGGCAGGTATGAGCCGGAAGCCGCGATTGCGGCAATCCCCAAAGCCAACGCCAAGCCGCGCGGGCGGCGCGGTTCCGCCGTCAAGACGCAACTCATCTCGTCGCGCGACCAAATCGACAACGTGTCGCCCGAAGGACTGTCGTTCACTAACTACAAATTAGTCTTGCCCGGCGCGGACAAAAAACTTGGCACGGAGGATGACATCACCTTGAAAGATGGCATCATCATGCCGAACGCGCCACCGGCATTACGCAACACGCTGCGTCCGACCACCGCCAACAATATCGCGCCATAACTTTCCGCGCGCCGGCAAGCTATGGGCATCTTCAATCTTTTCCGTCGGCATCAGGAAGACACCGCAACTGCGCGCAAGGCTCGACTGCTCCGCACAGGCCGCATCGCCGAAGGGTCAATCTTCGATGTCGGCACTGACGAGACCGGCGCTGTCACACACATTTTTTACCACTACGAGATCGGTGGCGCTGAATACGAATCCTCGCAAGCCCTCGACGACGAACAACGCCTCCGACTGAGCGACTTTGCCCCCGGCTCCCGCATCACCCTCCGCGTCGATCCCCGCCAGCCGACTAATTCCATTGTCGTTTGAACAGTTTTCAGTTTTCAATTTTGAGTTATCAGCGATTCGCCGATGTATGATAGAACTACTCTCGTTCGCTAACCGCCTTTTATTAAAAACTGAAAACTCAAAACTGAAAACTGCTTCATGTTTCGTAAAATCCTGATCGCCAATCGCGGAGAGATCGCCGTGCGGATTATGCGCGCGTGCCGCGAGTTAGACATCGAGACAATCGCGGTCTATTCGGAGGCAGATGCGGCGGCGCTACATGTGCGTTTTGCGGACGAGGCTTTCTTGATTGGTCCCCCGCCTTCGAGCGAGAGTTACTTGCGCGGCGAAAAGATCATTGAAGTCGCGCGGCAAAGCGGCGCAACGGCGATTCATCCCGGCTATGGCTTTCTGGCCGAGAACGCGGACTTCGCGCGGACGGTGGCGGAAGCCGGGCTGACTTTGATTGGTCCCCCAGCCGCCGCAATGGAGTTGATGGGATCGAAGACGAGTGCGCGGCGAGCCGCTATCGCCGCCGGTGCGCCGGTCGTGCCGGGAACGACCGAGCCGCTCGCTTCCGCCGAAGCAGCGCGCGAGACAGCGACGCAGTTCGGCTATCCCGTGATGCTCAAGGCGGCGGCGGGCGGCGGTGGCAAGGGGATGCGTCTCGTCGCGAGCGCGGATGAGATCGACTCGGCTTTCGTCAACGCACAATCCGAAGCGCTCGCAGCCTTCGGCGATGCGTCGGTCTATCTCGAAAAAGCTATTGAACGACCGCGCCACATCGAGATTCAAATCTTCGCCGACACACACGGCAACGTCGTCCACTTGGGCGAGCGCGAATGCTCGATCCAACGACGGCATCAAAAAGTGATCGAGGAATGTCCTTCGCCGATTGAGGACGCGAATTTGCGCGAGCGAATGGGCGCGGCGGCAGTTGAGATCGCGCGGGCGGCGAATTACGTCGGCGCAGGCACGATTGAATTTCTCGTCTCTGACGTGACGCGCGAATTTTATTTCCTAGAGATGAATACTCGCTTGCAAGTCGAGCATCCCGTGACGGAGATGGTCACAGGGATCGATCTCGTCCGCGAGCAGATCACGGTCGCGGCGGGCGCGCTACTCTCTTTCACGCAAGAAGATCTTCAATGGCACGGCCACGCCGTCGAGTGCCGCGTCTATGCCGAAGACCCGGAGCAAAATTTCATGCCGTCGCCCGGTCGGATCACCAACTTGCGATTGCCCGCTGGCCCCCACGTCCGCGACGATGGCGGCGTGTATGCGGGCGCGGAAGTCTCGATCCACTACGACCCGCTGATCTCAAAGCTCGCTACGTGGGGCCGCACGCGCCGCGAAGCGATTGAACGAATGCGCCGCGCGCTCGACGAATACGCCGTCGGCGGCATCAAGACAACGCTTCCCTTCTTCCGCGAGATCATGCGCGACGCAGAGTTTTTAGCCGGCCAACTCGATACCGGCTTCATCGCACGCTTCAACGAACGCCGCGAGCCGGCGCGCAAAGCGACAGATGAAAATGAAACTGATCGAGATGAAGTTGCCCGCCGCGACATGGCAATCATCGCTGCCGCTCTCGCGCACGCACAGCAGAACCGGGCGGCTACCAGCAATGAAACAAGCCAGCCGCCAGTCAGTCAGTGGCGCATCAGCGGGCGCATCGCGCAGCAGCACACGCGCGATCTGTTTTGAAAAGCGTTGAGCAGATACATTGCAGCAAGTGGCTATCCAATTCAATTTCAAATTTGAGATGTGAGATTTCACATCTCAGTTCAAGCGAAACATGAAACTCACCGCAGAAATTGACGGCACAGAATATTCGCTGAACTTGCGGAGCGAGGGCGCGCGTGTGACAGCAGAGATTGATGGGCGGGGTTATGAGTTGGAGGCGAGAGAAACGGAGGCGGGTAGCTATCTGTTGCTCTCCGATGAAGGGCGCGTGTTCGAGTGTCGCGTCGGCGGCGCGCAATCTGCGGATGGCCCGGTGGAAGTTCAGGTCGGACAGCAGCTTTACCAAATCACGCTCTTCGATCCGAAGCGGCTACGCCATTCGGCGAGCGCGGGCGCTCAGGCGAGCGGGCGCGTCTTGGCGTCGATGCCGGGCAAAGTGGTGCGCGTGCTGGTCGAGATGGGCGCGCAAGTCGCAGCGGGCGATGCGCTGCTCGTCGTCGAAGCGATGAAGATGCAAAACGAGTTGAAGGCCCCAAAGAGCGGGACCGTCATCGAACTTCACGCGATAGCAGGTCAAACTGTCAACGCGGGCGACATTTTGATAGTAGTAGAATAGAAGGGAGAGGGTAGAGGATAGAGGTCAGTGAAAGATAGACTGCTACGGGTTTTTTACTACCCTCTACCCTCTATCCTCTACCCTCTCCTCTCTTTTTTATGAGCAATCATTCAATTCAAGAGCGTGTCGCGCCGGAAGAGTTACGCGTGTTGCTGTGGGACATCGATGGGACGTTGGTGCGTTCGGCGCGTTCGGGCGCGTTCAAGGATTACACTGTGCCGGTGTTGGAGAGCGTCTTTGGGACGGCGGGGCGGCTGCATGAGATGACCGTCTCCGGCATGACCGACTTGCAGATCGTCGCCGAGGCTCTGCGCGACGAAGGCTTCACGCATGAACAGATTCGCGCCCGCTTAGACGAACTGCAAACGTGCTATATGACCGAGATGGAGCGCGTCACGGCGAACGTCCATGAGCCGCTCTTTCATGCTCTGCCCGGCGCGCGCGAGACGCTTGAAGCCGTCGCCGCGCATCCGCGTTATCTCTCGGCCTTGCTGACCGGCAACATCGAGCCGGCGGCTCATTTGAAATTGCGGCTCGTTAGTCTCTCGCATTTCTTCCAACTACCCGGAGCCTTCGGCAATGATTCACACGACCGCCGCGAGCTGCCCGCGCTCGCTGCCGCGCGCATCAACCGGCATCTCGATTTCAATCTGCGTCCCACGCAATTCATCGTCATCGGCGACACGCCCAACGACATCGCCTGCGCCCGACACTTCGGCGCGCGCGCCATCGCCGTCGCCACCGGGCGCATGAATCCTGCCGCCGCTCTCCTCACGCACAACCCCGACGCACTGCTGCCTGATCTCTCAAACACTGAGAGAGTGCTGCGGACGCTGGCTGAAATGTGAGAGCTGTCCGTTGTCAGTGGTCAGTTGTCCGTTGCCTGTGGTCGATAATTTGAATGCCAAAGATCAAAGTTCAAGATCGAGCAGCACATAACAACGCACAACGGACTACTGACCACTGACAATTATTCAGACCATCGCGCGCCGCTCCTTGTCAAAACTGATGACTACTTTGTGAGTCACAATTTCAGAAGATGAGGAGAAGAAATGATGAACGTGAATTGGAAAAGATTGTCAGCCCCGGCCATCATGCTGGCCGCGCTGATTTTGCCGGCGGCGGCTGTCGCACAGTCGGGGCATCAAGGCCGTTGTAAGCCGAGATCGATTAACTCGCGCCAAGACCGGCAGCAGACGCGCATCCGTCAGGGCGTCCGCAGCGGCGAGTTAACGCGGCGCGAAACCAGCAAGCTCGCAGCGCAGCAGGCAGTGATCGCAACGAATGAAGCCTTCGCGCGGCGTTCGGGTGGCGAGTTCACTGCGAAAGAGCGCGCACGTATTCAGCGCCAGCAGAACAAAGCCAGCCAGAACATCTACGAACAGAAGCACGACGAGCAAGACCGTAACTGAGTTGTTGTCTGCATCAAGATCAAAAGGTGAGGCGTCCACTCTCCCCTGCGCCTCATCGTCCTGCCTCGCAGCTTCATCATTCCGCGTCGAGAGTCATCCTCCACTCAAATCCGCGATTGACCACACGATTAAGCAACCCCGCCTTCCGTGAAGTTATGATTGACGCGGCTCGCCGGTTTGGTGTAGAAGCGCGTCAACAGTTTTTCACCCACGTAGCCTCGCCAACTTCGTGTGCGGCAGCTTAACTTTTCTGGAGGTTGATATGACACCTGACATGAAAGCGCAATCGATCAATGAAGAAAGGATGAATAACTTTCTCGGCAAAGTCGTCGGCGACTTCGGCGCGGCTCTGAGCGCGACGCTGGTTTACATCGGGCAGAAGCTGGGCCTCTATCGCGCGCTGGCCGAACGAGGGCCGCTGACGCCCGCTGAGTTAGCAAAGGAGACCAACACCACCGAACGCTACGTGCGCGAATGGCTCGTCAATCAAGCGGCGAGCGGTTACGTCGAGTATGACAAAGAAAGCGGGCGCTTCAGCCTGTCGCCGGAGCAGCGCGTCGCGTTGACCGATGAGAACAGTCCGTTTTACGTGGGCGGCGGGTTCTACGTCGTTAAGGCGATGTCGCGCGCCGAGCCGCGTATCACCGAAGCCTTCCGCGAAGGCGGCGGGATGCTCTGGGGCGAGCATGATCCCGATCTCTTCATCGGCGTGGAGCGGTTCTTCCGGCCCGGCTATGCGATGCACTTGGTCAACAGTTGGATTCCGGCACTCACCGGCGTTGAAGACAAACTGAAGGCAGGCGGCAAAGTGGCTGATGTCGGCTGCGGTCACGGGGCTTCGACAATCATCATGGCGCAGGCTTATCCGAACTCGCGCTTCTACGGCTTCGACAATCACGCGCCGTCAATCGAACACGCGCGCCGCGCGGCAGAAGAGGCGGGCGTCGGTGAGCGCGCCATCTTTGAAGTCTCGGATGCGAACAGTTACGAAGACCGTGATTATGACATGATCGCTTTCTTCGACTGCCTGCACGACATGGGCGATCCCGTCGGCGCGATGAAGCACGCCTGCGACTCGCTGGCGGACGAAGGCAGCGCGCTGATCGTCGAACCGATGGCCGGCAACAGCATCGAAGAGAATTTTAACCCGATTGGCCGGACGTTCTCCGCCGCTTCGACGCTCTGCTGCACGGCCAATTCGTTGGCCCTCGGCGGCCCGGCTCTCGGCGCGGTCGCCACCGAAGACGCGCTCCGCGACACGGTGACGGCGGACGGCTTTACACAATTCCGCCGCGCCACCGAAACGCCCTTCAATCGCATCTACGAAGCGCGACGTTAATGAAGGGATGAGGGCGGAGGGATGAGGGATGAATACGAAGCAGTCTTTTTTCATCCCTCATCCCTCATCCCTTCCTTCATCCTTCATCCTTGCTATAATCTCTCCCTGCCTGTGAGATGAAAGCCTTAGTCATAGACGATGAAAATTTGGTGCGCGATAACGTAGCCGAGACGTTGCGCGCTGAAGGCTGGACGGTGAGCGAAGCCGAATCGGCGGAGCGCGCCTTCGAGTTGCTGCGTGATGGCGAGTGGTCGCTGGTTTTTTGCGACGTGCTGCTCGGCGGGCCGGGCAATCCAGACGGCTTTGCAGTGCTGCGCCGCTTCACGGAAGAGCAGCCCGCCGCGCAGATCGTTTTGATGACCGGACACGGCTCGGCGGTCGGCGCGCTCGATGCGGTGTCGTGGGGAGCTTACGATTACCTGATGAAGCCGTTCGACATCGCGGACGTGCGCGCCATCTCGCAGACCGTCCGGCGCAACCTCGAAAAACGACCTCAGCCCGGCGCGACGGGCGAGTTGGCTTCCGTTCCGGCTTACACTTCAGACATCGATCTCGTCGGCCACAGCGCGGCGTTTGTCGAGATCATGAAACTCGTCGGGCGCGTGGCGACGACGAATCTGCCGGTGCTGATCACGGGCGAGAGCGGCACGGGCAAGGAAGTCGTCGCGCGCGCGATTCATCGCCGCAGCCTGCGCGCCGCCGGCCCGTTCGTCGCCGTCAACTGCGGCGCGATCCCTGCGGAACTGATCGAGTCGGAACTCTTCGGACACGTGCGTGGCTCGTTCACCGGCGCAACTGTGGATCGGCGCGGGCTGTGGCAGGAAGCCGACGGCGGCACGATCTTCCTCGACGAGATCACCGAGACGACGCCCGCCTTTCAAGTGAAACTCTTGCGCGCGTTGCAGGAAGGCGAGATACGGCGCGTCGGCTCGAACCAAAACTTGCGCGTGGACGCGCGCGTGATCGCGGCGACGAACCGCGATGTGGAGAGCGAGACGCAGGAAGGCCGCTTCCGCCAAGACTTGCTCTATCGCCTGAACGCCGTCACGCTGCACCTGCCGCCCTTGCGTGAACGGCGCGAAGACATTCGCCCGCTCGTCGCGCGCTTCACCGAGCGCGTGCTGCGGCCCGGCGCGCTGCCCGTCAATTTCTCGCGCGAAGCGATCAACCTGTTGGAGAGTTATCACTGGCCGGGCAACATCCGCGAATTGGAGAACGCCGTCGCCCGCGCCGTCGCGCTCTGCGATTCAATCGTTCGCCCACAAGACCTCCCGGAGCGCGTCCGCCACTCAGTCGATCAATCCCGCCTCGACACTGAAACTGACTTTCAGTCCACGCCCGCCGCCGAAGAAATGCTCTCTCTTTCCGAGATCGAGCGCCGCCACATCGTCCGCGTGCTGTCACGCACCGGCGGCAACAAACAAGCCGCCGCCCGCATCCTCGGCATCGACCGCACGACGCTCCAACGGATGCTCAAACGTTATCAGTTAGAAATTGATGAGACGGAAGGAACAGGACACTGATGCAGGAACGCGCACATCGTTCGCAACACTCATTCACACCATTTCAGATTCAACGAGCGACATTTCTTACACATCTGTACTCCTTGCCCTGCAACCGGAGTGCGACAACGATGGCATGTACCATCTGCATTCGCAAGATGCAAGACAATGAACTTTGCATCAATGAGCGGTATCTGCTTGCGCTTCAAAATCATCATACCCTGCAACCTTCGGTTTTGACGCACAAGTATGCACAATTCTTCGCGGACATCATTCAACGCTTCGTCCGACAAATGAACTTCAGGGATGCATCTAGGGCAAGACAGAATTTGCATGATTTAGAGCTTCATCAACGTAATTCATACGAAGCAACACAACTGATGATTAAGCGGCGACGATCTTTTCCGGGCGTGTCGGCTTCTGTTCGCGGCGTTGAGAGACTTGTTGCGCGATCTCTAGAATTTGTTCGACGGTGAAAGGCTTCGTCACCACCCAATCGATGCCGGCGGCGCTTTGCTCTTGCGAGCCGACGGCTTCGCCCCAGCCGGTGACGACGGCCAGCGGCATTTGTGGATACTGCTTTCGCACGGCGCGCGCCAGTTCCCAGCCGTTCATGCCGGGCAGCCCCAAGTCGGTGAAGACGGCGTCGAACCTCGTTTTATCGAGGAGCGTTAAAGCGTTGTTGCTGGCTTCGGCGACCGCGACTTCGTAGCCGCCAGCGACCAGAATATCGCGCAGCAGATCGCGCACCGGCTCTTCGTCTTCGACTAAGAGAATGCGGGTCTGGCTGGACTGAGTTGGGGCTGCTGCCACCATGCTCAGTTCGACCGTCGGCTGGCTTATCAACGCGCCGCTCGCGATGGGCAGATTGATCCGCATGTTGGTCCCACGCCCTAATTCGGACTCGACCGCGAACGTCCCTTCGTGCCGCCGGATGATGCCGTAGCTGACGGCCAAGCCTAAGCCCATGCCGGTCTTGCCCTTCGTGGTGAAGAACGGATCGAAGATGCGCGAGCGCACTTCGTCGCTCATCCCCATGCCGGTGTCGCCGACCGTGATCACGACCGTCTCTTCATCCTGCTCTGCCGAGAGCGTCAGCGTCCCGCCGTCGGGCATCGCGTCCACGGCGTTGAAGACCATGTTGACCAGCACTTCGCGCAACTCCGACTCATCGCCCATCACGAAGGCTTTCGTGCGGAGTTGCAGTTCGAGATTGATGTGGACGTTGGCGGCTTCGGCGCGGTTCTTCCAACGCGGGCGCGTGATCTCGCTGACATCCAAGAGCAGTTGATCGACCGTGACGGGATGGAAGTCGTGATCGCGGCGTTGGCGGGCAAAGTCTTGAATGCGTTTGATAGTCTTCGCGCCGTCCTTTGCGGTCTTGATGATCAGCTCCAAGCCTTTCTGAATCTTCTCCGCGTCTTTGGTCCCCTGCAAGAGTTGGGCGCGACCGAGGATGCCGGCGAGCGTGTTGTTGAAATCGTGCGCGACGCCGGAGGCCAACTCGCCAAGGGCCGACATTTTTTCGACTTGCGTGTACTGCTCGCTGATCCGCTCGCGCTCGGCGATGTAGAGGCTCAACTCCTCGACGTGACGCTGCGCTTGTTCAGCCTGTGACTGCGCGGCCTCAGCTTTGGCCGCCGCCGCCATCACTTCGATGTTCTTCAGATAGGTGCGATAGGTCAGATAAATGATCGCGATAATCGGCGTGGTGGCGAGGACGGCGTAGAAACCGATCAGGCCGATCAGCTTGCTGGTGATGGCGGCAGCCGACGCGCCAGCGACGTAAGTGATTGAGGTGTAGATGCAGTATTTGAACCAGACTTGCCGGACGCGCTCGCCGGTCTTCCACGCCTGCGCGATGGCGGCCAGCATCGAATTACAAAAATATTGCACAATTGCCATCACGCAGACGGCCAACATGAAGTTGGCGGTGAACGGCCCTTGATGCAGCGCCGTAATCGAGCCGAAGCAGAAACGCAAGACCCAGACGGTCAGGAAAGTTGAGAAGGCGGTCGAAGCGGCGTTGTAACCGAGCGTGCGTGGCTTACGGCTGACGAGCCACGACGAGCAGAAGCCGTCCGCCGCCGCCAGCAGAATCGCCGCCTCGCCGTCGTAGAGCAGCATGGTGAGGAAGATAAACGTCTCGGAGATCGTGATGCGCCCGTTGACGCCGGGGACGCGCACCGAGATGCGTGAAGTGATCGCCACCGTCGCCGTCGCCAGCAGCAGAAACAGCGCATCGAGTTGCGCGAGCGGCAAATTGATCGCCGCGTACAGACACACCACCGCGCCGCTCCCGATGATCAGTAGCATGAACGGTTTGGCTAAACGTTGCCGGTTCATAAAAGCAGTGACGAGTGACGAGAAGAATTGATGAATGCGGAGTGCAGAGTGCAGAATCATTCATCGCTCTGCACTCTGCGCTTCTTCTCGTCACTGTCTTTTTGTAATGGCCGGTCAGATTGTAACCGGCGCGGAAGCAGTCTTGGATTGCTCATCCTGCTCGCTGAGGAGCAGGGCAAAATCCAGCGCCGGGCTAGACTTTGCCCTAAATAAGCCGGGTAACGCAAGCTATTTCAACCGGCGTGGCGTGTCTCAAAGGGTGTTTAGGAATGCAGATGCAACCTATAGACTTTAAGAAAAACAATTTGACAGGATGCATAGGATTGACGGGATGAAGGGGAGAGCCACCACTGAAACTCGCTCATTGTGCTGTGCTTGATCTGGTTCATCTTGTCAATCCTGTCTCTTGCTTTATTCTTGAATGCTATAGCTCCGTGAGGAGCGGAATGTCTGTAGCCCGGCGTGGTCACATGATCTCTAGCTCCGTAGGAGCGAAATGTCCGACTGCTGTAATTACAAACTTTTCGCTCCTACGGAGTTGATGTCTAAATACGGCTGTCAGTAATCCACGTTGTCGAGGCCATCGTCGGCGGCGAATGGCATGGCGGCGGTCTGATCGCCGTTGGTGGCGGCAGACTGCGCTTGCGTGACGGCGTCGCCGGCCAGCGTGCTATCGCCGAAGACGATGCCGTCGCCGAAAACAATCCCGTCGCCAAACACGATGCCGTCGCCAAACACGATGCCGTCACCGAACAGCGAGTCGAGAGGAAGAAAGGGCGTGCCGTCGGCCAGCGTCCCGCCGTTGCTGGTCAGCGCGTGATCGCCGAAGACGATCCCATCCGAGAAGATGGTGGAGTCACCGAAGACGATGCCATCGCCGAAAACAATCCCGTCACCAAAGACGATCCCATCGCCAAAGACGATCCCATCACCGAAGACGATCCCGGCGGCGTAAATCTTTTGGTATTTGGTGATGAGGCTCTCGCCGGTAGCGAAGGTGCGGCCCATGATAAGGCCCTGCGACCAAGCGAAGCTGTGGCCGGCGATGGTGGTCTGCGGGGCGGGCGGCGTATTTGTCTTCAAGAGCGGAGCGCCGACGGCGGTTGTGGCCGACAAGCCCGGGCGCACGTCTTCTGCCAACCGCATCGCGCCTTCAAGATTGAGCTGGCCGACGCCTTGCTCCAGCATGTTGAAATTAGCGAGCGGCTGCGCCGTGTACATCAAGAGCATCTTGACCATGTTCGGCGACAGACGCGGGCGCGCTTGCAGCAAGAGGGCCGCCGCGCCCGCCACGACCGGCGTCGCCATCGACGTGCCGTTCATGTACATCATCTTGCGATTCGGCACCGGGCTCACGCCGGCATCAAGCGCGGGATTCTGCGTGACGAGATAATTGTCGAGCGCTTCGGCGTAGATCAGTTTGTTGCCGGGCGCGACGAGATCAGGCTTGATCAGACTGTCGTAACGACGAACGCCATCGGCGTCAACCCAAGAACTACGCGTCGGGCCGCGCGAGCTGTAGGTCGCCACGCCGTCGTCCCCGCGCGCGTCCGTGCCGAAGGTGTTCGACGCGCCGACCGTGATCGCATAAGGACTGTTGCCCGGCGAGTGAATCATTCCATAAATTTTCTGTCCGTCGGCATTCTTGCCATTGTTGCCGGCGGCGGCGACGACGACGACGCCCGCCTCGGTCAACCGCCGGACGGCCTGACATATCGGATCGTCGCGGTAAGAATCAATTGCCGGAGCGCCCAAGCTCAAGTTGACCACGCGAATGTTATAGGTCGCGCGATTCGCCAACGCCCAATCGAGCGCGGCTAGCAGGCCCGAAGTTCTGCCGCGCCCGTGCGAGTCTAAGACGCGCAAGTTGATCAGATTCGCATTCGGCGCGATGCCGACGTACTCTGCGTTGGCGATGCGACCGTTGCCGGCGGCGGTCGAGGCGACGTGCGTGCCGTGACCGTAAGGATCGTCGGTGCGCCCTTCGCCCGTGAAGTCGCGCGCGGCGACGACGCGCACGTTGTTGTTGCGGTTGAGGAATGATCTGTGATCGGTGTCGATGCCGGAATCGACGATGGCGATCCCGATGCCGCTGCCGTCGAGCCGGCCCGCGTTCGCGCCGCCGGAGTCTTGCACGGCGTCCGCCCCAGTCGTGTGTGAGACGTGACCGGCGGGAATGGTCTCGCGGTCAAGCGAGAGAAAACGCACCTCGCGCCGTGCCGCCAGCGCCTCGACGATGTGGGCCGGCAATTCAAGCGCGCGCGCATTGAGACGTGCGAAGCGGCGCGTGATGCGCGCGTCGTAAGCAGAGAGCAGCGAGTCGGCGACTGCGCCCGCACTCTCGTCTAGTTGCAGGATGACGTGCACGCGTTCATTGCCGGCGGCGCGATTGCTGCCGCCGCTACGCGCCAGCGACATTAAATCTGTGGAGACTTTGCGACCGGCGGAACGGGAATGGTGGCCGCCATCTGCCATCTCTTGCGACGCGGGTACGGGGTAAGTCTGTGCGCGTGCGCTATTGAGCAACAAGCTGTTGGAGCAGAGGCAGAGGAGGACGAAGAGAGCGAAGGGCTTGGCAGCCCATGTTGGTTGTGACTTTTTCACCTGTCTTCTCCTTCGAATGACGCCGAATCGGATGCGCCGACGGCCCCTTCCCGGATCGCCCGTCGCAAAACGCCAACGCTTTGCCGCTTCAGTGATCCGGGTTGGCAGCTTCCTTCCCAGAGTCATCGCAATCCGATTCGCGAGGTAGGAACAATCGGCGGTGATTGGGGGAACGCTCCAAGTAACTCGCCGAACATCAACACAAGAGGGGGCGATTATCTCGGCGCGGCTAGAGCGTCACCAGCGACAATTGTCACTGGTCCCTTCGACGCTGCCGCGCACGTCAGCCGGCCCGCTACGGAGGCCGGCAATAGTGTTTCGTCAATCGACGATGATGATGCCCCAGCAGAGTGCGAGCATTAAGACCGCGAGTTGCCGTTGCTGGCGTGAACGAGAAATTTGATAGTTATTCATCTGACATCTCCTTATCTTCTACCCAAGAAACTTGAGAACAATTTCCACTTGAGGACTGAGGGCAAGCCAGCGGTTTGGCCTCTACCAATTCGCCACTTGGCTTAAGGGCAATGACATTAAGGGCCTGCGTAAACGGACGGACGTTTCCAGCACTGACGCGCCCACCGGCGCAGACAGTACTGGCTGCTCTCCTTAACTTAATGCCTGTGGGCTTCAGGGCCGTTAGGCACGCTCTCGAATAGGATTATTGAACGGCAAGCCCCGTACCGCAGAAGCCCTTTCATTTTGCGGCTGAAAATCATCGAGCTGCACCGATTTCGCGATGAGCTTGATGCACAATGCAGCAGGCGTCTGTGCGTTGCGAGGCAGAATACATCATCACGCCGCCAGGTGCGACAACTTCCGAGACCCACCTACTTAATGATCCGCCGATCACACTGCCCCTCTCCGCGCCCGGTGGAATCGACTGGCGCGCGGAAATATTTGGGTTTAAGCGAAGCAGCGACGCCGGTTCCGAGAAGAAATGGCAGAGTAGTAGCGAGCAGCCGTCCTCGCCGTCGGCACGCGGCACAACGATTGCCAAAAGAGTGACGCGCAAGACCCTTTCTCCGTGATTGAGTTGTTGGCAGGGCTGCTGTGGAAGAAGGCCGTCTTTCCTCGCCGCGCGTTCGCTGCTTGTCGTCCCCCATTCTTCAACATCTGAGAGACCGAATTAGAGTGTGCTATGCCTGAGACAACACACGGCAGGCCGCGCCTGCTAATCGCCGATGACGACATCGAGATCAGAAATGTATTTCGACAATTTTTATGCGCTCGTTACGAATGCTGGGCAGTCGGCTCGGCGGAAAAGGCGTTGGCGCTCCTGTCGGCAGCCGCGTTCGACTTGGTCCTCTGCGACATCACGCTGCGCGGGATGAGCGGGCTAGAGTTGATCGCGCGCGCGCGGGCCTCATCGCCCGACACGGTAATCATCCTGATCAGCGGTGAACAGACGATCACTCACGCCATCGACGCGATGCGCGCCGGCGCATTCGACTACCTCACAAAACCCTTCAATCTACAGCACGTCGAAATCGCCGTCAGGCGCGGCCTAGAACACCGCGCGCTGCTGGTGGACAAACGCTGCCACGAAAATCATCTCACGGCGCTGGCCGTCCAACGAGCGGGGGAAATTGATCGCACGTTCAAGTCACTGGAAGAGGCGTACTGGATGACCTTGAAAGCGCTGGCCGCCGCGCTCGAAGCCCGCGACCGCGAAACCCACGGCCACTCCGAGCGCGTCGTCACCTTCAGTCTGCGCTTGGGCC
>Ga0136614_10000879_pt1 | contig 16615 bp, 14 predicted proteins | sample AntDrymUQ2792106_2_FD_106643 | JGI IMG/M metagenome (GOLD analysis project Ga0136614, IMG submission 106643) | Polar desert sand microbial communities from Dry Valleys, Antarctica - metaG UQ279 (21.06) | ecosystem: Environmental > Terrestrial > Soil > Desert | place: Antarctica: Dry Valley... | reverse complement strand
TCGTGAGGATCGCGAAGCGGAGATCGAGGACCAGATCAAATATCTCGATCTGCTCTACCGCGAGATTTTTGGACGCGTCGACCGGGACGCCGTTCGGCTCTGGGTGCTCGGCTTCTCCCAGGGGGTCGCGACTGCGATACGGTGGCTGACACGCAGCAACGTGGCGGCCGATCGGGTGGTGCTGTGGGCGGGCATCATCCCGCCCGAGCTCGACGCAGGTGCAGCGCGCGCGTTGACGGCGCGCGGACCGCTGACCATGGTCGTCGGCGCCTCCGACGAATTCGCCACGCCAGAGGTGGTCGCGGCACAGGAAGCCCGGCTGAGCGAGCTTGGCGTGCCGTACAACAGGATCGGGTTCGATGGCGGGCACGACATCGCCGAATCTGCCCTGCTGGAGCTCGTCGCCACCGATGACTAGCGGCGGGACCGTCGCAACGCGACGGCCCCTGGCCCTCGATTGGAACGCCGGCGTCACGGCTCTCCTGATGGTGGCGCTCATTGCTCCCGTCGTGGTTGTCCCCGGCATTTTTTTCCCGTATGTGGTTCCGCGCAATATTCTCTTCCGGGTAGCGGTCGAGATCGCCGCGGCCGTTTGTCTGATCGAAATCCTGTTTCGACGCAAACGGCTCGAGCTGCGTCGCGAGTACGTGCTTCTCGCGCTGGGATTGTTTGTACTCGTGATCACTGTCTCCGCGCTTTTTTCCCCCGCCCGGACGCACAGTCTCTTTGGAGATTTCGAGCGGATGGGCGGGGTCTGGGCGTGGCTTCATCTCGCGGTGTTCGCGCTCGTTCTCCGGACGGTAGATGAGGGGCAGCTCGCGTGGCTGCTGCGCGCAGCGCTGGCGGTGTGCGTCGGAGCCAGCGTGCACGCGATTATCGGGCGGGTGTCGGGCGCCGGCAGCCTGACCATCGCGGGAAACGCCGGCCTGTTCGCGGGCTATGCGCTGGTGGGGATCGGGGTTGCGCTGTACCTGGCCATCGAGCGCGCGAAATATCGACCCGTCTACCTGATCGCCGCGGCCATTGAAGTTGCCGCTCTGCTCGTCACCGAGAACAGGAGCAGCGTTCTGGGATTGCTTGTCGGTGCGTCTGCCGGCGCAGTTCTGCTCGCGACTGGCGCACCCCGCGCGAAGCGACCGTGGACTCCGGTATGGCTGGCTTTGGGCGCGGCGGGACTGAGCGTAGCGGTGGTTGCGGTCGTCAGAGTATCAGGCAGCGGGCAGTTGTCGAAAGCTGTTCCAGGCGCTCTGCGCCGCATCGCGGCGACCGACTTCGCGGGGATCGACGCCTTGCGCGCGATCCAGTGGGATGCCGCGCTGGCCGGCTTTCGGGATCGGCCACTGCTGGGATTCGGCCCTGAAAACTATCAGCTGGTTTGGAGCGCGCACTTCGATCCCCGCAGCCAGCAGCTCGGCGCCGAGGTCTTCGACCGGGCTCATAACCAGTACCTCGAGGTGCTGGCGACGACAGGGATAGCCGGAGCTCTCGCGTTCCTCGCGATCTGGGCGGCGATCGCATACTCCCTGCGCCGTGCTTTCGTCGCGCGCAGGCTGAATGCCGGCGAACTGGCGGTTCTCGGCGGTGCAAACACCGCCTACGCTGCGTATCTCATTTTCTGGTTCGTCGATATGAACGCGGCCATTCTCTGGATTCTGCTGGCTGCGCTGATAGCCAGGCGCAGCAATCCTGCGCCTATCCTGCGCTCGAGTGAACGCCCGCCTCCCCGCAGCGTCGCAGCGGGTGCGGCGGTCATTACAGTCGCGACCCTCGCGTTCGTACTCCACCGTCACGCGTACGTCCCCATACGCGTAAGTATCGCCCTCGCGACTCTCGACTCTCGCGAGGCCGACGAGGAGGAGGCGTCGGTCGCGGTGCGGACTATCTCAACGTCAACCGCTACGCAGACGAGTCATTTTGGCCCCGTCCTTTCGGGATTCGTCGCCGCAGCGGTGGGTGCAGGAACGCTCGACGCGACGCGCAGAGAGAGACGGCCCAGCCTGCTGGATGCCGCCTTTGAGACGGGCATCTCTGCGTTCGAGGCGGAGCTGCGCCGGGATCCGCTCAACGACAGACTTCATACGAGTGCGGCCGAGCTGCTGATCGATGCCGCCGAAGTCTATGGGTCCCCGGCATATCTCGAGCGGGCGATCGAGCTGCTTGAGAGGGCAGTCGAGCTGAGCCCGCGACGATCCCGCCAGCGGCGCATTCTCGCCCAGGCGTACACCGAGTATTCGCTCCTGGCGGAGCAGGCAGGGCGCTGAGGGCGCCGGCCTTACGCCGTGCGGGCGGGCTGCGGCCGCATACCGGCGCGATGAATCCTGAGCGCCGCGATCCGCCGGCCATCCATCGCGACGACCTCCAGCTCTCCGCCTGAAATGGGCACCCTGTCCCCCATCCGCGGCAATCTTCCCAGCTTGGCGAACGCGAAGCCGCCGAGGGTTGTCCATTCGCCCTCCGGGATCTGGAGGCGGTAGTCAGACCTTACGTCGATCAGTGACAGCGATCCGGCGAGCTCCAGCACTCCGTCGGTCACCACGGACTCGCGCGCGGCTGCGTCATATTCATCCGCGATGTCGCCGATGACCTCTTCGACCAGATCCTCCATCGTCACGATGCCGGCCGTGCCGCCGTACTCATCGAGCACGATGGCCATGTGCGCCCGGGTCTTCCGCAGGTCGTCGAGCACGCGTTCCGCCGGGCGGCTGTCGGGGACATAGAGTGGGTCGCGCACCAGGTCGGCGAGGTTGAAGGGAGTCTGGCCGGTGTGAAGCCACAGATCCTTCGCCAGAAAAATCCCGACCACGTCGTCCAGAAACTCGCGGTAAACCGGATAGCGCGAGTAGCGCTCGCGCCGGATCACCTCCCACACTTCCTGCTCGGTCGACTCGATGTCCAGCGCGACCAGCTCGGTGCGCGGGCGCATTACGTCGCGCGCCTTCTTCTCGTGAAAATCGAGAACCCCGGCGAGCATCGCGCGGTCCGATTCATCGAGAGTCCCGCGGGCGTGGGCCTGGATGACCAGAAGCCTGATTTCGTCGGGGGTGGTTCCTTCCGGCGTCGCAGCCGGATTGATGCCGAAGAGCCGGAGCAGGGAATTGGCCGCCCCGTTGAATATCCAGATGAAAGGACCCATGAAACGCGAGAAGAACAGCAGTGGCGCCGCCACGGCTCTCGCCGTGGTTTCCGGAGTGGTGAGCGCGATCGTCTTGGGCGCCAGCTCTCCCAGCACGATGTGCAGGAAGGTTATCAGAAAGAAAGCGATCGGAATGGCGGCCGCGTGAAGAGTTGCGGGCGCCGGCTCAAAACCGACCCCTCTCAGCAGCGTGTCGATCAGATGGGCGAGAGCGGGCTCGCCGATCCATCCGAGGGCGAGAGAAGCGATGGTAATGCCCAGCTGCGTCGCCGCGATGTAACGGTCCAGGTGCTCGAGGGCAGTCTGAACGGTCCGAGCGCCCCGCAGGCCCTGGGCGGCCATTTCGTCGATCTTGCTGCGCCGCGCAGCAACGAAGGAGAACTCCGCCGCGACGAAGAAGCCGTTGAGCGCCACGAGGCCGAAGACGGCGACGAGGCCGGCGGAAGCAGCGCCCAGGGACGGAGGGTCGACGGACGGAGCGACAATGTACCCGAGCAGCATGAGCCTGTAATCTATATAGTAGTAGACACTTAGGCTCCCGCCCCAGCCTGTACTCGACGCCAGTCCCGTTCCGACTTGACCCAGCTGCGTTCTACAGTTCCGGTCTCACCCAGCGCTCCGGCGCCGGCCGTCGGCCCCCCGCTCCCGGCTTCGATCGGGGGCTCAAACCGGGTCCTGCGGGTTCTTTATCTGGGCCGGTTCTCCGTAGCGACGGCGATCTTCGTCGCCGCTATCGTCGTGTGGCGCGCCGCCGACTCCACCGCAACGCTGATAGCGACGCTCGCTTTCGTGTTCACCCTTCTCTTTACCGGCGCGTCGCTGTTCCGCAGCGAGCGGGGCGAAAGCCCGCCAGACAATACTTTTTTCTACGTACAGACGTTGTTCGACCTGCTTCTGGTTACCGTCGTGGTTTACCTCACCCAGAGCGGAACACCATCGCAGCTCGCGCCGCTCTACATCCTCGTCATCGCCGTCAGCGCCCTGCTCATCCCTCCGTCGGGCGTGCTGCTCGTTGCCGCGCTCGGCAACGTTCTCTACTTCGCGGTCACCATTCTCGGGAATCTCGCGGTCTTCGACCTGTCGATTCTCGTGCAGCTGACGATCTTCGGCGCCGTCGCGCTGGGGTGCGGCTACATCGGGGCGCGGCTGCGCTCGGCCAATGCCGGACGCGAGGAGATGGCGGCGGAGCTTGCCGCCTTCAGGCTGCGGGAGGCCGATATGGAGCGGCTGCATACGAGGGCGGAAAGACTCGAAGCCGTGGCCGAGCTCAGCGCGTCTCTCGCCCACGAGATCAAGAATCCCCTCGCGTCCATACGCAGCGCCGCCGAGCTTCTGGCGCGGGTTCCTGCCGCTGACGACGATACGAGGACGCTTACCCAGCTGGTCCAGCGGGAATCCGACCGCCTGTCCCGGCTGCTTTCGGAGTTTCTCGATTTCGCCCGCACCGAAGTAACCCAGGTTCAGAGCGTCGATCTGATCGAGATCGCCCGCCATGCCGCCGCGCTCGTCACGGCGCACCCCGACAAGCCCCGTAACGTCACCATTCGGGAGCTGTTTCCTTCGACTCCGCTGGTCGTCGTTGGCGATGATGATTTGCTCCATCGCGCCATCTTCAACCTGCTGCTGAACGCGGTGCAGGCATCGCCTCCCGGCGGTGAGGTCCGGGTCGAAGCAGCGGAGCTGTTGCCGCACCAGCTTCCGCCGAAGGCGTCGCGTTTTACGAGGGGCGCGATCATGGTGCAGGTCAGCGACGAGGGACCCGGTCTCGACCACTCCATCAGAGAGAGGCTATTCGAGCCGTTTGTAACCACCAAGGCTGGTGGGACTGGCCTCGGACTTTCGATCGCGCACCGCGCCGTCGAGGCGCACCATGGTTTCATCATCGTCGATCGGGCCGAGAACGGAACCAAGGGGACCAGGTTCACCGTGATCCTGCCCAAGCTCGGCTCCGGCAAAAAGACGGGAACCCCCTGGACGAGCGTCGAGAGCATCCGATGACAGCCGCCGCGTCCGCTCCGACGGTGCTCGTCATAGATGACGAGGTGGGAATACTCGACACCATTCGCATCCTGCTCAAGAACGAGGGGTTCGTTCCCCACACCGCGCTCGGCGGCAAGAAGGGTCTCGAGCAGATCGCGGCGCTCAAGCCGGACCTGATCATCACTGACGTCCGAATGCCGGACGTCACGGGTCTCGACATCCTCGCGTCGGTTCGAGCGCACGATCCGGAGGCGGTCGTGATTCTAATGACTGCACAGGCGAGCCTGCAGTCCGCCATCGGCGCGGTGAACAACGGCGCCTTCTATTACATCCAGAAGCCGTTCAGGAACGACGAGCTGGTGACGATCGTGCGGCGCGCAGCCGAGCACCGCACCCAGCGCCGTGAACCGCGCGCGGCAAGGCCGGAGACGAAGCGCCGCGACCGTTCGAGCAAGCCCCTCGGCGCGAGCAAGCCCTGGCTGGATGTGCTGAACGTCGCGGCCATGGTCGCCGACACGGATTCAACGGTGCTGCTTCAGGGTGAGTCAGGGACGGGAAAGGAAGTCGTCGCTCATTACATCCATGAGCTGTCAGGACGCGCGGCAAGGCCCTTCCTCTCGATCAACTGTGGTGCGCTTCCCGAGAACCTGCTCGAGAGTGAGCTCTTCGGACACGTGAAAGGGTCGTTTACGGGTGCCACCCGTGACAAGGAAGGTCTGTTCTTCGCGGCGGGAGAGGGGACGTTCTTTCTCGACGAGATCGGCGAGACGACTCCGGCAATTCAGGTCAAGCTCCTGCGGGTACTTCAGCAGCGCGAGGTGATACCGGTGGGCGCGACCGAGGCGAAACCCGTCAATGCGCGCGTGATAGCGGCGACCAACCGGGATCTCGAGGAGCAGATCAGGCTCGGGCAATTCCGGAGTGATCTGTTCTACCGCCTGAACGTGGTGTCGATCGTTCTTCCTCCGCTTCGAGACAGGCCCGGGGATATCAGAGTTCTCGCCGAGGCGTTTCTGAAGCGTGCAGCTGAAGGGAGGAAGGAGGACCCGCGCTCGCTCGCGCCCGAGGCGCTCGAGGCAATGGAGAGATACAACTGGCCGGGCAACGTCCGGGAGCTGGAGAACGCCCTGGAGCGCGCCGCCATCCTCGCGAAGGGGAACACGATTCCGCTGAGCGCCCTACCGGAGAAAGTGAGCGAGCGGAAGCGGGAGCCGCTCGTCAGTGGAGCAGCCCAGCCGAACCCCACCCTGGACACCATTGAGCGCGCCTATATCCTCTGGGTTCTGGAGAACGAAGGTGGTAACAAGCCACGCACCGCAGAGATCCTCGGCATCGACCCCTCGACGCTTCACCGGAAGCTCTCCCGCTACGATCTGGGACAGTAGGCCCTCTGGAACGGGCTCTTGCATTTTGCCGGAAATCTTGCAAATCGCGTCAAAATCCGGGTGTTAAGGCCGAGGCGGCTCATTTCTATCTTGTTGGAACACAACGACTTATGAACTCAGCCGTCTATGGCCTTCCCGTTGCCTTGATGGAGGTTGCCTCAGTTCGAACCGCCGCGTCTTTACTGTGCTAAGGCTGGAAAGCCGACGGCGATTTCCTAACGCTTCAGGAGAAACTAAATGAGCAACAAAAAGGGCTTTACCCTGATCGAGCTTCTGATCGTGGTCGTCATCATCGGCATTCTTGCCGCGATTGCGATTCCGAAGTTCGCGAACACGAAGGAGAAGGCGTACGTTGCGGCTATGAAGTCTGACCTTCGTAACCTCGCGACGTATGAAGAGCAGTATGCCGCTGACAACAACGGCGCGTACTTCACGGACGCCGCGACCGGCCCGGCCCCGATGGCTGGCCCAGGCGCTGATTTCACGCCTTCGGCGAACGTAACGATCACGGCGACTGCAGTTGCCGGTCCCCCGGCTGGCTGGAGCGCGACCGCGGCTCACTCGCAGACCGCTAAGACCTGCGATATGACCGGTGGCGTCATCACCTGCACCTGATTAGGCTGCAATCGGCCTAGCGAAAGACGGAGCGTCGAAAGACGCTCCGTTTTTCTTTTGCGGGCTTTTTCGTTTGCGAGCGCGCGGTTCCGGTGAGTCCGCGCGCGTCTTCCCGTTTATCATCGCGTAATGCTGAAACGGCGCGACTCGGGCTACACCCTCATCGAAATCGTCGTCGCGCTGGTGGTCTTCACAACCGGGGCCCTGGGCTTGGCAGCGGGCAGCGCGATCGTCGCCCGCGAGATGAGCACCAATGCCGTCAGGGCGGAAGCGGCAAGGCTTGCGACCAGCCGTCATGAGATCGTCGAATCCGCCTGCCGTGCGGCGCAGTCGGGAAGCGAGACCCGCGGACCGGTTACGTCCACCTGGACGGTGTCGCGCCCCGATTCCTCGAGAGTGAGGCTGGCAGGAACGGTCTCATATCCGGTTGCGCGCGGGACCCGCAGTGATCGCTACTCAGCAAGCATCGGGTGCCGGTGACAATCCGGGCCGCGCGCTCCGGGCTTTCCCTCGCCGAAGTGGTCGTTGTCATGATCCTTCTTGGGCTCGTTGGAGCGGCCATTGGCTCAGCGATCCTCAACCAGCAGCGGTTCCACCGGGACGCGAGCGCCCTGCTCCATGCACGGCAGGGGGTGCGCGACGCAATGGAGGTATTGTCGACGGACATTCGCGGTGCGTCTTCACTGGATACGATCCGCCTGATGGCGGACTCCGCTCTGGAGCTGTTCGCGGCCGTCGGCGCATCAGTGGCCTGCCGGACGACGTCGGGGAGCGTAATCACGCTCGCCGCCGAATCAGCAGTCGGCAACACGCTCACCAGCTTTCTCGTCGCCCCCGACACCGGGGACCTGGCACTTGTCTTCAGAAATACCGGCGACGTGCCGGGAGGACGCTGGGAGCGGCACCGCATCGCGGGCTTCGCGGCTCGCGCAGATAACCCGGGCTGTCTCAGCTCAGGCTCCGCACCTGGCGACGCCTTCGCGGTGGCCCTCCATGCGCAGCCGGATCCGCCAGTCCCGCCCGGCACACCCGTTCGTTTCGTCCGGCGGGGCAGGTACAGCCTCTACCGTTCCTCCGACGGGCGGTGGTACCTCGGCTATCGCCGCTGCAACGCCCTGGGCGCGTCGGTCTGTGGATCCATCCAGCCTCTCAGCGGTCCATATCGGAGCTACAGCACCGACCAGACGAGGACGGGATTTCTTTTCGAGTACTTCGATTCCCAGGGCGACCGGGTAGAGGGCGGCGCGGCAATGTCGGTTGCAAGGATCGACATCACCGCGCACTCGGAGAGCTCACGCGCAGGTTCACGAGCAGGGGGGAGATCACTTCCCCAGTTCGCTACGGCCTCGGTTGCCATCCGTAACCGAGGTCCATGATCCGCCCTGCTGGATCACTGAAATGAAGCGGCGCGGACATCGCCCTGTCTCGGAAGCGGGATTCGCGCTGGCAATAGCGCTCGTCGCCACCCTCCTTGTCGCGGCGCTCCTGGCAGGACTGTTCTTCGCGGTCAACGAAGAGACGCGAGCCGGCTCGGCCATCGCGTCGGGCGACCAGGCGCTCGCTGCCGCTGAATCGGCGCTCGAGGCCGGATTCGAACATCTGGCGGCGCACCCGCCCGAGGCGTCGCCGATCGGAACGCTGGAATCGCGGACTTTGGGTGTCGACGGCCGGTCAACCGTCGTTCATATCACGCGCCTGGATTCAGGCCTTTTCTGGCTGGTAGCGGTGGTGGCGGACGACCGCGATCCCGGCGCGCCACCGAGGCGAATTGGAGCTCTTGCCGCTGAATCACGCGCACCGGCGGATTCGACAAGTATCGTCCGGATTACCCGCCGCGGGTGGTCGGAGCTTTTCTAGCCCCCCATAGGCCACCGTTACTTTCGTGCCAATTGAATCGTGTCTAGGGCTGAACGATACGTGCCGGACCGCTGAAGGCATTTGTGCACCGCGGTGGTCCCACACGAAATGCAGGCATCAGGTCACGCGCACTTTTCTTTTCTCCATGAAGGGCCACGATGGCGTTATTCGGCCGGAAGAAGACTACGATTGGTATCGATATCGGCTCGGGCCTCGTGAAGGTCGCGGTTGTCGATCACTCGAAGTCCTCACCAGAGCTGGTGAAGGTAGCGATCGCTCCACTCCCTGACGACGCAATCGTCGACGGGGAAGTGATGGATCCGCACCTCGTTTCTGATGTCATCCGCACCACGATCGAGTCCGTAGACGCGAGCACCAAATCGGTCGTTGCGGCCGTCGGCGGGCGCGATGTGATCATCAAGCGCATCAAGACGGAGCGGGTGAAGGAAGCGCAGGCTCGCGAGCTGATGCGGTGGGAAGCGGAGCAGCACGTCCCCGACGTCGACTCGGTCGAGCTGGATTTCCAGATCCTCGACGAGAATGGAAGCGGCAACCGCGACGAGATGAGCGTCCTGCTGGTTGCCGCCAAGCGCGACCTCGTCGAGGCCAAGCTTCGGATTCTTGGAGAAGCTGGAATCAGCCCCAGCCTGATGGATGTGGACGCTTTCGCGCTTCACAACGCGTTCGAGCTCAACTACCCCGCCGCGATGGACGGCGCAGTTGGACTGGTGAACATCGGTCACGAAGTGACAAACATCAACATCCTCGACGACGGCGTTCCGATCCTTACCCGCGACCTTCCTATTGGCACACGCCGGCTTCGCGAGGATCTTCAGCGCGAGCACGGCCTTTCGGCCACGGACGCCGAAGCCTTGATCAGAGGGTACGACCGCTCCTCCCAGCTGGACTCGGTGATCGAGGCACGCACGGAGGAGATCGCGACAGGCCTGGAGCGCGCGATCGCGTTCCTTTCCAGCTCGATCAAGGGTGACGGACAGATGCGCGCCGTCTACACCTGTGGCGGCGGCTCACGCACGCCCGGTCTCGCCGAATCACTCGGCAAGCGGCTGCGGAAGCCGGTCGAGCTCGCCAACCCGCTCGCCACCATGCAGGTGCGCGCGGGAGCGCTCGAGTCGCTGGTGACCGACGAGGTCGCTCCGCTGCTGATGCTGTCGATCGGCCTCGCCCTGCGAAAGAACTAACCCCCGGAGACGGCAAATACCATGATCGAGATCAATCTCCTCCCTGGGGACGGAAAAAAGCGCCGGCGCACGAGCGCGGTCGGCATGCCCAAGTTCGATCCCCGAGCTCTGTTCGCGGGAATCAGCGACAAGTTCACCGACAAGTATCTGCTTGGCGGGGTCGGCGCGGCCGCTCTGTCGGCATTGATCATCATCGTGCTCTTCCTGAGCCAGGCGAAGCGCGCCAGCTCGCTCGAAGAAGCCGAGATGAAGGCCGTCAAGGATTCGACGCAGTTCGCCACCGTGCTCAACGCGAAGGCAAAGGCTGAAGCTACGCGGGATTCGCTTTACCAGCAGATCGCGATCATCAAGTCGATCGACGACAGCCGCTATCTGTGGTCGCACCTCATGTACGAGATCAGCAACGCGCTGCCCCAGTACACCTGGCTGAAGGAAGTCGCGCAGACGAGCCTTCCGAAGAGCGTCGCGGCCGCTGATACGACGAAAAAGGCCGCGACGGTCGACACCGCGACTTCGGCGAAGGCGAAGGCGGAACGGAACCGCGCGAAGAAGGCCCGCGCCGACTCGCTGCTGGCGGAGGCCAAGGAGATCAAGTTCCGGGTCGTCGGCCACACGGTCGACATCCAGGCCCTGACGCGCTTCATGAAATCCCTCGAGGCGTCACCGTTCATTCAGAACGTACAGCTCACACGCTCGGATCTCGTCCAGAATGAAGGGAAGGAAGTAACGGAGTTCTCACTCGAAGCTGAAACGCAGGCGCCTCCGGCGTTTGCGATCAAGACGGTTCCACTCATAGTCTCGGCGGTGCGCTAATGGCTATCGGCGCAAACATGACGAAGCGCGAGCAGACGCTCATGGGCATGGGGATCGTCGCCCTGATGCTTGCTGGCGCTTACTGGTATTTCCTTTACAAGCCCAAGGCGGCGGAGCTGGCGGTCGTCCAGGCCCACGTCGATTCGCTCGAGGTGCGCAACCAGCAGGCGCGCGCGGACATCGCGCAGGGAAGTCTCAAGAAGCTGCGCGCCCAGGCGGAGGAGTATGAGCAGAGCCTCAAGGTCATGCGTCAGCTCGTTCCGAGAAGCAACGAGGTTCCAGCGCTGCTCGAGGACATGTCGACGGCGGCCCGCCGCGTCGGACTGGATCTCGCGACGGTCGAGCCAATGCCCGTGCTTCCCGGCGAGCAGTTCGACACCTATCGCTACAAGCTCGCGGTCATCGGCGGCTATCACGCGGTCGGCCAGTTCCTGAGCAACGTGGGATCCCTCAACCGGATCATCGCTCCGGTGACTCTCGCGATCAAGCTGCAGCCTGCGGCATCGCGGACGAAAGCCAGGGTCAAGGCCGGCGAGTCGCTGATCAACACCGAGTTCCAGGTGCAGACCTACGTCGCGCGCACCACACCCTATATACCGGCAGGAGCCGCGCAACGATGAAGCTCCCGATCCCATTTGCCCTCGTTCTCGTCGCGGCCGTAGCAACCGGCGCCGCGACGCAGTCGCGGGCGTCATCGCCGGCTCCGGCGCGCCCGGCGGCCTCAACGCCGGCACCCGCCGCGCCGGTTGCAGACACCCCGCAAAGGGTGCTGATCAACCGCGAAATGTTTCAGTACGACGCGGATGGGCGGCGTGATCCGTTCGTCTCGCTGCTTACGACCTCCGACCTGCGACCGCTGCTCACCGATCTGAAACTGGTCGCCGTCGCGTTCGACCCGAACGGCCGCAATTCTGTTGCGGTTATGAGGGATATCACGTCTAAGGAGCAGTACAGAGTTCGAGTCGGTCAGACCCTGGGCCGCATGCGTGTCGCCGCGATCCAGGAAAAGGCAGTGATTTTCACTATCGAAGAGTTCGGTTTCAGCCGACAGGAAATGCTGGCAATGACCGCCGATTCGACCAAGACGAGGCCCAACCAATGAGCTTTTTAAAGGCGCTGCCAGCGGCAGCGCTCCTGTTCCTGCCACCATCGGCTGCATCCGTTCACACCGTCAGTGTAGTCCCGGCATCCGGGAAGACTGAAGTGGTGATCGGAGTGAACGCCGCTGTCGACGTGCGGGACTTTACGCTGGCCTCGCCGCACCGGGTCGTCATCGATCTGCAGGGCGCCACGCTCGACATGTCGGGCCGCACCTACGACAGGATCGCGCGCGGCGGCATCACCAACGTCCGCTACTCGCAGTTCAGGGCGAACGTCGTTCGGGTCGTTGTCGAGCTCGACGCCGTTCATCCATATGAAGTGAAGCGCTCAAGCGGCGAAGTGCGCGTCGCAATCTCCGGCGGAACCGCCGCATCGTCCAGCTGGTCGACGTCACGGAGCGCGAGCTACGCAGCGGCACCACCGGCGGCGCTCAAGCCCGTCGCGCCGCCGACTGCGGACGCAACCAGAAATCCCGCCGCTGTCATCGCGCCAGAGGCTCAATACGTCGAAGAGCCGGCAGTCGAGCCCGAACCCGAGCCGGTTCGCGCCGAGCCGCGCCGCGTCGCCGCCCCGCTGGTCCCGGTGGCGCTGTTCTCACAGGCGCAGCAGTCACAGCAGCCGCCGATCACGGTGACCTTCCAGGACACCGACATCCGCGACGTGATCGCTTCGTTCGCCAGCTTTTCGGGACGCACCATAGTAGTCGGCAAGGACGTGACCGGCACCGTCACCGCCGAAATCCGCAATCAGCCGTGGGACGTCGCGCTGCGCGCGATCCTCCAGGGCCAGGGCCTCGCGGCTTCCGAAGACGCGATCTCCGGAATCATCACCGTCGACAGCTACACCAACATTCTGAACCGCCAGGCGTCCGAGCCGCTCATCACTCAGCTCGTCTCGATCAACTACGCGCGCGCTCACATGCTCGTGCCGACCATCCAGCAGCTCCTCCAGAAGGATTGCCTCGCCAACGCCCAGGTGCCGACCAGCGGCAACGTTTCACAGGCGAACCAGAGAACGGGATGCGTCGCGCGCGGGCTCGTAGCTTCCGACAGCACCACCAACACGCTCATCATCACCGAGACGGCTTCGCGCCTCGCCGACGTTCTACAGTACGTCCAGAGCCTCGACGTCCGCACCCCTCAGGTCGGAATCAAGGCCAAGATCATCTTCGTCAACAGAACGAACATCGAGGACATCGGCCTTTCCTACGATATCGGCACGGGAACGGACCAGTTCTTCAGCAAGCTGGTCAAGCGCCCCGATCCGGCGACGCTCCAGCCGATCGACACCAACGGTGACGGAGTTCCTGACGCGCTCGGCGGCGGTACGCTGTTCGAGGGCGACAAGATCCTCCTCGGCGGCAACGCATTGTCGGCGATCGCCAACGCGAACTCGCGTGTGACGAATCCTGCCCTCAGCGTCATCTTCTCGACCGCGCTCGGCAAGTTCCAGCTCACGAGCTTTCTCGACGCTCTTCAGGAAGTCCGGCTCGCCGATCTACAGGCGGAGCCCAGCATCGTGACGCTGAACAACAGACAGGCCACGATCCAGGTGGGTCAGGAAATTCCGATTCGCGTGCTCGATGCCGGGACGTCGATAGCCGGAGGAGAGGGAGGCGGGCAGCAAGCCCCTCGCGCCACGGTGCAGATGAAGCAGGTCGGCATCATCCTGACCGTGACACCGAGCATCACCAACAACCGCCAGATCCTGCTGCTTCTCCACGCCGAGAACTCGGATGCACAGCTCGCGTCTTCGGACGTCGGCTACATCTTCGGCAAGCAGGCGGGCGACACGCAGCTCCTGGTTGGCGATGGCGAGACCGCCGTAATCGGCGGCCTCACCGTGACGCAGACCACGCAGTCCAAGTCCGGTATTCCTCTGCTCGTCGATCTTCCGATCATCGGCAGACTGTTCGGCCAGACCCGCACCTCGGATGAGAAGCGGGATCTGCTGATCCTCGTGACGCCGCACATCATCGATGATGGCGCGCCACTTCCAGGCTCCTCCCAAGCGCCTCCACCAGCCACCCGTTAAAGGTGACTCGAATGTCCATAGATAGCCTTTCCGCCCTGAGGCGCCGCGTAGCATACGTCGCAGCCTCGGCCGTGCTCGCTCTCATAGTCGCGGCGTGCAACGACACGACGTCCAGCGATGGAACGCGTGATCGTATTCCGCCCCGTGTGAGCCTCACCGCCATCAACAGCGCCGCCGATACCGTGATCTCATTCACGACCGTCGCGACGGACAACATCGGCCTCAAGACGGTCCGTGTTCAGGCGATCGGCGCGGTCGGGTTGGCCTATGACACGACGTTCACCAGTGCCGTAACCAATTTCCAGCTCCCGTTCACGCTGTTCTCCTCACGGTCGGTTCCCCCCGGAACGCCCGTGATCATCACGGCAAGCGCCGTTGACGGCGCCGGTAACGTATCCGGCGTCGACACTCTGCTGATGGCGACCGGCAACGTTCCGCCGCCCGAGGTCAGAATCATCAGCCCGACATCGGGCAGCTCCGCCGTTCTGGGCAAATCCATACTCGTGACCGTCATGGGCAAGACCGCGCTCAAGGTTCTCGCGCTCGGACTGAGCACCACCGGCCCTGTCGTCTATACGGATTCAGTGCTGTTCTCGAGCCCCCTGCGCGACTCGATCACCATGCAGGATACGATCACCATCCCGCTCAACGCGAACGCGGGAACCCTCACTGTGACGCCGTTCCTCCGTGACTCTTTGGGACAGCGCGCCGTGGGCCCGAGCATCACGATCACCATTCAGACCGCTGCCCAGATCAACTCCGTGCCGGTGGTGAACCAGTACTGCGTCGGTAACCAGGCGTACAACAACGCCTGCGGCCACGGCCTGCGCGTCGAAGTCAACGACACCGTGCACGTCGAAGCCGACGATCCGAGCGGAATCTCGGCGCTTGGATACGAGGTCAGGCGAACGGTTGGCGGAACGATCGACGATACCCAGACTTTCGCGTCCGACGGTCAGCTGACGTTCCTGCCGCACCGGTTCGACCTCCGTCTGCCGTACACCCAGTTCCCGACCACCGCCTACATCCAGGTGTTCGCGGTGAACTCGAACGGCGTGCGCGCCTACGCCAAGCTGTCGAGTGGTCTCGACCGCATCGACACGGTTACCGTGGTTGCCGGTGTGACGAGAGCGCTGCCGCTGGGCGGCCAGGTCGCCGACGCGCTCTACCATTCCGGTAAGGACCGTCTTTACCTGACCAACATCACCCGCAACGCGGTTGAAGTCTTCAGTCTCACCGATTCATCGTTCAAGACGCCCGTGATCGTAGGCTCGAGACCCTGGGGTCTTTCTGCCTGGCCCCGTGACCGTAACGGCGCCATGGGCGACACCCTGCTGATCGCCAACTCCGGTGGCACCGACATCAGCTACATCGATCTTAACGTCGGCACCAGCGGAGCCGAGGTGTTCCGCTACGCGCTGCCCAATATCATCGTGTACAGCGTCACGACAGTTACGTCCGGGACGAGCGGTATCCCCTTTCAGCAGCGGAGCCGCTACGACTTCAGCGACCGGCCGCAGTTTCCCGCCACCACCTGTATCGCCGCTGGGGGTGCTTGCAGCGAGGTCATAATGGCCTACACCACCACCCCGACTCCGGGCCAGACTCCTCCATTCGACAAGCTGAACGGGACCATCCGCTGGGAGAACCTCACCCGCGGAGTCACCGTCGCGGGCAAGACGGATTACCACACCTCGCACTTCTTCTGGGAGCCGGCGTCGGGACAGTCACAGGGACGCTCGGACACGCTGGAAATCGTGCGCTATGACGCTAATGGAGTCGATTCGACTGTGCTGCTGCCATTCAGCCAGACGGTGGGAACACCTCCAAACGAGCGGAGATATTCCTACACCGCAAGATTGCCCGAGCTGGCATACCGCGATACTACTTTTGCGCGCAACTCCGGCAACTTCCGGCGCGCGATCTTCGGCGAAGGCGGCAGCGTATTCGGCAGCAGAGCCATCGGATATGATGTGGATCGGGGGCTCAGAACGACCGCTCCGGACTTTCTCGGAGTAGAGCAGCCGTTGCCACTACCGGCCGTCGACATGGGAATTTCCCCCGCCACGGCGGTGTCGGACTTCATCGCGAATACCTTCGCCCAGGTGAAGGGCGTCGCGATCAACTTCGACGGCTCTCTCTCGGCCATTCGCGCCGACTCCACTTACGTTCTCAACCCGCTGCTCCGGCTGCAGGGTGTGATGAATACGACCGTCACCAATGCCGGCCTCGACTTCCACCCGCTCAACACCGGCCCGAACTCCTTCCCGCTGAACACGCGGTTGGCGTTCGCCGCTTCGTCGGAGCCGCTGATCGAGATCTTCGACACTCACTGCTACCTGCGCGTGTCGTCGATTCCGATTCGCGACCCGATCATCGGTCCGATCAAGGCGGCGTACCGGATCGCCACCGGCCAGCTGGTGCTCGTCGGCGCGACGGCGCGAGGGGTTGTCATCGTGACGCTGCCGAATACGTTTACCACGACCTGTCCGTAG
>Ga0136614_10000878_pt1 | contig 16624 bp, 5 predicted proteins | sample AntDrymUQ2792106_2_FD_106643 | JGI IMG/M metagenome (GOLD analysis project Ga0136614, IMG submission 106643) | Polar desert sand microbial communities from Dry Valleys, Antarctica - metaG UQ279 (21.06) | ecosystem: Environmental > Terrestrial > Soil > Desert | place: Antarctica: Dry Valley... | reverse complement strand
GGTGATTTAATCTACCAGCCAAGATACACGATGTATAAAGGTCGGTGTCACTTCCAAAGCGACGCGCTCAACCCAATTGCTGAAATTCTGGACGAAGGTTTTGAGGGGAATTACGCCTATAATTATCCGGGCGAGCGGACAAGAGAATATTTCATAGATTGCGCTGCGGCGCAAATTTTAACCCAAAATGCGGCATCGGTTCAATTACCGGCGATGGTCGCCAGTTCGCGCGGGAAACATTTTAAAAGCATCGCGCGGGCGCACGAGCTGGACGTATTTGCCGGTCGTGAATTGCGCGTACACAAAGCCGGGCAAGAACAACCGACAATTGGCATAATTGTGGATGTTATGGCTCCGGTCATCGGTGCAGATGGTAGGCGGCGCGAAAACAATATTGTCATCCGCACTACTACGGGTGGTTCAGACTTTGCTGAAGACGGCGATTCGGGAGCCTTGATTGTCGATCACTTTAACAGGGCGGTCGGTCTGCTTTGGGGCAAAAGTTTAACTCGCAAATCAGAGGCGTTTGCTTGTCACATTCATCCGGTCATCGCGCGTTTGAACGTGACACCCTTGTCTTATGACTTGAGCTTGCATTGCTAAAACCAATCGAATCATCAACATCAATCGAGTCTTTTAATAACAAAGAAGCAGCAGGAGGAGAGACAAATATGATGACTCAAGAAGAAATTGAACGACTCCAGCGAGAAGCCGAGGACGAGTTTATGAAATATCCTGGCGTAATCGGTGTCGGTTATGGCTTCAAGCGGGCTGCCGGACAGACAACCGAAGTTCTTTCGTTTCGCGTTTACGTTGTCGAAAAGAAGGAGCTAGCCGAACTGAAGCCTGAAGAGATTATCCCGCAGGAATTCAAAGGTGTTGCAACGGATGTGATGACTGTGACCAAGGTCTCACTGCTTGAGTGCGAGGATAAAGATTACCACTCACCTTTGATTGGAGGTATCACGGTCTCGAATCAAAAACTCTTTCCGCCGGGACACCCTAACGCTGGAAAGCCTCCTGTTGGAACGCTCGGCTTTTTTGCAACCATCAACGGTCAGAAGGGTCCCGAAAATGTCGTATTGGTCTCTAACAATCACGTCCTGATGGACAACGGCGCTCAGGTAAACGACAAAGTTTACCAACCGGAATTTGTGTTACAAAATGGACAAGTGCTTATTAACTTAAGCAGGGATAAAATACATAAGGTCGGTAAAATTCACAGAGCCGGATTGATAGGCGAGCATCCTTTCCAATATCCGGGCGAAACTTCCTTACCGTATGGAATAGATTGCGCGACTGCTGAACTTGATATGAGCATTTCGAGTTGGTGCAATACAAACTGCGGTATTCATTTCAAAAATGAAATTCGCGGACTCAATATTGGCGGCAAAAATAACATCGCAAACGTCGCCCGTGTCAAGCAAATTGATTTGCAGACCGGCACTCCTTATATTGTTTATAAGGTCGGACGTACAACCAGCCGCACGGTAGGTAAAGTAACTGCAACAGATCACATCGTAAATTTGGGTCCGCCCACTTTACCTGCCAATATCACTTTAAGGAACTGCATTGAGATTGAAGCCACTGAAAACAACTGCAACGGTCAGTTGATGTTTGCGGATCACGGCGATTCCGGGGCGGCACTTATCAACGCACGAAACGAATTGATAGGTATTGTCTTTGCCGGAGCCACTAGTGATCCTAAACTCGCTGATGCCTGTCATATTCATCCGGTTCTTGACAAACTTGGCGTTACGCCAATCACGACGGCTAATCCGCACACGGCGGCTGACACTTTCTTTGATGTGCCGGGCGTAATCACCGAGGGCGGTTTTAATCACACGCCGCTGCTCCGAGAGAAGTTTTTGAGTACCGAACGCGGGCGGGAATTTTTTGAGCTAATCAAAAAGCATCGGATGGAAGCGGTCAATCTGGTCAATCATCGCCGCCCCGTAACTGTCGCCTGGCATCGCAGCAACGGACCGGCTTTCCTAAGTCATTTAATCAATAACGCCCGCGATCCTGAACACACGGTGCCGCGTGAAATCGAAGGCGTGGACCGCGAAACTCTGATTCAAAATATGGCGCGGGCATTCTTAACTCATGGCAGCACCGAATTAAAAAGTGCCGTAGAGCGGCACGTCAGAGATGTTCTTAACCGTATCAACCAATTCGACAATCTGCACGAATTGGTGAAGCAATTGAGTTAGGTAAGTCAAAATGAGCAACGCCGCCGGAACAGTCCAGATTATTCTTTTGCAAATCGCCAGCGTATTTGAACCGCTGCAACGCGAGCTTGCGCCGGACAGAGCGCGGGCAACATTTGCCGAACTCGGCATCAGCATTACGCCCGCTCAAACAAGCGCGCTGGCTGTCCCGCTTCAAACGACTGCCGGTAAGGTGCGCGACCTGCTGCAACTGTCAACTGAATTGACGGCGGCGATAGAAGCTGAAAACGTCGGCGACATCATCGCTAAATCGGTCGGCATCATCGCAAGTATCTCCGGGACGATTAGCGGAATTGAAAACATCAAAACGGCTGTTGGCGGTCTCGGATCAGTGCCGCCAGCCACAGTCGGTAAAATTCCTGAGCGTTTGTTCAATTTGTTGATGGTCAACGCTCTCGACAGTGCTGTCGGCATTAATGAATTGCTTGAGCTGCTTAATATTTTGCAGCGCGAGCATCATAATCAGGATTCGGTTGACCCAAACAATCCGCCATTTTCGATTTCAACTTTCGATTTCGGGATGATTGGAGAATGGCTCACGTCGCCCGCCAACCAATTGCGCTCAATTTATAAATGGGGAGACCCGGCGTTCGACGGCACGAAGCTGCTCAATCGTCTTGAAGATTTGTTGCTCAAACTGGGAGTTCCGGCATTTTTCGATGAAGCGGCTGTACCGCCGAAACTCAATGTCGCAATCGTCCAGATCAAACCCAAAACCGAGATTAATCCCAAAGGTCTTTCGATAGCGATTAGTCAAAGCCTCAATCCCGGCTCGATTGTTATCGTCACCGGAGACCTTAAATTTGAAATTGATCTCGATTTCAGATTGCCGTTTGACACTGAATTAATCATTCAACCGGATGGGAAATTTACGTTTATTCCGCCGGCTTTGTCCGATCCTATTTCGGGCGGTCTGGCATTGCGCGTGACGGCGGATCGAACGGCGGCGGCGCAAGGCTATTTGATAATCGGCGATCCGTCCGGGAGCCGATTGGAGGTGCGAAAGTTCACGGCGGAGGCGGGCGGTCAGTTTAGACCGAACACCGGAAAGTCCGAAGCTGAATTTAACATCGGCGGAACCGTCAGCGGCGGCAAACTGATGATTTCGATGGAAAACGCCGACGGGTTTATCGGCAAAATTCTGGGCGGCATTCGCCTCGAATCTAATTTCGATTTCGGCTTTGCCATCTCGTCAGCCGAAGGCTTGACATTCGTCGGCAGCAGCACGCTCGAGATTCAATTGCCGCTGCACGTCAATCTGGGTCCGGTTGAGTTAAGCGCGCTGACTTTTTCCGTGGGTATTCAGGACAAAAAATTCCCCACTACAATCGCCACCAATCTCAAGGCTTCGCTGGGACCGCTTGTAGCTGTGGTCGAAGACATTGGACTAAAAATTGATTTCGCGTTTAAGGACAACCGCGACGGAAACGCCGGTCCGCTTGATGTGGCACTCGGTTTCAAGCCGCCGAGCGGCGTTGGGCTTTCGCTCGATGCCGGAGTGATTAAAGGCGGCGGCTACTTGTTCTTCGATTCCGACAAGGAAGAGTATGCCGGCGCGCTCGAACTGGTCTTCAGCGGATTCATCAATCTCAAAGCCATCGGATTAATCACAACCAAAATGCCCGACGGCTCGAAAGGCTTTTCGCTGTTGATTATCATTACGGCGGAATTTGGGACGGGTATTCAGCTCGGCTTCGGCTTCACGCTGCTCGGTGTCGGCGGCTTAATCGGATTAAACCGGACGATGCGTTTGCAGCCGTTGATGGAAGGCGTGCGAACGGGCGCAATCAACAGCATTATGTTCCCGCAGGATGTAATCGCTAATGCGCCTCGCATCATCAGCGATCTGCGGACGATCTTTCCGCCCGAAGAAGGCAAGTTCCTAATCGGTCCGATGGCTAAAATCGGTTGGGGTACGCCGACGCTCGTCAGCCTTTCGCTCGGCATTATTATCGAAATTCCCGGCAACATCGCTATCGTCGGGGTGTTGAAAGTGGCACTGCCGACCGATGAATTAGCCATCCTCATTTTGCAAGTTAATTTTGCGGGCGCAATCGAATTTGATAAAAAACGCGTCTATTTTTTCGCCGCGCTTTTTGAATCGCGCATCCTGTTTATGACGCTCGAAGGCGAGATGGGATTGCTCGCGGCTTTTGGCGATGATGCCAACTTTGTTTTATCGGTCGGCGGCTTTCATCCGCGCTTCAATCCGCCGCCGCTTCCCTTTTCTGCGCCGCACCGTATTTCGGTCAACCTCGCCAACTCGCCTGTGATGCGGATTCGCGTCGAAGGATATTTTGCCGTCACGAGCAACACGGTGCAGTTCGGCGCACGCGCCGAGTTGGTTTACGGGGCGGAGGATTTCGGAATTCAAGGACATCTCGCCTTTGACGCGGTTTTCCAGTTCTCGCCCTTCTATTTCATCATCGAGATTTCAGCTTCGGTTTCGCTCAAAGTTTTTGGCGCGGGGCTGTTCAGCATTCGGCTGCGCTTTTCGCTTGAAGGACCGACTCCGATGCGCGCGCGAGGGGAAGGCTCACTTTCAATACTGTTTTTTGAAATCTCAGCCGATTTCGACGTGACTTGGGGCGAAACGCGAAATACCACGCTGCCGCCGATTGCCGTGATGCCGCTGCTTAAATCCGAACTCGATAAACTCGACAATTGGAAGGCTCTGCCGCCGCCTTCGAGCAATCTGTTGGTTTCGCTGCGAAAATTTGAACAAGCACCCGGCACGCTCGTGCTGCACCCGATGGGCGCGTTGCAATTAAGTCAAAAGAGCGTTCCGCTTGATCTGCAAATTGACAAAATCGGCAGCCGGAAGCCCAGCGACGCAAAGCGATTTACACTCAAACTCCTCGGCGGCGAGCTTAATAAAACGAAAGATACGCTCGAATCGTTTGCGCCCGCGCAATTCCAAAATTTGAATGACGCGGCTAAACTTTCCCGTCCATCCTTCGAGCCGATGCACGGCGGTTTGGAACTGAATGTAGCGGGTCGGGATTTGGCATCGGGCAAGGTCGTCAAGCGCATCGTGCGCTACGAAGAGATTATCATTGACAATAACTTCAAACGATTTGTTCGCCGCTTTTCGCGTTTCGCGGATTCGCTCTTTAATCACCTTCTAAAAGGTAATGCAGTGGCGCAATCGTCCTTGTCGAAACAGTCCAAAACGCAATTGCAGCCGTTTGAAGAAAAGATTAAAGTTCATCCAGATGCCTACACAGTCGCTTTTAACAGCAACAATAAACCCCTCAGCGCATCATCGAGTTTTACAAGTTCAGCGATGGCGCACGATTTCCTGCGCCGCCAGATGGAACTTGATCCGAATCTGTCCGACGCGCTCCATATCATTCCGCAATCGGAGGTCAACCGAACAGTATGAGCAATCAAATCGCCACATATTCGTTTCTTCCCTGGCTGCGTCAGGGCATCGCCAATCGAATCACCGCCGCCGATTTTGACAACGGCGTCAAATTACGCGCCGCCGTTCCGGTGCAACTCGAATTGTCAGGCGAAGCTGTCGCGGGCGACATTCCGTTGATTGAAGCAATCAATCGCAACGTGGAAATGTATGGTCCCGGCGACATCGTCGGCATTGAAAACCGCGCGATTGTTAAGACCGAGCCGCGCAACTGGATCACCAACTTTGAAACTAACTATCTGCCTTATATTGACTTTTACGAAGAGGATTTTCCGTGGCGTTATACGCCCGCCGCGCCCGACGGGACAAAGACGCGCCTGCGCCCGTGGATCACGCTCGTAGTTTTGAAAGAAGACGAATTTGAAGAAGGCGCGAACATCAAAGACAGACCGCTGCCTTACATTAAAATTTTCAATCCCGCCTCGATGCCGCCCGCCGACCAGCTCTGGGCTTGGGCGCACGTCCACGTCAACCGCAGCTTGACCGACCATATTGTTTCGTCCGATATGACTCCGGTGCTGACAAACTTTCAAGCCGTTCTCAAGGAAAACCCCGATCTCGCCTATTCGCGCCTCATCTGTCCGCGCAAGCTCGACGAAAAATCGGCTTATCACGCTTTCCTGATTCCGACTTTTGAAAGCGGGCGTTTAACCGGACTAGGACTTGGATTCGAGAATCTGCCGAACGCAACGCATTCGGCTTGGGCGGCTTACACAAATCAAAAAGAACCCGGGCATCACCCGGTTTATCACCGCTGGTATTTCCGAACGGGAACGGTTGGCGATTTTGAATATTTGGTGAGGCTGCTGCAGCCGAAACCTGTGGACAGGCGCGTCGGCACGCGCGAGATGGATGTCCAAAAACCCGGCTCGAATTTGCCCGGTATACTTAATCCCGAACTCGGCGGTGTGCTGAAACTCGGCGGTGCGCTGCGCGTGCCGCTCGACGCGATGATGCCGGAAGATCGCGCCGATCTCGAAAAATACGATGCTTGGGACCAACCCTACCCGCATCCGTTTCAAACGGCACTGGCAGCATTCATCAACCTCGCGGACGATTACGCCGCCAAGTCCGCCGAAGATTCCAACACCCAATCGGGGTTGGGCGAAGATGTCGAGAACGATCCCGATCCGCTTATTACCTCGCCGCTTTACGGACGCTGGCATTCACTGACGCAGCGGCTGCTCGAAGAACGCGACGGCAGCGGGATTGCGTTCAATGAAAATTGGGTTCACGAGTTGAACCTCGATCCGCGCTTTCGCGTCCCGGCAGGTTTCGGTACAAAAGTGGTGCAGGACAAGCAGGAAGATTATATGAATGCCGCTTGGGAACAGGTTGGCGAAATACTCGAAGCCAACCGCCGCATCCGCGCCGCGCAGTTGGCTAAAGAGGTTTCCTGGATTTGGCACGAGCATCATCTAAAACCGCTGCGAGCCGCTCACGCCGAAAAATCAATGCTGCTCGCAGCCCCTGTGCAGAAGCGTGTGGTTGCGGAAGGCTTCACCATTCATCATTATCTAACGACCAGCCACGCGCAGCCCGCGACCGTTTCAGCACCGATGCGCCGTATCCTGCGCCCGCGCGCGCGTCTAATGCGGTCGCTTCCGTTTGAAGGAACTGTTCAGCCCGGAACTTTGCTTTACCGCATCAACGCGGGCGAGGTGAGTGCCGCGCCGCCCAAACAAGTTCCGCCCGGAGTCCTGACGGTCAATGAGGTTATTAAGACGCTGCCGCCGCCGGGAGTTCCCGCGTCCTTTGTTGAACTGCTCAGACATTATCCGTGGCTGATTTACGCGCCGCTCGCGCTGGCTTTGCTGGTTTTGCTTCCGACACTAATATTGGGCGTGTTGATTATCCCGCTCGTCATCGGCGCGATTATTATCGCTGGTCTGATTTACCTTTATCGTTTGCTCAAACGCTGGGTCGAAGCGATTAAACAATTGGATGCTGTCTTTGAAGAGAATCAAACGCCGGAGGTCGTCGGGCAATTACCGCGCAACCCCGACTTCGCAATTACCGAACCCGGCTCCGGCTTTTCTCCTGCCCGCGGAACAAGCGATAGTGCCGAAGCACTCAGGTTTAAAACCGCGCTCGCCGATTTTAACTCGTTGCTCGCGGCAAGCACCGCCGCCGGCAAAACGCCTTCCAGAACCAAACTTAATTTGACCGTGATAACCGATGCCGCCTTAAACGGCATCAATCCAGAAGTGACTATTCCGCGCCGGGCAATGCAGAGCATTTTTCTGCCGTCGCGCTTGTCGGTTCTGCTCGCCGCCGACTTTCGTGAGGTGATGGCTTACCCCGAAATCGCCGTGCCGATGTATAAGCCTCTGACGGATCTTTCGTCTGAACTGTTTCTGCCGAACATCAACCTGATCGAACAAAACAGCATCACGCTGCTCGAAACCCATCAAAAATTTATCGAGGCTTATATGGTCGGACTCAACCATGAATTTTCGCGCGAACTGCTCTGGCGCGAATATCCGACCGATATGATGGGCAGCTACTTCCGTCAGTTCTGGGACGTAAGCACCTTTTTCAATCATGAAAATCTGGACGACGAAAAGCTGCAAGAGAAGCTGCGCGACATCCCGGAACTGCACGAGTGGCAACGCGCTTCAAACCTCGGCGATCACGATAACCGCGAAGAGGGCGGCGCGAAGGAAGAAGAAGTTGTATTGGTAATTCGCGGCGAGCTGCTCAAGAAATATCCGAATGCGGTTATTTACGCGCACAAAGCGAGATGGCAGTTAAAAGCCGACGGTTCGGTGGACAAGACCTTAGAGCGGAGGCTGGTTGATTTGACTCCGGCAGAAGAAGAAAAGCCACCCCGCGAAAAAATCAAGACACCGCTCTATCAAGCGAAGGTCGCTCCTGACATACACTTTTTCGGTTTCGACTTGACGGCGGTTGAAGCACGCGGCGACACCGGCGATTCACCGAACATAGATAAACCCGGATGGTTTTTTGTGATCAAAGAACGTCCGGGCGAGCCGCGTTTCGGACTCGACCTTAATCGTCAAGGTTCGCTCAATCTCTGGAACGATTTAGCCTGGAATGACGTGCTGCCGGGCGGAGTGCCGGGTGCTTTCATTGAAATCAACAACAGCACTCCGGCTTTTACGTTAATCAAACCGCCGGACACTGACGAAAAGGCGGGGCAATATGTGGACGACAAGTTTGTGAGTTGGAACAAAGATGCAAGTTCGGCGGATATCGCATACGTGCTTTACCAAGTTCCCGTGCTTGTCGCGGTACACGCGTCGGAGATGCTGCCGAAGTAGCCAAAGCCTTGTGCGGCGATCACGCTCGACGGCTCCGCGCCGGATTTATAAATGACATTTCGGAAGGTAATATAAATGCCCGATTTTAAAGAAACGAGAGACCGACTGCAACAGGCGCGCAATCAAAAAGAGGAAGCGCGACGGCAACTCTTTGAAGCGCAGCAGCGTTTAAAAAAGGTCGAAACCGAACAGTCTGACCTCAACCGAATATTCACTCCGAACAATCAAGATCACATCGCGCGCCGCGAGAGTTTAAGCGAGGCGCACACCGAAGCGCAGAACACCGTCAAAGAGCGCGGCACGGCTCTCAACCGATTCACAGAGCTTGAGCGCGGACGATTCACGGAGTTCGCCCCGTTCACCGACCCGCGCCGGCAGATCGAACGCTTTTCCGACCAATTTCCTTTTTTGCTTTTGCCCGTCCGCATCGAAACGCGCTTTAAAACCGTCAACAGCGACGGCATCACAAGACGACAACTGTGGGTGCGCGTTTACCCGGATGATTGTGCAGTTGACTCTTTTGAGGCTGAATTGACCGAAACGGAAGTTGCCGGCACGCGCAATTATTGGGCTGCCGTCTGGAGCGCGGACGGTAGCGAAGACCTGCATCGCGCCGCGTGGCGTTCGCTTGTCGCCAGTCACGGAGAAGGTCGCGCCGCGTGGCTGGTGCAAAGTTATTTGCCGCTTAACGCCGAGAGCCAACCAAAAAAGGCTAACCCGCAAGACATTATTTTAGTTATCGTGACCGATCAACCGCTCGCTGAAGACGAGCAGAATGCCGTCAAGACTTTCTGGCACTCTCTCTGGCTGGCAGACCAGGATCAAGCCGCTCAGAAGACTGCGCGCGAAGTTTTGCAAATCGCCGTGGGTGACGAGCGCGCCGCTCAGCTTATCGCCGATTACCAACCGATTAATTTTGATGAGACACCTGAAGCTCCGCTTAAAAAGACCGATGTAATCGCGCAGGTCGTCTCCGTCGTCTTTCGGCCGCTTGCGGCAACGGCGACCAAAACTCAATCCTGGTCACAGGCTCCGAAAGTCAATGTGATGCCGGATCGGTTTGTCCTGGTCGGTTACTCAGGTAACACGGTCGCTTTTGAGATTATCGGTCAACCTGTGCCTTCGCCGCTCATTGTCGGACTTAATCCGTCTGCCGCCGCCGCCAATCAGATTCAACAAAAAGACGGTGAAATTATTGTTCCTGAAGAAATTGAATGGATGATGGATTTTGAGCGAGCAGTCACAGTTGGCATGGGATTCAAAATCAATCTGACAGACGTTCAAGCGAGCGAGGGATTTGATCGTCTGCTGGCACTCGGCATTCGTTTGAGTGCCGACCAGAAAGCCGGTCAAGTATTGCTCGAAGATTTGTTTGAACATCATCGCTATAGCCGCAACCAACTGAGTTTGCTCCCGCAAGGCACCCCGACCAACAACACCGAGAGCGCGGACTCCGGCTTTACGCGCTCGACTGATATTGACGCGAGCTTTGACGACAATTTTAAACCCGCGCGGGAAGATTTCATTGTCAAACCGGAGGAGTGGGCAAAGAAACGCGACGGTCAATGGCTGGCGGAATATCTGGGCATTAATCCGAAAGTGTTTGAGAAAATTCGTCACAGCGGCGGCACCGATCAACGCGAGGCACGCGCGATGAATGTGGCATTATACCCGGCGACGCTCGGTTACACGATGGAGACGATGATGCAGCCAGTCTTTGACGACGAGACCGTTGAACAAACACGGTGGTTTTTCAATAATTTCGTTTCCGGACGCGGCGCGATTCCGGCGATTCGCATCGGCAGCCAACCATACGGCATTCTGCCCGCCACGGCATTTTCGCGGATGCGCTGGATCGAGTCCGATCAACTGCCGCCTGTTGCCGGACTTGAGCATCCGCGCAATCATCGAATCTTTATGCAGCAACTCAACGGGGTGCTGGGTAAAATGTCTGCTGATTGGGCGCAGTTGAGTAAAGCCGTCTCGTTTGTCGGCAAACCGCCGGAACCAAATAATGATGCCCACAAAATTCTGCTTGATATTCTCGGACTGCATTCCGGTTCGGTTGAGTTTCACCAACGCTATGCCGAAAGCCTCGATCACATCTTTAATGTGCTTAACTTAGGCGGATTTGGCGGAGCGTTGATGAGTGCGCTGATTGCCGCCGGTTATGTGCAGAGCGGCAAAGACCTGCTCAATAGACTCGGTTACACGGGTGAGGCAACGCCTGACGTACTCAATAAATTCTTTATGACGGCGCAGCACTTGCTGAAAGGTCCGGTCGTGGATGATCGCCCGCTCTCTGAAATCGAAGCTATCAGAAAATACACCGACGAGACGGACGAGAACAAAAGAAGAAATTATATCGAATGGCTGATTGACTCTGCGCGAAGTTCGCTTGAAACCATCCGGCAACAAAAAGGATTCAAAAACAACCAAGCCCCGAACGCGCTGTTATACCTTATGCTGCGCCACTCATTGATTCTCGGTTATTGGGACACAAGCCTGCGCCTGCACCGCGAAGCCGACATCGAGCTTTCGACCGGAATAAGGCGTGAGCCGACTTTTATTCACGTTCGTGAACAAGCTGAATCGAGCGAAAGTCGCTGGAACTTCTTATACAAAACCGACGAGCGCATCACCAATAATCGGTCACTGCTCGTCGCCGATTATATCCCGCAGACGCTCTTTCGCCTGCCCGCCGCGCGGTATTTGAGCGAGCAGATTAGCGCGCTCGAAATATTGCGCGACGCACCGACTGCGCGGCTTGAACGCCTCTTTGCCGAACACGTTGACTGTTGTTCTTACCGACTGGATGCCTGGCGAATGGGTCTGGTAAATTATCAACTCGCCGCCATGCGTTATCGTCGAGGAGGCAATGAAATCCCCGACAACGAAATCAGCACCCGAAAAGGAATTTATCTCGGCGCGTACGGCTGGCTGGAAGAGGTCAGACCGGAAAATAAGGTTTTGACACCCGTCACGCTCAATCCGACGCTTGATAAAATCTTTAATAAACCCGGTCAGCCTCCGCTTGAACGCGACGACACTAACGCCGGTTACATCCACGCGCCTTCGCTCAATCACGCGGTGACGGCTGCCGTGCTGCGTAACGGTTATATCTCGAACGCCGCGCCTGCCAATCCAAAAACTCTGGCGGTTAATCTATCGTCCGCCCGCGTCCGCCGGGCGTTGGCGATTCTCGAAGGCGTTCGCGGCGGTCAGAGTTTGAGTGCTTTGCTCGGCTATCAATTCGAGCGCGGATTACATGATAGCCACAATCAGGCTGAAGTTGACCAATTCATTTTAAGTTTGCGCAAAGCCTTTCCACTACGCGCCAATCACATTATCAAAACTAAAAAGGAAGACGACAATATTTCGATTGAAGCAATCGAAGCGCGTAACGTGCTGGACGGCGTAAAACTCGTCGAACACATTAAAAAGACCGGCAATCAAAATTATCCGTTCGGCAAAATCCTGCCCGCCGCCAGTGCCGCCCAAGCCGCTGCAATCAACGCGGAAGTCGAGCGATTATTTGACACTCACGATGCCGTCGCCGATTTGGGACTGGCAGAAGGCGTGCATCAAGCCGTGCAGGGAAATTACGACCGCGCGGCTTCGATGCTGGAAACTTACGGCAAAGGCAATTTCCCGCCCGAACCCGAAGTAGTGCAAACTCCGCGCAGCGGCACGACGCTGACTCACCGCATCGGATTGCAGTTTGAAGCCGGACTCGCGCCGATGGGGAACGGCACGCCGCGATCTCAAGCCGAACCCGCGCTCAACCAATGGCTCGCTTCGATTCTACCCGCTCTGAGCGATGTTTTTTGTCAGGTAGAATACTTCGACCACACAGCCGCCGCACAGGTTAACCGCAATGTCGCTTTGCAGGATTTGCAGCTTCAGCCGATAGACGTAATTTATCTGCTGAGGACTGAAAACGAACAGGCGATGTCGGAACTCGACGACCGAATCCTGCGCCACGCCGTCAATACATTTGCCGTGCGCCCCGATGCCGAGATTAAAATCAAATATATCGGAAAGCCGGCGGGAAAAATCAGCTTGTTTGAACTCGCGCCGCTCGTGACCAGCCTGCGTTCGCTGGTGCTGCGTTCGCGCCCCTTGCGCGCCAGCGACATCGCGCTGCAAACCGAATCACGGCAGGAACAAGACGAAACCGTCTTCGCCGACCAATCCCGCATCATCACCGTCAAAGATGAACTAGCGATACTGCGCGCCGACCTGACAGATTTTATCGCTGTTCCTCCGCCGACGATTGATGAGACGATTACGGCAATGGTCGAACTGCTCAGTCGAGCCGGAAGTTTCAATATTGCACAAACCGGTTGGGGATTACTCTATGATTGGAGGCGACAGATGTTTGGCGGCGCGCTTGGCAAAGTGCGCGAGCTGACTGACCGCTGGACCGGCAACCTCAGCAAACACGATGTCTTGATTCTAGATTATGACAACCTGCCGGTTACCGCGACCGATGAGGAAAAGTTCGATTTGCTGCAACGCGCCGAACGGCTCGTTTCGACGCAGCCGATTGCCCCGCTGCCTGCGCTACCCGATAATTTCAAAGCCGTAATCGTCGGCAAACGATTAACTTTTGAAGCGCGTCTCAATGATTTCAAGACAACCGTCCTAGCCGCGACCGGCAATTCGCTGACCGCGCTGGTGAATGAAATTAAGGTTATGCCGACCGCCGATTTGGATTTTGTTTCAATTGATTTAACTGAAATTGAAAAGCAAATCACTTTGTTCTCCGACGAGTTAAATAGCCGGGCGCAAAGCGTCGCCGCCGAATCCGACAAACGAATTAAAGCCGCGCAAGCCGCGCTCGACGCTCACGATGCCGCATCAACGGCGACCGAGCGCGTGCGGCTGCTCGAACAAGCCGCCAAAATCCTGCTCGGCGATGACTTCCGCATCATCCCGGAATTCAGCCTGATGCCTGGGCAAGCCGACGAATGGGAAAAGGTGCTTGAGGCAAGCACTAGCGGCGAATTGCTCAGGCATCAGATGGTAACTTTCGAAGCTGACTTCCCTGTTGATGACTGGCTTTACGGACTTGCCCGCGTGCGCGAAAAACTCCAGCACTGGGAGCGAATCGTGATGCTAACACGCGCTTTTGACAAAGCCGAACCTGAGCTATTGCCCGTGCAATTTCCTTTCAAACCCGATGATCATTGGCTCGGCTTAGAGTTTCCCGCCGATCACAAGATTGATGGCGACCGCCTGCTCTACACCGCGCATTACGCCGCGCCGTTCCAAAAAACGCAGCGTCAGTGCGGACTGCTGCTTGACGAATGGACAGAGGTAATTCCCGGCGCGGAAGAAACTACAGGCATCACTTTTCATTACGACCGACCGAACTCGGAACCGCCGCAGGTGATGCTGCTCGTCACGCCGACCACCTTCGATGGCTCATGGCAATGGCGGGATTTAGTTGACGCGCTCAACGAAACGCTCGAATTAGCCAAACATCGCGCGGTCGAACCCGTCCAGGTTGATCCGACAGCCTACGCTCGCTTTCTGCCCGCGACGGTAATGGCGGTTACGCTTTATCAAATTTCAATCGCCGCTAATTTGGGACTCAACAATAACGTTTCCACTTTTATTCAGCAGAGGACAAACAATGGATAGCCGATTCGTCGTTTCTAATATCAATGAAGCACTTAAAGCGCGGGAGTTTCCGACCGTAATGTCTTGGAATCGTCTGGAGGGGCGACCCCGCACAGAAAACTTCGCTCGCGCACTCAAAGCGGAAGTGCGCGACGCGCTCTGGATGCTGACCAAACAATGGCAGATGGGTGAATTTCGGGGCGACGACGCAGGCTCGCCAATCTTTACGAAAGTTCATCTGACAACTACGCGGCTGACCAAATACCGCCCCGGCGATCACGCGACCGAGTTTTTTGATGAAAGCGTTCCGCTTGAAGCTGAAGTCGAGCGTCGTCCCATCGCCTTTACTCTCGGCGACCAGAAGATTTCGCTCGATCTACGGTTGTTAATGGGTCGCCAATGGCTCAAGATGGTCGGCAAAGTCGGTGCTTATGAACAGGCTTTTACCGAGAAATATTCAATTGCGCCGCCTGACCCGACGAGCAAACAAGATGCGGCGATCTGCGCGCACCGCGAAGTCTGGCAGACGTTCGCCGCCGCTTCAGGCAGATTGATGGACGGCGCAGCACTCTACTTTTATCTCAAGGGCGATCCGCCGCGCCGCGCGCACGACGGAATTGCGAGCGTGCTTGATGCCGATAAAGAATTGATTGATGCTCTAGCCGCGAAATTCATCGCCTGGTTTGAGCGGCTCTACTATCAACCGATTGAATCCGATGCTTGGGACGCGACCCGTCTGGAATACAGTTTTTCCTGTTCCGTACCGGAAAACACGGGCGATCCGGCAGACATCAGCGAAAAAGTGCTGATTGTCGACGAGTATTATCACAGCCATATGGATTGGTATAACTTCGACATAGACGCAGAAAGCGGAGGATTGGGCGAGGTTGATGGAGACGCGCCGCCAGACCCGCGCAGTTCGGATACTCAGACGCTGATGCCCGCTCCGGTCGTTTTTGACGGAATGCCTAACACCCGGTGGTGGACGTTTGAAGATCGCAAAACTAATTTCGGCGACATCAAACCCGACACGATAGATTTGGCTAAACTGCTTTTAATCGAATTCGGACTGGTTTATGCCAACGACTGGTTTCTGATTCCTTATACTTTACCGACGGGCAGCATTGCGGAGATTCAAGGAATAACCGTGACCAATGTTTTCGGCGAGCGCATTTGGGTTGAAGCGGCGGGCAGCGGAGCCGACGACGCTTGGCAGCGTTGGAGTATGTTTACACTCAATACCAAAGGCGATGCGGGCGAAACCGCCGACACAAGCCTCTTGCTATTGCCGACGCTGCCCAAAGCGCAGGAAGGGCGACCGACGGAAACAGTCATTTTGATCCGCGACGAAATGGCGAATATGGTTTGGGGAATCGAGAAGACCGTGCGGCTCGCCAGCGGTGAAAGCAAATCAGGCGGCGAAGCGGCGGTTGAGACGCTCAACTTTTACAAAGGATTGGCGGCGGAAAACCCCTTGCCGGCACCGCTTCTTGATAATAACGCCAAGATTCGCTACGAAGTAATGAATTCAGTGCCGGAGCATTGGATTCCCTTAATCCCGGTTCACGTTGACGGCTCGAACCGCGAAACGCAATTACAGCGCGCCGCCATGCCGCGCATCATCGAAGACGATCCGAATAAGCCGCAAAAGGTGCGACCAAAAACATCGCTTTTGCGAGAAGGATTGGACAGAACGCCGGCTACAGCCTACTTTTTGCACGAAGAAGAGGTGCCGCGCGCAGGCGTTCAAATCACTCAAGCATTTCAACGCGCCCGCTGGCGCAACGGCAGTACGCGAGTGTGGCTGAGCGTGCGTAAACAGGTCGGACGCGGTGAAGGCTCCAGTAAATTGGCGTATGACCAATTGGTAGATGTAAAACCAGAGTGATTGTTCGCGCCGGAGAGATGATGATCGTCAGCGTTAAAGGATTCCATTTTCAAATTTCAAACTCAAAACGCTGGAATCAAAATCCTGACTTTTACAATCGAGCAAAATTATTTAGCTTTACAAATATGGCGGATAAATTCTGCGCCGACACTTACCGCCGAATCCTAAG
>Ga0136614_10000876_pt1 | contig 16641 bp, 11 predicted proteins | sample AntDrymUQ2792106_2_FD_106643 | JGI IMG/M metagenome (GOLD analysis project Ga0136614, IMG submission 106643) | Polar desert sand microbial communities from Dry Valleys, Antarctica - metaG UQ279 (21.06) | ecosystem: Environmental > Terrestrial > Soil > Desert | place: Antarctica: Dry Valley... | reverse complement strand
GTTTGCCGACGACGCTTGACGCCGCCGCATCGGGAAAGAAGCGATGCGCCATCGTCTCATTGACGACGCACACGCGCGGCGCGCCTTCGCGGTCGGTTTCGTTAAAACCTCGCCCGCGCACGATGGGAATCTGCACGGTCTCGAAGTAGCCCGCGTCAACGGTGTTCACGTCAATCTGAAATGTGCTTCTGCCTTCGGGCGGCTCGAAGCCGGGGACGCTGATGCCTTCCATGCGGGTATTTCCGTTCAAAGGAATCATGCTGGCGAGGCTCACCGCTTCAACGCCCGGCATGGCGGTGACGCGCTCGACGAGTTGACGATAAAATTCTTGTCCCTTCGTTTTGTCATAGCCCTGCGTCAACAAATCGAACGACACGAGTTGCACATTCTCTGGACGGAAGCCGATGTCAATCGCACTCGCGTTTTGCAGGCTTCGCAGAAAAAGTCCCGCCGCGACTAACAGCACGAGTGAGACGGCGACTTGCGCGACGACGAACAAGCTGCGCGTGCGCGATTTCTGCGACGCGCCCACGCTGCCCGGTGTTCCGGCTTTGAGCGCGGGGACGACATCCGGCTTTGAGGTAGCGAGCGCGGGCGCAAGTCCGAACAGGATTCCGGTGGTGAGCGAGACGAGGAACGTGAACAGCAGAACGCGCTGGTCAACGCTGAAGTCAAATGAGAGCGGCATTTCCGCCGGAGGCTTGAAGGCTTGCAGCAAGTCCGTCACCCAGAACGCGACGAGTACGCCGAGCGCGCCGCCAACTAAAAAAAGCAACACGCTTTCCGTCAACAATTGCCTGACGATCCGCCACCGGCTTGCGCCCAACGCCATGCGAATCGCGATCTCTTTGCGCCGCGCGCTGGAGCGCGCGAGAAACAACCCGGCGACGTTGGCGCACGCGATGAGCAGCACAAGCGCGACAAAACCCATCAGTAACGACATGAAGCCGACGAGCAGACCGCGCACCTCGCCCGGCACGGCGCTCGCCCGCTGCACATCTACGCCTTGATCGCGATTCGAGTCGGGAAATGCTTGCGCGATTTGAGCGGCGAGCGTACTCATCTCGCCTTGCGCTTGCTGAGTCGTCACGCCATCCTTAAGCCGTCCACTTAACTGCAACCAACGCATGTTGCGACCGAGCTGATCGCCGCCCGGTCTGGCTTCGCGTTGCATCATTAAAGGAACCCACACGTCCGGCGTGAGACCGACCCACGTGCCGCGAAAATCTCTGGGAGCGATGCCGATAATCGTGAACGTGTGGCCGTTGAGAGCAACCGTCTTACCGACGAGCGACGCATCGGCGGCGAACTGCCCCTGCCACATCCCATAGCTCACGACGGCGACCGGGTGAGTACTCGGCGTGCGATCTTCTTCCGGCGTGAAGAAACGACCTCGCACGGGACGCACGCCAAGCACGTCGAAGTAGTTGCCGGAGACCAGCATCCCAAACGTGCGTTCGGGTTGCGCGCCCGAGTTGAGACTGAGCGGGACTCCACCGAAGGCGAACAACCCGTCGAAGGCTTGACTGTGATCGCGGAAGTATTCGTAATCGGGGTAAGAGAACGTGTGATAACTGGAACGCTGGTCCGTCGCGTGGATGTCAACCAGTTGCTGCGGACGGGCGATGCCGGGCAGCGGGCGCAACAGTAATCCGTTGACGAGCGAGAAGATCGTGGTATTCGCTCCGATGCCGATGGCGAGCGAGAGGACGGCGACCAATGTGAACCCCGGCGTCTTCAAGAGCATCCGCGCCGCGTATCGTATGTCTTGCCAGAGTGTGTTCATACGCGATGGCCTTTCTTCCTCATGCGTCTCTCATCTCGCGCCGCTCCGGCGTTCACACTTTGAAGCCGCTCTGCTCTAACTCCGCTTCCGCCTTCTGGCTTCTATTCTCCTCGACCACTTGGCCGTCGAAGAGATGAAACGTGCGGTCGGCGTAAGCGGCGTAGCGCGGGTCGTGCGTCACCATGCAGATCGTCGCGCCCGCTTGGTGTAGTTCGCGCAGCAGGTTCATCACGGCCTCGCCGTTCGTCGAATCGAGATTGCCCGTCGGCTCGTCGGCTAACAGCACGGAAGGCTTACCGCCGACCGCGCGGGCGACGGCGACGCGCTGTTGTTGACCGCCTGAGAGTTGCGACGGGTAGTGTTTCATGCGGTGCGCCATGCCGACACGCTCTAAGGCTTCCTCGACGCGCTTCTTGCGCTCACTCGAAGCCATGTCGCGGTAAGTCAGTGGCAGTTCGACGTTTTCATAGACCGACAGATCGCCGATCAGGTTGAAGGCTTGAAAGATGAAACCGATTTCTTGGTTGCGGATGCGCGCGCGGTCGGACAAAGAGAGCTTCGCAACGGACTTGCTGTTGAGCGTATATGTGCCGTCGGAAGGCGAATCGAGCAAGCCGATAATGGAGAGCAAAGTTGACTTGCCGCAACCGGAAGGCCCGGCGATGGAGATGTACTCGCCGCGCTTGATGTCCATATGGATACCGGAGAGCGCGTGGGTTTCGACCTCATCGGTGTAGAAAATCTTGCGTATATCTTCGAGGCGCAGCAGCGATTCGCCTTTGGGAGTGATTTGAGAATCGTAGGTAGTGGCGTTCATTTCTTCCTCTGGGTCAATGATGAATGGTAAATAGTGAATGGTCGGAAGCCGAACGGTTGAGCCATTTACTATCTACTATTCACCATTGATCTCCTTTCATTTCAGTTGCAGCCGATTAAAGTTGTCCCACTGCGAGGTGTCGGAGAGGATGACCTCGTCGCCCTCGCGCAAGCCTTCTAAAACTTCGATGGTGTTGACCGACGAGCGTCCGAGTTTGACGGTGACGCGCACCGCCATCTGTCCGCCGTCTTCGAGTTTGAACATCCCGACGGTCGAACTGCTGCCGCCGAACGCGGGACGACCGACGTACAGAATGTTGTCGAGCCGCTCTAATTCAATCGTGCCGTCCACGCTCAGATCGGGACGCACGCCGCTTGGCAAGCTGCCCGTGAGTTCGACATCAACCGTTACCGTCCCTTGCTGCACCGCCGGATCGATGCGCTGCACGCGCCCCTGCGCGACGCCGTTGCGCGTGTCAATCAGGGCCGGTTGACCAAGTTGAATGTCCTTGGCCTGCGTCTCAGGAATCTGTAAAGCGGCTTTGAGCGAGGTCGGGTCGGCGACGCGCGCGAGATTCGCGCCCGGTGTGAGTTGCTGCCCGACTTCGACCGAGACTTGTTGCACGACTCCCATAGTTCCGGCGAGGATGCGAAGCGAAGCGACCTGACTTTGATTAAGTCGGGCGAGCGCACGCAGTTGTTCGACGCGCGCTGCTTGGGCGGCGAGCTGCGCTTGTTTCCCTTGAGCGCTGTTGCCGATTCGTTGCTGCTCGATGCGTAAACGATTGGCGAGTTCGTCAACCCGCACACGGGAGAGTTTCAGTTGCAATGCCGGAACGAGTCCGTCCTTCGCGAGCTTTTCGTCGGCGTCGAGTTGCAGACGCGCCTGACTGTATTCGGATTGCACGGTCGCCGTCGCCGATTGCAAAGTCATCCGGTCGCTCTCAAGGCGGACGCGCAAATTATTCATTTCCGCTTCCGCCGCTGTGACTTGATAAGCGGCATCAACCGCCGCCTGTTCGAGTTCGGGGTTGCTCAGTTCGACCAGCACCGTCCCCGCCGTGACCTCTTCGCCGGGTTGGACAAAGACGCGCTCGACCCTTCCTTGCACCGGCGCGGCGACGACGCGCACTTCTTGCGGAATGAGCGTGCCTAAGCCCCGCACCTGCCGGAGCATCTGCCCGCGCTTGACCGTGTCGGTGTACAGCGTCGAACGCTCGACGCCGGGCGCGGCGGGTTTGAGGCGCGTCACACCGAACGTGATCAGCGCTACCGCACCGACGACGGCGACGAGGTACACCGCTCGACGAATGTTGCGTTTGCGTGCTGCCTGAGGTCGGGCAATATCTACCATCATCTCGCTCCAAATCTTTCCAAGGCTTGACCGTTTGCGAGCGTTGTGCCAGAGACACACTTTTTCTTTATTCGCTGGTTTATCGAGTTTTGTTGTGAGTATGAGACAGGCTAATCGAACGCCCTTGTTCATTTTTGGGATTGTGCAGTCCCAAAAGTGAAACTCGTCGGAGGAGCAGATTATCTGAGGTGACGAACTGTCCCTTCGACACGCTCGCGATAGACGCGGAGCGCATTCTCAATGGTCGATGGCTGCGGGTCTTGCCCTTCACCGCCTTCCTTCTTGGGTTAAACCCAACAGTGCTGTTACCAGCCGCCATCTGAAAGGCTCTTTTGCCGTCTCACAAACGACCGTTTTTGAGACTTCCGACTTTTTGCTAACAAGTCGAACCATGCCAATGTGCGGAGTGCTTCAAAACTCATCTCAATTTCAAAGTCTCAAAACTAAGCACCCTTCAATGGGTTTTGAAACTGGTTACTTTGCAGCTCATAGCAGAGATGTTGGGTTTACCCCTATTACCATGCGCTCGCTCGTCTCGGCGCAGCAAGTATCTTCAGTCGGCGGTTCGATAGTGTCGTCGCCAGCGACTCACACAGAGAGATCGGGCGCGCTCCTACGAGCTTCGAGTTTTAGGCGGACTCTGCCAGAGTACATTGACGATCATCCATCTGCCGTCGTACTTCGCTAAGTGCATGTAATCAACGCCCCATGAGGCAACGAGTTTGGCGCTGGCTGTCTGATCCAAAACGTCAAAAACGATCACCTCTTTAGGCGCGCCCTTGGGTACTCTGCCGTTCTTATTGTATGTCTTGGCTAAGTTGACTAGCTCGGCGAATGTCATGGGGCTCGGGCTGTAATTACCCTCTCCTCTTTTTACATAAAAACCACGCTTCGCCAAGTCGGGATGGACGCTCCGCTCAATGCGTGTGGGATTGACCTCATACACGCCTTCGACATAATCCAACACGGCTTGCTTGACGGCTTCTCGTTCAATATCTTCACCACTAGCGGCATGAGCGTAAGCAATGATCGCAAGTGAACATAAAAGCGCGAAACATAGCATTGTCATCGGACGAGTTTTCATTTTGGTCCTCCGTGAAGCGCGAATTACGAATCTGCTTTTGTCAATGAAGGTTTAAGTGGAGCGCCGCTATTCGTAACGCAGCGCGATCAAAGGATCAACCTTGGTTGCACGATGCGCCGGCACGAAGCAAGCCGCGAACGCAACGAGGACGAGCACAAGAGAGACCTCGATGAACGTCAGCGGATCAGTCGCAGTTACACCGAAAAGTAAACTCGACATCAGGCGAGTGAGAACGAAGGATGAAGCGAGTCCTATCGCCACACCGATCAAAACAAGTTTGGCTCCTTGCTTGATCGCCAGCTTCAGCACATCCAGTCCCCGCGCCCCTAAAGCCATGCGAATGCCGAACTCATGCGTGCGCTGTGCGACCGAGTAGCTCATCACGCCATAGATTCCCACTGCTGCCAAGACCAGCGCCACGGTGGCAAAGATGCCAAGCAATAGCATACTGAAACGCTGCCGCGCGATTGATTCGGAGAGGACATCTTCCATCGTACTGATATTGGAGACCGGCTGATCCTTGTCTATTTCCCATACGGTCTTGCGTACCGTCGCCGCAAGGCTGCGCGATTCGACATCTGTCCTGACGACAAGGTGGCTCGGCTGGAAAAATGCAGGCTGGGCATAAGGCAAGTACATCTGCGGTTTGGGATCGGCATCAAGCTTAACTTGGCGAACGTCCTTCGCCACTCCGACGATCTCCATCCAAGGGTTAGGCGAATTGAATCCACCTGTTTTGATGCGCTTCCCAACTGGGTCTTCACCCTGCCAGAAACGACGCGCCATTTCTTGGCTCACAACCACCGCCCGGGGAGAGTCAACTCTGTCTTGGTCGCCGAACTGTCGTCCCTGCAACAACTGAATACCCATCGTACTGAAGTAGTGGGGGCTGACGACTCTCGTCACCACGACGGGGCTTTTGCCGGGTCCGGGATCGGGGCGACCCTCAATGCTGATTCCCTGAGAATCACCTTGGAGGACTAAAGGAATCCAATTGGTGACGGCTGCTGATTGAACGCCCGGCAGCGCTTCGATACGGCGTACCAGTTCAGAATAGAATGCCGTGCGCCGCGTCTGGTCAGGATATTTCAGCTCCGGGAGCACGATCCTCATCGTCAACAGATTGTCTGCGCGGAATCCCGAATCAACATTGCGTAGGCGCAGGAAGCTGTTAATCAATAGCCCAGCGCCGATCAGAAGGATGAGCGAGACCGCGACCTCTGCGATCACTAGCAGGTTGCGTATGCGATTGCCACGGCTTCCTGTCGCGGAGTCCCTGCCGCCTTCCTTCAGTGTCTCATTAAGATTAAGGTTTGATGCTTGCGTAGCCGGGGCTAAACCGAAGATCAGTCCTGTCAGCAAGGAGATCAGAAGTGCGAAACCCAGCACTTTGGCATCAATCATGATTGACTGGACTTGCGAAATGTTCTCCGGGCTGAAAGCTTTCAGCAGATGCACTCCCCACAGGGACAGCAACAATCCGACGCTGCCGCCGAGCGCCGCCAATAAAATGCTCTCCGTCAGGAATTGTCGGAGCAAACGCGAGCGGTTCGCGCCGAGTGCGACGCGGAGGGCGATCTCTTTTTGGCGCACTGCGGCCCGCGCGAGCAGCAGATTGGCGACGTTGGCGCAGGCTATCAGCAAGACGAACCCGACCGCGCCCAATAGCACGAGCAGGGCCGGTTTGATGTCGCCCACAACCTGTTCGTGTAGCGAAATGACTGTGGCACCGAGGTCTGTGTTTTAGTCAGGATACTGCTGTTGAAGGCGGGCAGCGATAGTGTTCATCTCCGCCTGCGCTTGTTGCAGGGTAACGCCGGGCTTCATGCGCGCGATGACCTGTAGGTAATGTCTTCCGCGGTTGGCGGCTTCTTGGGAGGTGAAGGCAATGGGAACCCACAGCTCATCCTCGCGGCTGGGAAACTGGAAGTGTGGCGGCATCACGCCGACGACCGTGTAGCTTTCGCCATTCAAGATGAGAGGCTTCCCCGTAATGTTCATATCGGAGCCGAATCGGCGTTGCCACAAGCCATGGCTCATAATAACCACGCGACTGCCGCCGGGTTGATCTTCTTCCGGCAGGAACGCGCGGCCTAAGTATGGCTCAACGCCCAGCAAGGGAAAGAGATTAGCCGAGACACGCCGTCCGTCGATTCTTTCTGGCGTGCCGTCACCCGTCAGGTTAAAGCTCAGATCGGCAATTGCTGCCATACCTTCAAAGACTTGATTCTGATCACGCCAGTCAATGTAGTTAGCCGCCGCGGGTGTATCGCGTGGATACCCTCCTTTGGTGTCGTCCTCCCAAACCATCACGAGTTGGTCAGGATCTTGATAAGGCAAGGGGCGCAGCAAGACTGTATTAACCACACTAAAGATCGCGCTGTTCGCACCGATCCCTAAAGCCAAAGCGATGACGGCAACAGTGGTGAAACCGGGGTTTTTCACCAGCATCCGCAGGCCGTAACGTAAATCTTGCCAAAGGTCTCCCAACACGTTCATCCTCCTTTGTGTACCCAGCGCCACAGGCTCGCGCCGGACGATACGCTCGACCCGGCGCAGTTCCTGAGCTAACACATCGCTCTCCGTTAACTCGAGCAGCGCCGCTTGACGGGCTTCCTCTATTGTCGCGCCGCCCTGTAGCGACGCCTCGTAGCGGTCATCAAGGTGCTGGGCCAACTCCTCGACGATCTCGGCCTCGCGCATTGGCGACAGCCTCAATCGCGACAACCGCCTTCTGATCTCTTCTTCCCAGTCAGGCATGTTCGATCCCCGTGATGCGATTAATCGCCTCGACAAATTCCCGCCAGCTATTACGTTGCGCCGCTAAGACCTTTTTGCCTTCAGGAGTCAAGCGGTAATAACGCCGCCGCCGTTGACCAGCCTTCTCCACCCAACGGCCCTGAATCCAGCCGCGCCTCTCCAAGCGGTACAGGAGCGGGTAGAGCGAGGCGACATTGAAACGCAGCACGCCGCGCGAACGCTGCTCGATCAAACTGCCGATGTCGTAACCGTGCCGGGGCTGGTCTTCGACGAGTGAAAGAATCAACAACTCGGCACTGCCCTTCTTCAACTCGCGGTCGAGAATATGTGAACCTATATATGGCATAGCTATATATTATTGAGAGATATACGATTCGTCAATATCATATATCGAGCTGATTGCAAAATTAACTTTTCAGATACTGTCCGGCGTCTCCGCGCTGCCCAGACGACCCATCTCCCAAGATGTAACAAGCCTTGACAGTCTAGGCATACTTGCTTACTATGCCCTGACATTCTAGGCATCTTTCTGGCTAGGACTAGGAGGTAAACGAGTGACCAAACAGAAAGCGGACCTGCTGCAAGGCACGCTCGACATGCTCATCCTCAAAGCCGTCTCGCTCGGCCCGCTGCACGGCTATGGCATCATCCAGCGCATCCGGCAAATATCGGGCGAGATGCTTGACGTCGAGCAGGGATCGCTCTACCCGGCGCTCTATCGCATTGAGCAGAGAGGCTGGGTCTCCTCGAAGTGGGAGGTCAACGAGACTAACCGCCGGGCCAAGTTTTACGCGCTCACGAGGGCGGGCCGGCGACAGCTCGAGGTCGAGGAGGCGAGTTGGGATCGCCTCGTCCTCGCTGTCGCCAAGGTGCGGCGGGCCATGTAAAGGGCGGAATGAGGATGAGGTGGTTCAATATTTTTTCGGCACGCCTGCGCGCGCTGGTGGGGCGCGAGGCCGTCATCCGCGACATTGATGAGGAGATGCGCCTCCATGTCGAGATGGAGACGGAGACGAACGTCGGGAGGGGAATGTCACCTGCGGATGCGCGGCGGGCGGCGCTTATCAGCTTCGGCAATTTTGACAGCGTCAGGAACGTGGCCTACAGAGTACGAGGAGGCGGTATGCTAGAGACTTTATTGCAGGACATTCGGTACGGCGCGCGGGTACTCGCGAAGCACAAGGGTTTCACTGCGGTCGCGGTGATCACCCTCGCACTAGGGATTGGGGCAAATACGGCCATCTTCTCGGTCGTTAATGAACTACTTCTGCGCCCGCTGCCTTACCGCGACGCGGAGCGGCTCGTCATGCTATGGGAGATCACCTCGGAAGGCAGGCACCAGAACACGACTTCGCGCGCCAACTTTCGTGGCTGGCGCGAACAGAACACGGCCTTCGAGGGCATGGCGGCGTTCTCCGACCAGCGTCTAACCCTGACCGGCGACGGCGAACCAGAGGAGGTCTCGGTCCAGCTCGCCACCCCCGAACTGTTCCGTGTACTCGGCGTCGAGCCGCTCCTCGGTCGGGGCCTGACGCAAGAGGGCGAGCGCCCGGCTGCGCCCGAGGTCGTCCTGAGCCACGGTTTCTGGCAGAGGCGTTACGGCGGCGATCCGGGAGTGGTCGGCAAGCCCGTCACGCTCAATGGCGTGCCCTGCACCGTGGCCGGCGTCCTCCCCGCAGGTTTTCAGTGGCACATCAAACAAAGGTCGGGTACGGGTAGGCCCGCCGAAATCTGGACGGTGCTGGCGATGCCGACTGAGGGGAGCGCAGCCACGCGAGGCCGGTTCCTCTCGGTGGTGGCGCGGCTGAGACCCAGCGTCTCATTGGAGCAGGCTGGGGCTGAGATGAAGACCATCGCGGCGCGCCTCGAACAGGATGCCCCGCAGTACAACAAGGGGTACGGCACGCAGGTCATTCCGTTGCGCGAGCAATTCGTCGGCAACGTCCGGCCTGCACTCCTGATCCTTCTCGGCGCGGTCGGCTTCGTGCTGCTGATCGCCTGCGCCAACGTCGCCAATCTCATGCTCTCTCGCGCCGCGGCCCGGGAGAAGGAGGTCGCACTCCGAACGGCGCTCGGCGCGAGCCGCATGCGTGTGGTTCGGCAACTGCTCACCGAAAGCGTGCTGCTCGCCCTACTGGGCAGCGTGTTTGGGCTGCTGGTCGCATGGTGGGGCATCGGCGCGCTCGTGGCGATCAGCCCGCGCGACCTCGTGAATCTGCAGGGCGTCGGCATCAACCTCACGGTGCTCGGCTGGACGCTGGCCGTTTCGCTCCTGACCGGAATCATCTTTGGCATCGCGCCGGCCTTGGAGGCGACGCGACTGAACCTCAACGACGCACTCAAGGAAGGGGGCCAAGGTGCCGGGGGGCAGGGCACCCGTAATCGCCGCCTGCGGAGCGCCCTCGTGGTCGCCGAAGTCGCGCTGGCTCTAGTGCTTTTAGCCAGCGCGGGATTGCTGGTGAAGAGCTTCGCCCGCCTGCAAGAGATCGACACCGGGTTCAACACGGAGAACGTGTTGACGATGGTCGTGCGCCTGCCGGACGGCAAGTACAAGGAGGAGCCGCAGATGGTCGCCTTCTTCCGTCAAGCCACCGAGCGCATCCGGGCGCTCCCCGGCGTCCGCGCCGTCGGTACTGTGAACTTCCTGCCGCTCTACGGCGGGCTCGGCTCCTCGACCGGCTTCACCGTCGAGGGGCAGCCCGCACCGCCGCCGGGCGAGGAACCCAGCACGAACGTGCGCGTGACCGATGCCGGCTATTTCGGCGCGATGGGCATCCCACTGCTGCGCGGTCGCAATTTCACTGAATTCGAGGCCAACGAGTCAAAGCATGTCGTCATCATCAGCGAGTCGATGGCGCGGCAGCACTTCCCCGGCGAAGACCCATTGGGCAAGCGCATCAGCGTCCAGATGTTTGAAGAACCCACGCCGACGGAGATCGTCGGCGTCGTCGGCGACGTCAGGTACGACAGCCTGATAGATGAGGCGCAGCCGACCGTCTACTTCCCACACCCGGAACTCACCTACCCGTTCATGACCCTCGTCATCCGTACCACCAGCGACCCCGCGGAAATGTCCCCCGCGGTGCGGCGCGAGTTGAGCGCGATAGACCCCGACCAACCCGTCTCCGACGTGCGGACGATGAATCAGGTAATGGCCGACACGGTGGGCCGCGCCCGCTTCAACACGCTGTTGTTCGGACTCTTCGCGGGGCTGGCGACACTGCTGGCGGCAGTCGGCATCTTCGGCGTGATGAACTACTCTGTGACCCTGCGGACACGCGAGATCGGTCTCAGGATAGCGCTCGGCGCACAGCCGAATCGCGTCCTGATGCTCATCCTCAGGCAAGGACTATTGCTCACGCTCATCGGCATCGGCATCGGCTTGGCCGGCGCGCTTGCCCTGACGCGCGTCATGTCGAGCCTACTTTTCGGGGTGGACACTACGGACCCAGCGACTTTTGCAGTCATTGTGCTGCTGCTCACGGTCGTATCGTTAATAGCCTGTTACATTCCGGCGCGGCGGGCGACGCGCATCGACCCATTGCTCGCCCTGAGGTACGAGTAGGGCATCTTCGCTCTCGTCAATCTTTTTTTGCCCCTGCCGGACTACCGGCTCTGAGAGGACTAACTCGTGAAACGAATTCTTGCTGTTCCAGTGTCGGTAATGGCATCGACCCGCCGGACGATTTCTTCGAGGGCGACGGGCTTCAGTTGCGGCCCGGGCAACCTCGCCAGCCGCGCGTAAGAAGACATAAAGCAGTTCAGCGACTCGGCGCGCGACGAGACTATGTCGAGGCCGCGTTGAACGTCTTCCTGCCAATCGACGGGGCGCGGTTGACGCGCGACGAGCATGGTCAGACTGCCGGCAATCGATTTAATGGGAGCGAGCGGATTATTCAGTTCGTGACCCAGCACGCGCACGAGTCGCTGCCACGCCGTCGCTTCCTCTTCGCGCAACGGGCGGCTCAGATCGGCGAGGACCAATAAGGTGTGTGGCCGACCGTGCTGCCGGAAAGCCCCGCGCCGCACGCCCCAGCGCATGTTAGGACTGCCCAGAAAAGTTAGCTGGAGCGTCGGCGGCGCGTCGCCGTTCAAATTTTCCCCGAGCTTTAAGGGGTCGGCTAAAAGCAGTTCCGCCGCAGTGCGCCCGATGAGCCGCTCGGCGGGCTGCGCGAGCAGCCGCTCGCCCGCGCGGTTGACGAGGCGCAATTTGTCCTCCCTGTCGAACGCGAGGACGGCAACATCAATCTCTGCCATCACCGCGCGTAACAGCGTCGTCGCTTCGAGCGCGCCGAGCCGCTGCCCGCGCAACGTCTCGCTCAGAGCGTTGACTTCGCGCATCACTTCGCCGAGCGCATCGGGCTGCTCGTGGCCGCGCGCGCGGATCGAATAGTCCCCTTCACCGAGCGCGGCGAGCAGGTTAGAGATAGTTTGCAGCGGTCACATGACGCGCACTTGCAGCGCGAACGAACAGCCGAGCCAACAACAGACCATCAGCGCCGCGAGCGTCCAAAAAACTTTGGCGGAATAATCGCTGAACCACAGCAGTGCGAAGGCGATGATCATCGCCGGCAGTCCAGAGCCGAGCGCCATCGCGAGAACGCGACGCTCGTGGCTCAATGTTCTGCGCTGGCTCTTCATGAGAAGCAAAAGTCAGGAGACAGAATATAATAGCTTGTCTTCATGCTGTCTCCTGACTTCTCTTTCAAAGTTCATACTTCGTGATCCGGCGATAGAGCGCGCTGCGGCTTAGTCCCAAACTCTCAGCCGCGAGATTCACGTTGCCGCCCGCGCGCGCCAGAGCCTTCTGGATCAGCAACCGCTCCACGTCTTCCAAACTCATCTCTTCCAAGCGCGGGCTGGCTTCGCGACTCGCCGGCAGCCACAGATCATTCGTCTGAATCATGCCCCCTTGAGCCATCAACACTGCGCGCTCGACGACATGATCCAATTCGCGGACATTCCCCGGAAAAGGGTGTGCGCGGAGCATGTGCAGCGCAGCTTGATCGAAGCCAGTGATCGACTTGCGATAGCGCCCGGCGTACTGCCGCAGGAAATGCTCGGCGAGTGATTGGATGTCCTCCGTGCGCTCGCGCAGCGGCGGCAGACGCATCTCGACCGTGTTCAGCCGGAACAGCAAATCCTGACGGAAGCGCCCCGCTTTTACTTCCTTGTTCAGATCGGCGTTTGTCGCCGACAGCACGCGCACGCGCACGCGCCGCGTCTGCGACGCTCCGACCGGCTCGAACTCGCCGGTCTCAAGGACGCGCAGCAGCTTCGGCTGAAGATTGACGGGGACGTTGGCAATCTCGTCGAGAAAGATCGTACCGCCGTCCGCCAACTCAAAACGCCCGACGCGATCCGCCCGCGCGTCGGTGAACGCTCCCTTGACGTGGCCGAACAATTCGCTCTCGAACGTCCCTTCGGCGAGCGCCCCGGCGTTGACGGTGACGAGCGTTCTCTTCGCGCGTTCCGAGAGCGCGTGGAGCGTGCGCGCGACCACCTCTTTGCCGGTCCCGTTCTCGCCTGTGATCAGGACGTTCGCGTCCGAAGGTCCGATGCGGCGGATCAGTTCGAGGACGGGTTGCATCGCGGGGGCCGCGGCGATCAGGAGCGGCAGCTTGCCCGCCGAATCGCTCCGCAGCAATTGGTTCTCCGCTTCCAAACGCGCGCCGGTGCGGAGCGCTGCGGAGAGTTCGAGCTGCGTGCGGAGGATCGTCAGCAGCCGCTGATTGTCCCACGGCTTCTGGATGAAATCCTTCGCGCCGCGCCGCAGGGCTTCGACCGCCAACTCGACCGTCCCCCACGCGGTCATGACGACAACTGGCAGCGTCGCGTCGAGGGCTTGAATGCCTGCGAGTAAATCCAGCCCCTCCTGTCCTGAGGTGGTGTCACGAGCATAGTTAAGGTCTAAGAGGGCGACGCTGTAATCCCGCTCGGCGATAGCTCGCATCACGCCCGCCGGTTGCGTGATGGCATCCGTCTCGAAACCTTCACCTTTCAGCAAGAGCCGTAAGGCTTCCAGCACGTCTCTGTCGTCGTCGGCAATCAGTATGCGCGGCATGGCTTCATGGGGCATCAGACATCTCGGAGTACTTCCGTTAAGCGGCGGGCAAACCCGTCGCTACACAGACGGGTTTGCTTACTTTGGCAAGAAGTTTATTCCACAACCTGACAGTTATGAATCGAGGTCTCGGAACTGCTCATTCTACTTACGCTAACGGGCAAGTTAGGATTCACTTATCTGGCTGCGGACACTGCCAGCCCGTCACCAATAATCAGCCCGGCCCAAGCCATCCCCTTGAATCTCGCGCCCGCTACTCTCTAAAGTCTGGCTCTCACTCGTATCTCAGCGCCACCATTGGATCGACCTTCGTCGCGCGTCTCGCGGGAACGTAGCAAGCCAGCAGCGCGACTCCTGTGAGCAGGAGCGCGATGGCGGCGAAAGTCAGAGGGTCGGTCGCGCTGATTCCATAAAGCAGGCTCGACATCACGCGCGTGACGACGAGGGCAGCGACCAAGCCGACGCCGACGCCGGCGAGAGCCAAGATCATCCCTTGACCGACGACGAGACGAAGAATGTCTATGCTGCGCGCACCAAGCGCGATGCGAATGCCCATCTCGTTCGTCCGTGCGCTAACGGTGTAAGCCATCACGCCGTAGATGCCGACCGCCGCGAGGACGAGCGCGACGCTCGCGAAGATGGCGAGGAGAAACATCGAGAAGCGTTTCTGCGCGACCGAGTTGTTCAAGACCTCGTCCATTGTCCGCACGCCGTAAACGGGTTGGTCTTTATCTACTGCGCGCACCGCGCCGCGCACCGCTGAAGTCAGGCTCGCGGGATCGTTCGCCGCGCGCACGACGACGGACAAGCCGGCTGCCGTACTCTGCGCGTGCGGGTAGTAGAGTTGCGCTTTCAGTTCGGCGTCCAGCCCCCTGTGTCGGATCGCGCCGACGACACCGACGATCTCGCGCCAGATGGGATTCTCGTCCGTCCCCTCGAAAGTGACGCGCTTGCCGACAGGGTCTTCGCCGGGGAAGTAAACGCGCGCGAGCGTCTCATCAATGATCGCAACCTGCCGGGCGTCGGCGTTGTCGCGCTCGGTGAAGTGACGACCGCGCAGGAGCGGGATTTGCATCGTCGGTAAATAGTCCGGCGTCGCTACGCGCCCGTCTGTGTGTGGATTCATCACGCCGGGCGGCGCGGGGCGATCTTCGATACCGAAAGTGTAACTCGTCACCCCGCCGCCCAACGGCAGATGCGAGACCGCGCCGACGGACTCAGTGCCGGGCAACGCCTTGATCCGCTCCACCAGTTCTTGAAAGAACGCCCGCCGCTGCTGCGGCTCGCGGTACTTGGTCGCCGGCAAGGCGACCTGCATCGTCAACACGTTTTCCGTGCGGAAGCCGGGATTAACATCGAGCAACCGGGAGAAGCTGCGGACCATCAGCCCCGCACCGACGAGCAGCACGAGCGCGACAGCGATCTGGGTGATGACGAGCAGGCTACGTGCGCTGCGAATCCCGCCGCCGACCGCCGAACCCCGCCCGCCCTCTTTGAGCGTTCCAGTCAACCCCGGTTTGGAGGCTTGGAGAGCGGGTAAGAGACCGAACAGAATGCCGGTCAATAACGACAACCCGATGGTGAACAGCAGCACGCGCGCATCTATGCCGATCTCCCGCGCGCGTGGAACGTCTGCGGGTTCGAGCGCGACGAGCAGCTCAACACCCCACACGGCGAGCAGTAAGCCCGCCACACCGCCGACAAAAGCGAGCAACAAACTTTCCGTCAGCAATTGCCGGACGAGGCGTGTGCGACTCGCGCCGAGCGCCGTGCGGATCGCGATCTCGCGACCCCGTGCCGCTGCGCGCGCGAGCATGAGATTGGCGACGTTTGAGCACGCGATGAGGAGCAGAAAGCCGACCGCACCTAGCAGCACGAAGAGCGCCGGGCGCACGTCGCCGACGATCTCTTCGTTGAGAGACTTGAGCTTCACTCCCCAGCCGCTATCAGCCGGGTAGGCGTCCGGGTTCGCCTCCATGATGCGTTGCGCGCTGAAGTTCATTTCGGCTTGCGCCTGCTCGATTGTCACGCCCGGCTTCAAGCGCGCCATCGCGCCGAGGTATTCGTTGCCGCGCCGATCGTTCGCTAACTGCTCCGGCGTAAACGCAATCGGCGTCCACAATTCGTCTCTGCCGAACCGGAACTCAGCCGGCATCACGCCGACGACTGTGTAGCTTTCGTTATTGAGCCTGATCGTGCGATTGACGATCTGCGGGTCGCCGCCGAAACGCCGCTGCCACAGACCATAACTCAGCACCACGACGCGCGACGCGCCTGGCTTGTCTTCTTCGGCGAGGAATGTGCGTCCGAGTGTGGGTGCGATTCCTAAGAGCGGGAAGAAGTTCGCTGTCACGATGCGCCCTTGCACGCGCTCCGGGTCGCTCCCGTCTGTGAGGTTGTAGTTGGCATTGGACGAAGCGGCGGTCTCTTCAAAGACGCTCGTCTGATCTCTGTAGTCAACATAGCCGGGAGCCGAGACGGGCGCGACCAAATCCAGCTTCGGGTACGAGTGACTGATTGTCACCAACCGCTCCGGCTCCTTGTATCCGAGCGGGCGCAGCAGCACGCTGTTGACGACCGAGAAGATCGCCGTGTTCGCGCCGATACCCAAAGCGAGCGCGATGATGGCCGCCACTGTAAAGCCCGGTCGTTTACCGAGCATCCGCACTGCGAAACGAAGGTCTTGCCAGATCGTTTTCATTCTCTCCTCCTATTCGTAACGGAGCGCAACCATTGGATCAACTTTCGTCGCGCGTCTGGCCGGAATGTAACTGGCG
>Ga0136614_10000875_pt1 | contig 16642 bp, 17 predicted proteins | sample AntDrymUQ2792106_2_FD_106643 | JGI IMG/M metagenome (GOLD analysis project Ga0136614, IMG submission 106643) | Polar desert sand microbial communities from Dry Valleys, Antarctica - metaG UQ279 (21.06) | ecosystem: Environmental > Terrestrial > Soil > Desert | place: Antarctica: Dry Valley... | reverse complement strand
CTTGGGGACCATGATCACGTCGAGCACGTCGCCGATCTCACCCACGAGCGCCAGCAGGTCGTCGAGCGCCCAGGGAGAGTCGAGCGAGTTCACGCGCGTCCACAGCGCGGCGCCCCCGAGGTCGACCTCGCGGCCGATCTTGACCAGTCCGTCGCGGGCGGCCTCCTTGCGATCGGCCGGCACCGCGTCCTCGAGGTTGCCGAGCAGGATGTCGGTCGTGGCCCCGATGTCGGACAGCTTGGCGGCCATCTTCTCGTTCGACGGGTCGAAGAAGTGGATCATCCGCGCGGGCGTGACCGGGATCTCGAGCACGGGATCGGGAGCGCCCTGGGCCAGCGGCTTGGCGAAGTCACGGGGATTGCGCATGGCCCGCAACCTAGCCGGGCGTGCGGCGTGCGGAGGCAGTTCACCGGACGCGCTACTGCACGGTGACCGGGGTGCCGACGGGCATCAGCCGCCCCAGTTCGAGGATGTCCTCGTTGCGCAGCCGGATGCAGCCGTGGGAGACGCGGCCCGGCAGCAGGTCGGGCCGGTCGGTGCCGTGGATGCCCACGTAGCCTCCGCCCGGCCAGTCGGTGAGCGTCTCGGATCGCGCGCTGGTCCCGAAGGCGAGCGGGCCGTACATCGGGCTGGCGTAGCGCCGCAGCTCGTTGCGGACATAGAACTCGCCGCGCGGCGTCGGGTTGGTGGCGGTGCCGATGCCGATCGGCGCCCGGAACACGCGGCGGCCGCCGCGCATCAGCGTCGCGACCGTGTGCTCGAGATCGACGACGAGCCGGGTGTCGACGACCTCGTAGCCCCCTAGCGCCTCGCGCGGGATCCAGCCGGTGGTCCCGTTGGGCAGCACCGGCAGCCGCGCACGCACCCACAGCGCTCCGTCCGCGCCTTCACGGTGCTCGAGCGCGAGCACGATGTTCGTCGTGCCCTCCGGCGTGCGGGTCGCGAGCTCCGCGACGGCCCGAGCGGCGGGGTCGGGCCGGGCACGGGCCGACACCCGCCGGCGCACCGGCGTCCAGCGCACCTCGTGGCGACCGTCGCCGAGCGGGACCGGCTCGCCGATGCGCAGCGCCGGCGCGGGCGCGGACGGCAGCCGTTCGATCGCCGGGGCGCGCACGGGCTGCGGGGCGGCCTCCTCGCCGGCCGCGAGCAGCGCCGCCGGCGCCGCCGGCGGCCAGCGTCGCCGTCCCTACGACGGCCGCCAGCGTGCGCCCGCGACTCAGCCGGTGTAGGTCGGCGATCTCCGGCTCCGGGTCTTCGCGATGAAGTTGGTGGCCCGCACCGCGCGGAGCACCTCGGTCTTGCCGGCCGGCTCGTCGAAGGCCTCCAGCACCGGGCTCACGCCGGCGAGCCGCCGGATCCAGGCGGCATGCCGCGCCTCCACCGCGTGGACGGCGAGCGCGGAGGCGAGATACGCGCGCGACCGGATCCTCCCGGCCTGCCCCTTGTAGGCGGCGACGGCGAGATCCTCGAACGCCACCGCCGTGCGCCGGAAGCGCTCAGGGCTCTCGGTCGCGCCGCGGAAGTCGAACCGCGGCCGGGCGACGGCGCTGCGGCCGAGCGCCTGGCGGAACGCGCGCACGTGCGCCCGCTCGTGCGCGCCGACGACGCGTGACTGGCGCTTCAGCGCGCCGTCCAGGCTGCCGATGCGCTCGACCTCCGTGTAGAAGGCCGCCTGCAGGTACTCGAGCGTGAGCGCGAAGTTGAGGATCTCGACGTCGCGCGTGCGCGCCTCGGTGCTCGCGGGACGCGCGAAGAGGGCCACCAAGGCGCCGCTGCCGACCATCGCCGTGCGCAGGAAGTCGGCGCGCGAGTGCTCGTGCAGCGACGCCACCGCCTCCCCGAGCGCGCCGTCGGCGTCCAGCAGGTCGAACCGGAGATCGGTCATCGGATGAATCCGGTGTCGCGCAGCGCGGCCTGCACCTGCTCGGCGGTCAGGACCGGCTCGGCTGCATCGGGTGCGGGGTCGACGCCGGCGAGGTCGCGAATCCAGGCCGCGTGGCGGGCCTCGACCGACACGATCTTCGCGGCCGCCCCGAGCGCCGCAACGGTGAGGTTCGGCGCCTGGGCGTTGTAGGCGCGCACGCCGATGTCCTCGATGAACTTCACGTGCGCGCGCTCGTGGCCGCCCACCACGCGGGCGAGCTCACGCGCCTCGCCGACGATGCTGCCCTTGTCGAACGCCTCCCCGTAGAACGCCGACTGAAGGTGCTCGAGCTGGAGGACGAACGTCAGGATGTCGGCATCGCGAGCGGCCGACCCTGCCGATTCGGCATGGTCGGGGCGGCCCGCGAGCACGAAGCCCGCGGCCGCCACGCCTCCGCCGAGGGTTGCGCCGCGCAGGAAGCTGGCCCGCGAGCGACGCAGGCTGACGGTTGTCGTATCGCCGGATGCGGACATGGGACGTGCCTTTCGACGAGGATGCGGGAGATCAGCCGGCATCGCCGTTGCTCCCTCCGGGGTGGGTCTTGTCCTGCCGCGTGCGCCGGTGGCCGCCGGCCGCCCGGACGCTCGACGGGCGCCAGAGGGCGTCGTTCCTCAGGGTCGGCGCTCCCTCGCGGTCGAGCGTGTCCGCGACCCCGCCGGCGATCCGACCGCGCTCGGACGCGCCCATGCCGGCCAGCTTGCCGCCGGTGTCCGTGGACGTGTCGATCCCGTCGTCGAGCGAGACGAGCGTCGCCTCGTGCGCATCCAGGCGCCGTAGGATGCCGCCGAGCTCCACCGCCGATCGCCCGAGGCGATCGAGCTGGCTGACGACCAGGCACGAGACCTCGCCGGCGTCGATGCGCGCGATCGCCTGCTCGAGCGAGGGTCGCCGTCCGTTCCCGAGCGTGTGCGCGTCGTCGCACAACACCGCGTCGAGGCGCCAGCCCTCGCGGGCGCAGGCCTGCCGGATGAGCGCCTCCTGGTCGACGAGGCCGGCGACCTCGAGCTCCTGCTCGGCGGCCGTGAGGCTGATGTAGCCGACGACGGCGTCGACCCCGGTGGGCTCGGCGGTGCGGCGCCGCGACGCCACGCCCACGCCCAGCGCCAGCGCGAGCGCGCCGCCGACGGCGAGGAGGATCGCGACTTCCGAGGGGTCCGACCGGCCCCGGCTCGGTGCGGCCCGGTCGTCGGCGGAAGGCGTGGGCGTGGGCGTGGGCGCCGGCACCGACTCGGCCCGGCCATCGCCCTCGAGCGGATACGCGTCCCAGAGCCGTTCGGGGCCGGCATCGGCCTGCGCGCGGGCTGGATCGGGCGCAACGGCCGAGGGGCCGAGAAGGGCGAGCGCTGCGACGAGCGCGACGATCCATGCCGACGGTGCCGGGATGGTCATCTCTGATCGCGTGATTGCAACTCCTCCTTCTCCCCGATAGCAGGCGATCGTCGTTCGGACCGCAGTACGCATTCGCGGAATACCCGGATCAGAGCTTCAATGCACCGGGTTCACCGACTTCTGCACACACCGGCAGCATCCGGCGGTCGGCGATGCGGCGAGGTGCGAGGATCCGGGCCTATGAGCACCGAGACATCCCGCAGCGTCGAAACCGACCAGGCCAGCCGCGAGGCGAGCGGCGCCCACCCCTATGGCCGCTACCTCGAGGAGTTCGAAGTCGGTGCGGTCTACAAGCACTGGCCGGCCAAGACGGTCACGGAGGCGGACGACCACATGTTCTGCCTCCTCACGATGAACCATCACCCGCTGCACATCAACGACGTCTACGCCAAGCAGTCCCAGCAGGGCCGCAACGTCGTCGTCGGTCCGCTGGTCTACTCGCTCGCGCTCGGCATGAGCGTCTCCGACGTCTCCGGCAAGGCGATCGCCAACCTCGCCACCGAGGAGCTCAGGCACCCCGCGCCGGTGTTCCACGGCGACACGCTGTTCTGCGAGTCCGAGGTGCTCGAGGTCCGCGAATCGCAGTCCAAGCCCGACCGCGGCACCGTGCGCGTGCACACGCGGGTCCTCAACCAGGACGGCGTGCTGGTGGCGGAGTTCAAGCGGCTCGTGCTGGTGCCGCGCAAGACTCAGGTCGCGGGGTAGGGTCCGGGGGATGGCCACCGAAACCTCCGCCCCGACCACCCATCGCCGGCTGCTGGAGTGGGTCGACGAAGCGGTGTCGCTCTGCGAGCCCGAGGACGTCCACTGGTGCGACGGGTCGGCCGACGAGTACGACCGGCTCTGCCGGCTGCTCGTCGCGGCCGGCACGTTCGAGCGCCTGTCGGACGCCAAGCGTCCGAACTCCTACCTCGCCTTGTCGGAACCCGGCGACGTCGCGCGGGTCGAGGATCGCACGTTCATCTGCTCGGATTCCGAGGAGGACGCCGGCCCGACCAACCACTGGCGCGACCCCGGCGAGATGCGCGCGGTGCTCGAGGAGAAGTTCGCCGGCTCCATGCGCGGCCGCACGCTCTACGTGGTCCCGTTCTCGATGGGCCCGCTGGGCTCGCCGATCTCCGAGATCGGCGTGCAGCTGACCGACTCGGCCTACGTCGCGGTCTCGATGCGGATCATGACCCGGATGGGCCGGGCGGCGCTCGATCAGCTCGGCGGCGACGGCGACTTCGTGCCCTGCATGCACACCACCGGATCGCCGGTCGCGACGGGGCAGACCAGCGGGTCGTGGCCGTGCAACGAGGACAAGTACATCGTCCACTTCCCCGAGACGCGCGAGATCTGGTCCTTCGGCTCGGGTTACGGTGGCAACGCGCTGCTGGGCAAGAAGTGCTTCGCGCTCCGGATCGCGTCCGTGATGGCGCGCGACGAGGGCTGGATGGCCGAGCACATGCTGATCCTCAAGCTCACCTCCCCCGAGGGCGGCGTCAAGTACGTGACGGGCGCGTTCCCGAGCGCCTGCGGCAAGACCAACCTCGCGATGCTGATCCCGGCGATCGAGGACTGGAAGGTGGAGACCGTCGGCGACGACATCGCGTGGATGAAGTTCGGCGAGGACGGACGGCTCTACGCGATCAACCCGGAGGCAGGCTTCTTCGGCGTCGCGCCGGGGACGGGCGAGAAGACCAACCCCAACGCGATGGCCACGATCCGCGCCAACTCGATCTTCACCAACTGCGCGAAGACCGACGACGGCGACGTCTGGTGGGAGGGGATGACGGAGGAGCCCCCGGCGCATCTGATCGACTGGCACGGCAACGACTGGACGCCCGAGTCCGACAAGCCCGCGGCGCATCCGAACGCGCGCTTCACCACGCCGGCCGCGCAGGACCCGGCGATCGCGCCGGAATGGGAGGCGCCGGAGGGCGTGCCGATCGACGCGATGCTGTTCGGCGGCCGCCGCTCCACGGTCGTGCCGCTGGTGCACGAGGCGTTCGACTGGGAGCACGCCGTCTTCCTCGGCTCGATCATGGGGTCCGAGACGACCGCGGCGGCGGCGGGCGCGGTCGGCCACCTGCGGCGCGACCCGTTCGCGATGCTCCCGTTCTGCGGCTACCACATGGCCGACTACTTCTCGCACTGGCTCGAGCTCGGACGGCGCGAGGACGCGGTGCTGCCGAAGGTGTTCTACGTCAACTGGTTCCGCAAGGACCCGGACTCCGGTCGCTGGCTGTGGCCCGGCTTCGGCGAGAACGCGCGCGTGCTCGAGTGGGTCTTCCGCCGCTGCGACCGCGCGGTGGAGGCGCAGGACACGCCAATCGGGCGCCTCCCGACGGCGGACGGGCTGGACACCGACGGGCTGTCGATCGACGGCGCGGACCTCGCCGAGCTGCTGCGGGTCGACCCGGAGGAGTGGCTGGCCGAGATCGAGCCGATCCGCGAGTTCTACGCGCAGTTCGGCGAGAAGCTCCCGCGCGAGCTGCGGGCGCAGCTCGACGCGCTCGGGGAGCGCCTGAGCAGCGCGCGGTCCTGACGGCGTAGGGCGGGCGGGGACCCTCGTCCGTCTGCTCGGCGCGGCGGAAGCCGACGGGCTCGCCGCCGACGCGCTCGCCGCGGCGGACGTGTGAGTCTCGCTACGGCGTCTGCCAGCCTGAGAGGCCATGAGCGACGAGCAGCCGGACCTGACCGTTGCCGACGCTGCCGCGTGGCGAACCTGGCTCGCCGGACATCACGACGACCCGACCGGCGTGTGGCTGGTGCTCGCCAAGAAGGGAACCACCCAGCCGACCAGCCTCACGTATGACCAGGCGCTCGACGAAGCGCTGTGTTACGGCTGGATCGATGGTCAGGCTCGGCGCCGTGACGAGCCCACGTACCGACAACGCTTCACTCCCCGCCGGAAGCGCAGCGCGTGGTCGCGACGCAACGTGGGCATCGTCGAGCGATTGATGACCGAGGGCCGGATGCATGCGGCGGGCGTTGCCGAAGTCGAACGGGCGAAGACCGACGGCCGCTGGGATGTCGCCTACGCCGGTCCGGCGACCATCGAGGTGCCGGGCGATCTGACCGCGGCATTGGCCGATGCGCCCACGGCGCAAGCGATGTTCGACATCCTCACCAGCCAGAACCGCTATGCCGTTCTGCACCGGATCGATGCCGCCAAACGCGCTGACACGCGGGCGCGACGCATCGAGCGCTACGTCGCGATGCTCGCTCGAGGCGAGACGATCTACCCGCAGAAGGCCAGGCTTTCCGGCTGAGTGTCGGCCTAGTGCGGGTGCTCGCCGCCGGTGGCGGCGGGGGGGCGGGACTCCTCGGCCAGCGAGGTGAGCGTGAGGACGCCGCGCGCCGCCTCCTCGAGCACGAGCGTCGCCTCCTCGGAGGAGCGCGCGTAGAGCTCGACCAGCAGGTGCACGACGATCTGGTCCTCGTCGTGCTTGTGGAAGCGCACGTGCGTGAAGAACTCGCGCGTCCCGTGATCGCCGAACGCGGCGTAGCCCAGCGCGTCGGCGGCCTCGGGGCCCGAGCAGGTCTCGACCGCGTCCGCGTCGACGGTCACGGTGCACGACGCCACCCACGGCGTGCCGGCCACCATCCGCTCCCAGCGGTCCTCGATCGGCTCGATGCGCCCGTTGTGGAACCCCAGGTGGGGCTGGTCATGCATGCAGTCCAGGCACTGCACGACGGCCTCCTGGACCTCGTCGACCACCTCGCCGCGCTCCCCCGAAACGGGGTCGATTCGGTGGATCCCCTCGTAGTGGACCTGCACCTCGAGCTCCTGCGACCAGCATCGGTAGCAGCGCAACCAGGAGCCGATCGGCTCTCGTGAACCATCCATCTGCACCCATTCTATGCTCCGGGCCGTGGCGACTCGCCCCCTGCTGCTGGTCCTCGCCGCGTGGGCGCTGGTCGGCTGCGGCGATCAAGGCCCGAGCGACGAGGAGAAGATCCGCTCCACGCTGACGCAGTTCGAGCGCGCGACGGCCGACGGGGACTACCGGGCGCTGTGCGATCGGATCCTGGCGCCCGCGCTGGTCGAGACGGTCAAGCAGATCGGTCTGCCGTGCGTGGCCGCGCTCGAGCAGGGCTTCGAAGACGTGCGCGAGCCGCGCCTGTCGGTCGGCGCGGTCGCCGTCGAGGGCGACTCGGCGACCGCGCAGGTGCGCTCCAGCGCCGCAGGTCAGGCGCCCAGCGAGGACACCGTCGAGCTGATCAGGGTCGGCGACGCGTGGCGGATCGCGTCGCTGAGCACCGGGGCGGCGTCCGCGGCGCCCTGACACGTTCCCGGGTCGTCGTCGCGCGGTCCAGCTTCCTACGACCCGGTGGCGGCCGTGGCCAGCACGTCCTCGAGCGGCGTGTGGTCCAGGCCCAGTGCGGCAGCCACGGCGGGGTGAGTCACCTGGCCGGCGCAGACGTTGAGGCCGCCGGCGAGGCTGGGGTCGTCGCTCATCGCATCTCGCCAGCCGCGGCCGGCGAGCTCGACCACGTAGGGAAGCGTTGCGTTCGTGACAGCCAGCGTGGACGAAACCGGCACGGCGCCCGGGAGGTTCGCCACGCAGTAGTGGATGACCCCGGCGTATTCGTACACCGGGTCCGCGTACGTCGTCGCCCGCGACGTCTCGCAGCATCCGCCCTGGTCGATCGACACGTCACACATGACGCTGCCGGGCCGCATCGAGCGGATCATGGCCTCGGTGATCACCTTCGGCGCGGCTGCGCCCGGCACCAGGACGGCGCCGACGACGAGATCGGCATGGGCCACGCAATCGGCCAACCGGCTGGAGCTGGAGACGAGCAGCTCGATCGACCCGGAGAGGGTGGTCTCGAGGCTGCGCAGTCGCTGCATCGACGTGTCCAGCAGCTGGACGTGGGCGCCCACACCGAGTGCGATGATCGCCGCGTTGTAGCCGACGGCACCGCCGCCCACGATGACCACTCGCGCGGGCGGGATCCCGGGCACCGCGCCGGGTAGGACGCCGCGGCCCCCGTTCGGCTTCTGCAGATAGGCGATGCTCGATAGGACCGCGAGCTGTCCCGCCACCTCGCTCATCGGCGCCAGGAGTGGCAGGCGGCCCCCGGAGTCGCACACCGTCTCGTAGGCGATCGCGGTGGTTCCGGCCGCGATCAGCGCCTCGGTCAGCTGCCGGTCCGCCGCGAGGTGCAGGTAGGTGAACAGCACGAGGTCGTCGCGCAGGTAGCCGTACTCGGTCGGCTGGGGCTCCTTGACCTTCAGAACGAGCTCGGCGCTCCACGCCTTCGCGGTGGAGCCGAGGGTCGCGCCGGCGTGCTCGTACTCGTCGTCGGAGAACGAGCTGCCCTCGCCGGCGCCGCGCTCGACGACGACGTCGTGTCCGTGGGCGACGAGCTCGCGGGCGCCGTCGGGCGTGGCGGCGACGCGGTACTCCTGGACCTTGGTCTCGCTCGGTACGCCGATCTGCATGGCGGGCTCCTTGGTGGGCTGGGCGGGCAGCAGTCGGTCGCTCGCGTGGGCCGGCCGGAGGCCGCCACGCCATGCAGTGTCATTGGCGGGCGCCGCCGCGGCGAGCGACGAAGTGGTGCAATCTCGACCTCTCGGTTGTGCCTGACTGTTGGGCCGCTTCGCGCCTCGCACCCGCGAACATGATCCGTGTCGGCCGGATCCGGGGGAGATCCATTCGTCTACGGCGACCCGATCCAGGACAGCCACCGAATTCGGAGGACCTGATGGGCTCCAGCGCAACGAACCACTCGCCGGAACCGGCCGACGTACCGCCTGGAGTTCTTCGCCGAGCCATCGCCGCGTCGGCCATCGGCAACGCGACCGAGTGGTTCGACTACGGCATCTACGCCTACGGCGTCACCTACATCTCCGCCGCCCTCTTCCCCGGTGACACCGAGGACGCGACGCTGTTCGCGCTGGCGACGTTCTCGATCTCCTTCCTGGTGCGGCCCCTGGGCGGCCTGTTCTGGGGGCCCCTGGGCGATCGGCTGGGCCGCAAGGCGGTCCTGGCGTTGACGATCCTGATGATGGCCGGAGCGACACTGTGCGTCGGCTTGATTCCGTCGTACGACTCGATCGGATTCTGGGCACCGGCGCTGTTGATCGTCCTGCGCATGATCCAGGGGTTCTCGACCGGCGGTGAGTACGGCGGGGCCGCGACCTTCATGGCCGAGTACGCGCCCGACAACAGGCGTGGCTTCTGCGGCAGCTTCCTCGAGTTCGGAACCTTGGCCGGATTCGCACTCGGAGCGTTCCTCATGCTGGGCGTCTCGTCCTTGCTCAGCGACGCCGCGATGGAGTCCTGGGGCTGGCGACTGCCGTTCCTGGTAGCGGCTCCGCTGGGCCTCATCGGCATGTACCTGAGGTCCAGGATGGAAGACACCCCGGTGTTCCGTGAGCTGGAGGAGAAGGGACAGACCGAGAAGGAGGCCACGACCCAGTTCAAGGACCTGATCGCCGGATTCTGGAAGCCGCTGCTGACGCTGGGCGGGCTCGTGGTCGCGCTGAACGTCGTCAACTACACCCTGCTGAGCTACATGCCCACCTACCTCCAGACCGAGATCGGCCTGAGCGCCGACGGAGCACTCGTCGTGCCGATCACCGGGATGCTCTGCATGATGCTGTTCCTGCCGTTCGCCGGGGCGCTCTCGGACCGGGTCGGCCGCAAGCCGATGTGGTTGTTCTCCATGGTCGGCCTGCTGGTCATGGTGGTGCCGATGTACATGCTCATGGCCACAGGCCTCGCGGGCGCGATCATCGGCTTCGCGGTCCTCGGCCTGCTCTACGTCCCGCAGCTGGCGACGATCTCGGCGACCTTCCCGGCGATGTTCCCGACGCATGTGAGGTACGCCGGCATGGCGATCGCCTACAACGTGTCGACCTCGTTGTTCGGCGGAACGGCGCCCGCCGTCAACGACTGGCTGATCGGTCAGACCGGCCAGAATCTGGTGCCGGCGTACTACATGATGGTGTCGTGCGTGGTGGGCCTGGTGGCGCTCTACTTCGTCACCGAGACAGTCGGCTGCTCGCTCCGCGGCAAGTACATCCCCGGAAGCAAGAAAGCACTGGCAGAGCTCGACGGAGGGCTGGCAGAGCGCGCGCCGGCCCAAGCGTGAGCCTGCTCAGAGCCACGGTCTTCAGGAAGACGCAGCGCCGACGCGCGCCTCGAGCGCCCGCATCAGCGCAGGCCCCTCGAGCGCCGGGTCCTGCTCGGCCAGGAAGCGCTCGGCGGCCCGGCGCCCGCCGAGCGCGCGCAGGCCGCGCTCGCCGTGCTCGGCGACGAAGTCCGCCAGCGCGCCGAGGCGGCGCGCGCGGGTGCGCGCCGTCGCGAGGTCGAGCGCGGCGCGGTGCTCCTCCAGCGCGTCGGCGAGCGCCTCGACGCCGTGCACGGGCTGCACCGACGAGACGGCCAGCACCGGTGCGCGATCGCCGAGCGAGCCCAGCGCGGCGCGCAGGTCGCGCACCGCGCGGTCGGCCACCGTGCCGAGGTCGGCCTTGGTGACGACGAGGACGTCGGGGACCTCCATGATCCCGGCCTTGATGAACTGCAGCACGTCGCCCGAGCCCGGCTGCACGATCACCGCGACGCTATCGGCGGCCTCGGCCACCTCGGTTTCGGACTGCCCGACGCCGACGGTCTCGACGACGACGACGTCGAACGCGGCGGCCAGCGCCTGCGCCGCGGCGCGGGTGGCGGGCGCCAGGCCGCCGAGCCGCTCGCCCGCCGCCATCGAGCGGATGAACAGGCCGCGGTCGGCGGGGTCGGCGTCGATCCGCGCCCGGTCGCCCAGCAGCGCGCCGCCCGAGCGCTTCGAGGAGGGGTCGACCGCGAGCACGCCGACCGTCCGCCCGCGCTCGCGCCAGACCCGCGCGAGCGCGCCGAGCAGCGTCGACTTGCCCGCGCCGGGCGGCCCCGTGACGCCGATGACGTGCCCGGGCGCCTCGCCGCCGAGCCGCGCCGGCGCGACCTCGGCGAGCAGCGCGGCGATCTCGCCCCGCCGCGCCGGGGCGCGGTTCTCGAGCAGGTTGAGCGCGGCCGGCGCCGCCGCGACGTCGCGCTCGCGCAGGCGCGCGCCGAGCGCCGCCGCCGCGCGGGCCGCTTCGCCGCCGCTCACGCGGCGGCGGCGATCCCGTTGCGGTCCGCCACGACGGCGACGACGGCGCGCAGGATGCGGGTGAGCTCGAAGTCCTTGGGCGTGAAGACCGCGGCGACGCCCGCCGCGCGCAGCTGCTCCGCGTCTATCTCCGGGATGATCCCGCCGGCGACGACCGGGATGTCGCCGCCGCCGGCCGCTCGCAGCGCCTCGAGCACGTCGGGGATCAGCTCGCGGTGCGATCCCGAGAGGATCGAGAGGCCGATCACGTGCACGCCCTCGTCGACCGCGGAGCGGGCGATCTGCGCCGGCGTCAGGCGGATACCCTCGTAGACGACCTCCATGCCCGCGTCGCGCGCCCGCACGGCGATCTGCTCGGCTCCGTTGGAGTGGCCGTCGAGCCCCGGCTTGCCGACGAGGATCTTCAACCCGCGGCCGAGCTGCCCGGCCACGCGCGCGACCTCGTCGCGCAGCTCGGCGACATCCTCGCCCGAGGCCGGTGCCGCCGCCTCGCCGACGCCCGTCGGCGCCCGGTAGGAGCCGAACGCGTCGCGCAGGCACTGCGCCCATTCGCCGGTCGTCACTCCGGCGCGGGCGGCGGCGATCGTCGCCGGCATGATGTTCTCGTCGCCGCCGGCCACGCGCGCGAGCTCCTCCAGCGCAGCCCGCGTGGCGCCCTCGTCGCGCGCCGCGCGCCACTGCTCCAGGGCGGCGGTCTGCTCGGCCTCGACGGCGGGATCGACGACCAGGATCCCGCCCTCGCCGTCGCCGGTCAGCGGCGACGGCTCGGTCTCCCGGTAGCGGTTCACGCCGACCAGCACCTGCTCGCCGGACTCGATCCGGGCGATCCGCTCGCGGTGCGACTCCACGAGCGCGGACTTCATGTACGGCACGGCCTCGACCGCGCCGCCCTGCTCTTGGACTCGCGCCATCTCGGCCCGCGCGCCCTCCAGGAGCTCGTCGACCAGCCCGTCCATCACCCTCGAGCCCTCGAACAGGTCGGGGTACTCGAGCAGGTCGGTCTCGTAGGCCAGCACCTGCTGGATCCGCAGCGACCACTGCTGGTCCCACGGTCGCGGCAGGCCGAGCGCCTCGTTCCACGCCGGCAGCTGGATCGCGCGCGCCCGGGCGTTGCGGCCGAGCGTGACCGCCAGCGCCTCGAGCACGATCCGCTGGACGTTGTTCTCCGGCTGGGACTCCGTCAGCCCGAGCGAGTTGACCTGCACGCCGTAGCGGAAGCGCAGGTCGCGCGGGTCGGTCACGCCGTAGCGCTCCCGACCCAGCGCCTCCCACAGCGTCGCCATCGCGCGCAGCTTCGCGTGCTCCTCGACGAACCGCACGCCGGCGTTGACGAAGAACGAGATGCGCGCGAACACCGCGCCCATGCGCTCCTTGCCGAGCCGCGGGCGGACCTCGTCGAGCACCGCGATCGCGGTCGACATCGCGTAGGCGATCTCCTGCACCGGCGTCGCCCCGGCCTCCTGCAGGTGGTAGGAGCAGATGTTGACCGGGTTCCACCTCGGCACGTGCTCGACCGTGTAGGCGACGGTGTCGGCGATCAGCCGCATCGACGGCACGGGCGGGAACGCGTAGGTGCCGCGCGAGAGGTACTCCTTGATGATGTCGTTCTGGGTCGTGCCCTGGAGCCCGGCCGTCTCGACCTCGTTCTCCTCCGCGACCACGATGTAGAGGGCCAGCAGCCAGGCCGCGGTCGCGTTGATCGTCATCGACGTGTTCATGCGGTCCAGCGGGATGCCGTCCAGCAGCGCGTGCATGTCGCCCTTGTGGCCGACGGGCACGCCGACCTTGCCCACCTCGCCGCGTGCCAGCTCGTGCCCGGCGTCGTAGCCGGTCTGGGTCGGGAGGTCGAATGCGATCGAGAGCCCGGTCTGCCCCTTGGCGAGGTTGCCGCGGTAGAGCGCGTTGGACTTCACCGCCGTCGAGTGGCCCGCGTAGGTCCGCATCATCCAGGGCTTGTCGCGCTCGGGCAGGCGGTGGCTCATGCGGAGATTGTCCCGCATCGGGTATGACTCCGCGCCATGCGAGCGATCGACGTCCGGCACCTGGGCAACGAGCGGGTCATCGGCTGCTGGGAGGTCGGCGGGGTCCTGATCGACCCCGGCCCGCAGTCGACCGAGGCGACGCTGCTGGAGGCGCTGGACGGCGAGACGCCGCGCGCGGTGCTGCTCAGCCACATCCACTTCGACCACGCGGGCGTGGCCGGTGCGCTGGTGCGGCGCTGGCCCGAGCTGCCCGTCTACGTGCACGAGCGCGGCGCGCCGCACATGGCCGCGCCGGAGCGGCTGGTGGCCAGTGCGGCGCGGCTCTACGGCGGCGAGGAGGGGCTCGCGCGGCTGTGGGGCGAGGTCGTGCCGGTGCCCGAGGCCAACCTGAACGTGCTCAGCGGCGGCGAGACCGTGCTCGGGGACTACCGGGTCGAGTACACGCCCGGGCACGCCTCCCACCACGTCTCCTACCTGCACGAGCCAACCGGCACGGCGTTCGTGGGCGACGTGGCCGGCGTGCGCATCCCGCCGTCGGCGTACGTGATGGCCCCGACGCCCCCGCCCGACATCGACGTGGAGGCGTGGGACCGCTCGCTCGACCTGGTCGAGGGCTGGGCGCCGCAGGCGCTCGCGCTGACGCACTTCGGCCGCGTCGACGACGTCGGGCCGCACCTCGCCGCCGCGCGCGAGCGCCTGCACGAAGTGGTGCGGCTGGCGGCCCAGCATGGTCCGGAGGCGTTCGCCGCCGGCATCCTCGACCGGATCGAGCGGCACGCGGGCGAGCTGGCCGAGACCTACGCGCAGGCCGCGCCCGTCGAGCACCTCTACCTCGGTGCGCGCCGCTACCTGGACAAGCGCGCGGAGACCTGATCGCGCCGCTCAGAGCCACCATGAACGCGAATCCGTGTCCCTGAATGACTACACTATGAGCTACACATCTGCAGTCCCGAGAGGAGGCAGTATGGCAGCCACCAGCACGGTGCGCATCGGTGAAGACGCTCACGAGCTCGTCCGGTCGCTTGCTCGCGAAACGGGAGAGTCGGTGCGCGCGATCGTCGAGCGGGCCGTCAACGCCTATCACGGCCACTGGATCATCGAGCAGAGCAACCAGGCGTTCGATCGCATGCAAGCCGAGGACTCCGAAGCGTGGGCCGGTCATCAGGCCGAGACGGCGACCTTCCAGGACGCCAACATGGACGGCCTCGCCGACGAGCCGGCCTATCCGGTGCGCGAGGTGAGCCGCCGCCGGTCGCCTGAGTCGTCCGGAGAGGAGGGCTGAGCAGCGTGGCGTCGCGCGCCCCGTCGTATCGCGATGTGTGGCTCGTCGATTTCAGCGTTCCTGCCGGTCACGAGCAGGGCGGCCGGCGCCCCGCGCTCGTGGTCTCGGCCGACCAGTTCAACCACGGCCCGGTCGGACTCGTGATCGTCGTGCCGCTCACCACGACCGCTCGCGGCGTGCCGCTCCACGTGTCCGTCGAGCCGCCCGAAGGCGGGCTGCGCGAGCGCAGCTTCGCGATGTGCGAGCAGGTCCGTTCGCTCTCGCGCGATCGGCTTGTCGAGCCGTGGGGACGCGTTCGGGCCACCACGATGCGGGAGGTGGTGATGCGGCTTCGTCTCTTGACTCCGGCCCCGTAGAACCAGCCGACCGCCGAGGCGGGTAGCCGTTCCCGGCAACGGGTAGGAGCGCCGTCGGCAGACGTCGTCGGAGAGGGAGGGTGCGTTGAGTACCGCAGCGCCCGCGCTCGAGCGGTCGAGCGCCGGCTCCGGCAGGGACTGAACCTGGCCCTGAAGGTCATCCGGCTCGGACCGGCGCTGATCCTCGTCGCCCTGCTGATCATCATGAGCATCGCGTCGCCCTTCTTCCTGACGGGCGACAACCTATCCAACGTCGCGGTCCAGGTCGCGCCGCTCGCGTGCTTGGCGATCGGGCAGCTGTTCGTGATCCTCGTCGGCGGGATCGACCTCTCGGTCGGCTCGCTGCTGGCGCTGTGCACGGTCACCGGCGCGCTCGCGTACGGCTGGGGTGACATCGGCGGCGCGCTCGTGATCCCGATGATGCTCGCCACGGGCATGGCGGTCGGCGCGCTGAACGGCATCATGCTCGTCAAGGGCCGCATGCCGCACGCGTTCATCCCGACGCTGGCGACGCTCAACGCGGCGCGCGGGCTGGCGCTGATCCTGTCCGACGGCGCGCCGATGCCCGGCATGCCCCAGGTCGTCCAGACGATCGGCAGCGGGGAAGTCGGCCCGGTCCCGGTGGCGGTGCTGCTGGTCGCCGGCTTCGCGCTGCTCGCTTGGATCCTGGCGAGCCGCCTGCAGTGGGGGCGCTGGATCTACCTGGTGGGCGCCGACAAGGAGGCCGCGCGGCGGATGGGGATCCCGGTCGACCGCGTGATCATCTCCGTCTTCGTCCTCTCCGGCCTCGGCGCCGGGCTGGCCGGGCTGATCACGGCGGGGCGGACCAACGCCGGCTACCCGTCGGCCGGCGAGCTCGACGAGCTGGCCGCGATCTCCGCGGTGATCATCGGCGGCGCCTCGTTCTGGGGCGGCCGCGGCACGGTCTGGGGCGCGATCGTCGGCGTCCTGATCTTCGGCGTCATCTCCAACGGGCTCAACCTGCTCAACGTCAACACGTACGTGCAGCTGATCGCGATCGGCGTGATCGTGGTCGTGGCCGTCGAGCTCGACGTGATCCGCCGCCGGCTGGAGGAGCGCTTCCGGACGATGCGAGGAGCGGAGGGGCGATGACGCAGGTCAAGCGCGAACCCGCCGACGGCGGCGGCCGCCCCGTGCTGGAGGTCGAGGATCTGCGCAAGCAGTACGGCGCGACCACCGCGCTGCGCGACGTGTCGCTGGCGCTCAACGAGCGCGAGGTGCTCGCGCTGCTGGGCGACAACGGCGCGGGCAAGTCGACGCTGATCAAGATGCTCGCGGGCGTCGAGCAGCCCGACGGCGGCGAGATCCGCATCGACGGCGAGCGCGTCCGCATCGACTCGCCCGCCCGCGCCCGCGAACTGGGCGTCGAGACCGTGTTCCAGGACCTCGCGCTGTTCGACAACACGGGTCCGGTCGGCAACTTCTTCGCCGGGCGCGAGCGCACCCGCGCGAGCTGGCTCGGCCCGTTCGCCTGGGTCGACGACGGCGCGATGCGCAAGGAGACCGATGCGCTGATCGAGCGCCTGCAGGTCAAGCTGCCCGACCCCAAGGCGGAGATCGGCCTGCTCTCGGGCGGCCAGCGCCAAGCCGTCGCCTG
>Ga0136614_10000874_pt1 | contig 16653 bp, 20 predicted proteins | sample AntDrymUQ2792106_2_FD_106643 | JGI IMG/M metagenome (GOLD analysis project Ga0136614, IMG submission 106643) | Polar desert sand microbial communities from Dry Valleys, Antarctica - metaG UQ279 (21.06) | ecosystem: Environmental > Terrestrial > Soil > Desert | place: Antarctica: Dry Valley... | reverse complement strand
GAGTCGCCGGCACCGTCGATGATCGTGGTCGAGTCCTTGTCGATCACGATCCGGCGGGCCCGGCCGAGCTGGCTCAGCTTCGTGTTCTCGAGCTTGAGGCCCATCTCCTCGGTGATGACCTCGCCGCCCGTGAGGACTGCGATGTCCTCGAGCATGCGCTTGCGGCGATCACCGAAGCCCGGCGCCTTGACGGCGACGGCGGTGAATGTGCCGCGCAGCTTGTTCACGACGATCGTCGCGAGCGACTCGCCCTCGACGTCCTCCGACACGACGAGCAGCGGGCGACCCGCCTGGATCACCTGCTCGAGGATCGGGAGAAGATCCTTGACCGCGCCGATCTTCTGGTTGGCGATCAGGACGTACGGATCGTCGAGCACGGCCTCCATGCGCTCGGAGTCGGTGATCATGTACGGCGAGAGGTAGCCCTTGTCGAACTGCATGCCCTCGGTGAACTCGAGCTCGAGCCCGAACGTCTGGCCCTCCTCGACGTTCACGACGCCGTCCTTGCCGACCTTCTCGATCGCGTCGGCGATCACGTCGCCGATCTCGCGCTCGCGCGACGAGATGGTGGCGACCCGGGCGATGTCCTCCTTGCCCGAGATCTCAGTGGACTGGCTCTTCAGGTCCTCGACGACCTGCTCGACGGCCTGCTCGATGCCGCGCTTGAGCGCCATCGGGTTCGCGCCGGCCGCGACGTTCTTCAGGCCTTCGCGGACGATGGCCTGTGCGAGGACCGTCGCCGTGGTCGTCCCGTCGCCGGCAACGTCGTTCGTCGCCGTTGCGACTTCTCGGACGAGCTGGGCGCCCTGATTCTCGAACACGTCCTCGACCTCGATCTCACGGGCGATCGTGACGCCGTCGTTCGTGATCGTGGGCGCGCCGAACTTCTTGTCGAGGACGACGTAGCGGCCCTTCGGGCCCAGCGTGACCTTGACCGCGTCGGCCAGGGTGTTCACGCCGCGCTCGAGCGAGCGGCGAGCGTCCTCATTGAACTTCAGCTCTTTGTGTGCCATTCACTCACCTCTTGTGATTAAGCGGGTGCGCCAGCCATGACGACCTTTGCCAGGACGTCTGACTCGCGCAGGATCAGGTACTCGTCGACGCCGAGCTTGATCTCGGTGCCGCCGTACTTCGAGAAGATGATTTCGTCGCCCTCGTCCAGGTCCATCGCCACGAACTCCCCGTCCTCGTTGCGAGAACCGGGGCCCACGGCGAGGACGCGGCCGCGTTGCGGCTTCTCTTTCGCCGTATCCGGTAGGACGATCCCGCTGTCGGTGACGTCCTCGTCCTCGAGAACCTCGACGATCAGGCGATCTCCAAGCGGCTTCAGGTCCATGCAACCTCCTTTGGCCAATACTGCTAGTGGGTTGGCACTCAGAAGGTTCGAGTGCCGATCGCAACTCTAGCGGATGGAAGCAGCATCGTTCAACTCTGTATCTGGCACTCGCAGCGAACGAGTGCCAGGGTGGGCGCGCGTGAGAATGGCCACTAGCGTGACGAGGCAGGCGAGCGCCCCGAGGCCGTAAGCAACCGGGTCACCCAGGGATTCCGCAAGGGCCCCGCCGGCCGCCGGCCCGATGAACGCGCCGGCGGCCCAGCCGCCGTTCATGATCCCGAAAGCGAGGCCCTGTGAGAGCTTCACGCGGTCGGCCCCCTCCGCCAAGAGGAGGAACGCCGGCGCGAAGAGGGTGCCGTAGGCGATCGTGGCGAAGACGGCCAGCACGGCGATCAGGCGCGGCTCCCCCGCCCAAGCGAGCGCAAGGGAGAAGCCCGCGGCGGCGGGAAGAGCCGCGCGCGTCGGGATTAGGGGGCCCCGCCGGTCGGCGAGGCGCCCGACAAACGGATTGACGACCGCCTCGAGCGCGGCGCAGGTGAAGAAGACGGCTCCGATCGCGACCGCCCCCCAGCCGAGCCGGTCGAGGTCGAGCGATGCGAGAACGTTCAGGATCCCGAAGAGGAGCGCGGGCAGCAACATCAGCCAGACGCCGGCCAAAAACATCCGGCTCGAGAAGGCGCGCCGAAGCGCCGCGCCCGAAACGTGCTCGGTGGGTACGCCCGGCACGCGGCTCCCCCCGAGCGCGACAACGCCTGCGGCCAGGCCAACTGCGCAGAAAGCCGTGCGCGTGCCCACGACGGAGGCGACCCCGCCAAGGACCGGCCCGAGGAGAGCACCGACGATCGCAGCGCTCAGAGCCATCCCAAGTAGCTCGCCCCGCCGCTCTTTGCGCGAGGCCGAGATCAGCCAGGAGAGCCCGCCGGCCCACGAGAGCGCGCTGCCCACGCCCTGACCGAACCGTGCTAACGAAAGCGACCACAGGTCGCCGGCGAAGGCGAAGCCCACGCTGGCCACCCCCACGATGAGGAGCCCCGCGAGCGCCGCGGGCTTCGAGCCGACGCGAGACGAGATGACCCCTGCCGGGAACGCGAAGGACAGTACGCCGACCGCGTAAAGAGCCACGAGCACGCCTGCCTGCGTCTTGGAGAGGCCGAAGTCGTCCGTGTACTCCGGGAGGAGCGGCGTCAGCGCCGCGTAGAGCATGGTGTCCACGAGGACGATCGCGGAGACGAGGAAGAGCAGGCGGCGCACCCGCTCGACGCTAGCGATCCGCCCAAGCTCCGCGTCGAACCGTCGATCCGCGAAAAGGCGAGGGAGGCCGGGGCTGCCCACCGGTCTACGATCAGCTGCCATGAGGCGCGAGCTCTCGGCGGGCGGTGTCGTGCTGCGCCGGATGCGCGGCCGGTGGTTCGTCGCGGCGATCCGGCCGGGCGGGAAGGACGTCTGGGCCTTGCCCAAGGGGCTCGTGGGCGAGGGTGAAGAGCCTGCCGCGACAGCCCTACGCGAGGTCGCCGAGGAGACGGGCGTACGAGCCCGCCTCGCCGGCAAGCTCGGCGACGTCCGCTACGTCTACACGTGGAAGGGCGAGCGGGTCTTCAAGATCGTCTCGTTCTTCCTCATGCGCTACACGGGCGGCCGCCTCGGGGACATCCCGCTCGAGCTCGCGTTCGAAATCGACGAAGCCCGCTGGCTTCCGCTGGCAGATGCGCCGGAGCTCCTCGCCTACCGCGGTGAGAAGGACATGGCCGCTCTCGCGCTGAGGACCACCGAAGGCGGCGAACTATGATCTGCCGTCGCCCATGAGCGACCCGTCCCCCATGTACGCCCTCAACTTCTATTCCCCCGTCGTCGGAGACCAGCTGCGCACGCGGCGCAAGACCGCGACCATTCGCCTCGGGGACAAGGCAGGGAAGTACAAGAAGGGGATGGTCGTCCAGGTGCTCGTCGGAATGCGCTTCGGCCCGCGCGAGAAGATCTTCGAGGCTGTGATCGACAAGGTCGAGGTCAAGTCGCTCGAGGAGCTTTCACCCCGCGAGATCGAGCACGACAACCCGGAGATCCGCCGTCCCGAGGAGATGCTTACCTTCCTCAGCCAGCTCTACAACCGCGAGGTGAGCCCAATCGACACCGTGACGGTCATTCACTTCTCGGAGATCATGACGCCGCACGTGCTCGAGAAGCGGCTGCTCGGGGGTTAGCGCCCCGCCTTCCTGATCCGCGTCCCGAACTGCTCGGCCGGCCGCACCCCGGCGCCGCACGCCTCGCAGTCGACGACGAAGGCTGAGGAGAACCTGGCCGCACACGACGGGCAGCGGTGCCGCAGCTCGCCGCTGCACTGGGGGCACGTCTCGCCGAGCTCCTCCTCGTCGCCTTCGAAGTAGCGCTGCACGTGACCGCAGTCGACGCAGAAGGCGGCCCAGTCGCCCAGCGTCTTGCGGCGCTCCTCGCGCAGCCAGTCGGAGGCCTTGCCCATCGCGGCGAGCTTAGCCGGGGCGGTGTGGCGGCCTTGGATTCCACGGCGTTTTTCGGGCGGGGAGTGGGTAGAGTGGACGCCGGATGGCGATTGCGAGGGAGGCAGAGCCGGTCGGCTCTCTGAAGGAGGTCCGCGAGGCGGGCCTCGACCGCGAGGATCTCCTCACCGTCTATCGCAACATGCTCGTGACGCGCGGGGTCGAGGAGCGCGGGCACATCCTCTACCGGCAGGGAAAGATCCCCGGAAGCTTCTACACGGGCCGCGGAAACGAGGCGGGCTCGGTTGGCGTCGCGACCGCGATGGGCCCGAACGACGTCGGCACCCCGCTCCATCGCGACATGGGCGTCCACATCACGCGCGGGGTCGAGCCGTGGCGGATCTTCGCCCAGTACATGGGCCGCGCGGACGGGCCGACCAAAGGTCGCGACGGCAACGTGCACATGGCGGACGGCCGCCTTGGCCTGATCGCGATGGTCAGCCATCTGCCCGCGATGCTCCCGGTCGCCGTGGGATGCGCGCTCGCTTTCCGGATCCGAGAGGAGAAGCGAGTCGCGGTCGGCTGGTTCGGCGAGGGGGCCTCCGCGCGCGGCGACTGCCACGAGGCGATGACGCTGGCCGGCACCAGGCGCCTCCCGATGGTCTTCGTCTGCGACAACAACCAGTGGGCCTACTCGACGCCGACCCATCTCGAGTACGCATCCGAGACGGTCGCCGACCGCGCTCAGGCCTACGGCTTCGAGGGCGTGGTCGTGGACGGCACCGACGTCCTCGCTGTCTACCGCGAGGCCCGCCGTGCAATCGAGAAGGCGCGCGAAGGCGGTGGCCCGACGCTGATCGAGTGCCTGACCCTCCGCATGGAGGGCCACGCAGTCCACGACGACGCGTTCTACGTGCCGAAGGAGATGTTCGAGGAGTGGGCAAAGCGCGACCCGATCGAGCGGTTCCGCAGCTGGCTCAAGGACAACGCTGACCTGACGGACGAGGAGGAGGACGAGATCGCGCTCGAGATCAAGAAGATCATGAACGACGCGATGAAGCGGGCCGACGACAGCCCGCTCCCCGATCCCTCGACAGTCACAGAAGGCGTCTACGCGACGCCTGAAGACCTCGACACGCCGCATCACAAGTAGCAGTGGCTCACTGATGCCCGTGATGAGCTACCTGCAGGCGATCTCGGACGGCCTCCGCGTCGAGATGCGCCGCGACAAGCGCGTCTACGTGATCGGCCAGGACGTCGGCGTCTACGGCGGCGCGTTCAAGGTCACGCAGGGCTTCCAGGACGAGTTCGGCCCCTGGCGCGTGATCGACGCGCCGCTCGCCGAGACCGCGATCGTCGGCAGCTGCACGGGCGCCGCGATCATGGGCATGCGCCCCGTCGCGGAGATGCAGTTCGCCGACTTCGTCTCCTGCGCGTGGGACCACCTCGTCACCGTCGCTGCCAAGCAGCGCTACCGCGCGGGCACGCCGGTGCCGATCGTCGTCCGCTGCCCCTCGGGCGGGGGCTTCTCGGGCGGTCCCTTCCACTCGCAGAACCCGGAGTCGTCCTTCGCCCACATCCCGGGCCTCAAGGTCGTGTGCCCGGCGACCCCCGCCGACGCGAAGGGCCTCCTGATCAGTTCGATCGAGGACCCCAACCCCGTCCTCTACATGGAGCACAAGCACCTGTACCGGCGGATCAAGGACGAGGTGCCGGAGGAGCGCTACACGATCCCGCTCGGCGAGGCGAGGATCCACCGTGAGGGCGATGACATCACGCTCGTCACGTGGGGCGCGATGGTCTACACGGCCGACGAGGCTGCGACCCAGGTCGAGGCCGAGGGGATCTCGGTCGAGCTCATCGACCTCCGCACCGTCGCGCCGTGGGACAAGCAGGCCGTTCTGAAGTCCGTCGAGAAGACGTCGAAGGCCCTCGTCCTGCACGAGGACACACGGACGGGCGGGTTCGGCGCCGAGATCGTCGCGACGATCACCGAGGAAGCCTTCGAGTCGCTCGACGCGCCGGTCAAGCGCGTCACCGCGCCCGACGCTCCCGTGCCGTTCTCGCCGCCGCTCGAGAAGGCGTTCATCCCCCAGGTCGAGGACGTCGTGGCAGGCCTGAAGGACCTGGCCGCGTACTAGGTCCCGTGGCGACCGGAACCCTCGTCGACGTGGTGATGCCCCAGATGGGCGTCTCCGTGTCCGAAGGGACGATCACGAAGTGGCTGAAGCAGCCCGGCGAGGCCGTCTCGGCCGACGAGCCGCTCCTCGAGATCTCGACCGACAAGGTCGACACCGAGGTGCCGAGCCCCGCCACCGGCATCGTCCAGGAGGTGCTCGCCCAGGAAGGCGAGACGGTCGATGTCGGGACCAAGCTTGCGACGATCGCGCCCGAGGGCGCGGACGCGCCCATGCCGGACGTCCCCGAGCCCGCCACGCAGGCGGCGGCTGCGGAGTCCGAGTCCGTCTCGAGCTCCGAGGCTGACACGCCGACGGCGGAGACCGTCGAGGACGTGGAGCCCGCGGCCGCTCCCGCCGAGCCCGCTCCCAAGGCGGAGCCGGCTCCGGCTCCGTCACCCGCGCCGAGCGCGGGCGGAGGGGACAACGGCAAGGCGTTCGTCTCCCCCGTCGTCGGCCGGATCGCCTCCGAGCACGGGGTCGACGTCTCGCAGGTGAGCGGCACGGGCCGCGGCGGCCGCGTGACGAAGAAGGACATTCTCAAGTTCATCGAGTCGGGCGGCGCTGCGGCGGCTCCGGCCGAGCCGGCGGCACCGGCCGAGCCCGCGCCCGCAGCCCCAGCCCAGCCTGCCGCGGGGCCCGCGCCAGCGGTTGCTGCTGCCGCCGAGCCGGCCGATGGCGAGTCCTTCGAGCCGATGAGCGCCATGCGGCGCGGCATCGCCGAGCACATGCGCCGCTCGATCGACACCTCGGCCCATGTCACCTCCGCGATCGAGGTCGACATGTCGAAGATCGTCGGGATCAGGGAGCAGCTGAAGCAGGAGTACAAGGCCTCCTACGGCGTGAACCCGACCTACCTCGCCTTCGTCGCGCGGGCGGCCGTCGAGACCATGAAGGACTACCCTTGGGTGAACGGCGAGCTGCGCGGCGACCAGATCGTGACGCGCGCGGCCGTCAACCTCGGCTTTGCGGTCGAGCTCGCCGATGGGAAGGGCCTGATCGTTCCGGTGGTCAAGAACGCCGAGACGCTGAACCTTCTCGGGATGGCCAAGGCGATCGCCGACGTCGCGAAGAGGGCGCGCGAGAAGCAGCTCCTCCCGGACGACGTCGTCGGCGGCACCTTCACGATCACGAACCCTGGCGGCTACGGGACGTTCCACGGCACGCCCGTGATCAGCCAGCCGCAGGCAGCGATCCTCGGCACCTACGCGGTCGTCAAGCGGCCGTGGGTCGTGCAGGACGAGCTTGGCCAGGACGTGATCGCGATCCGGCCGATCATGAACCTGACGCTCACGTACGACCACAGGATCGTCGACGGGGCGCTCGCAGGACGGTTCCTGCGCGACCTTCGTGAGCGGCTCGAGAACTGGGACGAGAGCGCGTAAGCCGCGTGTCGACGACCGCCACCCTGCACACGAACCACGGCGCGATCGAGGTCGAGCTCCATGACGGGGATGCGCCGAAGACGGTTGAGAACTTCACGAAGCTCGCACGCGACGGCTTCTACGACGGCGTCATCTTCCATCGCGTGATTCCCGACTTCATGATCCAGGGGGGCGACCCGACCGGCACTGGCACGGGCGGCCCCGGCTACCAGTTCGACGACGAGCAGAACGAGCACGGCGTCGAGCGCGGAGCGCTCGCGATGGCGAACGCGGGGCCGAACACGAACGGCAGCCAATTCTTCATCGTCACCACCGAGTCCGCGTCCTGGCTGAACGGGAAGCACACGGTCTTCGGGCGCGTGACTGACGGCATGGACGTCGTCGACGCGATCTCGGAGGTCGAGCGCGACGGGCGGGACAAGCCGCGCGAGGACGTCGTGATCGAGCGCGTCGAGCTCGGCGACCAGCCCTCGTAGCTCGCGCGGCTACGCTTGAGCCGTGGCCCAGTCCGGCTACCTCCTGAACCTCGGCACGACGCCGTATCTCGAAGCCTGGGAGCTCCAACGCTCGCTCGCGGCGGCCGTTCAGCAGGGGGCGATTCCCGACACGGTCGTCCTCCTCGAGCACCCGCCTGTCGTGACGCTCGGCCGGCGGACGGACGAGGGCGAGCTCCACGTTCCCGAGGGAGCTCCGGTCGAGATCGTCGAGACCGACCGGGGCGGCAAATCGACCTTCCACGGGCCCGGGCAGCTCGTCTGCTACCCGATCTTCGACCTGAATCGGCACGGCCGGGACGTGAGGCGCTACTGCCGAGATCTCGAGGAAGCGGTGATCCGGACGCTCGGATCGTTCGAGCTGGCGGCAACCAGGATCGAGGGGCTGACCGGCGTCTGGCTGGACGGTCCGCCCCGCAAGGTCTGCTCGATCGGTGTGCACATCTCTCGCTGGGTGACGACGCACGGGTACGCGTTGAACGTCGACCTCGACCCCGCGCCGTTCACGGACTGGATCACGGCCTGCGGGCTCGAGGACGCCGCCTTCACGACCATGGCACGCGAGCTCGGCCGCCCGCTCGGCGTCGACGACGTCCGGCCGCCCGCGGCGCGGGCGCTCGAAGAGGTGTTCGACCTCGAGCTCGCGAAGCTTCCGGGCGACGGGGCTCCCGGGCTCTGGGCGCAGCCCGTCCACGAGCGGCTCGCCGCCGCCCGCTAGGGATAGGAGAACTTAGAGCGAAGCCGGCCGTTCTGGAAGCAGAACTGGTACGCGCCTGTCTTCGATCCTGCGCCGTAGTACCAGCACTCGAGACGCAGGCCCTCGACCTCGTGCTCGTCCTTCGCCTCTGGCTTCCCGACGAGGGAGCGCAGGGAGGCGCTGCTCGTGCCGACCCCGGCCTCGGCGAACTCGGCGCTCGAGATCTGGGACGCGCTCTGCCCTTCCGCCCCTCCGCCCGAGGCCACGGCGCCCTCCACCTTCTGCGGGAGGCCGTTGACCTTGGCGAGCACGGCGGAGCCCCCCGTGAGCAGGAACACGAGGGCGAGCACCGCCAGCACGAGCCAGGTGAGGCTCCGGCCGGGCATGCGCGTCTATTCGACGCTGGACCCGCATTCCCTGGCGGCCGCCGGGTGCCGTCCGACCCCTAGACTTCCAGGCGTGCAGACGTCGCTGCCCGTCACGGAGCGTCCTCGCCGGCCCGAATGGATGAAGGTCCGGGCGCCGAGCGTGGACTCGCGCTACTTCGACGTCCGGAAGCTGATCCACGGCCAAGGGCTTCACACGATCTGCGAGGAGGCCCGCTGCCCGAACATCTCCGAATGCTGGGGACGCGGGACGGCGACCTTCCAGATCCTCGGCGACACCTGTACCCGCGCGTGTCGTTACTGCTACGTGCATTCCGGCCGGCCATCCGATCCGCCCGATCCACTCGAGCCGCTCCGCTTGGCCCACGCAGCCGCGCAGATGAAGCTGAAGCACGTCGTCATCACGTCGGTCGACCGTGACGACGTACCGGATCGGGGCGCCGGCCACTACGCCGCAACGATCCGCGCTCTCAAGCGGAAGCTGCCCGAGGCATCCGTGGAGGTGCTGACACCTGACTTCCTCGGAGTCGAGGAGGAGGCGCTCAGGACGGTTCTGGCCGAGCGGCCCGAGGTCTTCAACCACAACATCGAGACCGTGCGGCGGCTGCACCGGCGAATGCGCGGCGCGAAGGCCTCCTACGACGGGGCACTCTGGCTCCTACGGCGGGCGAAGGAGCTGGCGGACTATCCCGTCCTGACGAAGTCGGGGATCATCGTCGGCCTCGGCGAGACGAACGACGAGGTCGTCGAGACCATGCGCGACCTCCGCGAGGCCGGCGTCGACGTCGTCACGATCGGCCAGTACCTGCAGCCGTCGGCCAAGCATGCGACGATCGATCGCTGGGTTCACCCCGACGAGTTCCGCTGGCTCCGCGAGCAGGGGCAGGCGCTCGGATTCGGCTCTGTCTTCTCGGGCCCCCTCGTTCGCTCCTCCTATCGCGCCGACGAGCAACGGCACGCGGCCGAGACGGGCCGTGGCGCAATCGCTCTCTAACACCACTCTCGATCTGCGCGAGGCACAGCGGCTCTGGGAGCCGAGCGCGCCCTACCTGAACACGGCGAGCTACGGCCTTCCGCCGAGACCGGCCTGGGACGCACTCCAGCACGTCCTCGAGGATTGGCGCCATGGCCGCACGAGCTGGGAGCCCTGGAGTGAGAGCACCGAGCGCGCGCGCGCCGCGTTCGCGGGGCTCGTCGGGGTGCGGGCGGAGGAGGTGGCCGTCGGCGCAACGGTTTCGCAGCTCGTCGCGCTGGTGGCGGCCGCCGTTCCCGACGGGGCGCGTGTCCTCGCGCCCGAGGGGGAGTTCACCTCCCTGATCTTCCCCTTCCTGGCGCATGCAGACCGTGGCGTCCAGGTGAAGACCGTGCCCCTCGCGCAGCTTGCCGACGCCGTCGACCGGGAGACGGATGTCGTAGCCGCCAGCATCGTGCAGTCGGCTACCGGGGAGCTGCTCGATTGGGATTCGGTCGGCGTTGCCACCGAAGAGGCCGGCGCCTGGCTCGTCCTCGACGCGACTCAGGCATGCGGCTGGCTGCCGCTCGACGCCACCCGGGCCGACTTCGTCGCATGCGCCGGCTACAAGTGGCTCATGTCCCCGCGCGGGACGGCTTACCTGTCCGTGCGACCCGAGCGCCTGGAGGCCGTCCGCCCGCTGGCTGCGAACTGGTTCGCGGCGGAGGATCCGTTCGGCGACTTCTATGGGCCGCCGCTTCGCCTCGCGCGAGAGACGCGCCGTCTCGACCTCTCACCGGCCTGGTTCTCGTGGGTCGGCGCGGCACCGACGCTCGAGCTCGTCGCGGAGCTCGGAGTGGAGGCGATCCACGCCCACGACGTCGAGCTCGCCAACCGTTTCCGCACTGGACTCGGTCTCGATCCCGGCAACTCCGCAATTGTCACGACGGACGTGACGGACGCGCAGGCCCGCCTTGCGCGCGCCGGCATCTTGGCCGCCGTACGCGCGGGGAGCCTGCGCGCCTCGTTTCACGTCTACAACACCGAGCACGACGTGGACGCCGCGCTCGACGCGTTGCTCGTCTAGCGCAACCTCGTCTGCGGACAGCAGGCAAACGCGTCCGGCGCGAGTGTTCGTCCCCAGTTCGGGCCGACCATGCGTGCGGCGTACTGGCTTCCGCGCCAGTACGGCCTGATCCACAGGCCGAACCGACCTGTGGGCCGGTGCGTGAGGATGCCCATCAGGCGTTGCCAGCGGCCGTTCCGCCACGAGTCGATGTAGACGTTGCGGCCGAGGCCGTCCAGCGGGACTCCGGACGGCGTGCTGCGGTAGCCGAAGATCGGGCGGCCGTGGAAGGTTGCCCTTCCGCGGACGATCTCGCTTCGCCATTTACAACAATGCGTCCAGAGCTCGAGCTTCGTCGGAGCACCGCGCCAGCGCGAAAGACGCAGCTCGACCTGACCTCCCTTGATCCGCTGCCAGACCTGCAAGGCCCAGAAGCGGCCGCTCGGCCCCACGCGTAGGGCGACGATCATCGGCACGGCCACGGCGCTAGTCGGGACGGTTACGTCGGCCCCGGGGGCGCCACGGCCGTAACGAACTCGGCGGCCCCGTACGACGGCGGCACGCCAGCGACCGTTCTTCAGGTAGTCGACGGTAGCGACGCCTCGCGCGTTCACGCGCAGGTTCGCAGCGTCCACGTCTCCAGCGATTTTGATTGACCCCTCGGCCACCGGAGCGGCAGATAGAACCACGAGGATGCCGAGGGCCAGGAGTGCTTTGCGGGGGGCAGTCATCACCCTCCTTCCCTGTCGGTCTTCTAGCCCGGCAGGGTGACATGAGTCCCGGCTGGCTCGCCCGTAAGTGGGCGATCCTTACGTTATCTTGACATCGGCACTCGCTCAGGGCGAGTGCGGGCGGGCCATCGAGCGAAAGTCGAGCGCCTCGTCGAGCACGGTGTCCTCGACACCCTTGTCACGCGCCACCTCGCGCAGGGGACGGCCCGTGCGCGCGGCCTCCTCCACGATCTCGGTCGCGAGGTCGTAGCCGATAAATGGGTTGAGCGCGGTCGCGGCGGAGAGCGTCAGCTCGGCGTAGCGCTCGCACTGCTCCACGTTCGCCTCGATGCCGTCGACGCACTTCTCCGCGAGGAGGCGCGACGCGCTCGCGAGCAGGCGAATGGAGTCGAGCAGGTTTCGGGCGATCAAGGGGACAAAGACGTTCAGCTCGAAGTGGCCTTGCATGCCTCCGACGGTGATCGCCGCGTCGTTCCCGATCACCTGGGCCGAGACCTGCGTTACGACCTCGGGGATGACGGGGTTCACCTTCCCGGGCATGATCGAGCTCCCCTTTTGGAGCTCGGGCAGCCGGATCTCGGCCAATCCCGTCCGTGGGCCCGAGCCCATCAACCGCAGGTCGTTCGCGATCTTCGTCAGGGAGACGGCGACGGTTTTGAGCGCTCCGGAAGCCTCGACGAGCGCGTCGCGCGTCGCCTGCGACTCGAACGGATCCGCAGGCGACGAGATCGTGAAACCCGTCTCCTCGGCCAGGCGTTCGCGCACCCGCGCGGCGAAGTCGGGATGGGTGTTCAGGCCGGTGCCGACCGCTGTTCCGCCGAGCGGGATCTGACCGACGCGGCCGAGTGTCGCCTCGATTCGCTCGATGCCCTGGCGCACCTGTGCCGCATAGCCCGCGAACTCCTGGCCCAGCATGACGGGGACGGCGTCCATCAGGTGGGTGCGGCCCGACTTCACGATCTCGGCGAAGTCCTCCGCCTTGGCCTCGAGGCTCTCGGCGAGCCGGCCCAGAGCGGGGACGAGGTCGCTCGTCAGCTCACCGAGCGCGGCGAGATGGACTGCCGACGGGAAGACGTCGTTCGAGGACTGGCCGAGATTGACGTGGTCGTTCGGGTGCGCGCCCTCGCCCGCGAGGGCCGCGATCACCTCGTTCGCGTTCGTGTTCGAGGACGTCCCGGAGCCCGTCTGGAAGACGTCGATGGGGAACTGGTCGTCGAACTCCCCGGCCGCAACGCGGTCGCCGGCGGCGGCGATCCGCTCGGCGAGCTCCGGCTCGAGCAGGCCCAGGTCAGCGTTGACTCGAGCCGCCGCGGCCTTGATGCGCCCCAGCCAGCGGACCACAGACGCGGGCAGCGGCTCGCCCGAGACGGGAAAATTGGCAATCGCCTTCCGCGTCTCGGCGCCGAAGAGCTCCCCGGGCGCGGTCTCACTCACGAGACCGAGTCTACTCCCGGCCGTAAAGCTCCTAGAGCGCGTAAAGAGTGGCGCGCCGGTCGATCGGACGCTCGCGGATCCGTCGGCGCATCGGCTCGTTCAGGGACGTGGAGGGCGCCCAGCCCAGGTAGCCGCAACGCGGGCACTCGCCCGGGTTGAGGCGCAGATGCCCGGCGGACGGAACCGCTCGCGCTTCACCGCAGCCGAGGCACTCGACTCGAACCGTCTGCATTGCCTCATGCTTCGGCGTTCTAGCCTCGGCAGATGTCCCCTGTCTGGGTGACCGCGACTAGTCGGTCGAGTACTTCGGCTGCACCTTCTCGCCCCGAATTCGGGCAATGGCGTTATTGGCGGCGATGGCCGCCTCGCCGAAGCCGATCGTGATCAGGGTGATCTTGCCCTCGTAGCCGGCGACGTCGCCGGCGGCGTAGACGCCTGGGATCGAGCTCTCCATCGTCTTCGGCTCGACAAGGATCTGCCGCCGCCCGTGCAGCTCGAGACCCCAGTCCGCGATCGAGCCCAAGTGCGAGTGGAACCCGAGCAGGGTGATGAGGGCGTCGCAGCGGATCTCCTCGGTCTCGCACGTCTGCGTGTTCTCGACGAGCACCGTCTCGAGCGAGCCGTTGCCGCGCATCTCGCGCACCTCGGCCGGAGCGACGATCCGGACCTTCCCCTCCTCCTCCAGCTTGCGCGCGGCGCTCACCGACGACTCGAGGGCGCGGAAGCGGTCGCGCCGGTGGACGAGGGTGATGGGCAGCTTGGCCGTGTCCTGCAGGCCGAGCGTCCAGTCGAGCGCCGAGTCGCCGCCACCGACGATCACGCAGCTCTTGTCGCGGAAGGCGTCCTTCTGGCGGACGAAGTAGTGGAGACCCTTGCCCTCCCACGCGTCGACGCCCTCCACGCCGAGCTTGCGCGGCTCGAAAGCCCCGTGGCCGGCGGTGACAATGATTGCGCGCGTCTGGATCCGCTTGCCCGAGCGCGTCGAAAGGGAGATCACCTCGTCGCCGTTCTGGCCCAGCCGTTCGAGCGTCTGGACCTCCTCGCCCAGGAGCACGTCGGCGCCGAACTGGAGGCCCTGCTCGGCGCAGAGATCGACGAGCCTCTGCGCCTGGATCTTCGGGAAGCCGGCCACATCGAAGACGTGCTTCTCCGGATAGACGGCCGCAACCTGGCCTCCGAGCTGCTCGAGGCTCTCGAGGATGCAGACGGAGGCCTCGCGGTGCCCGGCGTAGTAGGCGGCAGCAAGGCCCACCGGGCCCGCGCCGATCACCGTGACGTCGTGGACGCGATCGCTCATCCGAGAGCGATGCTAGCCGGACGAGAGGGCGTCGAACCCGTGCTCAGTGACTGCAGCCGGAGCCGCAGCCGCCGTTCCCGGCGTGCGCCTCGGCCAGCTCGCCTTCGACGCCTTCCTTGGCCTGGAAGGAGGAGCCGCACCCGCATGCCGCCTGCACGTTCGGGTTGTTGATGGCGAAGCCGGCGCCCATGAGCGCGTCGACGTAATCGATCTCGGAGCCGGTCAGGTAGGGGGCGCTGAAGGGATCGACGACCACCTTCACGCCATTCATCTCGACCTCGTTGTCGCCGTCCTGCGGGCCACGGTCGAAGCCGAGCGCGTATTGGAACCCCGAGCACCCGCCGCCCTGAATGGCAACGCGAAGGACGCTGGTGTCGCCCTCGGGCTCCTCGGCCATGAGCTCACGAATCTTGTCCGCGGCGCTCTGGGTGACGGTGATCATCCTGAGTCGGATTCTATCAATGGGCTCGGGCGCTCGGACGCGGTGGCTTGTAACGCCTGTTGCCCGGCGCAACTCCCCCGCAAATCGCCTGCTTTTGGTCGCAGCGCGTCGCGAGCTTGTGACGGAGTAGTATGGCGCCGGATCCGCGTGCCGACCGCCTCGCTCGCCGACTGGTTCCCGTTCCTCGCCTACGCGTTCGTCGCGTTCGCGATCCCGGCGTCGATGGTGGCTTTCTCGTTCCTCTTCGCGTCCCGGGGACGACACTCCCGCGCCCGCCGGATGCCGTTCGAGTCCGGCGTGTCGACCGGGCCGCCCAAGCAGCAGCGCTTCACGGTCAGCTTCTACCTGACGGCGATGCTCTTCATCGTCTTCGACATCGAGATCGTCTTTCTCTTCCCGATCGCGCTCGTCCTGGACGAGATCGGCACGTTTGCACTCGCCGAGTTCGGATTCTTCATCGCGATCCTTGCGGTCGCCTACGTCTACATCTGGCGGAAAGGGGCGCTGGAATGGCGGTAAAGCGCCCGGACCGCCTCTCCGATTACGGCCTGAACTCGGAGCGCCTGCTCATGCGCGAGTTCGGGCCCAAGGAGGACGAGCCGGCGAAGTTCGAGACCGAGCTCGGCGACCTCGAGAACCGCCTCATGCTCTCCACGATCGAGAAGGCCGTGGCCTGGGCGCAAGGGAGCTCGATCTGGCCGGACACGTTCGGCCTCGCGTGCTGTGCGATCGAGATGATGTCGATCGTCTCCTCGCGCTACGACGTGGCGCGCTTCGGCGCGGAGGTCTTCCGCAACTCCCCGCGCCAGGCCGACCTGCTGATCGTCTCGGGGCGCCTCTCGCACAAGATGGCTGCCCCGTTCCGCCAGATCTACGACCAGATGCTCGAGCCGAAGTGGGTGATCGCGATGGGCGCCTGCGCGAGCTCGGGCGGGATGTTCAACAACTACGCCGTCTTGCAGAGCGTCGACAAAGTCGTGCCGGTCGACATCTACATTCCTGGCTGTCCCCCCCGCCCCGAGGCCGTCCTCGAAGGGATCGTGCGGCTGCAGGAGAAGATCAAGGCGGGCGTCCCGCCGGCGTACGAGATCCGGAAGACCGGCGAGGGATGACCGGGTCGTACGAGTCGATCCCAGGGTTCGTCGAGCAGAAGGACGCGTTCGGCGAGACGACGGTCGTCGTGGAGCGCGAGCGACTGGTCGAGGCGGCCGAGCACGCGCGCGACGAGCTCGGCTTCAGCTTCCTCGCGGACGTGACTCCGACCGACTACCTCGGTTGGGGCGGCCGGGGTGTCGCCGGTTATTGGGGCTCGCCGTCCCCCGGGTCTACCCGGGGGTGGGAGCCCACGGCGCGGGACATCAACACACCGTTCCCCGGCTCGCAGGGGTTGCCCCGCATGCCGGAGCCGAAGCCGAAGCGCTTCTCCGTTTCCTACCACCTGCTGGCGCTCGAGCAGACGCCCCGCCGCGTACGCCTCCAGGTCTGGGCCGAGGACGGCGAGCCAGTCCCGAGCGTCGTTGGCGTCTGGCCGGCCGCGGACTGGTTCGAGCGCGAGGCCTGGGACATGATGGGGATTGCGATCGAAGGCCACCCGAACCTCGTCCGGATCATCATGGACGAGGACTGGGAGGGGCATCCGCTCCGCAAGGACTATCCGCTCGGAGGGGAGCCCGTGCGCTTCTCGGACGAGGACTAGCGATGGCCGTTGCCGCCAAGCCCGCCGGTCTCGCCGCCACCGGCGCGCGGCCGTACGAGGGGACGAAGATCCCGTCCCCGATCCCGACCGTGCTCCAGGTCGACGAGGAG
>Ga0136614_10000873_pt1 | contig 16658 bp, 14 predicted proteins | sample AntDrymUQ2792106_2_FD_106643 | JGI IMG/M metagenome (GOLD analysis project Ga0136614, IMG submission 106643) | Polar desert sand microbial communities from Dry Valleys, Antarctica - metaG UQ279 (21.06) | ecosystem: Environmental > Terrestrial > Soil > Desert | place: Antarctica: Dry Valley... | reverse complement strand
GGGGTAGCCCTCGAGGATGTTGAGCGCCTCGCCGACGGTCGAGGCCCCGCTCGACGGCGGCCCCATGCCGACGTGGCGCAAACCCCGGTAGTTCGACGAGGCCGGGTTGCGGAAGCGCGCGCTGTAGGCGGCCAGGTCGGCCTGCGTCATCAGCCCCGGCCGGACGTTTCGGGTCGTTCCGGGCACGACGGGCGGGTTCTGGACGCTCTGCACGATCGCGTCCGCGATCGTGCCAGAGTAGAAGGCGCCGACGCCGCGCGAGGCGATCTCGCGATACGTCTCGGCCATCTGTGGATTCCGGGCAACCGAGCCTACTGCCGGCGACTGGAAGGTTCCCGGGGTCAGGAAGACGTCGCGTGTCGTCGTGAAGTCGTCGAAGCGGTCTCGGTTCGCCTCCGTCTGGTCGCGGTAGGTCTGATCGACGACGAAACCCTCGTCTGCGACCCGAATCCCGTGCTGCATGAGCGAGGCAAGGGGCTTGGTGCCGAAGCGCCGGAGCGCTTCCTGCCACGTCCGAAGTGTCCCCGGGACGCCGACGCCGAGGCCGCTCGTCTGGCCCTCGGCGAACGGGATCGGGTTGCCGGTCATCGGATTGATGAAGCTGTTCGGCTGGAACGAGGCGGGCGACTCCTCGCGCCCGTCGATCGTGAAAAGCTTCCGGTCGGCCGCGCGGTAGATGACCATGAAGCCGCCGCCGCCGATGCCACACGAGTACGGCTCGGTGACGCCTAGTGTCGCGGCGGCTGCCACCGCGGCGTCGATCGCGTTTCCGCCGCTCCGGAGGACGTTCATCGCGGCCTGGGTGCCGAGCGCGTCGACCGTCGCCGCGGCGCCGCCCTTCCCGGAGGCGACAGGCTGCTTCGCCGGCGCTGGAACCTGGGCGGCGGCTGGCGCCGCGAAGGCCGCGACCAGCGCCGGAACGACAAGGACCCCCCACAGGCGTTGCACGCGCCACGAGCGTACGCCCGCCTATGCCATTCGTCAACCGTGCGACCAAGTTCACCACCCCGTCACTCCGTGGTCACGACGGTTACACCATGTTCACATTGACCCGGCCCCGGCCCGGTTGTAGCGTCCAAGCCCCAACGTCTCTGGAGGGTCTGCTGCGCATGCGTACTCGTCGCCTCTTCCCGGCCGCTCTGGCCTCGCTCATCGCTCTCGTCCCGCTCGCCGTCGGCCTCGGAGCGGCCGGCGCCAAGCAAAGACCTTCGACACGTGACGTGCCGAAGGCCTCGAAGGTCATCCTCTTCGCCGCGGACGGGATGCGGCCCGATCTCGTAGACCGCTATGCGGCCTCGGGCGCCATGCCGACCATGCGCGCGCTCATGCGCGACGGCGTCAAGGGCGTCAACGGGCTGAAGCAGGGCTTCCCGCCGAACACGGGCGTCGGCTGGTACACGCTCGCCACGGGGACGTGGCCAAGCGAGCACGGCTCGACGAACAACACGTTCCACCGGACGGGCGACCTCTTCACGAACCGCACGAGCTTCGCCACGACGGGGATCCTCCAGGCGGACACGATCCAGCAGGCGGCCGAGCGCGCCGGCAAGACGGTCGTCTCGGTCGAGTGGGTCGGCTCGCGGAACATCAGCCCGGCGCTTGCCGGCCCGGTGGTGGACTTCCGGTCGTTCTTCTCGGACCGCGGAGTCATCACGAGCTACGACCTGCCGGGCCAGCCCGGCCTCGCGAACCAGTTCGGCGTCACGTACCAACGGGTCACGCTCACCACCGCGACGGGCTGGACCGGCGTACCGACCTCGTACAGCCCCGCCCGGGAGCAGCGGCTCAAGGTGGCGAACACCGCCTTCCCCGCGACGGCGAACGTCGACCGCTTCTACGACCTCTACATCTACGACTCGACCAACGACGGGCAGACGAACTACGACCGGACGATCGTCGTTCCGGCCGAGTCCGGTAAGAACGGCGCGCAGGCCGTCTCCAACCTCGCCAGGGGTGACTGGGACGAGATCAAGCTCGCTCTCACCGGGCCGCGGGCAGGACAGACAGCGGGCTTCTACGTCAAGCTGATCGACCTCTCGGCCGACGGCTCGCAGTTCCGCCTGTACTACACGTCGATCGCCCGCGTGAACGCGACCTACACGGGCTGCACGGCTACGCCGACGTGCGCCTCGGACTTCGAGGAGCAGCTCGCCTCACGCTTCCCGACCTCGACCGCGGCCGACTTCGCGCCGCTCGAGGCCGAGATCGTGGACGAGGACACCTACGTTCAGCAGGGCCTCATGTGGGCCGACGCGCACTGGGCCTACATGCGCTATATCGTCAACGACCTGGGCGTGAAGCCCGACCTCTTCCTCGTCGGGAACCCCGTCACGGACGAGTTCTCCCACCAGTTCATGGGCCTCGTCACGAAGACGGACATCGACGGGCGTCCGAACCCGTACTACGACGACCTGAACGCGGACGGCACCAAGGACAACCGGGTGCCCGCCCGCGAGGGCTTCATCCGCTCCGCCTACCACGAAGCCGACTCAACGCTCAAGCTGGCCCGTCAGCTCGTCAAGAACGCGACGACGTTCGTGAGCTCGGACCACGGGTTCGCTCCGCAGTGGATGGCGATCAATGCGGGCAAGGTGCTGCAGGACGCCGGGCTCGCCTCGGCCGAGTCGCTGTCGAACTGTCGCGTCGCCGCGGCCGACACCTCGCAGCGCGTCAAGGCGTGCTGGGCCGGCGGGACGGCGCAGATCTACCTGCGCCGGGACGGGCGTGACCCGGCGATCTCAGGCCGCCCGGCGGGCTACAGCGCCACGCAGTACGAGGACGTCCGCCAGCAGGTCAAGGCGGCGTTCATGAACCTGACCGACCCGGCCACGCCGGGCCGGCCCGTGATCGACCGCGTGCTCATGAAGGAAGAGCTCAGGAACGTCGACGGAACCGACGCGCTCCATCCTTCGCGCTCGGGCGACGTCGTCGTGATCGCGCGGCCTCCATACCAGTTCGACGCGGCCGAGCCGGGGAAGAGGATTGCCTTCTCCCACTTCTTCGGCCAGCACGGGTACGCCCCGAATCTTGTGAACATCGCCCGGAACGTCAACATGCACGGAACGTTCATCGCGGGTGGGCCGGCGATCGCGAAGAAGAAGTCGCTTCGCAACGTCCGGGCGATCGACGTCGCTCCGACGGTCGCTTTCCTCCTCCGGATCCCGGGCCCGCAGAATGCGCGTGGGCGGATCCTCCTCGACCTCCTGCCGACGCCTGCGCCGCCGAAGCCGCCGCCGGGCGGCGGAACGGGTGGCGCCGGCGGAGGCGGCCAGCTGACCGGCCGGGCCGCGGGCCCGCGTGACCTCAAGGAGATCACGATCCTGAACATCAGCGACTACCACGGCCAGCTGACGCCGCTCACCGAGGCCGCGGACAACTTGACCGGCACGGGGACGATCAACCAGGTATACGACATCGGGGGCGCTGCGTTCCTGAAGCCGTGGTTCGACGCGTACCGCGGCGAGGCTCGGGCTGGGCACGTCACGCTGACGGGCGGCGACGCCGTCGGCGCGACGCCCCCGATTTCCTCGTTCTTCGGCGACAAGCCGACGATCGAGGCGATGAACAGAATGGGGTTCAACCTCGACGGCCTCGGCAACCACAACTTCGACCGCGGGCAACAGTACTTCCGCGAGCAGCTCGTTCCGCTGGCGAAGTTCCGGTATCTCTCGGCCAACGTCACGCAGGGCGGCCAGACCCCGCCGGAGTGGGCTCCGGCCAAGACGTTCACGTTCGGGAGCGGTAAGACCCGCGTCCGCGTCGCCTTCATCGGCTTCACCAATGAGGACGCGCCAACGCTCGTGCGGCCGGACGCGTTCGGGCCTTTCCAGGTCACCAGCGCAACCGATGCCGTCAACGCGCACGCGAGGAGGCTGAAGGCCAAGGGCGTCGACGCGATCGTCGCGTTCGGACACCTGGGGGCGACCACGGGCACGCTGAACGACCCGCAAGGGCCGCTCGTCGCGCTCGCGGACGCCGCGAAGAACGTCAACGTGGTCATCGGTGACCACACCGACTTCCAAGCCCTCGATCGGAGGCCGAACGGCGTCCTTCTGACCGAGAACCGGAGCAAGGGCATCCGGTTCACACGCGTCCGCCTGGTCATCAACACGCTGAACAACCGCGTGATCTACAAGACGGCGGACTGGCACCGACCGTGGAACATCGGCGTGGGCCCGGATCCGGAGCTCAAGGCGCAGATCGACTCGCTGAACGCGCAGCTCACCGGCCAGCTCAGCGTCGTGATCGGGAATTCGACCCGCCGCATCCCGCGGGCGGATGCCTGCGGCCAGTCCGCGGGCCGAACCTGCGAGTCGCTCGAAGGGAACGTCGTCGCCGACGCCCTGCGCGCGACCTACGGGACCGACTTCGCGCTCACGAACTCGGGCGGCCTCCGCGCCGACCTGACCTGTCCGACGACGGACAGCTCGACGGACTTCTGCCCGCCCTTCACGCCTCCGCCCTATCCGATCACGCGCGGCAAGGTGCTGGAGGTGCTCCCGTTCGGGAACGTCGCCTCGACGGTCTCGATCAACGGGGCGGAGCTGAAGACGATGCTCGAGAACGGCGTCTCGCGGATGCCTGCCGCCGACGGACGGTTCCCGCAGGTGTCCGGCCTCTGCGTCACGTACAACATCACGCTCCCGGCCGGGAGCAGGGTGGTGTCGGTGGTGCGCCAGGCCGCGAACGGGACGTGTACCGGGCCCGCAGTCGACCTGACGGCCGGCTCGACGTACACCCTGGCCTCGAACGACTTCACGCTGAGCGGCGGCGACTCGTACCCGAACTTCCAGGGTCGCTTCACGACCCGGGAGATCATGGATCAGGTCGTCGCGGACTACATCACGGCGCAGGGGACGATCAGCCCTGCGATTCAGGGCCGGATCGTCTGCACCGGCGTCGGCTGCCCGGTGGTGACGCCCTAAGGAAGCGCACGGGAGGCCGCCGCCGCTCGGGCGGCGGCCTCCGGCTCACCCGACGGTCGCGAGCGGCTCCTCGCCGCGGGGGAAGCGGCGGTCGGCGATCTGAACCCAGCTTCCCAAACCGTGTCCGACGGCCGGCGCCCAGGCGTAGGTGAGCACGCGCAGCGACCGCTCGTCCGCCTCGTAGAGGTGGAGCCCGCGGGCCTCGCCGCGCCGCTTGGGGCGCGGCTGGCCGAGCCCGGGGGCGATCGCCACGGTTGTTGCGTGCAGGCGGCTCGCCGCCGTTAGAACCTCGAACTCCCTTCGCTCGCCCACGCTGCTCTGGTGGACGTGCCCGGAGACGATCAGGTCGGCGCCCGCGTCGACCAGGCCGCCGAGGACGGTCGAGCGGTTGGCAATCGTCAGCTTGCGCGTCCGCCAGGGCGCTCCCATCAGGTGGTGGTGGAGGGCGACGAGGCGGAGGGCACCCGCCGCCGACTCGGCAAACGTGCGCCCGACCCCCTCGATCTGGTCGCGGCGCAGCGCCCCGCCCTGGTGCTTCCAGGGACGCACGGAGTTGAGCCCGCACGCCACGATGCGCTCGGAGCGGTAGACGGGCTCCGTTTCGGGCCATTCGCGCCTGAAGGCATCGAAGGTCGCGGTGAAGCGCGCGGGTGGCCAGACCGGAATGTCGTGATTGCCCGGAATGACGAGGAGCGGGCGCTCGAGCGAGCGAAGGAAGCCGGCCGCCCGAGCGTGCTGGTCGGGCTTGTTGCGGTGTGTCAGGTCGCCGCTCGCGACCACCAGCTCTGGGTCGGCCTCGGCGACGAGCCGCCGCAGATCCTCCTCCACCTCGGGCTCCTCGAGCGTGCCCGTGTGCAGGTCCGACACCTGCAGGACCCTGACTGGCCACATCATCCGGCCGGCCACATCGGGGGCGGACACTATAGTTCTGGGAGGATGCCTGAGGAATCCGCAGAGCTCTTCGACGACATCTACGTCGGCCTGCGAGCTGGGGCCGCGGGGCGCAAGAAGCGCCGCGGCGAGCCGCTCTCCCCCGAGGAGCACGAGGCACTTGGGCGCTGGGAGCGGATGTCCGGCTTCCGCAAGTCCGTCGCGGTGGGCGGGTTCGCCGTCGGGACGTTCGGTCTCGGCTTCACCGTCGGAGGCCTCGTCTTCCGCCGCTGGCGCAAGGCCTGAGCCGCGCGCCGCGGGGAGGAGGCGGTGGCCGCCCGGCGAAACCGCGCCGCGTGAGCCGCTTCCGCAGCAGCGACGAGATCGTCCGGTTCTCGACCCGCCCGCACGGGGCGGCACTCGTCCGGCCGCTGGCCCGCGCCCTCGTGATCGCCGCGGCCGGCGGTGCACTCGTGCTCGTGGCCTCCGGCGCCGCCTGGCCCATCGCTGCGCTGGGCGCGCTCATCGTCGCCGCCGGAGCCTTCGCCGCCCTGCGCGCGGTTGTCAGGTGGGATCGCACCCGGGTCGTGGTGACCAGCCAGCGTCTGGTGGTGCAGCACGGGGTCGTCCGGCGGCGGTCTGCAGAGGTCGAGCTCCCCCGGGGCGCGCCGGTCGAGGTCGAACAATCGCTGATCGGACGCATGCTCGGGTACGGGACGCTGATCGCGGGCGACCTCGCGGTTCCCTACGTGGCTGAAGCTCGGTCGCGTCAGCTCGCCGGCTAGGGCGTCGCCCCTGGGGCGGCCGGGCCCTGCTCGCGATTCGGCGCGGCGTGCGAAGCGCGGTGCGCGTCGCGAGCCCTGTCCGCGCCGGCCTTTGCGAACGCGCCGGAGACTGGCTTTGGAGCGGCGCCAGGAACGTACGTTCGCTTCGCTAGACTGCCTCCATGGCGGCCGACGAGCTCGTCGTTCACGGCGCCCGCGAGCACAATCTGAAGGACATCACCGTCCGCCTGCCGCGGAATGCGCTCATCTGCGTGACCGGACTCTCCGGCTCGGGCAAGTCCTCCCTTGCCTTCGACACGATCTACGCGGAGGGCCAGCGGCGCTACGTGGAGTCGCTCTCCGCCTACGCGCGCCAGTTCCTCCAGATGATGGAGAAGCCCGACGTCGACTCGATCGACGGTCTCTCACCGGCCATCTCGATCGACCAGAAGACGACGTCACGAAACCCCCGCTCGACGGTCGGGACGGTGACGGAGATCTACGACTACCTCCGGCTTCTCTACGCGCGAATCGGCAAGCCACACTGCCCTGTCTGCGGACGCCCGATCGCGGGCCAGTCGGTCGAGCAGATCGTCGACCAGCTCCTGCGCCTGCCAGAGGGGACGCGGTTCACCGTGAACGCCCCGGTCGTGCGCGACCGAAAGGGTGAGTACCGCGACATCTTCGAGCACCTGCGAGCCGAGGGCTTCACTCGCGTGAAGGTCGACGGCGCGCAGCGCTCGCTCGACGAGGAGATCGACCTCGACAAGAAGTTCAAGCACACGATCGAGGTCGTCGTCGACCGTCTCGTCATGAAGGACGACTTGCGCCACCGGCTCGCCGACTCGGTCGAGACCGCTCTCGCGCTCGCCGACCGGCTGGTGGCCGTGGACGTCGTCGACGGCGAGACGATGACTTTCTCGGAGAGGTTCGCCTGCCCCTTCCACGGCGTCGGCCTCCCGGAGCTCGAGCCGCGCGTCTTCTCCTTCAACTCACCGCACGGCGCCTGCCCACGCTGCACGGGCCTCGGACACCAACAGGAGATCGACCCCGACCTGATCGTCCCGGAGCCCGAGCTCTCGATCGCGGAAGGGGCGCTCGTGCCCTGGTCGGTCGGCTCGAGCTCGGGCTTCTACGACGCGGTGATCGAGGCGATCGCGGAGCGCTACGAGATCGACATGGACACGCCCTGGTGCGAGCTCACCGATGAGCAGCGGAATCTCTTCCTGGTCGGAACGGACGACGATCGGGTCTACGTCAACTACCGCAACCGGATGGGTCGCCGGCGCTCGTACATGCTGGCGTTCGACGGGATCGTCTCGAGCCTCCAGCGCCGCTATCGCGAGACCGACTCGTCGCAGCAGCGCGAGCGGATCGAGGAGTACATGACCCTCCGCCCGTGCCCGGAGTGCAAGGGCGCCCGCCTCAAGCCGGAGGTCCTCGCGGTCACGATCGGCGACCGGAACATCCACGACTTCACGCGCCTCTCGGTCGAACGTTCGCTCCGCTTCGTCGACGAGCTCGAGCTTTCCGAGACCGAGAGCCTGATCGGCGCCAGAATCCTGAAGGAGATCCGCGAGCGGCTGACCTTCCTCGACGATGTCGGGGTCGGCTACCTGACGCTCGACCGCGGTGCGGCGACCCTCTCGGGCGGCGAGGCGCAGCGTCTCAGGCTCGCCACACAGATCGGCTCGCAGCTCGTCGGCGTCCTCTACATCCTCGACGAGCCGTCGATCGGGCTCCACCAGCGGGACAACAACAAGCTGATCGGCACGCTCGAACGGTTGCGCGACCTCGGCAACACCGTTCTCGTCGTCGAGCACGACGAGCAGATGATCCGCGCTGCCGACCACCTCGTCGACATGGGCCCTGGAGCGGGCGAGCACGGCGGCCGCGTGGTCGCCCAGGGGCTCGCCGAGACGGTGGAGCGAAACCCGGAGTCGGCGACGGGCCAGTTCCTCTCGGGCGCGAGGTCGATCGGCATCCCCGAGCGTCGCACCGAGGATCTCGGCTCGTTCTCAGTGCGCGGCGCGAGCATGCACAACCTGAAGGGCATCGACGTGGAGTTCCCGGTGGGGAAGTTCGTCTGCGTGACCGGGGTGTCGGGCTCCGGCAAATCGACCCTCGTGAACGAGATCGTCTACAAGGCGCTCGCCAACCGGCTGAACCGCGCACGCGTGCGGCCCGGCAACCACGCCGGGTGCGACGGGATCGAGTGCTTCGACAAGGTGATCGACATCGACCAGTCACCGATCGGGCGCACGCCCCGCTCGAACCCGGCTACGTACACGGACGTCTTCGCGCCGATGCGCGAGCTCTACGCGCAGACCCAGGAGGCGCGGGTGCGCGGCTACAAGCCGGGCCGCTTCTCCTTCAACGTCCGCGGCGGGCGCTGCGAGACCTGCAAGGGCGACGGGACGATCAAAATCGAGATGCACTTCCTGCCCGACGTCTACGTCCCGTGCGCGACGTGCAAGGGCAAGCGCTACAACCGCGAGACGCTCGAGGTGCGCTTCAAGGGGAAGTCGATCGCCGACGTGCTCGAGATGTCCGTCGAGGAGGCTCTCGCCTTCTTCGCCAAGATCCCGAAGATCCGCCGGCGCCTCCAGACGCTGCACGACGTCGGGCTCGACTACGTGAAGCTCGGCCAGCCGGCGACTACGCTCTCGGGCGGCGAGGCTCAGCGCGTCAAGCTGGCGAAGGAGCTCTCGAAGATCGCGACCGGCCGGACGCTCTACATTTTGGACGAGCCGACCACGGGCCTCCACTTCGCCGACATCGAGAAGCTCCTAGACGTGCTCCAGCGGCTCGTCGACGCGGGAAACACGGTCCTCGTGATCGAGCACAACCTCGACGTGATCAAGCAGGCCGACTGGCTCGTGGACCTGGGGCCCGAAGGCGGCGACGCCGGCGGCGAGGTGATCGCCACGGGCACGCCAGAGGCCGTCGCCGAGGTCGAAGGGAGCTACACGGGCCGCTTCTTGCGGGAGCTTCTCCCGGCCGTGGCCGCCGCCGCCTAGCGAAGCTTCGAGCGCGCTACGGGATCGTTCGCGCTTCCCAGGTAAAGGCCTGAACGACCGAGAGGCCCTGGGCCGCGTTGTCGTCGTTCAGCACGACATGGAAGCGATACGCATGCGACTCGCCGTCCGTCCAGGTTGCACCGGGCGGCCCGTCCGGCTCGTCCGCCGCGGTCTCCCATGAGCCGGGAAACGCACCAAGCGAGCCTTGGGTCGAATACCGCGTGCCCAAGCTCGGCTACGTGACGAGCCGCCTGACCGTCCCTCCAGAGGGGAGTGAAGTAAGGATTCCGTAGGTAGGCGGGGCAGGACGGATGGCGCGCAAGGCTAGGCTGGACGCGTGGTGGAGCACGCAGACCAGCCGACGTCCGAACGGGCCTGGTGGCTCCGAACTCTGGCCGTCCTCGGCAGCCCGTTCACGACCTTCGCGGCGCTCCGTGACGACTCGCCCCGCGAGGCGGAGGCCCGGGGCGAGCCGATTCTCGCGCTGGCGCTCCTCGCGGGGATCGCCGGGATCCTCTTGACCCGCGCGGCGGGCCAGCTACTGGACGAGGAGCTGGTGGACGAAAGCGCTCTCGTTGTGGCGGTGCTCGTCTTCTTCCTTGGGTGCGTCTACGGGGCAACGACGTACTGGCTCGGAGGCGCAGCGCTCTTCATGGGCCTGCGGGGGGCGGGGAGCCGGGGTAGCTACCGCCGTGCACGTCACCTTCTGGCCTTTGCCGCGGCACCGCTCGTCCTTGGCCTCCTGCTCGTGTGGCCGGTTCGCCTGGCCGTTTATGGCTCCGACAACTTCCGGTCGGGCGGCGCCGACGAGGGTGGCGGAGCTCTTGCCTTCGACATCGCCTTCGGCGCGTTCGTCGCCTGGGCCGCCGGTCTGCTGGTCTACGGGATCAGCGTCGTGGAGCGGTGGACGATCCTGCGCGCAGCACTCTCGCTCGTCCTTGTGATCCTCGGGCTCGTGATCCTCACGCTTGCCGTGCTGATCCCGCTCTCGGCAAGCTGAGCGTCGCTTCGAAGGCGGCGAGCTCCTCCTCCGGAATCGCGTAGGTGTGCGTTTCGTCCGGGAAGACGCCCGCGCGCACCTCGCCGGCGTAGCGCGAGAGCGCCGCCTGGATCGTGTCCGCGAGCTCTGTGTAGCGCTTCACGAAGCGCGGGGCCCGGCCCTCGTAGAGACCGAGGAGGTCGTGGAGGACGAGCACCTGGCCGTCGCAGCCACCGCCCGACCCGATCCCGATCGTCGGGACGTCGAGTGCCTCCGTGATTCGGGTGGCGACCGGGGCCGGAATCGCCTCGAGCACGACGGAAAAGCACCCGGCCGCTTCGAGCGCGAGGGCGTCGTCAAGAAGATTGCGGGCGCGTTCGGCCGTTCGGCCCTGCGCCCGAAAGCCGCCGAGCATGGTCGCCGACTGCGGGGTCAGGCCGACATGGCCCATGACGGGAATCCCGGCGCCGACGAGCGCACGCACGCGCCCGAGCGTCGGCCCGGCGCCTTCGACCTTCACGGCGTCAACGCCCGCCGTCTTGACGAACCGGACGCCGTTTCGCACCGCCTCCTCATCGGAGACCTGGAAGGAGCCGAACGGCATGTCGCCGACGACGAGCGGCCGCCGAGCGCCGCGGACAGTCGCGCGTGCGAGCATGACCAGCTCGTCCATCGTGGCGGGCAGGGTCGAGTCGTGGCCGAGAACGGTCATCGCCGCCGAGTCACCGACGAGGACGACGTCGATCCCCGCAACATCGGCAAGCCGGCCAGTCGGGTAGTCGTAAGCCGTCACCATCACGATCGGCCGGCCCCGCCGCTTTAGCTCGGCGAGCTCGGTGAGCGAAAGCTTCCCGGCCTCGTCCGGGCGGCTGCTCATGCGTGCTTCCCCTGCAGGACGACGTTGTCGATGAGCCGGGTCGAGCCCGCCCTGACCGCCGCTGCGAGGACGTCGGTCCCGTTCCAGCGGGCAACCTCCACGTAGTCGGCTGCCAGGCGCGATTCGGCTGCGAGGACAGCGCAGGCCGCGGCCGCAGGGTCGCCTCCCGCCCGGTGAGCCTCGGCACCGGCAGCGAGGGCGCGCGGAAGGGCCACGGCGGCCGCCCGCTCCTCCGCGCTCAAGTACGCGTTCCGCGAGCTGAGCGCGAGCCCGTCCTCGTCACGGACGGTCGGGACGACGCGGAGCTCGAGCTCGAGGTTCAGGTCGCGGACGAGCTGCGCAATGACGGCGATCTGTTGTGCGTCCTTCTGCCCGTAGTACGCGCGGTCGGGGCGGACGATGTTGAAGAACTTCAGGCAGACGGTCGCGACACCGCGGAAATGGCCGGGCCGCGCCGCGGCCTCGAGGCCTTCGCCGGCCCCCGCCACGTCGACCCAGGTCTCGAACCCCGGCGGATAGAGCTCGGCTGCCTCGGGCATGAAGGCAACGTCCGTGTCGGCCTCCTCGAGCATCCGGAGGTCGCGGTCCTCGTCACGTGGATAACGGGCAAGGTCTTCGCCGTCCCCGAACTGCGCCGGGTTCACGAACACGCTTGCGACGACCACCTCGCACTCGGCGCGGGCGGCTTCGAGCAGGGCCAGGTGGCCGCGGTGGAGAGCTCCCATCGTGGGCACGAGACCGACCGAGGCGGTGGGGGCAGCGAGCGCCTCACGCGCCTCCTGAATCGTTCGCGCGACTCTCATCGCGCGAGCTCCACGGTCAGCTCGCTCAGGGTTTCGTAGAGACGCTCGAGGTCGGGCCGGCGCTCGCGGATCTCGGCGAGGTGGCGCTCGACGGTCTCCCAGTCTCCGCGCGCGTGCGGGCCCGTCGGCGAGAAGCCGTTGTCCATCGTCCGGCGCATGAGCGGCTCGAGTGCCTCGGGGGGAGCTCCGGCTGCGCGCATGAGCTCTGCCGCGGCCTCGTGAAGGGTGACGAGGAACCCGGCCGCGACCGTCGCCGCCGCGTGGTAGAGGGCGCGCTCCTCGTCGGGCAGCTCGAACGGTCGAAGCCCGAGGAGACCGGCAAGCTCGTGGCCGGCCTTGCTCGCCTCGGAGTTCTCGCTCGTGACTGCCGCCCACGCCCCGTCGAGCTGCTCCGCCCCACGCGAGCGCGAGAAGGTCTGGAGCGGATGGACGCTGAAGCGCCGGTCGTGCGGAGCCAGCTCGGCGAGCGTGGTCGCGCCGCTCGTGTGCGCGACCCAGGGGCCCTGTTCGATTCGGGCGGCGAGGCCCCCGATCGCGCGGTCAGGGACGCAGAGTAAGACGAGGTCGGCATCCGCGCACTCGAGCTGCCGCTTCGTGACCTTGACGGGCAGCCGTCCTTCCAGGCGCGCGGCGAGCGCTGTGCCGACGCGACCCTGACCGACGATGCAGATAGATTCGAAGCTCACGTTGGGCTCCAGTTCCTCGCGGATACCGGGCCCACCGAGTCTAGCCGCGGGCGGATCGGTCGCGCCTAGTCTTTGCCTTTCTCGCCCTTGTCCTTGTCGACCTTGTCTTTGTGGCCCTCGTCCTTGTGGCCCTCGTCCTTCTCGCGCTTGCCTTTCTCGCCCTTGTCCTTGTCGACCTTGCCTTTGTGGCCCTTGCCTTTCTCGCCCTTGTCCTTGTCGACCTTGCCTTTGTGGCCCTCGTCCTTGTCGCGCTTCTTCTTCTGGCCCTCGTCCTTCTGGGCCTTACCGGCCTGTCGACCGCTGTGGCCTCCCTTGGACTTCGCCGTCTCGGGCTTCTGCGTGTGCTTTCCGGACTGGATGCTGTTTGGCGATCCGGCCGTGGGGACGGGCCTATCCGGCCCAGTGGGCCGCGAGCCGGTTCCCCCGCCTGCATTCGTGCCGCCCGTTGCGCCGCCCGACGACGGCCGGTTCGGGCGGACCGAAGTAGGCGCGGCCGGCGGTGTCGGCTCGGCTCCGCCGCTCAGAGGCGGCGCGGCTGGCGACGAAGGCGCGAGGGTCGCCGGCTCAGCCGGCGGAGGAGAGATCTGCACGGGGGCGGGAGAGGGCGGCGGGCTCGGCTCCGCGTACACCGTCACCGCGCCGGGGCTCTCGAAGGCCTGGAATGAACCGGGAAGGCCGGGAAACGACTTGGAGAACGGGTCGGACGTCTGGACGACGCCATAGAAGATCGCCGTCAGCGCAACCACCGGTACGACCCACCGGGCCGCCCGTACTGCGCCTCGCGCTCGGCCTGAACGGCCTTCCACGTTTGTCACCTCGTCCTTGTGCTCGAGAGGTGCTTTACGCCGCGGCCGCGCGACGCCCAACTCCTGCTCTGTCTTTATCGGCCGCTGTGCCGGGCAGTTTAGCCTCGATTTCCGACCGTCTTGCGAAGCGTCCGTAGAGGTGCCTAGACTCCCGTGGCGATGCCGATCTACGAGTATGTGTGCATGGAGTGCGAGAGCCATTTCGAGGAGCTCATGCGCGTCGACGACGTCGATCCGGGCTGCCCAGACTGCGGCTCCGGGCGGACGAATCGGCAGTTCTCCGTGTTCGCGGCTCACGGCACCGCCGGGCAACCGAGCTTCGGCGAACCATCCGCAGGCGGCGGTTGTTGCGGCGGGGGCTGTGGCTGCGGTTAATCACGAGCCCGACCGCCGAGACGCCCTAGCCGCCTACGCTGCCGAGTGGTCCGCCTGTACGCGCTGTCGCCTGGCCGAGGGCCGGACGCAGGTGGTCTTCGGCGTGGGGGACCCCGATGCAGACCTGATGTTCGTCGGTGAGGCCCCTGGCTTTCACGAAGACCAGCAGGGCTATCCGTTCGTGGGCCAGGCGGGGAAGCTCCTCGACCGGCTCTTGGCGGGCATCGGGCTCGACCGGGGCGGGGTCTACATCGCGAACGTGATCAAATGCCGCCCGCCGGGGAATCGCGACCCGCTCCCGGACGAGATCGAGGCGTGCGAAAGCCATCTCTTCCGCCAGCTCGCGCTCATCCAGCCGCGTGTTGTCGCGACGCTCGGGAACTTCGCCACGAAGCTCCTGACGGGCAAGCCGCACGGGATCACGCGCGTGCACGGGGCGCCGCAGGAAGCGACCGTCGGCGGAATGCGAGTCACCCTCCTACCGCTCTACCACCCGGCTGCCGCGCTCTACACCCCTGCGATGCTCCGCACGCTGGAGGACGACTTCGGCCGGATCCCCGCCCTCCTCGACCGGTACGCGCCCGAGCCAGCTCCGGTCATCCCCCTGCCCGTCCGGGCGGTCGCTCAGGCCGCGCCGGCGGTGGAGCAGCTAGGGCTCTTCTAGGGGGCGGGCGGGGCGAGCTCCGCCCCTACGATGTCGGGATGTCCGAGCTCGAATCCCGCTCCCCGGAGGAGACCGAGCGGATCGCAGCCGGGCTCGCAGGCGGCCTTGCGCCGGGCGACGTCGTCACCGTTTCCGGCGAGCTCGGAAGCGGGAAGACGACGTTCGTCCGGGGCGCGTGCCGCGCCCTCGGCGTCGAAGGGCCGGTCACCAGCCCGACATACGCGATCGGACATCGCTACTGCGGGCGCGTGCCCGTCGCGCACCTTGACCTTTATCGCTTTGACGGGATGAGCGAAGCCGACTGGGCCGATCTCGAGCCGTACTTCGAGGGGGCGGTGGCGTTCGTCGAGTGGCCCGAAGTCGGGGAGGAGTTTCTTCCGGCGCCGCAGGCCCGCGTCCGTTTGCGGCTTCTGGACCTGGAGCGTAGAGTGATCGAGGTGCAGGGGGCAGGAATGTCCCTGCAAATGGCCACCTCTCGACCATGACGATCCTCGCGTTCGACACCGCCACCGACGTGGCCACCGTCGCGGTCGTTCGGGACGGTGAAGTCCTCGCGGAGCGGCGCTCGCGGGCGATCCGAATCCTCCACGAGATCGAGTCGGCTCTGGCCGAAGCGGGCGTCGAGCGCGGCGCCGTCGAGCGCCTCGCGGTCGGCACGGGGCCCGGGAGTTACACCGGCCTGCGCATGGGGCTGATCACCGCCCGGACGCTCGCGTTCGCGCTCGGTGTCCCTGCCGCCGGCGTCTCGACGCTCGACGCGCTCGCCGCCGGCTCACCCGGCGCGACCCCGGTCATCGATGCGCGCCGCGGCGAGATCTTCACTCTTCAGGACGGGCAGCCGAGCGTCCTCGCGCCGGAGGACCTGCCCGTCGTGCCGGGATCTCTCTACGTTGGCGACGGCGCCGTCCGGTACCGCGGGGTCCTCGAAGATCGGGGCGGCACCGTCCCGGGCGAGGAGAGTGAGGCCCACGTCCCCTGGGCTCGCCACCACGCGGCGCTCGCCGCGGATTTCGGATCAGCCGAGCGGCTCGAGCCGCTCTACCTGCGCGTCCCCGACGCCGAGGTCGCGGTCCAGGAAGGCCGCCTGCGCATATGAGGATCGAGCTTCGCCGGCTCATGCTCTCCGACCTCGGCGAGATCGACCGCATCGAGCGCCAGGCGTACCCGACGCCGTGGTCTCGCTCGATGTTCGCGGGCGAGCTGGCCAAGCCCTCGTCCATCTCGCTCGGCGCGTTCGATGCGGACGAGCAGCACATGGTCGGCTACCTGATCATCTCCCGCTACGTCGACGCCTGGCACATCATGAACGTGGCCGTCGATCCCCCCCTGCGCCGCCACGGGATCGCAACCCAGCTCCTAGAGGAGCTCTTCAACCTGACCGAGGGCGATCCGCGCCGTGGCTACACGCTCGAGGTGCGCGTGTCGAACGCGCATGCGATCGCCCTGTACGAGCGACTCGGCTTCCAGGCCACGGGCGTGCGCCGCGGCTACTACACGGACAACCGGGAGGACGCGCTGATCATGTGGAAGGACCCGGTTCGGGTGCGGCAGGTCGGATGATCCTCGGGCTCGAGACCTCATGCGACGAGACGGCGGCCGCGCTAGTCACTGCGGACGGCGAGGTGCGGGCGAATGTCGTCGCCTCCCAGGCCGAGCTGCACGCGCGCTACGGTGGCGTCGTCCCCGAGGTGGCGTCGCGGCGGCACCTCGAGCTCGTGGCGCCCGTCGTCGAGCGTGCCCTGGCCGACGCCGGCGCCGGCCTCGCGGACGTCGACGCGGTCGCCGTCACCCGCGGCCCCGGTCTGATCGGCGCGCTCCTCGTCGGGCTCTCGGCCGCTAAGACGCTCGCGTGGTCGCGGCGCCTTCCGCTCGTCCCCGTCGACCACCTG
>Ga0136614_10000872_pt1 | contig 16659 bp, 14 predicted proteins | sample AntDrymUQ2792106_2_FD_106643 | JGI IMG/M metagenome (GOLD analysis project Ga0136614, IMG submission 106643) | Polar desert sand microbial communities from Dry Valleys, Antarctica - metaG UQ279 (21.06) | ecosystem: Environmental > Terrestrial > Soil > Desert | place: Antarctica: Dry Valley... | reverse complement strand
GGTACGAGAAGTTCACCCGACGGGAGAACGACTGGCCGATCGTGGCCGCCGCCGCTGTCGACGGACGGGTGGCATTGGCCAACATGAGTGGAACGGTTCTGCGCGCCACCGCCGTCGAGCAGGCGCTGGCCGGTGGCGCGTCGATCGCCGAGGCAGCCGACCTGGCGGCCGAGGGGACCTCGCCATCGTCGGACATGCATGCCGACGGCGAGTACCGGCGCCACCTGGCCCGCCTGCTCACCCGCCGCGCCCTGGAGGCCGCCAGTTCGGGGTTGTCGGGGCCATCGCGATCCGGACGACCCCGATAGCCCCGAAACTCGGCGCAGATCTCGACAGCAGCTCTCCGATCATCGCTGCTCGGGCAGCCAGCCCCAGCTTCCACCGGTCGATTGTCGATGGGGCGACCCGGCGACGACCACAACCGACGCCCGCATCGGTCGCCTTGGTGCCCCGGATGGCCGCAAGGTGGCCGCTGCCAGCGGATCCGTCACACGTGGATGACGTGAAGCTCGATGAGCTCGGCCAGGGCGTCGAAGTCAGCGTCCTGAGTCACAACGGCAACGTCGTGGGCCGTCGCAGTAGCGGCAATCCACGTGTCGTTGACGTTGATCCTTTTCCCGGTCTGTGCGAGCAGTAATCGCAACTGCGCCCAATGGTCAGCGACCCCGGTGTCGATCGGGAGTGGGTTGAGCTCTGTCACGGCTTGCAGGGCGGTGAGCCGACGGGAACGGATGGGGACCTCGGTGGTGGCCAGCACACCGGCCCGGAGTTCGGCGTCGGTGACGATGGACACCGCAAGTTCATCCGGTAGCGCAGCGGCATCAAGCCCGCGAGACTCCCTCGCGATGAAGACACTGGTGTCGAGCAGGCCGCGCGTCACCGGATCGGCCCGAGGTCGGCCGTGCCCCCCGCGATGGCGGCTAGATCCGCACTGAGCTCGGCGTCTGCCTGGATGTGCGGCAACCGGGCCAGGAAATCCGTCCGAGGGGTCCAGTGCGAGCGATGGTGACGGAGCGGACCGAATTCAGCGACCGGTTCTCCGTTGACGGTGATTTCCAGCGGCTCGCCACCCGCTGCTCGACGTAACACGCCAGCGGTGTCGTTGCGGAGCTCACGAGACGCGACTCGTACCCTGGCTACGATCGTCGCGCTTCTGTAGTGCACCGCAGGGTCTCGAACGGCTCTACCTCGCACGGAACGCCGACATCACGCCATGTCCTTGGGTCCGAGGATGTGCCAAAGCGGCAAACGGCGTCGGCCCAGTCTCGGCCGTGCTGCGGTTCGACGGCAGTGTGTTATCCGCCCCAGGTGTGACGACAGCACCTGGCGGCTGGTCCTACCCTCGTCGAATGCGCTCGGACACCGTTGCCGATCGTGTCCTTGCGTTCACGCGGGCCCATGTGCTGCTCATGGACGCGCTGTTGGCCACTGTGCTGTTCGTCTTCACGGTGCTGCCCGTCTGGACGTACTCGTCAGACACCCAGGCTGCCCTCAGCCTGGCTCTAGTCGCTCCCTTGGTTCTGCGCCGTACCCGGCCCCTGGTCACGTTCGGGCTCGTCACGGCAGTGAGCCTGATCCAACTCGCCGCGCTGAACACCTTCCTTGCGGCGAATGTGTCTGCGCTGATCGTCATCTATACCGTCGCGGCCTACAGCCAGCGCTGGGAGGCCGGTCGGGTCGCGCTGGCCACCGGGCTGCTCGGGGCACCACTCAGCGCCGGCGTCTACTACAACCCCGCTCTCGGCTCTGATGGATTCGTGACCGTGACCTTCACGATCGCGGTGTCCGTGGTGGCAGCGTGGGCTCTGGGCACCGTGCGCCGCAGCCGCTTACAGCAGGTCGCGGGCCTGGCTGAGCAGGCCCGGCTGCGTGAGCAGGAACGTCAGCAGGAGCTCCGCCTGGCGGCGTCCACCGAGCGGGCCCGCATCGCCCGCGAGATGCACGATGTCGTCGCGCACTCGTTGTCGGTGGTGATCGCCCAGGCCGACGGCGGGCGGTACGCGGGACGGGAGTCACCCGAGATAGCCCTGCAGACTCTCGAGGCGATCGCGGCTACCGGCCGGCAGGCGCTCAGCGACATGCGCGGCCTGCTTGGCGTCCTGCGAGAGGACGGTACGGCGCTGCACAGTCCGCAGCCTCAGGTTGGCGACATCTCCGACCTTGTCGCCGAAGTACGCGCCAGCGGGCTGGACGTGGACTTCTTCGTCGAAGGCGATCCCTGGCCCCTTCCAGCCGGGCCGAGTCTGGCCGCGTACCGCATCGTGCAGGAGTCGTTGACCAACGTCCTCAAGCACGCCGGGTCGGCCTGCCGCGCCTGGGTACGGGTGCACTGGCGTGAGGAATCGCTCGAGTTGAGCGTCATCGACGACGGGCGGGGAGCCTCGGCGGCACTCGTGTCTGCCACCACTACTTGGAACGGTGCACCTACCGGACCGAGCGGTCCGGCGGGATGGCCCGGAGCGCGTGCACCCCAAGTGGTTTCGGGACATGGACTGACCGGCATGCACGAGCGCGCTACGCTCTATGGCGGTCATCTCCAGGCGGTCCCGAGATCGGGAGGCGGCTTCGCCGTACACGCGGTCATCCCCTACCCTCGCGGCACGCAGTGAGCGAGCATCGTAGTGAGCGCCAGCGAGCGAGGGGCGCAGTGACCGGTGGAGCCGAGAAATTGGTCCGAGCGCAGCGAAGACCCGTGCGGAGCACGGAATGATGCAGTGATCGAGCCCTCGACGCCGGCCAGCGCGATCCGAGTCGCTCTGGTCGACGATCAGCAGATGGTCCGGGTGGGCTTTCGCATGCTGATCGACTCACAGGCCGACCTCCAAGTTATGGCAGAGGCCGGCGACGGCGTAGAGGCGGTCGAGGTGGTCTCGCGTACGCCGGTAGACGTCGTCCTGATGGACGTACGGATGCCGCGGCTCGACGGGATCGAAGCCACCCGGCAGATCACTGCACTGCCCGAAGCGCCGCGAGTGGTTGTTCTGACCACCTTCGACATCGATGAGTACGTCCTGGCGGCCATCGGTGCAGGGGCCAGCGGGTTCCTGCTCAAAGACGCACCGCCGGAGGAGATGCTGGCCGCCGTACGAACCGTGCATGCCGGAGACGGGGTGATCTCGGCGAGCTCGACCCGGCGGTTGCTGCAGCATGTCGGTCCGCTGCTGCGCGACCGTACCGGCGCCGGTCCGGACGGTGCTGCCTCGGATTCACCCGCTGGCGCGCCGGAGACCGTACGCGCGGATCGGGCTGCCCTTGCCGATCTCACCCGGCGGGAGAACGAGGTTCTCGTCCAGATGGCTTACGGCGCATCGAACACCGAGATTGCCTCGTTGTTCTTCGTCAGTGAGGCAACGGTGAAGACCCACGTCGGCCGGGTGCTGGCCAAGACCGGGTCTCGGGATCGGGTGCAGGCCATCGTCTTGGCCTACCGCGCCGGCTTGGTGGCGCCGAGGGACCTGCTCCGCAGGCGCTCCTGACCCCACTCGACCGAACGACGCCACCGCCAGTTCAGGGTTGTCGGGGTCGTCGCAGGCGGGACGACGCCGAAAACCCCGAACTCGCCGGCTGAGATCTAGTCAGTCCTTGGGTGGACGGCACGGCCGCGCAAGATCCTCCCGCGGCCAGACGCGTCTCCATCGCGATCTCCCTAGCGTCGGTAATCGACCGGACCGAGCCGTCCGCGACCGCCGAGCCAGGGAGACCCTGTGTCGCACCCCGTGTCCTATCCCTTACCGAACCGCGCAGCCGCACGTATGCCCTGCTGCGGAGTCGGTCTGGCGTGAGAAGCCCGTCGGCTATCGCCTGGCTGCCTCGAAAGACCCTGTTCCGCAGTGCACACGGGACCAGCGCCGGGCGGGCTGACATGCAGCCAAGCTTGGGCGAGTGCTCGTGGATGCCGCAGCGGTCATCCACAGGGCCCAAGAGTGCGCGAGTTCGGGGGCTGTCGGGCTCATGGCGGCGGAGCATGGGCCCGAGAACCCCGACTGGCCGCTCGACCCGATCGCGACGCATAGGCCGAGCCCGCCCTGGCCATGGGCACAGGGCGGGCTCGGAGTCTGCACCGGCGAACGGGGCCGGCATTCTGGCTGACTTAGTGGTAGATCGCCTTCTCGGCTCCCACTCCGGTCAGCGAGCGGACCTCGAGCTCGCCGTACTTCTCCACGTTCGGCCGCTCCTTGGACAGCTTCGTCCCCAGCCAGCCGAGGAAGAACGACACCGGGATGGACACGATCCCCGGGTTGTTCAGCGGGAACCATCCGAAGTCCACGTCCTTGAAGATCGACGGGCTCACCCCGGTGGCCGGATTTACCGGCGCGCCGGACACCACCGGCGAGAAGATGATCAGCCCGACGCAGACGATCAGCCCGCCGTAGATGCTCCACACCGCGCCCTGGGTGGTGAAGTTCCTCCAGAACAGTGTGTAGAGGATCGTCGGCAGGTTCGCCGAAGCCGCGATCGCGAAGGCCAGCGCTACGAGGAAGGCGATGTTGAGCCCGGCCTGCAGAGCCAGGATCCCCAGCACGATGGCCACCGCCCCGATGACGACCGCGGTGATCCGGGCCACCTTGACCTCGTCGACGCCACTGGTGTCGGTCTTGACGCCCTTCTTGATCACCGACGCGTAGATGTCGTGTGCAAAAGACGCCGACGCGGTGATGGTCAGACCGGCCACCACAGCGAGAATCGTCGCGAAGGCGACCGCCGAGATGATGCCGAGCAGCGCCGTGCCACCGAGTTCGAAGGCTAGCAACGGAGCTGCCGAGTTGACCGCGCCCGGCGAGGCCAGGATCGTGTCCGCGCCGACCAGCGCGCCCGCGCCGTACCCGAGGATCAGGCTGAACAGATAGAAGACTCCGATCAGCCAGATCGCCCAGACGACGGACTTGCGAGCATCTTTGGCGGTAGGAACGGTGTAGAACCGCATGAGTACGTGCGGCAGGCCCGCCGTACCCAACACCAACGCCAGGCCGAGCGAGACGAAGTCGAACTGCGAGAGGGCCGTAGCGCCGTACTGCGCGCCAGGGGCCAGCACATCGCGCGGGGTCGCGGCGGCGGCGGAGGATTCTGCCGCCGAGCCGAAGAGGCTGGACAGGTTGAAGCCGAACTTCGCCAGCACCCAGACGACCATGATCAACGCACCGACCATGAGCAGCGAGGCCTTGATGATCTGCACCCAGGTCGTGCCACGCATACCGCCGACCAGAACGTAGACGATCATCAGGCCGCCGACGACGACCACGACCGCCGCCTCAGCGCCCCGGCCGCTCACGCCCAGCAGCAAGGCGACCAGGCCGCCGGCGCCGGCCATCTGGGCTAAGAGATAGAACAGCGAGACGACCAGCGTGGACACCGCGGCCGCCGTACGAACCGGGCCTTGACGCATCCGGAACGCAAGAACGTCGGCCATCGTGTACTTGCCGGTGTTGCGCAGCAGTTCGGCGACCAGCAGCAGGGCAACCAGCCAGGCCACCAGGAAGCCGATCGAGAAGAGGAAGCCGTCGTAGCCGTAGACCGCGATCGCCCCGGCGATGCCGAGGAACGAGGCCGCCGAGAGATAGTCGCCGGCAATCGCCAGACCATTCTGCGAGCCGGTGATCGTCCGCCCGGCGGCGTAGTAGTCGGCCGCGGTCTTGTTGTTCCGGCTGGCCCGGAAGGTGATGTACAGCGTGACGACCACGAAGGCCAGGAAGATGGAGATGTTGACGAGCGGCTCGCCGACCGTCGCATCGGCCTCGACCGCCAGAATCGCGCGCTCAGGCATCGTGGCGCCCTTCCATGTCGTCGCGGATCTTGTCCGCGATCGGGTCGGTGTTCTTGTTCGCGTGCCGGACGTAGAGCGTCGTGATCAGGAAGGTCGAGACAAACTGCAGCAGCCCGAGGACGATCCCGACGTTCACGTTGCCGAACAGTTCCTGGCTCATGAAGTCCGAGGCGTAGGTCGAGAGCAGGACGTAGAGCAGGTACCAGGACAGGAAGACCACGGTCATCGGGAAGGCGAATCGACGGAACCGGCGGCGCAGCTCGGTGAACTCGGGTGAGTTCTGCGCCTCGACGTACTGCTCGGGGGTGAGCGTCTGCCGCTCTGCTTGCTCGGTCACCAGGGGCACTCCAGAGGCAAGGACCCGGCGGATCCGCCGGCCGGGTGGTGGCGGTCACGGTAGAGATCACGCCGGTACCACACAGGTGGCCGGTCGTACGGCGCGCCGAGAGGATGCTGCGCTTCGCCGGACGGGCCCGCCGGTACGACGAGCGGTCCAGTTGATTTGAGTGCGGCCCAACGGTCGCCGGACCTGCCGTCGTCGACGGTCAGCTAGGTGTGCCGCGGCCGAGGCCGAGGGACTCCGGTGCGTGCAAGATCAGCATGGTGCGCCCGATGTCCGGAGGGAGCCGCGAGGCCGTGGCCCGGGAGACCACGACCATCACCGCGAAGGCGACCGGAACCGTCCAGGCCGCTGGCTGGGCGAGGAGAACTCCCGGCCAGCCGTCGAGTGCACCGCCGAAGACCGTGACCAGGACAGCGGACAGGGAGAGCGCTCCCCCGGCCAGCACGCCGGACAGCGCGCCGATGTCGGTGAGTCGGCGCCACCAGATTCCCAGGACCAGCAGCGGGCAGAATGTCGATGCCGCCACCGCAAAAGCCAGTCCGACGACCTGCGACACGTCCAACCGGTCGATCTGGGCCGCGATCACCAGTGGAACCAATCCGGCCACCGTTGCCGCTCGCCGGAAGTCGCGCACCGTTCCGCGGCCGAGTACGTCGGTGGACAGCACGCCGGACACCGAGACCAGCAAACCCGAGGCGGTGGACAGGAACGCTGCGAAGGCACCCGCGGCCACCAGTGCCCCGAGAAGCTGACCGAGCAGCCCACCGAGGGCCGCCCCGGGGAGCAACAACACGACGGCATCGGTCTGGCCGGTGATCAGCAGTTGCGGCGTGTAGAGCCGGCCGAGCGCGCCGTACAGCGTCGGGAACAGATAGAAGACGCCGAGCAGGGCCAGCACGATCAGCGTCGTACGACGGGCCGCCCGTCCGTCTGGATTCGTGTAGAAGCGGACCAGGACGTGCGGCAGCCCCATCGTGCCGAGGAACGTCGCAAGAATCAGTGAGTACGTCGCGAACAGCGGATGATCCGGGTTGCCGCCCCCGCTGCCCAGCGGCGCGGCCCAGGTCTGGCCGGACAAGGCGGGTAGCCCGCTGACGTGCGGCACCGCAGCACCTTCCGGGAAGACCAGCACGGTTCCGGCCTCGATCTGGTGTTCCCCGGCGGCCCACCTCACCGGGCCGTCGAGCTCGGCTCCGTCGGCAGATCCATCGACCGACGGCGTCGACGGCTCCTGCACGACCACCGTCACCGCGGTGTCGACGCGCACCTCGGTCTGCTCGTCGAAGGCCGGTGCCTGGGCTCCGGAGAGGTCGGCGAATCCACCGGACTGCCAGACGATGAGCAGGAAGAACGCGGGGACGGCGATCGCGGTCAGCTTGAGCCAGTACTGGAAGGCTTGGACGAAGGTGATCGAGCGCATTCCGCCGTTGGCCACGTTGACGGTCACGACGACCCCGACGACGACCGCGCCGACCCAGTACGGGGCACCGGTCAGCGTGCGCAGGGTCAGCCCCGCCCCCTGCAGCTGCGGGAGGAGATACAACCAGCCGATCACGACGACGAAGAAGACCGACCAGCGGCGCAGCGCCCGCGACCCGAGCCGCGCCTCGGCGAAGTCCGGCAGGGTGAAAGCACCGGAGCGGCGCAGTGGGGCGGCGACGAACAACAGCAAAGCGAGATAACCGGCCGCGAAACCGACCGGGTACCACAGCACGTCAGCGCCGTACTTCATCACCAGACCGGCAACGCCGAGAAACGATGCAGCAGAGAGGTATTCCCCGCTGATCGCCGAGGCATTCCATCCAGGACTGACCGAGCGGCTCGCGACCAGGAAGTCCGAGGTCGTACGGGAGAATCGCAATCCGTACGCGCCTATGCCGATGGTCAAAACGGTGACGACGACGATCGCCGGCAGTGCGTACGGCGACCCGCTCATGTCCTGTTCATGTCCGTGATCGGATCCTGAGTGGGTCCGACGGCCTTGCTGAAGTCGTCCTCGATCCGCTCGGCCTGGCGTACGTGCAGGCGGCCGACGACGTAGAGGAGCGGGTAGGCGAGTACACCGAGCAGCAGCCACGGCAAGCGCAGTCCCAGGACGTACACATCGCCCAGTGCGGGGAACAGCGCAAACGCGATCGGCAGGCTGCCCAGGAGCAGGACCACCACCCCGGCCAGGCTCAGCGCGAGGGCGAGTTGGGCTCGGACCAGTCCTCGGATCAGCACCTCGCCGACCTGGGTCTGCTCCTCGAGTTCCTGCCGGGAGTACGAGGCCCGCCGCACCGCCCGGCCGGCTAGATCGACTCGGACCCGGCGAGGAGGCCGCCCGCCGTCGGCTGCTAGCGGGTCCATCCGGCCTTGGCCGTACGCACGAGGCGGTCCTTGAGTTCGCGAGTGTGCCGGCGGCTGACCGGGAGTTCTCGGTCGTCGACGATCACGACGTACCCGCTCGGGGTCAACCGCAGTTGCGTGATCAGCCGCAGCGCAACGAGATACGACCGGTGGATCCGGACGAACCCGGCCTCCGACCACCGACTCTCCAATGTGGACAGCGGAATCCGTACGAGATGGCTGTCGTCCCTCGTGTGCAGTCGCGCATAGTCGCCTTGGGCTTCGACCCAGCGGACCGACGAGCGGGACAGCATCGTGGTGACGCCGGCCAGTTCGACCGGGATCACCTCGTCCTCCGGGGGCGTCGAGGCGGCATCCCGGAGTAGTAGTACGCGGCGCAGGGATTCGTCGAGGCGGTCAGCGCGTACCGGCTTGAGCAGGTAGTCCACCGCCCCGAGGTCGTAGGCGTCCACCGCCCGGTCGTCATGGGCGGTCACGAAGACCACCGCCGGGGGTCGGGCGAAGTTGACCAGCACCTTGGCCAGTTCCAGACCGTCCAGGCCAGGCATCCGGATGTCGAGCAGCACGACATCGAATCCCGGCTCGTGCGGGCCACCGTCCTGAATGGCGCGCAAGGCGTCGCTGGCGTTGTTGGCCGTCACGACTGCGGAGATCGCCGGGTGCGAGCGGAGCAGAAAGGCGAGTTCGTCCAAGGCCGGCGGCTCGTCGTCGACCGCAAGCACCCGCATGGTCGTCACACTGCCACCTTCTCCCTCGCCCTCGGCGACACTAAGCGCCGGACGTCTGGTGCCGGATCCCGCTCCGCGGTAGGCCGCACCCTGCCGTGCTCTCCCTCGCGGTGCGTGGCGGGCGGCACCCTGCCTGAGTTCATCGAACGACGATCAGCCGGCGCGTACTCCGGCGTGGAACTTCGGGATCCGCAGGCTCACCTTGGTACCGGCCCCGGGTGCGGTCTCGACCACCAAGCCGTAGTCATCGCCGAAGACCGAGCGCAATCGATCGTCGACGTTGCCTAGCCCGACGTGCTCCCGTCCGTCACCGCCGTCCTCCACGGTCAGTTCGCGCAGCCGAGCCGGATCCATCCCGACGCCGTCGTCCTCGACTGTGATCAGGCACTGCGCGCCGGCGTCTTCCGCGCGGATCGAGATGCTGCCGATTCCGGGCTTGCCGGCCAGGCCGTGGCGTACCGCGTTCTCGACCAGCGGCTGCAGGGTCAGGAACGGTACGGCGACCGGCAGCACTTCCGGGGCGATGCGCAGGGTCACCTGCAGCCGATCACCGAAGCGCGCGCGTTCGAGCAACAGGTATCGCTCGATGTTGCCCAATTCCTCTGCCAGCGTGGTGAATTCGCCGTACTGACGAAAGCTGTACCGGGTGAACTCGGCGAACTCCAGCAACAACTCACGGGCCCGGTCCGGATCGGTACGGACGAACGAGCCGATCGCCCCGAGCGCGTTGTAGATGAAGTGCGGGCTGATCTGGGCTCGCAACGCCCGGATTTCGGCCCGCGCCAGGCGGGCTCGGGACTGGTCGAGCTCGGCGAGTTCGAGTTGGGTGCCGACCCAGCGCGCGGTCTCCAGGGTGGCGCGCACCAGGCCGGCACCCGGTTCTTGCCAGGTCAGGGCGACCAGCGCTCCGGCGACCCGGCCCTCCAGCGTGACCGGGGCGATCACTGCACCGCGCAGCGGACAATCTGGCTGCTCGCAGGCCATCTCCGCGGCCTTGGCCACGTCGGGGCGGGCGGAATCCAGAACGCCGGCGGCCAGCGTCATGACCGTGTCCCGGTGGTGGGCGCCGATGCCCTCCCAGGCCAACACCTCCTCGGCACTGGTGATCGCCAGCGCGGGCGTACCCAGAAGCTGACGGAGGTACCGGATCGACTTCCCGGCCGATGCCTCGGTCAGGCCGAGTCGCAGCGGAGGTGCGGCCTGGCTGGCCGCATGCAGGACATCGAAGGTCAACCGCTGCTCGGTGCTCGAGAACCCGCGCGTCGAGCGGTAGCGCACGACCCCCCAGAGCAGCGCGGCCGCCACGACGACCAGGCCGACCCCGACCAGCGCCGTATCCACGGGTGGATGGTCCCCCAGCGGCGATGCGCAAACCACCCCGGCTCCGCCGCCGCCCGCACGCCCTCCCTTAGTGATCTTGACCTTTTTGCGGCGACACGCCGTACAAAAGCAGTCGAAACCCACCACAAGGTCAAGATCACCGAAGGGTGTGCGGTGATCGCGGCGATAGCCAATCTTGGGCGCGGGAGTGGGACGCTGGTGAGGTGAGCGCCCGCAGCAGTCCCGCGAAGACGATTGTTCGTAGGGGAGGCGCGCTGGCTCTGGGCGCGGCGCTCACCTGGGTCGGCCGGGCAGCCTGGGGCTTGCCAGTGGCGCTGGGCGCTTTCCCGTCCGCGCTTCGAGCGGTGACCGAGGGATCCGCGCAGTTCCACGACGGCCGGTTCGTCAATCTCGAGCCGAGCCCGGTGATCACCGCCGCCGACGGCACCACGATCGCGCGGGCGTTGCTCACACGCGGCGACCGGGGCCGACCTGTGGGTGCGGTACCGCTGGCACGTTCGGCCCGTACGTCCGGGGCCGCCGCTGACCTGGCCGCCACCTGGTACGGCCATGCCAGTGCCCTGGTCGAGGTCGACGGGCAGCGGGTCCTGCTTGACCCGGTGTGGGGAGACCGGATCTCCCCGTCGCCGCTGGTGGGTCCTCGCCGCTTGCATCCCCCGCCGGTACCGATCGACGACCTGCCCTCGGTCGATGCGGTGTTGATCTCACACGACCACTACGACCATCTCGACCTGCCGACGGTACGCAGCCTCGTCCGTACCCAGACCGCGCCGTTCGTGGTGCCGCTCGGCATCGGCGCCCACCTGCGGCGCTGGCATGTCCCGCGGGAACGGATCATCGAGCTGGACTGGGGGCAGCACGCTCATGTCGGCGGGCTTCGGCTGACCTGCACCCAGGCGCGGCACTTCTCCGGGCGAAGCCTTCGGCGCGACAACACACTCTGGTCGTCCTGGGTGATCCGCGGTCCAAAGATGCGGGTCTACTTCGGCGGCGATACCGGCTACACGACCGGGTTTTCCGAGATCGGGGAGGAGCACGGACCGTTCGCCCTCACTCTGCTGCCGATCGGTGCGTACGGCGCGCAGTGGCCACACATCCACATGAATCCCGAGGAAGCCGTCCGTGCGCACCGTGCTCTCGGCGGTGAGGTGCTGCTGCCGATCCACTGGGCGACCTTCGACCTGGCCTTCCACGCCTGGGCCGAGCCAGTCCAACGGCTCTGGGCCGCCGCCGCCGAAGCCGGTGTCGCGTTAGCTCTACCGCGACCGGGCCAGCGGATCACGAACGCCGACCCGCCGCCGATCGAGGACTGGTGGACCGCCGTCGCCGGACTCTGAGGAGCCCCCTGCTGGACGTTATGCGCATAACGTCCCGAAATCTGGCTCCAGAGTGGACGTTATGCGCATAACGTCCAGTTTTGGTCAGCGGAGGAGCTTGGACATCCGCCGGTCGGCCAGCGGTTTGCCTCCGGTCTGGCAGGTCGGGCAGTACTGAAGCGAGTTGTCGGCGAAGGACACCTCGCGGATCGTGTCGCCGCAGACCGGGCAGGGCAGGCCCGTACGCGCATGCACCCGTAGCCCCGACCGCTTCTCCGACTTCAGCGTCGCTGCGCCCTTCCCGATCGAGCGGTTCACCGCGTCGGTGAGCTCCTCCTGTATCGCCGAGTGCAACCGACTCACCTCGGCTTCTTCCAGCCGGTCAGTCATCTTGAACGGCGACAGTTTCGCGGTGTGCAGGATCTCGTCGGAGTACGCGTTCCCGATGCCAGCCATCACCCGCTGGTCGGTCAGCGCCCCTTTGAGCTGCACCCTCCGCTCGGAAAGTAGCGCCGCCAATTCGGTCTCGGTCAGCGAAAGGACATCCGGGCCGAGCCGGGCGATACCCGGCACATGAGCCGGGTCTTTTACGACATAGATCGACAGGCCTTTGCGGGTCCCGGCCTCGGTGAGGTCGAAACCCGCTCCCGCCGACGGTCGTTCGTCGGAGTCCTCCCGTTCGGCCAGGTGCACCCGCATCGCCAGCGGCCCCTTCCCCGGCCGAGGAGGAGCAGCTGGCATATCCTTGCGCCAGTGCAGCCACCCGCCTCGGGCCAGGTGCAGGATCAAGTGCAGGCCGCTGACGTCGAGGTCGAGGAACTTGCCGTGCCGGGAAGCGCCGGTGATCTCCAGACCCGCCAACGACGTATGCGGTGGATCGAAGGTCTTGATCGCCGCGATCTCGGCGAGGTCCAGGCGCGTGACGACCCGACCCACTGCCTCTTCACGGAGGTGATGGGCGAGAGCTTCGACCTCAGGCAACTCCGGCATCGGCTCGATTGTGCCTGACCGTTATGCGCATAACGGCGAAGATTTGGCCCGAAATGTCGCCCTTGTGCGCGCATAACGGCGAACAGGGGGTCTCAGGTCTTCGGGTCAGCGGAGTTGGCGGCCGCCGAGGTGGCCGCTCGGGCCGCATCAGCGACGGCACCGGCAACCGCCTTGTGTACGGCGGAGTCGAACACACTCGGCACGATGTAGCTGGCGTTGAGTTGATCGTCGGTCACGACCGCGGCCAAGGCGTGTGCGGCTGAGAGCAGCATCTGCGAGCTGATCTCGGTCGCGCGGGCATCCAGCAGGCCGCGGAAGACCCCGGGAAAGGCCAGCACGTTGTTGATCTGGTTGGGCAGGTCGGATCGGCCGGAGGCGATGACCGAGGCGTACGGCCGCGCCGCGACCGGATCGATGTCCGGAGTCGGGTTGGCCAGCGGGAAGACCACTGCACCGTCGGCCATCACCTCCAATGCCGCTGCCGGCAGTACGTTTCCAGCACTGACCCCGATGAAGACGTCGGCTCCGACCAGGGCGTCGGTCAGTTCGCCACGCTGGTTGGCCGGATTCGTACGCTGCGCCAACTCCAGCATGGTCGGGGACAGCCGGTCGTCGTTCCGGCTCAAGATCCCGGTGCGGTCCCAGACCAGCACGTCGCTGACACCGGCGGCCAGCAGCAGCGTGACGATCGCTGTACCCGCCGCTCCGGCACCGGCCACGACGATCTTCACCGAGTCGAGGTCCTTGTCCACCACCCGAAGTGCGTTCGTCAACGCCGCCAGGACCACGATCGCCGTACCGTGCTGGTCGTCGTGGAAGACCGGGATCGACAACGACGCGCGCAGTCGTCTTTCGATCTCGAAACACCTTGGGGCAGCGATGTCTTCGAGGTTGATCCCACCGAAGACCGGCGCGATGATCTCGACCGTTCGTACGATCTCGTCGGTGTCCTGGGTGTCCAGGCAGATCGGCCAGGCGTCGATGTCGGCAAACCGCTTGAAGAGCGCCGCCTTTCCCTCCATCACCGGCAGGGCAGGGCCGGGACCGAGATTGCCGAGCCCGAGTACAGCGCTCCCATCGGTCACCACCGCGACGCTGTTGCCCTTGATGGTCAATCGTCGTACGTCGCCGGGGTTCTCGGCCAGCGCAAGGCAAACCCGGGCCACGCCCGGCGTATAGGCCATGGACATGTCGTCGCGGGTCTTGAGCGGAACCCGGGAGGCAACGGCTAGCTTGCCGCCCAGGTGCAGCAGGAACGTACGGTCGCTGACCTTGCCAACCGTCACGCCCTCGACTGTGCGCAGCAGCTCGACGATCTCCTGGGCATGGGTTCCGTCGGCGGCCGAGCAGGTGACGTCGACGACCAGACCGTCCGGGCGGGAATCCACCACGTCGATCGCGGTGACCGCTCCTCCGGAGTCACCAACCGCTGTTGCGATCCGCCCGATGCTCGCCGGATCGCCGTCGGCGGTGAGCCGGACGGTGATCGAGTAAGAGGCCCCGGTCACCAGCCCGCGCGGCACGGGAGCAGGTTCCGGGGCGCGCTCGGCCAGGGGCTCAAGTGGTACGGCAGGCGTTCCATCCGGCACGGGCACCGCGATGGGTGGGGGCGCAGTGTCTGCCATCGAGGGGTCACTCATAGCCGGCCAGTCTGCCGCACCGCACGTTCCCGACGCGGGCAAGCGCCGGTTCGCTACCCAACCGCCACTTCGGGCCGGCCGAAACCGCCGGTTCGCTACCCAACCGCCACTTCGCGCGGGATCACGCCTCGAGCGGATCGGCCCGGTGACCGACGGAACTGGCGCGCCAAGGTGGCGGGTCGGTCGCTGGCGCGGCGGTCCGTACGAAATCGGCCAGCAGTTCGGCGAAGCGCTGCGGGTCGTGTTGATGGGGCCGATGGCTGCGACCGGGCAAGATCTGCAACCGGCTGCCGGGCAACTCGGCGTGCGCCGCCTCGGTATGTGCGCGCGGGATCGCCGGATCGTCGGCGCAGGAAAGCAACAGGGTAGGCAGATGGCCGGTCAGGTGCAGCCGGCCCACCGCCGTCACCCGCTGGCCGGTGTGGTTGATCACCGAACGCAGTGTCGCCAGGAAGATCCTGCGCCCCTGCGGAGTCGAGAGTGCGCCGTAGTTGCGCAGTGACCCGTCCGACAGAAGTCCCGGTATCCGCGCCGCCCGGCCGTCCAAAGCGCGCCGGGCGCGGTTCAACGCCCAGACAACGCGACGATTCATCACCAGCGGGAGCACGAACTCCGCCCCAGGGGCCGACGCCGCGCGCAGCAACGGGTGCGCGTCGATTCCCAGGCCGCCGCTGGCCGACAGGACGAGCCGCTCGGTGAGCTCTGGAAACTGGTGCGCCAGCTGCAATGCGATGCCACCGCCCATGGAGTGCCCGACCACGGTTGCCGGCCCGAGTCCCAGGGTGAACAACAGATCGCGCAGCAAGGTGGCAAAGGCGCCGAGGGAGTAGTCGCCGTGCCCCGGCTCGGAGCCACCATGCCCCGGCAGATCCGGTGCCAGTGCGTGCAAGCCCTGCTCGGCAAGGAAGGGCAAAGCGAGATCCCAGGTCGCCGACTGCGACGCGACGCCATGGATCAGCAGGACCAGTGGACCGTCGTCCGGACCGGCCTCGCGGTAGGCGATCCGTGTCCCGTGTACCAGAACGGACTTCACGTCAGCCAACTGCCGCCTCCACGGCAAAGAGAATAGGCATGCGGCTGCAGGCTTCGCCCTACTAGCTTTCGGGCCATGAACCTCGGCCTTTTTGGAATCAACATGGGGGCCCTCGCCCGGGAACCTGAGCGGGCCGTGGAGGCGGCGCGTTCCGCCGAGTCGGCGGGCTGGGAAAGCGTGTGGACCGGCGAGCACTTCGCCCTTCCGGACCCGGCCATCCCCGGCTCCCCGGTCTCGCCGGACACCGCGATACTCGAGCCGTTCGTGGCGCTGGCGCACATCGCGGCGCACACGACAACCCTGTTGCTGGGCACCGGAGTGACGGTGCTGCCGCTCTACCAACCGTTGCCCCTGGCCAAGCAGGTCGCCTCGCTGGACCGGGTGTCGAGTGGGCGCGTGCTGTTCGGAGTCGGCGCAGGCTACTTCGAACCCGAGTTCGCCGCCTTCGGTATCGCGCTGGACTCTCGAGCGTCGAGGGTTGACGAGATGCTCGAGACACTGCCGGCTCTGTGGTCACAACAGAGCCCCACCAGCACGTTTCAAGGGCGGACCCTCAGTGGCCTGCGCGCCGAGCCTCGACCAACGCGGGCGGGCGGGCCGCCGGTACACATCGGAGGGCACGGTGCGGCAGCCGCCCGCCGGACGGTCACCCACGGCAGGGGCTGGTACGGGTGGTCGATGGGCCCGGACAAGGCCGCGCCCGCGATCGCCCGACTGCGCGAGGCCCAGGCCCGGTACGAGCGACCGCCCGACCTGGGAGAGTTGGAGATCTCGATCACGCCGCCGCATCGAATGCCGCTCGATGCCGAACTCGTGTCCAGGTACGCCGATCTGGGGGTGACCCGGTTGATCCTGCTGGCGCCTGGCGAAAGCCACGAACACCAGGACGAGTTGCTGGCCTTTGTCGCCGCAGCCCCGCAGACTCTGCTGCTCTGAACGCGCCGGCAACGGTCGGTTGGGGCGGCGCAGACCGTACGATCACGCGACGATGACCGAGGCCATGGCGCCGATCCGAGTGCTGCTCGCAGAGGACAGCTACGTCGTACGGGAGGGTGTCCGCGCACTCCTCGAGACCCAGGACAGCTTGGAACTGGTTGGCATCTGCGGCGATTTGCCGGGTTTGATGGCCGCCGTCGAGGAGCACCGCCCGGACGTGGT